>Ga0209637_1000003_pt1 | contig 321039 bp, 262 predicted proteins | sample OlaalgELextract3_2_FD_187379 | JGI IMG/M metagenome (GOLD analysis project Ga0209637, IMG submission 187379) | Olavius algarvensis symbiont microbial communities from Tuscany, Italy - Type G ELBA extract 3 (SPAdes) (version 2) | ecosystem: Host-associated > Annelida > Digestive system >... | reverse complement strand
GGGCACCCCGCCTACTGCGGACGTCACGCTGTAGCGGCCGCCGATAAAGTCGAACATGTGAAAGGTTGCCAGGACAGGATTGTCCGGGTCGTCTCCCGGGCTGCCTTTACTGGTAACCGTGACGACGTGTCGGGCCGGTTCCAGGCCGTGGCTTCCCATAAAGGCGTAGGCCTGGCGCGTGTTCGCAAGGGTTTCTGCCGTCGTATAACTTTTAGATATCACAACCCAGAGTGTCGTTTCCGGGTCGATCGCCGTCACGATCTCGCCAAAATTGTGGGAGTCAACATTGGAGAGAAAATGAAGCTGGATGCCTTTGTCGGCGCGATGGCGCAGTGCGTGGGCGATAAACTGGGTACCCAGATAGCTCCCGCCGATACCGATGACGACCACATGTCGGAAGGGGTGGCCCGTGGTGCCGGTCAGGCGGCCGGCGTGGATATCATCGGCAAAGCTGGCCACCTGTCGGTGCACAGCGTGCAGGGCGGGTTTGATATCGGTGCCCGCTACCAGGATAGGTTCCGGGGAGAGATCCCGGCAGGCGGTGTGTAGCGCGGCCCGGTTTTCCGACTGGTTGACGGTGGCCCCTTGCAGCATGGCGCGGAAGCGGTCACCGGCGCCGGCTTCTTCCGCCAGGGCATGCAGCCGTGACAGGGTCTGCCCATCGACCCGCTGGCGAGAGAAATCATAGAACAGGCCGGCCGCGGTCAGGGAAAAGGCAGCCAGGCGTTCCGGCTGCGCGATGAGCTGCTTGAGGTGCTTTTCCGGGGTCTCGAAATCTTGGGCCCGGGCTTCCAGAGCTTCCCAATGTTGAGAATACGCCATGTGATTCCCCCCTTAGTTTTGATCTAAACCCTCCACCTCAGGTGGAGGACCCGGAGAGGTTTTACCGATTCAAAGAGATAGCTGAGATTTTAGGTTTTGCTGCAACCCGGTCTTTAGCGCATCAAGTTTGCACGCTATGCGCGCAACCCGACTTAGAGGGTTTTGGGTTTTAACCGGCAAAGCCGGAGCAATATATGGTTTTCTCTGCGTCTTAGCGTCTCTGCGCGCGGAGAGGTCTTTTGGGGTTTCATATGAACAGAACCCATGCATCGCGCAGAGACGCTGAGGCGCAGAGAAAATACAAAACCACACAAAGGGCGCACTGTCGTGCGCGGCATTGCCTTAGTTGAGTATATGATATCCCTTGCTGGCTATTCGGGATTCGCTGTAACCGAATTACGAACTCCGGGAACAGGATACACTCTCGGCCATCACGGTGTGGATATCATCCAGAATCCGGCACGTTTTGATGCATTTCGGGAAAAAAGGTCTGTCATCGCAGCCCCGGCAGGGACTTTTAATCAAATACCCGATCTCAAAATCGAACCGGTGTTTGAAGGGTTTTTTTTGGTCAAGGTTTCCATGGGTCCGTTCATCAGCGCCTGTCCCGGTAGGACAGGCGGGTTTAAAATTTCAGCGGTTCAAAAACCGCTGATACTCATACATGCGGGCAAAGGCTTTAACGGCCCGTTCCGGTGTTTCGTAGAACAGGCCTTTGTATTCGTCTTCCCCCACCCGGTAAACAGTCTGGTCTTCCTGATCGGTCAACAGGCTGACGCCGAAAACAGGTTTTTCGTATTTGTGCATCAGGTTGATTACGTGTGCAATGTATTGTTTTTCGAAATCGACCAACATTTGATTGGCCAGGTCCAGGATATCCTGCGCAAAATTCTCATCGGCCTTGCGCACCGAGGCCGACATGCGTTCGACAAAGATGCGGCGTCCCATGATGCCCAGGTTGATCACGGCATCACACCCATCCCATTTGAGCAGTTCTTCCAAAGTGGTTATGGGAATGGCCGGATCGTTCTCGCCCACTATATCCACGGGGTTCGCCCGGCTCCAGTAAGGCGGCAGAATGCCGTCCAGAATCGCCAGAATTGCATCGGGCAGGGCGGGCACCTCCAGGTCGTAGTTGGCGCACAGGTCGGCGGTAATCACGCCCCAGCCGCCGCCCAGGGTCATGATTGCCGCCCGGTTGCCCCTGGGCAGGGGGACCGACGCAAAGGCTGCGGAGAGATCTAAAAGATCCATGGACCGGTCGACTTTGACAATGCCGGCCTGGCGGCAAACGGCATTGAATACCCGCGTGTCCGAACTCATCGCACCGGTATGACTGGCGGCGGCCCGATTGCCGGCACCGGTCTGGCCCCCTTTCAACAGGACGATCGGTTTTTTGCGACCGACGCGGCAGGCGCTTTCGTAAAACCGGCGTCCGTCTTTGACGCTTTCTATGTAGAGCATCACGGTACGGGTCAGATCGTCTATTTCGAACCCTTCCATGTAGTCTTCGATCGTTATCATGGCTTCGTTGCCGGATCCGGAAAACGCACGGATGCCGATACCTTGCGCCTCGGCAAAGGCTAAAAGCTGCGTCCCCATGTTGCCGGATTGGGCCACCATGGCGGTGGAACCAGCCAGGGGGTGGACCGGACTGCCCGTGCAGTAGAGCTGGTTGTGGGGGTTGCAGATGCCCATTGTATTCGGGCCTAAAATCAGAATGCCGGCTTTACGGGCGGCTTGCACCAGATCCTTTTCAAGTTGCTTGCCTTTCGGTCCGGTTTCGCCGAAACCGGAGGTGATCAGCAGCATGTTTTTTATCTGCTTAGCCGCCATCTGCGGTATCAGACCGGGTACCAGCGCGGCCGGGATGGTCACAACGGCCAGGTCGACAGGGCCGGGGATGGCGTCGATACTGCTGTATACCGGCCGTCCGGCGATGGTACCGCCCTTGGGATTGACCAGGTAGATGTCACCGTCGTAACCGCCGCTGATGGTGTTGGACATCAGCATATGCCCCCATTTACCCAGCTGGCCGGAGGCACCCACGAAAGCGATGCTCTTGGGGTAAAAGAGAGAACCGATGGCGCCGGGGTCCACGGCAAGTGTTTCCTGGGAAACGGCCTGCGGTTGGCCGGGGACGATCAACGCATCCACGGCGGTCAGGGATCCATCGCGGGCGGCGAGCAGGGGATTGATATCGATTTCGGCAATTTCGGGAAAATCCAGGCCCAGTTGCCCAAGGGCGATGAGAATCTCTTCCAGTTGTCCGGCCCGGACAGCGGCATCGCCACGAAAGTTTCCCAGCAGGGCCCCGGCCTTGATTTCCGCCAGCATGTCCCGGATATCGGCCCGGGTGACCGGCGCCAGGCGAAAGGACACATCCGACAAGGCTTCGGTCAGGATTCCCCCGATACCGAACATGACAACCGGCCCGAATTGAGGGTCTCGAAAAAGTCCGGCCACGAATTCCCGGCGGCTTTCCAGTTGCGGCTGGATCAACAAGCCTTCCAGGTCCGGACCGGCCGTCGCGACAACGTGTTCGGCTGCGCGGCGGACACGCTCATTGTCCGCCAGGTTGAGATGAACCAGGCCCCGTTCGGTCTTGTGCAGCAGATTGGCGCCCATACCCTTTAGGACCACCGGATATCCGGTTTCATCCGCCAGGCGAACCGCCTCATCCGCATCAGCCGCCACAGCTTCGGATACAACCGGAATGGCGTACTGCCGCAGCAGCTGTTTGGCCTGAAACTCGGTCAACGCTTTCTGCCTGGAGTTCAGTCCTTGACTTAAAGCCGTTTTTATATCCATCGATGCTCCTGGTATCGTTGCAGAACCGGGTCTTGCCTGGGTCTTTGCGCCCTACGGGTGACGAAGCTGAGTTTGCTGCCGCCGCCGCACCCACGCGGCCTCATGCCATAGCTACTACCAGGAAACCTGTCAAGGTTTATCGGCTAGAATGGCGATGTACAGCCACAAACATTTATGATATCTTTTTTACCGTCATTTTGACAGGTAATTTTCGATCAGGAGCAGACATGAAATTCAGAAGCGGGCAGGGGCTGGATGTCCACAAACTGGTAGCGGGCAGACCCCTGGTATTGGGGGGGGTCACCATCCCCTTCGACCGGGGGCTGGCCGGCCACTCCGACGCTGACGTTCTGGTTCACGCCGTTTGCGATGCGTTGCTGGGGGCTGCGGCCCTGGGCGATATCGGGCAGCATTTTCCCGATTCCGACCCGGCTTATCGGGACATCGACAGCCTGGTGCTGCTGGCGGAAACAGGCACACTGCTGGCTGATGCAGGGTATGCGATCGGCAATATCGATGCGGTCGTCATCGCCCAGGCGCCCAAAATAGCACCCTACCGAAGCCAGATGCAGCAAAACCTGGCCCGCACACTGCGCATTGAACCCGGGCAGGTCAGCATCAAGGCCACCACCACCGAAGGTCTGGGAATGTTCGGCCGGGAAGAGGGCATCGGGGCGCTGAGTACGGTGCTGATTGAAAAGGTGTAGCCTGAATATTTTATACGGTTTTTTACAATTATAGTTTTGTACATATATTTATAGCTACCCAAAGCAAGCTGCAGGGAATGTGCTCGCTGATCACCGCACCGGTATCAACACAAACTACATCAGGTTTAATTGAAAGTAACGCTTTTCCGCGGTGCCGATAAGCAGGGCTGTACAAGATAATTACCCTCCGGGCGAGCCCGAGACATCCATTTACAGCGTTATCGGAGGCTTGTGGTAGCATGCGTACAACTGCGCCTCCGAATGCCTTGTAAATGAATGCCGCGAACTCGTAGAATATTCAGGTAAACCATGTTCACACTCAATACCGACTTTTCCCCCCAGGGAGACCAGCCCGGTGCAATCGATACCCTGAGCAGCTACATTGAAGCCGGCAACCGCCACCAGGTGCTGCTGGGGGTGACCGGCTCGGGCAAGACCTTTACCATGGCGAATGTGATTGCCCAGGTGCAGCGGCCGACCCTGGTGTTGGCGCCCAATAAGACCCTGGCAGCGCAGCTTTATAATGAATTCAAAGCGTTATTTCCTGACAATGCGGTTGAATATTTTGTCAGCTATTACGACTATTACCAACCGGAAGCCTATATTCCCACGACCGACACTTACATCCAGAAAGACTCCTCCATCAATGAAATGATCGACAAGATGCGGCATTCCGCCACCCGGTCCGTCCTTTCGCGGCGGGATGTGATCGTGGTGGCCAGCGTTTCTTGTATCTTTGGTCTGGGGGCACCCGAGGATTACCTGGACATGCGGGTTGAAATTGACACCGACATGGAGATCGAACGGGACAAGCTGCTGCGCAAGCTGGTGAACATCCAGTATGAGCGGAATGACACCGATTTTCACAGGGGGGTTTTCCGGGTACGCGGGGACCGGGTCGAAATTCTCCCCTCCTACGAAGAGGAATTGGCCATCCGGATCGACTTCTTCGGCGATCAGGTTGAGCGCATTACGGAAATAGATCCCCTGCGGGCCACGGTGAAAAGAAGGCTGGATCGGGCGGTTATCTATCCGGCCAGCCACTATGTCACCCGGGATACGACCTTGAAACGGGCTACGGAAACGATCAAGGTCGAACTCAAAGAGCGCCGGGCTTATTTCCATGCGCAAAACCAGCTGATTGAGGTGCAGCGGATTGAAGAGCGAACCAATTTCGACCTTGAGATGATCCAGGAGATCGGCTACTGCAACGGCATCGAGAACTACTCACGCCACCTCACCGGACGCAAGCCGGGCGAGCCGCCGCCGACCCTGCTGGACTATTTCCCGAATGACTATCTGCTCTGCATCGATGAGAGCCACATTGCCGTCCCGCAGATTCGGGCCATGTACAAGGGCGACCGCTCCCGCAAGGAAACCCTGGTGCGGTTTGGCTTCAGGCTGCCGTCTGCCTTGGACAACCGCCCCCTGATGTTCGCGGAATTCCAGGAACGGGTCAACCAGATCATTTATGTCTCCGCCACGCCGGCTGACTACGAACTTGAGAAAGCCTCCGGAGCAATTGCCGAACAGATCGCCCGTCCCACCGGCCTGCTCGATCCGCAGATCGACGTGCGCAGTGCAGAAAACCAGGTGGATGACCTTTACGCGGAAATACGCAAACGGCTGGAGCGTAAACAGCGGGTGCTGGTCACGACCTTGACCAAGCGCATGGCGGAAGACTTGACCGATTACTACGATGAACTCGGGATCCAGGTTCGCTACCTGCATTCCGATATCGTTACACTGGAACGCATGGATATCATAAGAGATCTGCGCGCAGGTGAATTCGATGTGCTCATTGGCATCAACCTGCTGCGGGAAGGTCTGGATATACCGGAGGTGTCCCTGGTGGCGGTTATGGATGCGGACAAGGAGGGCTTTTTGAGGTCCACCCGCTCACTGATCCAGACCTGCGGCCGGGCCTCCCGCAATGTGGCCGGCAAAGTGATCCTCTACGCGGAAACGGTCACCCGATCCATGCAGCAAACCATCGATGAAACCAATCGGCGCCGCGAAATCCAGGCCGCCCACAACGAACGCCACGGCATTATCCCGGAGAGTATCGTCAAAGGCGTCGCCACAGCCCTGGATAACCTGTATCGGTTCGAAGATGTCGCCGACCCCGGCCAGGTCGCTGAGGATACGGCGGCCTTCGAACAGGGCGGTGCTGAACTGGAAGCCCACATCAAGGCCCTGGAAGAAGAGATGCAGGCGGCCGCCCGGGACCTGGAGTTCGAACGAGCGGCCGAATTGCGCGATCGGATCAAGGATTTGTCGGCCATTATGCTTTTCTAATCGAAATGCAGGCTCTCTGGATTCGATGATTGCGGGGACAAGGGTATTTCAAACGCACCGTAAATAACCTGATACCCCTATTTTCTCGTGACTATCTGAATTTTCCGAAAATACAGTAAATAAAACCATGCAAACGGCGCTCAAGGAAAAACTTAATACAGTCGGCCACGGACCGGGGTGCTATTTGATGAAAGATGCAGCCGGAACGGTGATTTACATCGGCAAGGCGGTCAACCTTAAAAAGCGCCTGCGTTCCTATTTCAAGCCCAAGCGCCAGATGGACATCAAGACCGGGGTCCTGGTGGGCAAGATTGACACTTTCGAGACCATCCGCACCGCCAGTGAACAGGAAGCCCTGATCCTCGAGGCGACCCTGATTCGAAAACACCATCCCCGCTATAACGTCATCCTCAAGGATGACAAACGCTATCCCTCGTTGAAGCTCGATCTCAACCATCCTTATCCGAACCTGACGGTGGTCCGGAAACCCGCCAAAGACGGCGCGCGCTATTTCGGCCCATTTTCTTCAGCCTACGCGGTGAAGCAAACTTTAAAATTTATCAATAAAAACTTTAAACTGCGCAAATGCAAGAACAGCACCTTCAACCGCCGGACCCGCCCCTGCCTGAACTACCAGATGGGTATCTGCCTGGCGCCCTGCTGCTTGGCGGTGGATGCCAAGACGTACGCCCGGATCGTAGATCAGGTGACGATGCTGCTCAAAGGGCGCACCCCCCAGTTGATCAACGAAGTAAAAAAGGAAACGCAGGCTGCGGCCGCCATTCAGGACTACGAGAAGGCCACTGTTTTGCGTGACCGCAGGTACGCCCTGGAGAAACTGGTGGAAAAGCAGGTGGTGGTGACAAACGATTTCCGTGATCGCGACATTCTGGCCGTGGCCGGTGACGAAACCCTGACGGTGGTAACCCAGTTGACCGTGCGAAACGGCTACCTGCTCGGATCGCGGCATTTCATTGCCGAGCAGACTCTGGCCGACGAAAACGAGATCATTGGGGCGTTTATCAGCCGGCGCTATGATGATATGCCCGATATCCCCGGAGAGATCCTCGTATCGCAGATGCCGGATGATTCTAACGTTCTCGCCGAAAAACTTACCGGGCTGCGCGGGCGGCGCGTGTACATCCGGGCCCCGCAGCGCGGAGAAAAGGTGCGGCTGGTCCAAATGGCGGCCGAAAATGCCATTGCCCGACTCAGGGATCTGCACGCCGGCCTGGATGAGAAGCAGCGCTTGCTGGAACGCCTGCAAAAAAGGCTGGGGCTGACGCGCTTGCCGACCAGGATCGAGTGTTTCGACAATTCCAACCTGCTGGGACAGTCGCCGGTGGCGGCCATGGTGGTTTTTCGAAACGGCAACCCGGAGAAATCGGCCTATCGGAAATATAAAATCAAGACGGTGACCGGGCCGGACGACTATCAGAGCATGGCGGAAGTCCTGCGCCGCCGTTATGATCCCGATAAAAAAGAGGCCCCTTTGCCGGAATTGCTTATGCTGGACGGCGGCAAGGGCCAATTGAATATCGGCCGGGCCATATTGCGCGAGATGGCTCTGGCTGACCGCATCGAACTGATTTCGATCGCCAAAAAAGATGAAACCCGGGGAGAAACCCGGGACAAGATTTACAAGCCCGGCCGGGTCAATCCCATCAATTTCGGACATCAGGAGGATTTGCTGCTGTTTCTGCAGCAGATACGGGATGAAGCCCATCGTTTCGCCATCGGTTTTTATCGCCGACGGCACCGTCAGACGGCCGTCCATTCCGCCCTGGACAACATCAAGGGGGTTGGCGAACGCCGCAAGAAAGCATTGCTTACCCGTTTCGGCAGCCTGGGCGGCATACAGCGCGCGTCAATAGAGGAGATTGGGGCCCTGCCGGGGCTCCATCTGCAGCTGGCCAGAGAAATAAAAAAGGCGCTGGGCTCCTGAAGGCCCAGCGCCTTTATTTTTTATTCGCCAAACAGGTGGTTGCTAAAGAGACTTCAGAATGTCTTTCAACTCCTGCACGGCCGCGGCGGATTTGGCCAGCGCGGCCTGTTCATCATCTGTCAGGTTGATTTCGATGATCTGCTCGACCCCGCCGGTGCCCAGTTTTACGGGAACGCCGATAAACAGTTCATTAAAACCATATTCGCCTTCCAGGTAGACGGCGCAGGGCAGTACTTTCTTTTTGTCTTTCAGGATCGATTCAGCCATTTCCACCGCTGCCGAGGCAGGGGCGTAAAAGGCGCTCCCGGTTTTCAGCAGACCTACGATTTCGGCGCCGCCATTGGCGGTGCGGTCCACCAGGGCATCGATGCGGTCGGGCGGCATCAATTCGGTAATCGGGATGCCGGCCACGGTGGAGTAGCGGGGCAGGGGCACCATGGTGTCGCCGTGCCCGCCCAGAACGAATGCATGCGTGTTTTCGACGCTGACGTCCAGTTCCATGGCGATAAAAGCCCGAAAACGGGCTGAATCGAGAACGCCGGCCATGCCGATCACCCGATTCTTCGGAAAACCGCTGGCCTCATAGGCCACGTGGCACATAGCGTCCAGGGGATTGCTGACGATGATCAAAACCGCATCCGGCGAATGCTTGGCGACCTGCTCCACCACACTTTTCATGATACCGGCATTGGTGCTGATCAGATCATCCCGGCTCATGCCCGGTTTCCTGGGAATACCGGCCGTGATGATGACGATGTCTGAATCGGCGGAAGCTTCGTAACCGTTCGAACCGGTCAGGTGCGAATCGTGTTTTTCAATGGGCGCCGCCTCAGTCAGATCCAGTGCTTTGCCCTGGGGGACACCTTCGACGATGTCAATCAGGACCACATCGCAGAGTTCCTTCTCACAAAGGCGTTGTGCTGCGGTGGCACCTACATTCCCAGCACCGATAACCGTTACTTTTTTGTCCATGTTCACTCTCCTTGAAAAATTGAATCGGGTTAATTATAAGCCGTCTTTGAAAGCGGTTTTGCACCCCGGCAGCGTTAAGGCGCCTGGCGCGGGCATCCGCGACCGCCGGCTTAACTGTTCAGCAGGTCCTGCCTGCCTGATCAAATCCGTAAACAGGAGTGCAAGCCGGAGGAATACAGCCTTGTACTGCGCGGATTTGATTTGCGTGCCTTACGCCGCGATGGGGCTATAAGACTTTTTTGAGACAGCTTGTAGCCTGCATCCGGTCTGACTTGAAAACTGGATAGCACACTGCTGTTTATTGTCAATATATTTATATGGAGACCAATTATTGACATTTTGGTAGGAAATAGGGTAAGTTAATGCGAATCTTGGTGCCTGGAAACGGCGAACAGGCCGCCAGGCGTCTACGGCGGGCTGTTGCAACGATGGCCGCATGGGGAACCGCTTAAAGATCGTTCAGTAAAGTCGTCAGATGACGGGGAGTGAAGATGGACATAGGAGCAAAGATTAAGACCTTCCTGAAAGAAGCGGAGTTGTACCGGGGACAGGGTCTGCTGAATGAGTCGAAAGAGAGCTACCAAAAAGCGGCTAAGCTTATAAAATCCATAGAGAAGCTGAAGAACAAGGAGAAATTGTTAGCGGGCATTGCCGCCAAACTCAAGGGGCTCCAGGGCGAGATCGAAAAAGTGGAAGCGGCTCCGGACAATCCCGAGATCGGCGCGGAATCCCAGGCCTTGATCAAAAAACTGTTCTCATACGCCAAAACCGACGATGCGGACGCCGTGGCCCTGGAAGAGGCCATTACCCTGACGAAATTCGGTCAGTACGCGAAAGCCATTGAGGATTTTAAAGCCCTGCTATCCAAGGAGTCCGTCCGGCTGGCAGCGGCCAAGAATATTATTCGATGCCACATTGCCGGTGAAAAGATCGAAGACGGTGTCGCTCAATTCCAGGAGTGGCTGGACAGCGGTATTCTGAGCAAGGATCAGTTGAAGAAACTGGGCATGTTCTTCCAAAACATCATTGACAAGAAGGGCCTGGATGTAAAGGTTCCAAAGATGGCCACCGCGGCGGTCCAGGAAGAGGAAGCCGAGCTGGAACTTGAACTGGAAGAAGCCGAAGTGGAACCGGCCGAAGAAGAACCCCAGGAAGAGGAGGAGATCCTGGATATCAATTCGGTGGGGATCTCTTTCGAGGCCGGCCCCATGAAGGGCGAAGTCATTGAACTGGATGTGAGTTTCCAGACCGGCAACGTCATCAGCGTTCTGCTCAACGCCCGGGACAAGGACTTGATTGACAACCTCAACCCGGGCGACCAGCTGAATGATATGCAGTTTTACTCACCCATTGCGATTTTTCAGGGGACCGGGGTTGTCAACGCGAAAACGGGCATTAAAGTGGGACCCCGCAAGGGCGACTTCAGCGTTGATATCAAGGTGAGTAGTTCGTAAATCAGCAATTGACAGGAGTACAAGGCAGGTAAATTATATGGCAGTATTCAATGCGCGCAAACGTGAAATTGAATGCAAGTTGGTCTACTACGGTCCGGGCCGCTGCGGGAAAACAACCAACATTGAATCAATTGGGAAAGCTTACCGGAAACACGCCGAAAGTGAAATGGTTTCCATAAACACGGAGGGCGATCGAACCCTCTTTTTTGATTTCCTCCCCATGGGGCTGGGCAAGATCAAAGGCTGCGATGTAAGGGTGCAGCTGTATACCGTTCCGGGACAGGTAAAGTACGCCTCGACCCGCAAGCTGGTGCTCAAGGGCGTGGATGGGGTCGTATTCGTGGCCGATTCGATGAAGGTGCGCCGCGAGAAGAACATGCTGTCTTTAAAAGACCTGCAGCAGAACCTCAAAGACTACGGTTTGAACGTCTTCAAAATCCCCCTGATCATGCAGTACAACAAGCGTGACCTGGAAAAGGAAGGCATCCCGATCATGCCGATCAAGCAGATGGAGCACGATCTCAACCGGCAGCTGAAAGCGCCTTCGTTCGAAGCCAGCGCCCTGGCTGGCGATGGCGTCGGCCAAACACTGAAAGCAGCCTTGTCGGCTACCTTGAAGTATCTCCAGCGTGAAATGAACTGGGCAGGACAAGAAGCGTATGCAGAACACAGCCGAGCTATCAGGCGACCTGGAGTTTTTGAGCCTTGCGGATGTCATGCAGCTGCTTGGAGAGAACGGCGACAGCGGCGTCCTGCGGATTTACAGTCCGCATACCGCCGACACAGGGGTGGTTTTCTTTGTTGACGGGAATCCCATCGATGCCTTCGCCGGCAGTGATACCGGGATTGACGCGCTCTACGCCCTGTTCGGCTGGGTGGAGGGGCATTTTGAATTCCGGACTGAAAAGTGTCCCGAAGAGAAAAAGATCAAGCAAGGGCGCATGGAGATCATCCTGGATGGTCTGCGGCAGCTGGACGATGGTGAAATTGAACGCCTCGGAACCAAGAAGGCAAAAACCGATACGGCGGTCCGCGACGGTCAGACCATTCTGAAAGGGCCCTTCGTAGATTACATGTATGTCGTGGACGAGGAGGCCTACCAGGATGGTCACGAGTTGGTAAGCCAGGGAAAGCATGGTGATTGGATCTGGGTGGTACTCGAAGGCGCCGTAGAGGTAATCCGCGAAACACCCAATGGGCCGGTACCGATAATTACGATCGGCGACGGAACCTTCATCGGCAGCATCCAATCGTTTCTGAACAGTTCGGTAGCGCGCAACGCCAGTATCAAGGCCAGCGGTAAAGTACAGGTCGGCGTGCTCGATTCCCGCAAGCTTTCCACGGATTTTGGCCGCATTTCACGCGAGTTCAAGTCATTTATCTTCAGCCTGGACAACCGTCTCAAAAGCATCACGGACAGCGTGGTTGATATGAAGCAGGGCAAGGACAGGCTGCCGGAAGTTCTCAAGGATAAAAAGCCGGTCATCAACCAGGGCGATAATGAAGACCGTCTGCTCAAGATAGTCCAGGGAGAGGCTGTTGTTGTCCGTAAAACCAAGACGGGTCAGGTATTGCTGGCCCACCTGCAGAAGGGCGACTTTTTCGGCAAGGTACCCTTTCTGGATCTGGGCAATGAACCCAACTCGGCCGCGGTCTACGCATCGGCCGACCTGAAAGCCGATCCGGTGGACCTGGCCGTGATGCAGGCCGAATATGACAAACTGCCGATAACCGTCAAGAACATCCTGGAAAGCACCGCGATCTGTACGGCGGCATCGGCGCAAACGGCTTGCAGCGCCAAAAAGAGCAATTAGAAGCTGGCTCAACGTTGATTCGTAATGACCGCGGGCGGATTGGTCCCAAGCAGATTTTCGAACCGGCTTCTTTAAACCCATAACCCCGGCTGTAGCAGCCTAAATGGAGAGGTGTGATGACTTCTGCAGAAAAAAGAAGACATATCAGGATCGACTCACTCAACCTTTCTCACATCACCGTTACCGAGGAAGGGCAGGTCGTGTATCAGGGGATGGGACGGACGCTGAACGTATCTGAATCGGGCATCCTGCTCGAAACCAAGTATCACATCCCTACCGGTGACGAGTTGATTGTCAGTATCGGGCTGGAAGATGATCTTTTGGAGCTGAATGGCAAAACGGTCTTCGGCAAGGAAACCGAGCCGGGCATGGTCGAGACCGGTATTGAATTTTTAGAAGTAGATGAAATCGATCTTCCCAGGCTGCGTACGTTTATCCAGGCCTTTGAATCATAACCAGCAGGCCCAGCACTTACAATTGCGGCGCTTCAGGTCATGACCGGGCCCAAGCTTCGTTGCCGTTGTGTCATCCCCTGCTGTCACAGTGATTGCGTCAACCCAACCACAAAAAAACCGGACATAGAAAGGGATAAAAGGAATGCAAAACGCCGTAAAAGAAACTGAATTTGAGAATTTGAATTTAAAGAACAGGGGCAAGGTTCGTGATATCTACGATCTCGGGGATGCCCTGCTGATGGTTGCCTCGGACCGGGTTTCGGCTTTTGACGTGGTCCTGCCCAACCCCATGCCCGGCAAGGGCAAGGTACTGACCCAGATCTCCCTTTTCTGGTTCGAAATCATGGAATCCCTGATCGCCAACCACATTATCTCAAGCAATGTCGCCGATTATCCGGCAGCCTGCCGGCCCTATGCCGCGCAGCTGGAAGGTAGAAGCATGCTGGTCAAGAAAGCCCAGCCGCTGCCGGTTGAATGTGTGGTACGTGGCTATATATCCGGTTCCGGCTGGAAGGACTACCAGAATACCGGAAAGGTTTGCGGCATCGAACTGCCGGCCGGGCTGCAGGAATCTGATCGTCTCCCCCAAACCCTGTTTACCCCGTCTACCAAGGCGGAAATCGGTGAACACGATGAAAATATCGATTTCGAGGGCGCCGTGGGGGAATTAGGACGCCCGCTGGCTGAGAAAGTTCGTGACCTGAGTCTGGCGATCTATGAAAAAGGGGCGGCTCTGGCCCTGGAAAAGGGCATTATCATCGCCGACACGAAATTTGAATTCGGGCTCGTGGACGATGAATTGATTCTGATCGATGAGGTTCTGACCCCGGATTCATCCCGCTTCTGGTCCCAGGCTGATTACCAGCCCGGTGGTGCCCAGAAGAGCTATGATAAGCAGTACCTGCGGGATTACCTGCTTACGCTTGACTGGGACAAGACCGCTCCCGGTCCCAACCTGCCCGAAGAAGTCATCATCAACTCCATGCAAAAATACAAGGAAGCGCTTACCCAGTTAACCGGCAAGGAATATGACATATAAAGCCGGAACAGTACGACTCGACAAGATAACCGCGGATGATGAAACGTATCGGATTACCACCAGGGGGGACGCAGACTCTCTGGTGGTGTCCATCGCCACGTCCGGCCTAATCAATCCGCCGATTCTCCTGAAGATCACAAACAAGCCGTACCGCATCATCTGCGGCTTTAGAAGAATCAGAGCCTGTCTGAAGCTGGGTTGGGAACAGGTGGACGCCAGGTTGCTCGCCGCCGACACGCCGTCCGTCCGCTGCGCTCAGATCGCCATTGCCGATAACGCCTTTGGGCGGAACTTGAACCCGGTTGAGATTTCCCGGGCGATCAACCTGTTGTCAGCCGATCTGGACGATGAAGCGGCTATTGCGGAGGCGGCCGGCAAAGCGGGTCTGCCGCTGGCCACCGCCGATGTAACCAGACTCCGGTCCCTGACCAGCCTGCCGCAGCGCTTTCAAGCGGGAGTCATCGCTGAAACGCTCTCCCTGCCTATGGCAAAGCGACTGCAACAAATGGAAGCTGAAGATGCTGAAACGGTTTTTGAACTTTTCAGTGAGATCCGCGCCGGTTTGAATGTGCAACGGGAAATATTGGACCATGCCCAGGAATCGGCGCTGCGTGAGGGGGTGTCCCTGCGGAAGGTAATCACCGGGGACGATGTGATGCAAATCCGGAATGACCCCGACCTTCAGCGTCCGCATAAAACCGCCCTTATCAGGAAAACCCTGAAATTCCGCCGGTACCCCGTCCTGACTGCAACGGAAGAGCGATTTAACCGTCGGGTAGGGGAGCTTGGCCTGCCTGGGAATATGAAACTTGTCCCGCCGGCGGGATTCGAGGGGCCGGATTACAGCCTGATCTTGAAATTCCGCAGCCGTGAACAGCTCGATGAACAAAAAAAAACCATAGAACGACTGCTGACCAGTGATGCGTTGAGGAAAATCCTGGATTAGCATTGAGCCTCTATATAATTAGTATAGTGCCTACCACCCGGGTCCAACATACCCATTCCTACCCTTGGTATGCCATCTCTTCATCAAACCTTGAGTTGTTTTAATAACGAACAAGGAAATAACGTCGATATTCGCAATATGTGAAAATCAACAAAAACTATACATTAATAAAATAGTGAACTAAAAACACTTGACAAATGGCCGCTAAAGAATGTAATGGAATGTAAGTAATAAACGCCGTTCAGTATATTAATGGATGCACCGACAGGAGTTAGCTGCAAGAATGGCCGTACTTCCTCGAATGAAGCCCCTGACCACCAGAATTACACTTTGTCCAGCCAGACTCCGAATTTCGTCCAACCCATCAAAATCAGATGTAACATGCAAAAATCATTATATAAACAATAATTGTTCAATCCAATTCCAAAACGGGCAGTATGTGGCCGTCGCGCACGTTCGGATACCGCCAATTACTAATTCAAGAATCCATGTTTGAAAGGGGGGAGGCTGTTTACATCATTAGACCACACATTGCAGGGGACCAGGAGACAGGTTTCCTAATTTACATTAAAAGGGGGTATTTATGGCAGAAAAAGAAGTAGTGGAGACATCGGAAGCCCAAATAGCTGTACACTGGAAGGAGGAGGATCTGGTCTATCCTTCCCCGCAGTTTATTGCGCAAGCAAACATGACCGACCCTGAAATCTACGACCGCTTCTCTCTGGACAATTTTCCCAACTGCTTTAAGGAGTATGCGGATATACTGACCTGGTACAAGTACTGGGACGAGATCCTGGATACCAGCGATGCACCCTGCTATAAGTGGTTCAAGGGTGGGCAGCTCAATGCCAGTTACAACTGTGTGGACCGGCATCTGGCCGAGTTCAAGAATAAAACAGCCATCCATTTCGTTTCCGAACTTATCGAAGAAGGGTACGAGCATGTGACGTTCCAGGAACTGTACGTGCGGGTAAATGAGATGGCGGCTCTGCTGAAAGACTTTGCCGGCCTGAAACGCGGTGACCGGGTCACGCTGCACCTGCCCATGACCCCGGATCTGCCGGTGACCATGCTGGCCTGCGCGCGTCTCGGTGTTATCCATTCCCAGGTCTTCGGCGGCTTCAGCGGCAAGGCTGCGGCTGATCGGATCATCGACTCCGGATCGCGGGTCCTGATTACCGCCGACGCCTATTACCGCGGCGGCAACCTGCTGGATCACAAGCAAAAAGCGGACATTGCCGTTGACATGGCCAAGGAAGAAGGCCAGGTCGTCGACAAAGTGCTCGTCTGGCAGCGCTATCCCGGCAAAAACTCAACGCCCACACCGATGGTCGAGGGCCGGGATTACTTTGTAAACGACGTGCTTAAAGATTACTACGGCGCCCGGGTTGAACCGGAAAAGATGAATGCGGAAGATCCGCTGTTCCTCATGTACACCAGCGGCACCACCGGCAAGCCCAAGGGCTGCCAGCACGGTACCGGTGGCTACCTTGCTTACGCGGCCGGCACCTCCAAGTTCGTCCAGGACATCCATCCCACGGACGCCTACTGGTGTATGGCTGATATCGGCTGGATCACGGGCCACTCCTATATCGTTTACGGGCCCCTTGCGCTGGGCGCCTCAACGGTGATTTACGAAGGCATTCCGACCTATCCGGATGCCGGCCGCTCCTGGCGGATCGCCCAGGATCTGGATGTCAACATCTTCCACACCGCGCCCACCGCCATCCGCGCCCTGCGCAAAGTCGGTCCGGACGAACCGGCCAAATACAACTACCATTTCAAACACATGACGACGGTGGGCGAGCCCATCGAGCCGGAAGTTTGGAAATGGTACTACAAAGAGGTCGGCAAGGGCGAAGCCATCATCGTTGATACCTACTGGCAGACGGAAACCGGCGGATTCCTCTGCAGTACACTGCCGGCCATCAAGCCGATGAAACCGGGCAGTGCCGGTCCGGGTATGCCGGGAATTCACCCCATCATCTTCGACGATGACGGCAAGACTCTGGAGGAGGGCGCCGGTATTGCCGGCAATATCTGCATCCAGAATCCCTGGCCGGGCATGTTCCAGACCATCTGGGGCGACAGGGACCGCTTCGTGGAGACCTACTTTGGCCGCTACTGCAAGGATATCAACAGCAAGGATTGGCGGGACTGGCCCTATATGACGGGTGACGCCGCGGTACAGGCTGAAGACGGGTACTTCCGGGTCCTGGGACGCATTGACGACGTCATCAACGTGTCCGGTCACAGACTGGGGACCAAGGAACTGGAATCCGCGGCGCTGGTGTGTGTGGAGGTGGCCGAAGCAGCGGTTGTGCCGGTTTCCGATGATATCAAGGGCGTGGTTCCGGATATGTACGTATCCCTCAAACCCGGATACGATGCCTCCGATGAACTGGCCGCCAAGATTTCCGCGGCCCTTTGCGAGGAAATCGGCCCCATCGCCAAACCGAACAAAGTCTGGATTGTACCCGATATGCCCAAGACCAGGTCCGGCAAGATTATGCGCCGGATACTCGGGGCGATTTCCAACAAAGGGGATGTCGGTGACGTTATGACACTGGCAAATCCAGAAGTAGTAGAAATAATTAAAAAAATGGCTGAATAGCTGAATAGGTGCCGGCTACGGGCCGGCACCGGCCGCATAACCATTAACCTTCCGGTGTTCGGAAATTCACCGGGAACTTTCAGCTGAAAGGAGGTGGTGGTGAGCCCGGAACCCGGGCAGCAAAACATCGGTTTCCGAACAGCCGGTCAACGTAATAATCAACAGGTACAGGAGGAATGAAATGCGTGGCGGCAAGTATGGCAACAGGGGAAATAAGAGCGGGAAGCACCACAACCTGCTGCGACCCCTTCCGAGTGTGTGTCTGCACAACCGAAAAGACCCTATTGCAACCACCATTTTGAATGATCGCAAACAAAAGGGAAGTGCTGTCACCAGCGGATACTTACCTCGCGGGTGTCGTTCTTCAAACGTTAATCTTTTAAGAAAGGAGTGAGTATATGGGCTCGCATGTGTACTGGCTATTCTTTTTTGTCCTTTGCTACTGGGCATACTGCATTACCATCGGGATAAAGGGATACTTAGCTGCCAAGTCGGGTACCGAGTATTTCGTCGCCGGTAGAAAACTAAGCCTCTGGGTCTTCGTCCTGGCGGCCACAGCTACCTCCTTCAGCGGCTGGACGTTTGTCGGTCACCCGGCCCTGATCTGGCGGGACGGTCTACCGTATGGGTATGCATCATTTTATGTCCTTACCATCCCCATCACCGGCGTTTTCTTTTTGAAAAGACAATGGTTGATGGGTAAACGGTACGGCTACGTGACCCCGGGCGAGATGTTCAAGGATTATTTCAATTCTGAAACGATGCGAATTCTGACCGTTATCGTCGCCATCTTCTTCAGTATTCCCTACCTGGGAATCCAGCTGAGAGCCTCGGGCATTCTTTTCAACATTCTCACCGACGGCCTGTTCTCCGTTAATGTCGGCATGTGGTTGCTGGCAGCGGTCGTGATGCTTTACGTGGGGCTGGGCGGCCTACGCTCGGTGGCCTACGTTGATACGGTCCAGTGCGTCCTGCTCTGGGGCGGCATCATTACCATCGGCATCATCTCCATGACCTATGCCGGCGGTTTCGGCGCTCTGATGGATAAATTTGGTGACATAGTCGCCTGCATCCACTCAGGAGGCACGGAGATACCCAAATGGGCTGATCCGGAGGCGATGAAGGTCTTTCTGGCCAATAAGAAGTCGATCTTCAAAATTACGCCGGACGGCTACAGCCACCTTGTTGCGGTACCGGGCGTCATGCAGATGGTCTCCTCCGGCGGAAAAGCCGTGGGCGGCGCCTGGACTGGCGTGATGATCCTTACCTACATGTTTGCCTTGATGGGCATTCACGCTTCCCCGGCCTTCTCCATGTGGGCTTTCGCCAACAAAGATCCCAGACCGTTCCCGTTGCAGCAGGTTTGGGCCTCCACCCTGGGAATCGGCTTTGCCCTTTTCGTCTTCACCGCCATGCAGGGTATGGGCGGATGGGTACTGGCACTGCTGCGGCCCGAAGGAGCCTCCGCCACCATATTGCCACTGGCAGACCTGGTGGGCGGTAAGCAGGGCAATTTGGTGCCCTTTTTCATTCATCTGATGAAAGACGCCTCCCCGTTCCTGGTCGGCATTCTGGCCATTTGCGCCCTGGCTGCCATGCAGTCCACGGGAGCCGCTTACATCTCCACCTGTTCCGGCATGCTGACTCGTGACATCCTGAAAAGATACTTCATGCCCAACATGACGGGTTACCAGCAGATCATTTACGGCCGGTATGCGGTGCTTTTCATCGGCCTGTCCGCCCTGGTCTTCGCCTCTATCGTACCGGGCGCCATCGTTATGCTCGGTGGTCTGGCGGTCTCCTACGGCTTCATGATGTATCCGGCCCTGATGGCGGTATGTTACGTGCCATGGTTTACCCGCCAGGGCATCGTGGCCGGGTTGGCGGCGGGCATCATCGCCGTCACGCTGACCTTTAAGTTCAAGCTGGGACTGCCCTGGGGCGCCTATCCGCTGACGCTGCACTGTGCTGGATGGGGCATTATCTTCAACTTGGGCTTGGCTACCATAATCAGCGCGGTCACCCAGCCGGATGAAAAAGAGAAGGCCCGGCGTCAAAGTTATCATGACTTCCTCAGGGAGCATGCTTCCCTGCCGCCGGAGAAAAGGGGCCTTATCCCGATTGCCTGGGTCGCTACCTTGATATGGTTCATGTTCGCCATTGGTCCGGCCTGCGTTATCGGCAACACCCTTTTCGGCGACCCGCTGAACACCAGCACCTGGCTGTTCGGTATGCCGTCGATCTGGATCTGGCAGATCATGTGGTGGATTCTCGGCATCGGCCTGATGTGGTTTTTGGCCTACAAGTGTGAGATGTCCACCAACATCAAGGGAGAATTTGACGTTCTCAAACACGACATTTACGACGAGTAATTGGCCAACCGGCCAGGCTCACCGCCCCTGGTTGCAGGGACGGTGAGCCTGCTCCTTATTATCAACCACATAACCCGAGAGGGGAGCACCTGTTCCCCTCTCTTTTTTATTTATTTTTCAAAGAAAAACGAATATAGTACCGGCATGAAAATATTGCGATTAGTGCTCACTGTTATTTTCGTCGGCGGCCTTGCAGGATGCGGCATCACCATGTCTGATTATGAGGACGCTATCATGGACGGCATAGCCAATTTAAACCGCGGTAAACCCCAGCCGGCCCTGGAAAGTTTCGAAAAGGCCATCGAGCTCGATCCCGACCAGGCGACCGGTTACCTGGGAAGGGCCAATGCGCTCAATACCATGGGCCTCTGGGAAGAATCCTTACCGGACTATCACCAGGCGCTGGAGATTGATCCGACCCTGGCCAACGCCTATGTGAATCGAGGCATCGCCTATGCCCACCTGAAAAAACCGCGCAAAGCCATCGCCGACTACGAAAAAGCCCTGGAACTGAATCCCAAACTCGACAATCCGCCGACGTTCATCAAGCGCCTGTTTTCCAATGAGCCCAACACTGACAAAGGGATTCGCAAGCATCTGGAGGCTTTAAAAAAACAGGTGGAATCCGGATGACAGCAGGCGGTGATTAAAGGAAATGTATGCGCAACCTAATGGGCTCCATGGTCAGAGCCGCCAAGCTTGATCCTGCTTTTTTTGCCGCGGTGGTTGCGGAACCCAAAAGCCATGGGCCGGCGGTGTGGGTGGTCGGCTTCTTTGCGATAGCCACAGGCTTCGGCACCTTTAGCCGGGCGGGAGCCACGGCGGTCAATATCTGTACGATAACCGCATTGATTGCCTGGTATGTCTGGGCATTTACCGTCTTTTACGCGGGGTCCCGCTTCCTGCGCGTGCCGGGACATCAGGTCGATCGTAAAGCTGTCATGCGGGTGATGGCGTTCGCCTGTGTACCCGGAATTCTAAGGATTGCGGGCCTGTTTCTACCTATTTCCCTGGGGCTTTTTTGGGGGACCGCGATCTGGTCGATAATGGTGGCGGTCGTGGGCGTGAAACAAGCGCTGCAGGTCCAGAGTACGAACCGGGTTGTGCTTTTATGCATCACCAGCTGGCTGGCCGCTACCTTTTTCCAGGGGGTTTTAATCGTGGTGATGTTTGCCGCCTTTGGAGTAGGCGCCACTTAACGTTTTCGCTTGCGAGCCTGCCGGTTATTTGGCAACTGAAGCAAACAGGTGTTGGAATTCAAAGCGGTTGCGTCCGGCGGAGATCAACTTGAATCTGCGGCCGGCAAGTAGGAATTCCTCGCGAGCCGCCGCGATGGGGAGTTGGTAGTGAAACGGGGTCTCAGGGTCAAAAGCCAGCACGCGTACATCGAGTTTGACCACCTTTTTACCGTCCAGTCCCTGATAGGTGATCCGCAGGCCATCTATATCGTATGACTGGTCCTGGTTCAAAGTGATCGTGCGCGTCTCGGGGTCATAGATCGGCCGATAGCCCAACGTTTGCCAGTTTGGAATTTTGAAATAGCGCCTCAGGATCATATCTTCGCGGGAGGTGTTGGCCGTGGAGGGACTTGGAAAATATAGTACCGCCAGATAGAGCAGCGCCCCGACGGAGAGTACCGTACCGCCGATAAAAAGCAATAGGTGCCACCACTTCTTGGATGATGAGGTTTCGTCATTCATACCAGGGCCTGACGCTTGATTGGTTAACTAATGAGTACAGTTTATACCCTATAGGACCAGGAATGCAAACCAATTCGAATACGTCCGGTTGACAAGGGTGACGGCTTTGGCCGGTATACACTGGATTCCTGATCCGGCTTATTGGTTTCAACCGCAGCATGTCAATAACAGTTGATCGCAACCAGGGGTACTTAAAGACGAGATCCAACATGGCTGCCAAAATACTGATCGTCGATGACGAACCCAACATAGTCGTTCCCCTCGAGTTTTTGATCGAACAGCACGGCTACGAAGTGCTGGTTGCCCAAAGCGGCGAAGAGTCGATCGAAATCATCGCCAAGGATAAACCGGCCCTCGTTCTGCTGGATATCATGCTGCCGGGGATTGACGGCTATGAAGTGTGCGAAATCATCAAACTCAATTCCGAGTGGCGCGACATCAAGGTGATCTTCCTGACCGCCAAAGGCCGGAGCATCGACATCGGCAAAGGCATGATCCTCGGGGCGGATGCCTATATCACCAAACCCTTTTCAAACGATGAAATCATACGGCACATCAAGGAATTGCTTGGCGACGCATGATTTCTTTCCGCAACAACTTCTGGTTCTTTGTCTTTCTTTCCATTACCGCCGCCATTGCCGCCCTGACATTCACTAGCTGGCATATCTGGAGCGGTCTGCAGCCGAATCAAAAAACGTTAATCCTGGAGCTTGTCAGCCAGAATGTAAATTATATTATCGGCATTGCTTTTCTTTTCATGGTTGTCAGTGGATTGGCCCTGGACGGATTGCTTCAAAATTTTATCCTGCCCTTTAGAAAGATAAAGGATGAAACCCGGATTATCATTTCGGCCAACCCCTCCCACCGGATAAAGATAGATGGCCAGGCCGACGTCCGCAAGCTGGCCGAGGTGATTAACGAAGGCGCCGAGAATTTTCAGAAGCTCAAGCGGGAAATGGAGGCCCGGGTCCGCGAAGCGCTGGTTGATTCGGAAGGTGAAAACAAGGTTCTGGCGGCGGTAATTTCGCAACTGCCTCACGGTATTTTTATTTGCGATACGGACGGTCAGATTATCCTGTTCAACCAGACCGCACAGGACTATTTCAAGCAGGATGAAAAGCGTTTTGACCATACGGATACCAATGGGAATGGCAACCGATATATTGGTCTGGGAAGATTCATATTCGATATCATCGACAAGCCGATTGTGACCCACGCCATGGGCGTCGTGGTGGAGCGGCTCGATACGACGGATGATAATCCGTCCACCAGTTTTATGGTGAGCGGTCGGCAGGAAAAAATGTTGCGGGTGGAAGTGGTGCCGATTCTGGATCAAGTCAGAGAGCTCAACGGATTTATGTTCATCGTCGCAGACATGACCCGGAGGGTTGAAACCGAGAATAAGATTAACTTCCTGTTAAGCCAGCTCACCATCGGCACCCGGGCATCCCTGGCAAGTATAAAGTCCGCCGTGGAGGCCGTCATAGAATTTAAGCAGATGGATGCCCGGCAAAGAGATCGATTTATCGACATCATCCATGCCGAAGCACACTCCTTGAGCGAGCTGTTAAACGTGACCGACCGGGAATTTCCCGATCGTGTCAGGGGGCAATGGTCCCTGATTCCCATGCGCATGTATGATATCATCCACGCCGTCCAGAGTCGTGCGGCAAATGTACTGGGACTCGATTTGACATTCCGACCGCCTGAGAAACCCAGGTGGTTCCGCGGCGACAGCTTTCCGTTGATTGCGGCGGTGCTTTTTATCCTGGAACAGATGCAAAATACGACCGGCTGCGACCGGTTTGAAGCGGACATTGGCGGTATCGGTAAACTCGCCCACCTGGAAATCAGCTGGCGGGGGGCCCCGCTGGACCGAGAATATATTTATCAGTGGCGGGACGAATCGGTTAGCTTCGGCGGTGAATCCTTGCCGGTCAAGATAGGAGAGGTGCTGGAGAAACACAGCGCGGATCTAATCTTGAATCCGGCCGATGACGATGCCGGTAAGCACATGCTCCGACTGGTCCTGCCCACCATCAGCCCCCGGAAGCAAGGCACGGCTGCGAATATTCCGACCATTTCTGCAGGGCGGCCGGAGTTTTATGATTTTGATCTATTCGGTAGCACCAACAAGGGCAAGTCCACTGACAAGCGGGCCCTTGAAGAGCTGGTCTATACCGTATTTGACACCGAGACGACCGGCCTGGACCCGCGAGGAGGAGATGAAATCATCTCTATTGGCGCCATCCGCATCGTCAATCAGCGGATTTTGCAGGCAGACCGGTTTGATCAGCTTGTGGATCCGCAAAGAGACGTGCCCTGGGAATCGGTAAAGGTGCACGGTATTCAGCCCGGAATGCTGGTTGGCCAGCCCCGGATTACCAGGGTGCTGCCAGATTTCCACCGGTTTGCCCAAGATACGATCTTGGTGGGCCACAACATTGCCTTTGATATGGCCATGCTGGAGATGAAGCAGGTCCAGACCGGGGTTGTCTTTGAAAACGCAATGCTCGATACCATGCTTTTATCCACCGTGGTCCACCCGAGCCATAAAGATCACTCCATGGAGAAGATTGCGGAGCGCCTGGGGATTGAAATTACCGGTCGGCACACGGCCGTGGGAGATGCTGTGGCCACGGCCGAACTATTCATAAAAATGATTCCCCTGCTAAAAGCCATGGGTATCCAGACCCTGGGGGAAGCCATCAACGCTTCAAGGAAATCGTACTATGCCCGCCTCAAATATTGAAGCCGAACTGATCCTGGGGAAAAATGCGCTTTTTTCCCAATTACCCGAAACCCAGATTGCCAGCCTCAGCCGCCGGGCCAGGCTGGATACCCTGCGTGCCGGTACGATTCTGAGCACCCAGGGCCGCTCCCGGATTGAGCATGTTTATGTTATTGCAAAAGGTCTGCTGGAGCTTTACTTTGACAACAAGGGCGAGAAGATTCTCAGTGCAACTCTGGAGCCCGGCGACATATTCGGCGGGATCTCCATTCTGATGAATGGCGGGATTTCCGCCCGGACGTCCCAGGCCCAGACGGATTGTAAGTTGGTGGTGCTCCCCAAAGAGGATTTTTTGGACGTATGTGAACGCCACAAACAATTTCGCCAGTATTTTGTGGACAATTTCAGCGAACGCATGGTGAATGAAGCCTACGCTTCTATCCTTACCGCCGGCCAGGCCCTGAATACACTGACAGGCACCATACCTTTCTCATTTTTGCCGGAGGAGGCCCTGGAATCTGTAGCCGCCGAAATAGCCCTGGTAAAGTATTCGGCGGACACAGTCATTTTTATCCAGGATCGATCCACAGTCGACTACCTCTATATTCTGCAAGAGGGCGCCGCCGAACGCTTTTTCGAGGAGAAGGGCAAGCAGATACTCAAAGCAGTGCTCTCCGAAGGTGATCTTTTTGGCGGTATCTCCATGCTGTTGAACAACGGTGTCGCCGTGCGCACCTTGCGGACGACCGAAGATACCAGCTTTTACATCCTGCCCCAGGCGAAATTTCGCGAATTGTGTGATTCCCACGATACATTTTCCGAGTATTTTACAGATACATTTGGCAAGCGCATGCTGGATCGCTCTTACGCAGAGACCGTAGCTAAGAGCCTGCGTCCCAAGGAAGAGGACCTGCGGGTTTTCAATTTGGGCATATCCGGTTTATACACCCAGAACATCATTACGTGCAGTGAGGATACAACTATTCAAGAAGCGGCCGTGAAGATGAGTGACAATCGGTGCAGTTCCATTTTTATCGAGGGCCTTACCGGCGGCGTAAAGGGGATTATTACCGACAACGATCTGCGATCCAGGGTGATTGCGACCGGACACGATACCGGCAGACCGGTTGCAGAGATCATGTCTACCCCCCTGGCGGTGGTCGCATCCGGGGCGACCGTTTTCGAAGCGCTCATGGTCATGATGCAAAAAGGCATCAAACACCTGGCAGTTGCCGACACCCCTGAGAATGTCGTTGGGATTCTCACCAACCAGGACCTGCTGCAGCTCCAGGGGCAATCTCCCCTGATCCTGATCCGTGAGATCAATGAAGCCCAAACAATTGACGCGATCATCGACAAGCATGCCAAGCTGCCCCGCATGATCCAGGGGCTGATCAACTCGGGGGCCAAAGCTGACAACGTGACCCGACTGATCACGACTCTGTCTGACGCCATTTTAAAGAAGGTGGTTGCGTTTACCCTGAACGAATGCGACCCGCCGCCGGTCAAATTTGTCTTCATGATTCTGGGCAGTGAAGGCCGCAAAGAGCAAACGCTTAAAACAGACCAGGACAATGCCATAATTTTCGAGGACGTCACCGCTGAAAACCTACCGGCCACCCGAGACTATTTTTTGAAATTGGGAGAAAAAATCTGCGGTCATCTTGACCGGGCCGGATACGCGTACTGCAAAGGCGGAATCATGGCCCAGAACCCCGAGTGGTGCCTCTCGATTTCCGAATGGAAGAAAAAATTCAAGGGGTGGATTCATTCCCCCCAAGCGGAAGCCCTCCTAAATGCCAGTATCTTCTTCGATTTCAGGAGCGGCTATGGGGAGGGGGAGCTGATCGATGAACTGCGCAAATTCCTTTTCGGCGCACTTGGCGGCTGGCCAGGTTTTTTCAGGCATCTGGCGGAAAATTCCCTCTATTTCAGACCCCCCCTTGGTTTCTTTCGCAACTTTGTGGTTGAATCCAAAGGCGAACATAAAGACGCCTTTGATATCAAGGCCGCGATGCAGCCTGTTGTCGATCTGGCCCGGATTTATGCTTTAAAAAACAAAATTGACGAAACAAATACCCTGGAAAGACTGCAGCAGATATACCAGGCCAAGTCGCTCAGTTGGAGTGAATTTCACGACCTGGAGCAGGCGTATCGCTTTTTGTTGCAACTGCGGTTTGTGCGTCAGATCACCGCCATTGTTGATGAAAACAAAGCCCCGGACAACTATGTGACCCCCAACAAGCTTTCCCGCATCGAGCAGACGATGCTCAAGGAGATTTTCAAGCGGATCCAAACGATTCAAACCAAACTGGAGTTTGAGTTCCTTGGTCGGACCTGATACAAACGAGCATGTCCATAGCGACCCTATATGTGGATGCCGCGGTCCAAGCCCACCCGGATGTGCCTAGATTTGCGTCCAAACTGGGATTACAGGCAACGGTTGTCGACGATCCCACAGTGGTCTACCAGGCGGTATCGGCGGCCGCCGATCCGATCCAGGCGGCCAAGCAGGTCCTCTTTTTGACCCGTAATCGGGGCGCCTTCCTGAAAAAGTGTCCGGGTACCAAAACCTACACCTGTTGCGACTACATGATCCTGCACATCGGGACCTTCTGTACTATGGACTGTTCCTATTGCATTTTGCAGTCCTATTTTCATCCGCCGGTGCTGCAATTTTTTTTAAACCAGGCCGACCTTCTTCAGGAACTGCGCGATCATTTCAGCACCCGGCAAATCTCCCGTATCGGGACCGGCGAGTTTACCGACAGTCTCATATGGGAATATTGGACCGATCATGCCGCCCGGCTTGTGACGGAATTTGCGGGCCAGGCGCACAGCGTCCTGGAATTGAAGACCAAAACTGCGGCCGTCGGCAATCTGAAGCGGTTGACGCACAACCGAAAAACAATCCTGGCCTGGTCCGTGAATACACCCGCGATCATCAGGAGTCAGGAAAAGGGCACTGCCGCGCTGCAAGCCCGGCTGGAAACCGCTGCGCAGATGGAAGCGTTGGGGTATCCGCTGGCATTCCATTTCGATCCAATGGTTATTTACCCGGGTTGTGAAGAGGCCTATTGCCGGGTTGTGGAGCAGATTTTCAACCACGTATCCCCGGACAACGTGGTCTGGATCAGCCTGGGCTCTTTTCGCTTTATGCCCGCCTTGAAAACGATCATCGCCCGTCGGTTTGCGGACTCCACCATACCCTATGGGGAGCTTGTAACGGGTCTGGATGGAAAAATGCGTTATTTCAAACCATTGCGGATAGCGCTCTACAAGAAAGTCGCGGATCGGATCAAGACGTTGGCACCCGATGTCCTGGCCTACTACTGCATGGAAGATGATCAGGTCTGGTCGCAAACCCTCGGGTTTGTTCCGGAAGAAAAGGGCGGTCTGCCGGCCATGCTGGACCAGGCCGCGATCCGGGTGTGCAGTCTGGAAGGATAGCGCTTGCAGAATCACCAGTTGAGTAGACCGGAAAGCTTTTTCTGACGCCCACTATCCACCCCCGTCATTCCGGCCAAGGCCGGAATATAGACGGTTCCGATGGTGATTTCCAGCGGTCGGATCAAGTCCGGCATAACTGTCTGTAACCATTATAATTTGGGTATCATATAGAACGACGACCACTCTATGGAAATGCCCCACATCAAGAAGCAATAATAGACAAATCCACCTTGAAAAACTATCTTGTTACCCGACTATCTGTCGCCACTGTCTTCCTGACTGCGCTCCTTATCCCGGCAGCTCTGCACGCCGCCGAGTGGCAGCGTGTCAAGGCGGTTATCGACGGCGACACCCTGCTGCTCGCCAATGACCGTTTTGTACGCTATATCGGCATAAATGCGCCTGAAGTGGCCCACCACGACAAGCCGGGTGAACCCTTTGGCGCGGAGGCTGCCCGCTACAACGCATCTTTAATTGGGGCGCAGCGCGTGCGTCTTGAATTTGACCGGCAGAAAACCGACCACTACGGGCGCCTGTTGGCGTATGTGCACACGGAAGGCGGGGTCATGCTCAACCGGGCCATACTGGCCGCGGGAAGGGCCTATTATCTTTATAAATCCCCGAACTTGCGTTACGCCGCCGATTTTCGGGCCGCTCAGATCAAGGCCATGAACGCCTCGCAAGGCATCTGGATGCAGTTGGGGCGCACCGGCGGGCAGGTCCTCGGGAACAAACGTTCCCGCCGCTTTCACCGGCCGGACTGCCGCAATGCCCGTAAAATGTCCCGTAAGAACAGATTCCGCATTTCCAGCCACTGGCAGGCGTTCAAAAAAGGGTACGCGCCGGGGAAAAACTGCCTGGGTGGGATGCCGATACAATAAATCAGGTTGCAAGACTGAAGACTGTCAGGCTGAAGAAAACCCTGTTTGCTTACTATCCTTCTGCTTAAAGCTTGCCTGTCCGGACGGCCATTATATTTGGTTGCAATGAGCGCTAAAAACTGTATCGCAATCTAAAATAGATGCGGTCGTTGTCTCCGATCTGTTTCAACTCTTCCTTGTCCCCCGACTGGTAGTCGATCAGGCCGACCAGCAGCGCCATATCGTCATTTATATCGTAATCAGCGGTGTACCGTTGGTAAGACCCATTTTGACCGGTGGTGCCGAAGGTAGCCGCGAGAACGGCTATTTCCAGGGTGTCATCGAGAAAGTCTTTGGACAGGCCGAGGACGGACTGAAAGTCATCCTCGATTGCGAAATCGGGGGCGGCGGCCAGGGCAGGTGTCCAGTCGTCGAGATGCCGGTTGGCCATATCCAGGCTGATGATCGTTTCGCGAAATCCGGTATACTCCAGTCCGGCCAGAGCGTCCAGACGGCGAAAGCTCTCGTCGGGAGCATTGAAGAACTGCAGGTCGTCAAAGTAGGCCACTTCGGCCTTGAAAAGCCAGTTGCCGCGTGCGACCTGTGCGGCCGAACCATACATGGTGATCGGGGCGTGCTGCAGGCTGACCCGCGGGATCGGAACCGGCGTGGTGAGGACCGTGTGGGGTTGATCATTGTAGAGCTTGGCGTGATAAAAGGCGATGTCCCATTGGCTGAAGACGCCGGCGACCGCCAGGGCCCACTCCGTATTGTCCCAACTGGTGGTGGGGATGGCTTCGGGCGGCAGGGGCGCTGGGTAGGGATAGAAATCGTGGCCATAGACCGGCTGCTTGTTGAAACGGATTTCGTGGACCGCGATGCCGGTCACACTCCAGCTACCGACATAGTAATCGGCCCGGGTCATGGTGACCGGCAGGCGCAGGTCCTCCAGGTCGGTAAGGCCCGGCTCACGCAAATCCAGCGGATTGAGGACATCGTTAATCCGGATGTAATCCGATGTTCCCCAGACGGCGATCTGGCGGCCGGCTTTGAGGTCCAGGTTTTTAGTCAGACTCCCCTGGACAAAGGCTTCGCGCAGCTCCAGTTCCTTTTCATAGGCATTTAGTACCTGCTCGGTGTATTGATCACGCCCGTTCAGGGTATACGCCAGGTCGATAAATCCGGCTCCGCTGATCAAGGCCCGCCAATTATCGGTGAGACGCGCGTTCAGTTCCGCGAAAACCTCTGTCCGCAGACTGGATAGACCCCGCCAGTCGGTCCGGCCGGGCGGGGGCGCTGCGTGGGCGTAATTGACGGTCGACCACAATTGCAGATACCCGTCAAAATCAAAGCGTGATTTTCCCGGATCCATTGCCGGGGCCGTATCAACGGGAACTTCATCGTCAAAACCTTCCAAAAGGTCCGTTACCGTTTCGGTATCCGCAGCCGGTGTTTCCTCTTTGAAACCTTCCAGCAGCTCTTCAACCGGGACTTCCCGGCGGGACCCGGCCAGGGCCGTTTGATATGACGGCAGGAGACCGGCCGCCAACAACAGGGCAATCATGAAGGCTTTAAGGCGCACAGCGGATCTACAACCCCTTTTCCATTTTCCGGATACTGAACATTGCTTCGTCCAGCGCCTGGTTGAATTTCACATTGTCAAGGGTCAGGATGGTCTTGTGAACCACCTGCTTGCCTTTTTTCCGGGTTACATGCAGCTCCGTGGACACCCAGATGCCGTCGATTTTGTCCAGTTTTTTAACATCGAAGTGTTTGAGCTGCCGGCCGCCGGAAACCCATGCTAGAATCCGCACCACGAAGTGATTGTCCTGGCGGACGAAGAGCAGGGCTTTATCGTACCCGGTCTCCTTGACCACCTTGGCAGAGCGTGGGAGCGCCCAGATGACCCATGTCTTGTGACCATTGACCATTTTTTCCCGACCCTTGGCGTAGAAACTGAAATCGTAATCCTCGAGGTCCAGCGTGGTCATATCCGCATAATTCAGGTCGGAGCCCATGAAACTGCCGCTCTTGTCGCTGGTGGCGATGCGTTTGGTCTTCTGGAGGGCCGGCAGATAGAGCCACTGGTCGTCATCTTTCGTGGAATCATCGTAGTCATAGGTTAAAAAGGCGGTATCTTTCACATCCGCCGGATGCAGAAAGAACATCAACGACAGGACATCGGCGCCTTTGTCCTTGCTGAAAGTCCGAATCTGGCGCAGGCGTTGACGGCCTTTTTTATCGATCAACAGCATCTGCATGTCGGCCGCACGGTTGTCGCCGTCATCACGATCATCCACTTTTTCCATGATGGCCCGCGCTTCGGGATCTTCAGCCCGGACGGTGGCCGGATTGCAGACAAACAGGCCCGGCAGGCCGCATACCAGCATACCGAGCAGCGTATTGAACATTCTGGTTTGACGAAGGTGTCTCATAAAACACTCCTGTTAGCACCTGGTTGTGGCAGGGCGCGTACGTCTTCTCCGGACGGCTGCGCTACACCGGTTGCCTGGCCGGTCACCAGGACCATCAACGCCGGGTTGACGAAGAAATCGGCCAGCAGGGCAAAGATGATGGTCAGCCCGGTGAGAAAGCCGAAAACGATCAACAGCGAAAGAGAAGCGGTCATCAATATGAAAAACCCCGAGCTGAGAATCAGCGAGGTGAGCAGCAGGGCCCGGCCGGTGCCCAGCATGGTTTTACGAATGGCGAAGGCCGCATCGCCGCTGTCTTCGTAGTACTTGCGAAAATTGTACATGAAATGCAGGGTGTCATCGACGACTATACCGATGGCAATGCTGCCGATCATGATCGTACTCATGTCGATCTTGATCTCGAAAAAGCCCATCAGACCAATGGTCATGAAGATCGGTAGCAGGTTGGAAATCATGCTGAGCAGGCCGATCTTGACGTTGCCCACGTGATAGATCATCAAAAAAGTGATGACCACGAAGGCGATTAGATAGCTCTTGGCCATGCTGTGTAAAGAGGCCGGGATGGAACGGGACAAGATGGCCGGAATGCCGGTAACGGTCACTGTTTTGACACCGGGCAGGTCGGTGTGGGCCTTTGATTGTACGAAAGCCACCAGTTCCCGTAAATGCATGGCGTCACTCCAGGGGACCTTCACGCTCACCCGCACCAGGCGATAGTTGCGGTCGACCAGGCGTTCCAGGTCTTCAGAACCGCTGTTTTCAAACAACAGCAGTTCCTGGGCAATGGTGCCGCGGTCGGCGGGCAGACGGTAAAATCCGGGATCGTTGGCGTGCAGGGATCGGTGGGTTTCCTTGATGATATCGTTGATCGAAAACACCTTGCCGACGTAGAGATGGGCCGTGGCGTACTGCTGCAGCTCCCGGGTGAGTTTTTCCAGGCCATCTAAGAATTCCGGGTCCTGGACCCCATTGTCCTCTCTGGTGTCCAGCAGAATTTCCAGTATCACGGTGCCTTTCAACTGCCGGTCGATATAAGGCACATCCCGCTTGACCGGCTCATGGTCGGCAATCCAGTTGAGGACATTGTGCGAGTAGGACACCTGGCAGGTGTAATAGATCGCAATCGCAAAAAGGAGCAGGGTCCCGGACACAATTTTGCGTGGATGCCGGGTGGCCACATTGGAAAACGATAACAGGATCCGGTCCATAACGACCGCCTTCTTGGCTTCCCGATCGGTGGCTTTCCGGCGGATCGGAATCAGGGCGATACTGGCCGGCAGCATGATAAAGGTGTACACCATGGCAAGCAATACCCCGGTCGCGCCGAAAAAACCCAGATCGGCAATGGCGGTCAACTCGGCAAATGCAAAAGAGAACAGACTGGCGGCCGTTGTTACTGCGGTGAGGACGACGGCCAGTCCTGAATGGCCCACGGCATAGGCAATGGCATCCTCCTTGTTCTGGCCGTTTTGGTACCGGACATAGAAAATAGACAGGATATGAACGGCATAGCCGACACTCACTGCCAGCAGAAACCCCGGCAGGACAATGGTGGTGAGCTTGATGGAGACCTTGAAAAGCGCCAGCAGGCCGGCCGTGGTGAGCAGCCCGGATATAATGACCATCTCGGGCAGCAGCACCCCTGACACCCGGCGAAAGAGCAGGGCCAGAAACACGGCGATCGTCAACAGGGAAAGGGCGATGACCATCACGATGTCGCGTTCCATGGCCCGGTTGTATACATCCATCACGATGGGTTCGCCGGCAGAGGAAAGGCGGAAGTTCGGGTGCTGGTAGCGCTGCATGACCTGTTCGATGGCCGTGACCACCTCGCGATTTTCCTTTTCACTGAAATAGCGCGGCGCAATCTTGTCGGGTGCCGGTCCTCCGCGGTCGGCCGCTGCCGGCCGGCTGTGATCATCAAAGCCCGCCAGCAGGTCCACGTCACCTGTTTCGCTGAGCGTGGCTTCTGTTTCGAGTATGATCGTCGTGACCCGACCGTCAGCGGACAGCAGGCTGTTGGTATAGAAAGGGTTGCGCAAAGCACGCTGTTTTATATGGGCAACATCTTCAGGCGTCCGGGGCCAGGTTTCCATGAGTTCACCGACAACGAGTTCATCGTCGCGGCCATATGTATCGCGCACATTGATCAGGCTGGTGATGCGTTTGATATACGGGACTTCCTGTTCCAGGTCATGGTGGAATGAACGCAAACGCTTTAAAAAGCCAATCTGGAAAACCAAGGGCGGGGTGATGGCGATCACGATCAGGTCATTTTCGTCGAACTGGTTTCTAAAATCATTGTAGGCAATCCGCGCCGGATCGTTATCGCGCAAGAGGGCCGGGGCGGAGGTGTCGATCTCCGTCCGGGGAATAAAGGCCGCCAGCGTACCGATTAAAAGGAAAGTCGTCAGCAGGGTTTTGCAGCGGTGGCGGTAGAACTGCCGGGCCATGGCGGCAAAAAGAGTTTCGATGCGCTGCCGCTGTTTCTGATTCATAGCGCCGACCCGCTTTGCTTTAATGCGTTTAGATTCAATTCCAGCAGGTCGGCAACCAGTGTTTTAAGGGGAACCGGCATGAATTTGCGATGATCTTTGGCCATATGCAGCAAGATGAGGCCCGTCAGGGAGCCCCACAAGACGACCGTCAACTCCATGGGATCGCGTGTTTCAATGTCACCGGCGGCCATGCCTTCCTCTAAAATACCTGCCAGCGTACCGAGGCTCTTGAGCCCCTCTTGAAACAGTGATCATACAGGTCGTCCGAAATGCTGGCGGTCAGTTCACCGTGTTGAAATTGAAAGCTGATTTGAAAAAACTCGCTGTAGTCCAGTGAATATTGATAGTAGGCCCATCCCAGGGCGGTGAATTTTTCTTCCCAGCCGTTCAAGCCTGCCACGGTACGCTCGAAGATATCGTTTAACAGCTGCATACCTTCTACCAGGAGGGAAATATAGAGCTCTTCCTTGTTTTGAAAATACAGGTACAAGGTCCCTTTACCCAGTTCCGCCGCGGCCGCAATCTGGGTCATGGTCGTAGCCGCAAAGCCCTGCTTGAAAAAGAGGCCTTTGGCCGCCTTCAAGATGGCCTGGCGCCTGCGCTCCTTATCCTTGACACGTCTTTCGGCGATACCCATCATTCTCCTCCACGTGACCGCTGGTTACTAAGTGACCAATGGTCACTTTTTGCGCCAATAGATTTTTTAGCTGATATCCGGACGTGCGCCTAAATTCTTTAATATATGGACTTTTTCTCGAATATCGGTTTATAGCATATCGATAGATGAAGACTCAGCTGAATTGACCAGACCATGGGCGGAATGCCGTATGCCGTATGAATTATTGATTTTTAACCTGGATGGCACGCTAAGTGATCCCAAAAAAGGGATCGTGCAGGCAACGAATTATGCCCTGGCAGCGGGTGGGTATCCGGCTTTGTCTCCGGATGCCGTGGAGGTGTTTATCGGCCCCCCGCTCGATGATGCGTTTCGCCAGATTACCGGCCTTGAGGATGCCGACCGGTTAGCGGCCCTGATTTCAAAATACCGAGAAGACTACGCACGCCGGGGATACGCGGCCAACACCCTGTACCCGGGGATTGCGGCGGTCCTGGAATTGCTCACCCGGAAAGGCATTCGTCTGGCGGTGTGTACGTCCAAACGAGTTGATTTCGCCGAGGCCATCCTCCAACTGCATCGCATCCGGGATTATTTTGAGTTTGTTGACGGCGGTGATGTGGGAATTCGGAAATGGCAACAATTGCAGGCGTTGCGTGAATCCGGCGTCCTGCCTGAGAATTCGGTAATGATCGGAGATCGGGATGTGGACCTTGTGGCTGCCCACCACAACGGGCTGGACTCAGCCGGTGTGTTGTGGGGTTACGGTAGCCGCCAGGAATTGGTTGCCCACAACCCAACCCACTTGTTGGAAGAACCGGCGCAGTTGGTTGAACTCGTCGCCCGCTAGTGCTATTGTCAAACCAATTGCCTGTGGTCTTTTAAACAGGCAATCCTAATCAACAACTATTTCAGGTTGAAATCCTCTCAATGAATCAGGAGAAGCTCTCTATGCTGAGACATGCGGCTCTCGCCGGTGCCGGCCTGATTTGCCTGGGCGCGCTTTATCTTCTGGTTTGGCCGGTACCCATCGAGCCGGTGGCCTGGCAGGCGCCGTCCAATCCAGGCTATACAGGTGCCTTTGAACAGAACACCCGCTTGAGCGGGTTGCAGGCGCTTTCCATCGGCAACCACCATGGTCCGGAAGACATTGCCCTGGACCGCACGGGGCGGATTTATGCCGCGACCCATGGGGGACACATCGTACGGCTGCGGGCCGACGGTTCCAATCCCGAAATCTGGGCCAATACCGGTGGCCGCCCTCTGGGTATAGATTTTGACGCCCGGGGCAGGTTGGTTGTGGCCGATGCCTATCGGGGTTTGCTGATGGTTGCTACCGACGGCAAGGTGACGGAACTGGCAAACGTGGCAGATGGCGTTCCGATTAAATATGCAGATGATGTTGACGTGGCCGCCAACGGTTTGATCTATTTTTCGGATGCTTCGACCAAGTATGGTGCGCGGGAATGCGGGGGCACCTACGCAGCCAGTCTGTTGGACCTTATGGAACACGGCGGACACGGGCGGCTGTTGGTGTACGATCCAGCCGACGGACGGGCTCGGACCCTGCTGGCCGGTCTGAATTTTGCCAATGGTGTCGCCGTGGCCCACGATCAGGCGTCCGTGCTGGTCACCGAGACGGGCAGTTACCGGGTGCTGCGTTATTGGCTCACCGGCCCGCGGCAGGGTCAGTCTGAACCGTTTGTCGAAGCATTGCCTGGTTTCCCGGACAACCTATCCACCGGGATGGCCGGCCGCTATTGGGTAGCACTGATCGCACCCCGGAACGACCTGTTGGACAACCTGGCCGACAAGCCCTTTGTCCGGAAAATGATACAACGCCTGCCTGCCTTTTTACGGCCCAAAGCGGTTCCTTACGGGCATATCATTGCTCTCGACCAACAGGGGCAGGTCCTGTTGGACCTGCAGGATCCGTCCGGAGTGTATCCCAAGACGACGGGGGCAGCGGAAACGCGGGATTACCTGTATGTGGGCAGCCTCGTCGCCCCTGAAATGCGGCGGCTGCCCAAAAATACCATCGGCCTGTGAGACGCCAACTGCCACGGTTGTGGAAAGGATGATCAATGGTTGTAGAAATGCGCTGCTGCTCACGGTGCGGACTGGCGGTCGAATCCGCCCAGGCATTCTGGTTCCGGGAAGAACTGCTTTGCGAACAGTGCTGTTTGATTCACAGGACCCGGCCGGCGCGTAAGACGCACTGGCAGTATATCCAATCCATAACAGCCGATTACCTGCGCCCGCCTAAAAACGGTGAGCGCACGTGAGTCAACAGGAGGTCAGATGCTAAAACCACCGACCGACCGGACAATCTTAAAGGCCATCTACGCCCGCTATTACGAACAATATGCCGCCTACGACGAAGAAGATCCGGACCGCCGGTCCTCCAAAATATGGATGCCCATCGATCTTGATAAAATGGCGGCGCAACTCTCCATGGAACCGGATATTCTCTTTGGGCGCCTCTATTACCACCTGAACAAGCGTTATGGATACACCGTTGATGACCAGAGGCCCGGCAAAGAGAAGTCGAAAATGCGGGTAGAGGTTTTTGCCCTCAGAGTGGGCGGGGATCACCATTGCCTCCATTTTCCACTGCTGGCCTCAGTACTGGCGTCCCTGGAAGATGAAAATAAAAAGTACCGCCTGGCCACGACAATGTCGATTATCGCCCTCGGAGTTTCGCTTTTAACGTTCCTGCTAAAAACATTGGGATCAGCGGGGTCCTGAACCACTATTTTCTGAATTGCCAACCGGTGCAGAAAACCGTCTTGACCCGACACCGGCTTCACAGTTCATACTGTCGCCGTTTTATGACCATAGCAAAGGAGAGAGATATGAAAATTGTCAAACCCCGGCGAGTTACCCTTACCTATACCCAGACCCTCGCGGGCACGCCCGCAGAGATTTTTCCGCTGTATTGTCCGGTAAAAGAAGCCCTGTGGTGCGAAGGCTGGAATCCGGTGGTGGTCTATTCCGAGTCGGGCGTCGTCGAAAGGGACTGTGTATTCATCACAGAGGATGGTGAAGCGCAGGCAGCGTGGTATGTGACCGAATATGACTTTGCCAATGGGTTGGTCGAAATGATCAAACACACGCCGGGAAAAACCTTTGTAAAACTAAACATCGTGCTGGCAGCGGTCTCAGAAGAGGCGTCCCAGGCCACCATTACCTACAGCCAGACAGCGCTGAGCGAGGCGGGAGATAAGGCTCTGGAGGCTTTTACAGCCGAGAATTACACGACCACGATGCAGGCCTGGGAAAAGGCGATGAACCACTATTTAAGGACCGGCGAACTGTTGACCGGGTTGCCTGCCTTCTAATGACCCCGGAGCCGGGGAGGGAGGCCGGTCATTGCCTTGGGCAGCTAACCAGCAGCCAGAGCCTGTTTAACAGCCATCCCGATCGTTTCCAGGGTATAGGGTTTTTTAATGAACTGGCCGGCTCCCAGTCGTAGGGCGGCTTTCACTTCCTCGGTTTCCGAGTACCCACTGGCAATGATGGCTTTCTGGCCGGGATGAATCTCAAGTGCGGCGGCGTAAGTTTCCCGGCCATTCATGCCGGGCTCCATAATCATATCCAGTACCAGCAAATCCACCTGGCGCGCTTGCAGATACAGCAGGGCCGACTCGCCATCCGGCCGGGTGGTTACGGTGTAACCAAGCTTTTTCAAAAGTTCACCGGCAATCAGTCGCTGGTTTTCCTCGTCATCCACCACCAGGATCGTTTCCCCATTGCCCCGGTAGTCCGCCACTGGACGGCGCGGGATGGGACCCGTCGCTACAGGTTTGCGGGTAACGGGGAAATAAAGATGAAATTTTGTTCCCCCGGAACTGCTGATCACGTCGATGTAGCCCTGGTGATCCTGCAAGGTATTCCAAACGATGGTAAGGCCCAGACCGGTGCCGCCGCGGCCGAGAATCTTACGCGAGTAAAAAGGTTCAAAAATGCGTTCGATCTCCTCCGGGGTTATACCGTCGCCCTGATCGGAAACCGATAATACCGCACATTTACCGACAAGAATATCGTCGTATCCTTTCAACGGCTTGTCCAGGTAGCGATTGGAGGTGGCGATGCATATTTCACCGCTGTCTTCCATGGCTTCGGCAGCGTTGATGACCAGGTTCGTCAGGGCTTTTTTCAGGTGGATCGTCGAACAGCTGGTGTTCGGCAGGTCGGGAGCCAGCCGGGCATACAGGTGGACGCGTGGGTAAATCGTTTTCAAGGTCGCATACTCCGGGGAGACCAGGTATTCCTCGACCAGGGAGTTGATGTTGACGACCTCCCGGCTGCTGGCCGCCCCGCGGGCGATGGTCACCAGGTCAGCGACGACGGCCGCCGCCCGTTCACCCGATGAGAGGATGATTTCGATGGGCTTTCTCAAGGGGCTGTCTTCCGGCAGGTCCATCAACAGCAGTTCGGGATAGCTGACCAGGCCCGAGAGGATGTTGTTCAGATCATGGGCCACCCCGCCGGCCAACAATCCGAGAGCTTCCATCTTTTTGGCCCGCGCGAGTTTCTCCTGGACTTCCTGTTTTTCACGTTCAGCTTTTTTGCGGGCGGTGATGTCCCGGATACTCAACAAAAACCGGTGCTGACCGCCGATGGTAAAGGCGCGGCCGTGAAATTCGACTTCGATGACGGAACCGTTCTTATGCAGACATTTACCCGCCCCAATGAAGGTTCGACCAGATGATACGGTGTCAAAAAAGGAGTCAAAATCTTCCAGGGAATCCGCATGGATGAGATCGCGGCTGGAAAGGGTCTGCATTTCGGCCAGGGTGTAACCATGCATGGCCTTGGTCGACGCATTGATATCGATCAATTTTCCGTTATCACCGAAGACATACAGGCTGCTGATGGCCGTATCGAACAAGGTGTGGTATTGCAGTTCATTTTCGGCCAGTTTTTTCAGAGTGCGTACATTGGTGATGCTGGCTGCAATCTGGGAAGTGATGCCCAGCAGGAAATTGAGGTCCCGGGTCCGGTAGGGGCGCCGCTGGTGAATGCTTTCCACGGCAAGGATACCAATGGCCTTATCCTTGTAGATCAGCGGCAGACATATAAAAGAGTTGACGCCCAGCTTCTCGGCGGCTGCCAGGGCATGTTCCGGAAACCGGGCTTTCACTTCGGCCAGGTTATTGGTGAGAAAGGCCTGTTTTTCCTTGAACACCTTTACCGCAAATTCTTCAGGGCCGGCCCCCTTGAGGGCGAAAGGATGCCCGGCCAGGTAACCTTCATCTTCCCGACTGTGTCCAAACCCGGCCCGAAATTCCAGGTGATCCTGTTCTTCATCGGCCAGCATCAATATGCCGCGATCGTAATTCAGATGTTGTTCGAGAATGCCGACCACGGCTGCCAACAATTCATCGACATCAGTTACCCCGGTGGCGGCCTGTCCGATTTCTTTGGTGATCAAGGCATCGTTGGTGTGGGCGTCTATTTCCGCCAGCAGGTCCTGGGCGGCATTGCCCTGGATATCGATGCGCCGGGCAAGGTCTGCCCGCTTGATTTTTTCGGTATAGTACCCAACGGCCAGCCAGGCCGCTGCTGAAAGGGTTAATAGCTGCAACCCCTGGTAGAAAGGCAGCGCGTAAAATCCGATTGCCGTTGCGAGGACACCGACCGGCAGAATCAAGTTCTGCAGGAGTTTCCAGGTCATGGCCGGGGTGGGGATCCAGGAAACGACATACCGGCAGCAGGCTCCGCCCCGGTGAAAACATTCGTCATGTTGAATATGCGCTAGTTTGCCGGTAAACAGGGCCGCCAGCGCCTCCAAGGTGCCGGTCCGGTTGGCACATTGATAGTATTTTTCCGCTACCCCGGGAGCCGGCCGCGTTTTGATCTCTACCTGATTGCGTCCCAGGCGGCGGGCCGCAACCGTGGCCCCTTTGCTCCAGAGGCGGTACAAGCGGGGCATCAAAAGGTAGGCCGTGGTCGGATTCACCAGGCTGAGGACATACTGACGAGCGGGGCCGCCGGTTTGCGACAGGGCTGCATGTCGGCCGGCTTTACGGGCAACATCACGGTCAGCCACCTGCTGTTCAACGCTTTCCTGGAAGCGATCAACCTGGCGTTGACTGAACCAGTGGCCGAGATCATCGAGCTCATATCTTCTAACGCGCGCAAAGGCCAGGATCGCCTCTATGTCGGCCAGGGGATGCTTTTTCTCGAGGTAGTCGATATACAGTTTCAGGATTCTGCTGTTATAAAGGGGCAGGTCGTGATCATTTGTATCCGGGGTGTGCTTCCAGGCCAATTCCGTACTCCGCTGCCGCATCGCGTTGATGTCTTTGAATTACAGATAGGGTATAACGCCTTATACCATACCCCCCATAATTTTTCATCCATGGAATTATTGACTCAACCGGTTCGCATGCTACAACTGCATGAGAATTTGTCTATTCATTGATCCCGGAGATGAACTGTCAAAGGACCCTTTATGAGCGAACAAGCATTTCAAGATACATATGCAGATGGGCTGAGCCATTGTTATGGTTGCGGACGTCTCAATGAACACGGCCTGCAACTAAAAAGCTACTGGGATGGCGACGAGAGCGTTGCCGTCATCACACCCCAGGCATATCATACTGCCGTTCCCGGTTTTGTTTACGGGGGCTTGCTGGCTTCGATTATCGACTGCCACGGAACCGGTACGGCGTCCGCAGCTGCTTACCGCGCAGCGGGCCGGGCCATGGGAACCTCTCCGCCATTGCGGTTTGTCACGGCTTCCCTGCATGTTGATTTCCTGCGTCCCACTCCCATTGACGGCCCGTTGGAAGTCCGTGGCAGCGTAAAAGAGATCAAACCGCGCAAAATCGTCGTAGCGGCCGAGGTCACCGCACAAGGGCAGGTATGCGCCCGGGGGCAAGTGGTGGCCGTGTTGATGCCGGACAGCATGTTGCCCAAATAAATCGCTGTTAACCCTGGAGATGTCCTGATGCCGATTCCCGTCTATCCCGAGTCTGTCGAATTGAGCCTTGATCTGCGACCTGAACTTCATCCGCGTTTTCAGCAACTGCCCGACGGTGTGTCCGAATTTACCTTCGCTAACCTGTATCTTTTTCGGCAGGACCATCATTACCGGGTTTCCCGGCTCCCCGGGGAGTTGCTCCTGTTTACCGGCCGGGATCAGGACAGCCCATTTTTCATGCTGCCTTTCGGCCTGCCGGAAGATGCGCTCCTGGCGCAACTTTTCGGCAGTTTCGGTGTGTTGAAATGCGTGCCCGCCGTCCTGGCTGAAAAGATGGCCGCCCGGGGCTTCACAACCGCCGAGGACAGGGATAATTTTGACTATTTATACTCACGTCAAGCCCTGGCGGAACTGACCGGGCGCAAACTCCATAAAAAGCGTAACCTGATCAAGGCGTTCTTGAAAAACTACACCTATACCGGCGAGCCCCTCCTGGAAAGCCACCCCCCGGCCGCCTTGCAGATCCTGGAGGAATGGGTGCAGGGGCGTGAGGACCCGGGTGATTACCCGGCCGCCCGGGAAGCCCTGGTGCATGCCGAAGAATTGCAGCTGTGCGGCGGCATCTACTATGTTGAGGATCGCCCGGTGGCCTATTCGCTGGGTGAAGAAAATGCCCGCGGTACGAGCTTTATCATCCATTTTGAAAAGGCCGTCAGTGGTTACAAGGGCGTCTGGCAGTTTGTCAACCAGGCCTTTGCCTCCATCCTGCCCGAACAGTATGACACCATCAATCGTGAGCAGGATCTGGGCAATGAAGGCCTGCGGCGGGCCAAGCACAGCTACAAGCCGATCGGATATGTGAAAAAGTATCGGGTCCAGATGAAACCAGACCGGCGTCCAGCCCCATAGGGAACTGTTGAATCGGTGCAATTAGGTCTTAATTTATATGGAGCTGACCTGAATCCAGGAGGACCGTCACCATCTGCGTCCGCAAACCTTCTCGTAGGCCCTCCAGCTAAAAACTGACACCGTTGGAGCAACTGTGTGACGCCATACTGCAAAAGGACTGCACATGAAAGATATGGGCGAGATGCTTCTCAGGGAGGAGCCGTTTGAAGAGATCATGATGGGCAATACCGCCCTGGTACGGGCCATGGTCGAAGCCGGCACCCGGGTTGTAACTTCCTACCCGGGCTCGCCCACGCCTGAAATTGCGACGGCCATCGGGTCTATTCCCGAAGACCGGCGGCCTTTTTATTTCGAGTTTTCCACCAACGAGAAGGTGGCCACGGAAGTGGCCTATGGTGCCGCGGTCAACGGCCACCTGGCCACCGTCTTTTTTAAGAGCGTGGGATTGAATGTTGCCGCGGACACCTTTGTCCAATTAAGTCTGATGAACATTATCGGCGGGCTGGTGGTAATCCTGGGCGACGATCCCGGCGCCAACTCTTCCCAGAACGAACAGGACAACCGGCATTTGGCCCGCATGAGCTACACGCCTATGCTGGAACCGGCTTCACCGGCCGAGGCCTATGCCTTTTATCTGAAAGCCGCGGAATTGTCCCGCCGGTTGAACATGCCCGTTATCCTGAGAATGACCACCCATATCTGCCACGCCAAGGAAAAAATCGCATTTCCTGCCCGTGACCCGATTCAGCCGGACAACACGCCCCGGTTTGACAGGAAAAACGGCCCCTATATCCCCATTGCCGCACTGGTGTTTCCCATGAAAACCAGGGCCCTGATGAACCTGGACAAGGCTGAGCAGTGGGGTGTGTCAGCCGGTGTCAACCGGGTGGTGGATCACGGCAACCGTGACCGGGGTATCATCACCTCCGGGCTGCCGTTTCTGTCCCTGCTGGACGTACTGAACGCGGCCACCGCGAAACCGGATATATTGAAGTTGGGGATGGTGTACCCGGCCGCGCGCGCCATGATTCGGAAATTTTTGTATAATCACAAAGAAATCAGGATATTGGAAGAGCTGGACAACACCCTTGAAAATGAGATAAAAGCGCTGGCCTTCGATGAGGGCATTCCGGTCAAAATTACCGGCAAGGTTGCCCTCGACGACTGGCTCGATGAATATACACCCGATAAGGTATACACGTTGCTACAGGATACCTGGACTGACTTGGTGCCGGAGCGCATGGGACGGACCCAAGAACCCCCACCGGCACCCTTGCGGCCGGCCCAGATGTGTCCGGGGTGCGGACATCGCAGCGCGTTCCATGCCATCAAGCAGGCCCTGGCAGCGACAGATATCACCGTGGCCGACATTGGCTGTCATACCCTGGGGTTCCAGGAACCGTACGAAATGGGTGAACTGCTTATGTGCATGGGGGCCTCCACGGGGATGGGTTCCGGGCTGTCCCTGTTTAACGATTCCCGCAAAGTCGTCGTATTCATGGGAGATTCCACCTTTTTTCATGCCGGCCTGCCCGGAATCATCAACGCCCTCTTCAACAACCACAACATCACCATGCTGCTGATGGAAAACGGGACGACCGCCATGACCGGGCATCAGGATCACGCCGCATCCGGTCGGAACTTTAATGAGACCGTTGAAAAAATCCCCCTGCGACAGGTGCTGGAAGGCCTGGGGGTGCCCAATATATATGAAATTGACACTTACCAGCAAGCCCGCCTGCAAGAACTGGTTGAAACAGCGGTGAACGACGGCGGTTTCAGTGTGGTCATCGCCCGCCATCCCTGTATGCTCAAATTCATGCGGCAGCAGAAGAAAAAGCCGGCCTATCAGCAGCGGGCTGTAGCCGTGGACCAGGATACCTGCCAGCGGGTCCACGAGTGTGTGGAGGTCTTTGCCTGTCCCACTTTTACCCGGGACAGTGAAGGGCGGGTTACCATCAATCATGACCTCTGCATCGGGGACGGGTCCTGCCTGCAGACCTGCCCGGCCAAGGCGATCACATCACCGAAACCAATCGAACCGCGGGGATAAAAACTACATGGACGCATTCAATATTTACCTTGCCGGTGTGGGCGGACAGGGTATCGGCCTGTTGAGCGAAATCATTCTCCGGGCAGGTGATCACGCCGGTCTGCCGGTAAAGGGGGTCGACACCCATGGACTGGCCCAACGGGGCGGCATCGTCAAATCGCAGATCAGAATGGGTCGGGACGCCCACGCCCCGCTGATAGCGGAAAGGCGTGCGGATCTGGTGGTGGCCCTCGAAAGGCACGAAGCCTTGCGTGCCATGAATATTGCCCTGAAGGATCGCGGCACCTTGATTTACTACAATGCTGTCTGGCAGCCCCTTGACGTTCGGTTAGGCCGGGATCCGGAAGTCAGCGTGGAGATGTTACAAGCGACGGCGCAAGCGCGGGACATCAAGGCCATCCCGGTGTACGACCCGGAACTGCCGGACGCCCGGATGCAGAACATCGCCCTGTTGGCGGTGATTGCAAAAAGTGAGCTGGTTCCCGGTGTTCGTTTGGCAGACTACACCCGGGCCATGGACGATCTCATGGCCGGGCGGATGCTGGCAACAAATAGGGCCGTATTCGAAAGTCGTTTGGCCGGGTAACGCCGGTGCTTGGTATGATTGCTTGCCACCGGAGGGGGTGCTTATTGGTGTCCATCCAGAAATGGTAGATTTTGGTTCAGAGCAAGGCTTGAGTGATTTTGAAACCGCAAGCATAGCGGGCTATCCCGAGGGATTCAAAATAGCGAAAACGCCGCTCTGGGCCAAAAGATGCCATTTATGGATGGGCACTAATTGATTTCCAGGGATACAGGCGGGCGGGCCGACTCTCCGGAGTCGCCACCGGTCGCGCCAAGGCCACCGGCTTCAATGAAACGGGTAACAACCGGTGCGGCAATGAGGCCGTAGCGATACAACTTGGCATAGAATGCTTCCAGACCCCTGAGTTTCACCGAATCCAGGTCATACTGCAACCCTTTGAAATATCTTTCTAGTATATCAATCTTCAAATCGCAGCGTTTTTTCAAGGTGGCCGTGATAGCCGGCAGGTTTGCGCATCCTTTTCGCCTGGATTGATTCAAAATCTGGAGCGTACGCGCTACCCGATCAGCATGCAGGCGGGCATAATCCCTGCGGACGGCCCAAAGAGCAAAGACGAACGGTAGTCCGGTGGCGCTTTTCCAGGCGCCGCACAGATCCCACACATAACGGTAGGTTTTCTGCCACTTCCCGTTCAGGGCGGCATCTCCAATCACCAGCACGGCATCGGCATCCGCGACGGCCTTATCCCCATCCAGGGGACGGCAGCTGATGGTCGGCTGCACGTTGTGTTCGCGGAAGATGAGGCGCACCAGGGCTGCCGCCGAGGCTGATTCATCGCTGATCACGACCGACTTGCCTTCCAGGTCCCGGATGCTGTATTGGCTGGCTAAAACCACACTCATAACCGGGCCGTCACACGATATGCTCAAATTCGGCAGGATCAGCCAGTCGTCCTGGTGAGCGGCATAAGCGGCTGTGGAAACCGGGCTGATATCAAGCTCGCCCGTGGCCATTTTCCGATTGAGAGTGGCCGGCGGTGCGGCCACGATCCGGTAACACCGGGTGTCGGCCTGCCGGTCCAGTCCATAGTAGATCGGAGCGACATTCATATAACTGATGCGACCGATTCGAACCGGTTCATCCCGTTTGAGTGGCTTGTCCTGCATCTTGTTCACCTGTTTGCGTTTCAGCACCCGCGAAAAGAGGCTGGCACGGTTGGCTAAAATCCCGATTGACGATCATTTCCATAAGTTTTTGGGGGGTGCTCCCGGTAGCCGGCACATAGATCATCCGGGCGGAGAATCCCCGTTCAATCTTTCCGCAGGCCGGCTGCATCAGGGCAGCCGCCCCGTTGGCGGTTGCCATCGCCAGGATCCGGGCGGGATCAAGAGACGGGTACTGCCGGGCGATGAACGCCATCTCGTCGAATAGATCCAGACTGGGGGTACTGGCCAGGCTGTCAGTCCCTATACATACCGACATCCGGCGCGCCAGCATGGCCGGGATGTCCGGCAGGCGGCTGTGCAGGGCCTGGTTGCTGCGGGGACAGACACAGACCGGGACGCGGCGCCGTTGCAGAACATCCAGATCCCGATCATCGGCCAGCAGCACGTGCACAGCCAGGGTGCGTTCGTTCAATACCCCCAACTTTTCCAGATACGCAACCGGGCTGCGGGCCGGCAGTCCCCAGTTTGAAAAGTCAATGCCCCGTTCCGTGAGAAAACCTGCCCAAGCACCGCCGCCGCTGTTGATGAACTCCATCTCCGCGTCGGATTCGGAAAGGTGTATGGAAAAGGGGCGTTGGTACGTTTCATCTACCTGTTTGAGTTCGGCCAGCAACGCCGGGTCGGTCGAATGCGGCGCGTGACCGGCCAATGCCGGTTTTACATGCCCGGGCCAGTTCGGCAGGGTAGCCTCCGGTGTGTTCTGCAGGTTGCCGAGGATTTCTCGTGCCCATAGACCGGACAGACCGGACCCGCGCAGAAGCTGGTCCGTGAGGCCCAAACTCGAAATTTCACACACGGTTCCGGTTCCCGTTGACACGATCTCCTGCAGGCCCCGTTCAGCGGCGGCGGCGAGATCGGACACGGTGCTCTTGGCACGCAATTGGAGCAGCGTCTGAACCCAGGAACCGAATCCCTGGTCACAGTCTAACCGTCCCTTGAAGCCGCTCAATTCCAAATGGGTATGGGCGTTGACCAGGGCGGGCATCAGGACGCCCGGACCATGGTCAAAAACCGCTTCTTGACCGGTCGGGGGCGCTTTCTGACGCCATTGGCCGATTTCTCGGATTTGACCGGATACGACCCGTACATAGCCGTTGGCAATAATCGTCCGTGGATCCTGCATGATCCAACCGGCCCGGTGGAGGCCCGTATCGTATCCAGTGGAGGTGCTGGCCATTTTTACTTTTCCGCGGGGATCAGGTTGTAGTGGCAGTCCCGCTGGCAGGCCTCATAGCCGGCCGTTTCGATCAGGCGTTTCATTTCGGCCAGCGGCAGCCGAAAGCGTACCCCGGCGGCGGCGACCACATTTTCCTCGATCATGGTGCTGCCCAGATCGTTGGCTCCGAAGGCCAGGGCCACCTGGGCGATTTTGGCCCCCTGGGTGACCCAGGATGCCTGTATATTATCAATATTATCAAGAACAAGACGTGATAATGCCAATACCCGCAAGTATTCAGCTGCCGTGGCCTTCTCCAGGTCTATACAGGTGTTGTCCGGTTGAAAGGTCCAGGGGATAAACGCGGTAAAGCCCCCGGTCTCATCTTGCAACTCCCGGATCCGCAACAGGTGTTCGACAATATGGCGGCGTTCCTCGATATGTCCAAACATCATGGTGGCCGATGTGCGCAGACCCAGTTGATGACCCGCCCGCATCACCTCCAGCCAGCGGTCGGTCAGACACTTGCCGGGCGAAATTTGCGTGCGGATGTCGTCCACCAGGATTTCGGCCCCGCCGCCGGGGATGGAGTCAAGTCCGGCGGCAATCAAAGTTTGCAGGATTTCGGTGAGTGATTTACCCGTCTTTTCCGCCAGAAAGCTGATCTCCGGTGGAGAAAATCCATGAATATGGACGGGGAAGTTATCCTTGATGAACGTCAGCAGGTTTACATAATAATCCAGATCGAGGTCGGGATGCATGCCGCCCTGGAGCAAAATCTGGGTCCCGCCCAGGGCAATGGTTTCTTCAATTTTGTCGCGTAGTTCTGATTCGGAAAGGATAAACGCCTCCGTATGGGACGGCTGGCGGTAAAACGCACAAAACCGGCAGCCCGAGACGCAGATATTGGTATAGTTGATATTCCGGTCCACAACATAGGTCACCCGGGCATCCGGATGGCGTTGCCTGCGCCGGGCATCAGCCAACGCGCCCAGGTGCAGCAGGTCAGCCTGTTCGAGGAGGAACAACGCCTCTTCTCCGTCAATTCTCCGGGTTGCTTCAATTTTATGGGTCAGTTCTATCAGTTGAGAGGTCATCGTTAGCAATTAGCGGTTATGGGGTTGTAGAAACTGTCTCTCTCCACTGGTCGGAACCCGGCCGCCCGGATCAGGGACCGCATGGCCGGCCGGCTGAGTCCTTTGGCACTGCGGGCCCCGGCCATGTGGGTGATTTTCTCTTCAATGATGGTGCCATCCAGATCGTCGGCCCCGAAAGAGAGGGCTACCTGAGCCAGGGATTCTCCAATCATGACCCAATAGGCCTTGATGTGGTCAAAATTGTCCAGCAGCAAGCGGGCGGCGGCGATGGTTTTCAGATCATCAAAGGCCGTGGTAGCGGGCAGATCAGCCAGTTGCGTATTTTGCGAGTGAAACGCCAGGGGGATAAAGGCCGAAAAACCGCCGGTGCGGTCCTGGAGTTCACGAATTTGCAGCAGGTGGTCGACCTTCTCGGCGGCCGTTTCAATATGACCGTAAAGCACGGTAGCGTTGGATGAAATGCCGGCCTGGTGCACGGCTTCCATGATCTCCAGCCACCGGGCGGCACCGATCTTCTCCGGGAAGAGGGCGGCCTGGATGCGGTCACTCATCACTTCGGCGCCGCCCCCGGGCATCATCGCCAGTCCGGCCGCCTTCAGTTGCGCAATTACTTCTTGAATGGAATACCCGGTAATCCTGTGCAGGTAGTCGATTTCCACGGGTGTGAAAGCCTTGATGGTGGCCGCGGGCCGGATTTTTTTCACCAGTCGGAGCAGCTCGATAAAGTAGGCAAAATCCAGATCGGGATTCAGGCCCCCCACGATATGCAGTTCCTTGATGGGCTCGTCTATCCGTTCGAGCAGGTTTGCTTCGATCTGTTCCAGGGAAAGGGCAAAACTGCCATCCTGGTGCTCATCCCGGGCAAAAGCACAAAAACGGCACCTATTCCGGCAAACATTGGTATAGTTGAGGTGCTGATTGTAAATGTAGTACGCTTTATCCTGATGGCGTTTTTTTCTTACATAATCAGCCAATTGACCAAGGCCTACGAGGTCCGGGGTTTTAAAAAGCGACAATCCGTCGGCCTGATTGAGCCGCTCACCGGCGAGAACTTTTTCGCGCACCACCTGCAGGGTCGCATCGGCAACCCGCGGATAATTGGCCGGCAACCGCCCGTTTTCGGCTGCAGGGGTTGTCTCTTTTGTGTGGTTCCGCATATGGTTTTCCCATCCGAAGACAACCGCAGAAAGCAGCGCCTCCATTGTATGACCAGCTGGTCACACTCTATAGATGAGCATCTTTTGATAAGCAAGGGTTTTATTGCTAAACACCTGAAAATTGTATATAAGAGTCTTTGAAATCGATAAAAATCAAATAGAAAGGAGCGCTGCATGGATAAGGATTGCCTGTTCTGCAAGATTGCCGCCGGAAAGATGGACACCGAGTTTGAATTCGAAAATGACACTTTGGTTGTCTTCAAGGATATCAACCCGCATGCACCCGTTCACTGGCTCATTGTACCTAAAAAACATATCCGCAGCATTAACGACCTGACTGCTGCGGACCGTGACATCGTGGCGGAGATCACCGATGTCGCCCGGCAGATGGCCCGGCAGGCCGGTGTCAACGAGTCCGGATACAAGCTGCTGTTCAATGTGGAAAGGGGCGGCGGCCAGGTAATTTTTCATCTGCACATGCATCTGCTGGGGGGATGGGATAAAAGAAAATAGACAGGGTTCAAGGGGCCCAGGGGAAGGTCAAATGCATTTCATTCATACGCTAGAGTGGCGATAGGCCCCTTTCTACTATAGGGTTTTAGCTCAATATAGGCGTGATTTAAGTTAAACAGGAACGTTTATATATTTAATAATAACGATGTTATATTAAATGTTTGCGTTTGTTTCTTTGGTTTGGCCGGTGTAGGGGCCTTGCTTGAACCCTTGGCCCCTCCAACCCTTCAAGTGTGGTTTATTGCCGAAGCCATGTAGCCGGCCCCGAATCCGTTGTCAATATTCACCACGGCCACATTGGAACTGCAGGAGCTGAGCATTCCGAAGAGCGCGGTGAGCCCTCCCAAACTGACACCGTAACCGATACTGGTGGGCACGGCGATCACCGGGCTGGCCGTCATGCCGGCCACGACACTCGGCAGGGCACCTTCCATGCCGGCCACCACGATCAGGACGGTTGCGTCCGTGATCAGTTCACGGTGCCCCATCAGGCGGTGAATCCCGGCAACCCCGATGTCAAAGACCGTCTGTACCCGGTTGCCCATGGCCTTGGCGGTCAGCATGGCTTCCCGGGCTATGGGAATATCGGAGGTGCCGGCGGAAACAATCAGGATCGTCCCTTTGCCGGTTATCTCCGTCGGTTGCTTTTCACAGAGGATAATCCGGGCGTCAGGGTGGTAGACGGCATCCGGCTGCGTCTGGCAGATCGCCTCCGCCTTTTCCGGGTCCACCCGTGTCACCAGCACTGTATTTTCATGGACGATCATCCGCTCAAGGATGCCCTGGATCTGTTCAGCTGTTTTTCCCTCGCCGAAAATTACCTCGGGAAAGCCCTTGCGAAGGCTGCGGTGATGATCTATATGGGCAAAGTCAATGTCTTCGTAGGCAAGGTGTTTCAAACGGTGGGCGGCCTTATCAACGTCTATCTCACCGTTGGACACGCTCTGGAGCAGTTCTATAAGGGTATCCATGTTCATGTTTGGCAGTTTCCTTGGCAGCGGGGTTCAGCCCGATTTTACCGCGGTCGCGAACCGCGGATGGCGCTGACGGCAACTCATCTGTTCATAGCCCGGCCAGAGGGTCCCGGTCAATAGGTTCATCAAAACGAGAAAGGACACACCATGCAAACCGTTGTCGTTATTCCGTCCCGCTACAGCAGTACCCGTTTTGAAGGCAAACCGTTGCATCCCATCCACGGAAAACCGATGATACAGCATGTGTACGAACGATCGCTTGCGGCATCCCGCGTGGATGCGGTGCTGGTTGCCACCGATGATCAGCGCATCGTCGCAGCAGTTGAGGCGTTCGGGGGGCGGGCGGTCATGACTTCGGACCAAAACCGATCCGGCACCGACCGGATTGCCGAGGCTGCCCAGATCATCGGTCTGAATTCCGATGATATCGTCATCAATGTCCAGGGCGATCAACCCCTCATGGACCCGCGCTGTCTGGATCAGCTTGTGGCGCCTTTTTACGAGGAGCCGAAGCTGGACATGAGCACGCTGGCATATAAAATCGTAAGAAACCGCGAAATCACCGACCCCAAGGACGTCAAAGTCACTTTCGACAATCAGGGATATGCCCTGTATTTTTCACGGGCAGCCATTCCCCTGGCCCGCGACCCGGAGACCCGGCACGATACGTTTAAACACCTCGGGTTTTACGCGTATACATGCCTGTTTCTGGAAATATACAGAAACCTGGCAGAGGGCACCCTTGAAGCAGTGGAAAAGCTGGAACAGCTCCGGGTATTGGAGCATGGCTACCGCATCAAAGTTGTGGTGACACCGTATGATTCTCCCGAGGTCGATCTGCCTGAAGACATTCCCAGGATAGAGAGACTGATGCGGGCAGGGTAGAATTGTAAACTCGAAATCCGAATATCGTGTATTGATAAAACAGTACCTGTCAGGTGACTCCACCTGAATACCATCCATAAATTAAATACACCAATGTGGTTCTCAATCAAACTCAAGTTATCTATTGGAGCGGTTTAATTGCCACCAGAACATACCAAGGTCCAGCTATTTCCAACCACTGGGGTCGTAGACTGATTGGTTTTATCGAAATCGCTATCGGGATCGAAATCGAAATCGGTCGTTGTGTTTGTTACCCTAGTGGCAATTGACAGCCCGGGAGAGAAAAGGACGAAACCCGAAAATCCGATCCCGATAACGATCCCGATTTCGATTTAGAATTATGGTACTTTCTATGTCAAAATGCCTTAACTGGAACCTCGTAGAGAAGCAAACCCACCAATGTAAGGTCTAGAGGTCCTGTTCCACTATTTCACCCGGTTGGGGAGCCGGGGGCGTGGGCTTTTCCGTTTTTTCAGCCGGTTGGGGAGTTGTTTTTGGTTTGGGGGCCGATTTGGCAGTGGGGGTCTTCTGCTTGGCTGGCTTTGCCGCCCCGGTTGCCTTCCGGCCGGACACTTTCTCTTTAACTGCCGCAATCTTTTGGCGGTTCAGGACAATCTGTTTTTCCAGCCGCAAACCCAGCTTCTCGATGCTGGCCACCAGATCCTGTTTTTGGGCGTCGATGGCTTTTTCAGTTTCCGCCCGATCCATCTTTTCAGCCACCTGGGCCTGCAGCGCCAGCATGGCCGTGCTGGACTTTTCCACCAGAGCCACCAGGTCGATCAGCTCATTTTTCACCGATTGGTCCAGGGAGCTTAAGTTGGAATCGAGGATCTGCAGGTCGGCTCTAATGGCCTCCAAACCGGTTTCCAGGTCCGCGTTTTTTTGTTCAAACGTCTTTTTGCCAGCTTTAATCTTGTTGAGCCAGCGGATGGACTTTTCCGCTTCTATCAGCTTTTTTTGGAGTTTCTGCTGGGTCTTGGCGGCTTTGCTGATCTCTCGGTTAAACGATGCTTCCAGTTGGGCAAATTTTACGGACAGGGAGGAAAAGCGCGACTCCAGGTTCTGGGACAGGCTCTGGACCCCGGGTTCACCGGTATCCTGGACCGTGGTCACCCGGGATTTGATGTCCAGGTAGGAAATGACCAGGATGACCCCGATCAGTACCGGGATCAGGATCGAGATAATGGTGACCTTCTGAGTTAGCTTTTCCAGCTTGAGATCGTTGCGCTCTTCGGCGTACAGGGAATCCGTGCCCCCGTTGTCCATGCCCATCTTGAACTGAGACTGTTTTTTTTTCGGCATAACAGGCAGTTACTCCCACTCTATGGTGCTCGGCGGCTTCGAACTGATATCGTATACGACCCGGTTCACCCCTTTTACTTCGTTGATGATCCGGTTGGAGATCCGGCCCAGCAATTTGTGCGGCAGCTTGGCCCAATCGGCTGTCATGGCGTCCTTGCTGGTGACGGCCCTGACAGCCACGATATTCTCGTAGGTGCGATGGTCCCCCATGATACCAACACTCTTAAGCGGCAGCAGCACGGCAAAGGATTGCCAGAGCCTGCGGTAGTAACCGGCGGATCGGATTTCTTCCAGGAGAATGGCATCGACTTCCCGGAGTATGGCCAGGCGCCGGCTTTGCACGGATCCGATAATGCGGATGGTCAGCCCGGGACCGGGGAAGGGCTGCCGCCAGACCATCTGGTCACTCAAGCCCAATGCTTTGCCCAGTTGCCGCACCTCGTCCTTGAACAGGTATTTCAGCGGTTCCACCAGTTTCAGTTTCATTTTCCGGGGCAGTCCGCCGACATTGTGATGCGACTTGATCACGGCAGTGGGGCCCCCGAAAGCGGATTGGGATTCGATGACATCCGGATACAAGGTGCCCTGGGCCAGGAATTCAGCGCCCTTGATCTTGCGGGCCTCGGCCTCGAACACATCCATGAATATTTTGCCGATGATTTTGCGTTTCTTTTCCGGATCGGTGACACCGGCCAAAGCCGAGAGAAACTTGCGTTTGGCGCTGACAAACCGGATATTGATGTTCAGGTTCTCTTTTAGGGTCTTTTTAAGCTGCAGGGCCTCATCTTTGCGCAGCAGACCATTGTCCACGAAGATACAGGTCAGGTGCCTGCCAATGGCCTTGTGGATCAAGACGGCCGCCACGGAGGAATCCACCCCGCCGCTGAGCCCCAGAATCACCTTTTTGCGTCCGACCTGCGCTTGGATTTCAGTGATGCACTCCTGGGAAAAAGACTTCATTGTCCATGATTTTGAGCACTTGCATACATCAAACAGAAAGCTGCGGAGCATGTCTTTGCCTTTGGGAGTATGCTCCACCTCCGGGTGAAACTGGAGTCCGTAGAACTTGTTTTTCAGGTCCATGGCCGCGGCGATAGGCGTGTTGGCGGTGTAGCCGGTAATTTTGAAGCCGGCCGGCGGCTTGGTGATGGAATCTCCATGGCTCATCCAGCACTGGGTCCTGCGACCTACGGTTTTGAACAGTTGGCCGGCGGATTTCACTTTTAATTCAGCAAACCCGTACTCCCGCTTTCTGGATTTCTGGACCTTGCCGCCCAGGGCGGCCACCATGAACTGCATCCCGTAGCAAATGCCGAGGATGGGTATGCCCAGTTTGAAAATACCTTTGTGGACCTTGGGGCTCTTTTTCTCATAGATGCTGGCCGGTCCGCCGGATAGGATGATGCCCTCCGGGTTGAGTTTACGAATTTCTGCCAATTTGATGGTGGGCGGAACGATTTGGCAATAGACCTTGCACTCGCGGACCCTTCTCGCGATCAACTGATTGAACTGCGAACCGAAATCGATAATCAGAATCATGTACACCCCTCGGCAATGGTGAATGGTGTGTGGCTCCGGCAACATCCCCAAAATATCGTTAACCGATCGAAACGGTTGTGAAAATAAAGCAAACGGTTTGCGAAATCAACCCGAATATGGTAGAGACCGGGCAAAAAGTCAACTTATAAATACCGGGGAAATACGACACCATTGCAATATAATCGCGGCGTTACCCCTTGTTCGGCATCTCCGCATGACACCCATGATCACCCAGATATATGAAATTCAAACCCCGGCGGAAGCCAAGGCCGTCATTGGGTTGGGCGTCGATCACGTCGGCACGGTTCTGGTCACGCCGGAAAATTGGAAAGTCGCCGAGATATCTGATACAAGAAGGGTCGTTCGAGAACTGGGGGCGTTGAGCAGTCTAATTCCGCTTTTCAGCAAACCGGATCTGGTGTACAAGGTGATCGACCACTACCGGCCCGACATCGTGCACCTGTGTGAACATCTCACCAGTGACGAGCATGCAGCCAACGGCTGTATGGCTTTGGTAGAGCTGCAGAAGGGGATTCGTACCCGGTTTCCGGCGGTTCGGATCATGCGCTCCATACCCATCGCACCAACCGGCCGTGAGCGTCAGGTTCCGACCCTGGAACTGGCCGATCTGTTCGAGCCGGTCAGCGATCTGTTCCTGACTGATACCCTGCTGGTCGCCAGCGAACCGCAGCCGGTAACCGGGTTTGTGGGGATTACCGGTGAAACCTGCGACTGGCCTATGGCCGCGCAGCTTGTACAGCAAAGTCGCATTCCCGTGATACTTGCCGGGGGGCTATTGCCGGAAAATGTATATGCCGGCATTTTAGCGGTCGGATCGGCCGGCGTTGATAGCTGCACCCTTACAAATGCCATCGCAGCGAACGGTAAGCCGGTGCGCTTTAAAAAGGATTTGCAGCGGGTCGGCCAATTCGTGGAACAGGCCCGCCGGGCCTGGCAAGTTGCCGGGTAATCAGGAAACAAGACCGCAAGCGCTATATCAGGCGGAAAAAAGGAGAATCTGATTCATGTATGAGAGCAGCGACCTCAAAAAAGGGCTAAAGATAGAGATTGACGGCGAACCCTATGTGGTTGTCCAGTTCGATTTTGTAAAGCCCGGCAAGGGGCAGGCACTGTATAAATGCCGTCTGAAGAATATGTTGACCGGGGCTCAGTTCGACAAGACGTACCGATCGGGCGAGAAGATGAATAAGGCCGACCTGGAAGGAGTAAAAATGGAGTACCTGTACTTCGATGGCGAAGCCTACTGCTTCATGAACTCGAGCAACTATGAGCAGGAATTCATGACCGCCGATCAGTTGGGTGATACCAAGGACCTGCTCAAGGAAAATACAGAGTGCGATGTGCTCTTATTTGATGGGCGACCCATCGGTGTCACCCTGCCGATATTTATGGAACTTAAAGTGGTCAAGGCCGAACCCTGGATCAAGGGCGATACGGCCTCCGGCGATTCAAAGCCGGCTACCCTGGAGACCGGCTATCAACTCCAGGTGCCGCCCTTTATAGAAGAAGGCGAGATACTCAAAATAGACACCCGTACCGGTGAGTATGTGGAGCGGGTGAAGAAATAGGCTAACCGCTATACGTGCTCTTCATCTTGCTCTGCACATCAAAGCGCGTTTCCTGAGCGGATTAAGAGCAAAAAGAGTCAAGAATTGCAAATCACTCCGTCGAGAAAAATATATCCCCATACCAGGCCTCGGCGGTTTCCCCGGTATTGTCCGTGTCGGTCATGATAGCCACGCCGGTGATGGCCGTCGGCGTTTTTCCGAACGCTTTTTTATAATCCGCATAGACATTGCGCTTTTCTGTTACCCAGCGCCCGGCCCCGCCAGGACCGGATTGCACGGCAACCATGATCGCCCGTTCTGTATAGGCATTGGGGACAAATAAACCCGGTGGCGCGCGATTGGCCCAGATATAGTTGAGAACCGCCATCGGCGGTGTTTTGCCATAAACAAGGCGGGCGGTCTCAAACTTGGCCCGTTCCAGAAAACCAACCTGGTCCGGATCATAGGCAAAGGTTATGTAAATCCTGGCCGGGTAATCATCCCCATCCTTACGGGATACGTCGCCTTTCGGGTTGATACGGGCCACTTTCCAGCGCCAGTTGATATAGGGAAACTTGTTTAGATCTATGGAGAACTTGCGAACCAGGCCCGAGGCGGACTCCCGGCTCTGGGCGGTTAATACGGTCTGGCCGCTGTCGGCCACCAACCGGTAGCGGGTGTGCTTTTCAATTTTCTTGAAGGTCAGGGGCTTCCATAAAGCAGGGAGGGGGTCGCCGGGCGCCAGTTTCGAAAAATCGCCGACCCGGACCACCGTTTCAGAAGCTCGCAGGGGAACTGCCAGTGCCAGCAGGAGCGCGCATAAAAGCAAAACGTTCAGCAGCCGTATTCTACAAGGAGCGGTGCCGCGTGTTTTCATGAGCCCGCCTGGTCTTTTTTCACGTGGTATTCGCGGATACGGTTGCCGTCCTTCTGAGACACGGTGATGGTGAAACCGTCGAGGCTGAAACTCTCTTTTTCCTTGGGAATGCGGCCGATATTGTGCAAGACGTAGCCTGAGAAGGTGTCATAGTCCCGCACATCCGGGATGCCGATTGGAATGCGTTCATTGACATCATCGATCTCGGTTTTTCCCAGGACCCGCCACGCATGGGTCCCGTCGCGGATGATCAAGGGCTCGATCTTATCGGTCTCATCACTGATCTCACCCACGAGTTCTTCGAGCGTGTCTTCCAGGGTGATCAGGCCGGAAACGCCCCCATGCTCATCCACGATGATGGCCATGTGCTGGCGTCTTTTCTTGAACTGCTGAAAGAGTTTATCCAGCTTCTTGTTCTCCGGCACGAAATAGGGCGGCGTCATAATTTCCCGGATGTCCAGCTTCTCAGCTGATTTGACCTGGTGCAGGAACAGATCCTTGATGTTGATGATACCGATGATATTGTCAAGCTCGCCATCCGTTACCGGTATGCGGGTAAACCCGGAGTTGATAGTCTTTCCCAGATTCAATGCCTCTGCGGCTTCAACGACAAACATGTCTGCCCGGGGGGTCATGATCTCGGAGGCATTGGTGTCGTCGAACTCAAATATGGCGCTGATAAACTCCCTTTCCTCTTCTTCAATGCCGCCTTCTTCTTCGACCACTTCCACAAAGGTCATCAATTCCTCTTCCGTGGCCGCCGGGGTCTTCTTGATCCGACCGGTGAGGCGCGGAATGAAATTCATGAAAATGATCACCGGATGAAACAGGATCGAGAGCCAGTAGATCGGGTAAATCGTCAGGCGGGCGATGAGGACGTTGTTGCGGGTGGCCACGGACTTGGGAAATACCTCGCCGAAAACCAGGATCAGGAATGTCATCACACCGGTGGCGACGCCGACCGCGTAGTTGGGAAACAGGCCGATGGCGATTGAGGTGGCCAGGGCCGAGGCCCCCACATTCACCACGTTGTTGCCGATCAGGATGGTGGACAACAGGCGGTGGGGATCGGCTTTCATTTTTTCGATAAGCGCACTGGTGCCGTCTTTTTTCTTGGCAATATGCCGGGCTTTGGTTTTGCTGATGGAGAACAGGGCGGTTTCTGCTGACGAAAAAAAACCGGAAAGCATCAGCAGGACGAGAAGGATCACGATCTGGTCGATCATCATGGAGTTTTCCTGAAAAACGATCTAATTCTCTACGGCAGAACTACCAAGTTATAGTTCCCGCGATTGTAATAACGGGTATTTCGTTGTATTAGCATGTTGGCGGTGAATGGTAAAGACAGCCCTATAATATGTCATAAAACCATTAAATCAAGTAAATTACGAATGAAACCCACGAAAAAAGATCCGGAACGCTCCCCGAATGTGGCCGAATATGTCGAGGCCCTTAAAAAGTCGCGGCAATTTGGCGACCAGGTCGTCTGCCACCACGAAAAGGGCGCCCGGGCCGCAGTGACCGGCAATCCTGATCTGGGCTGGCCGGAGTCCATCGAACAATTGCTGAAGGCCCTTTCCATACCGCAACTTTTCGCACATCAGGCCCGGGCCATCGACTTGATCCGCAAGGGGCGGCACGTGGTCATGGCGATACCGACGGCCAGCGGCAAGAGCCTGGTCTATACGCTTCCAATCGTGGAACGGGTCCTTACCAACCCGAACAGCCGGACCCTCTACCTGTCCCCCCTGAAAGCGCTGGCCCAGGACCAGCAGAGGGCGTTTGAATCCCTTGCCGGGCATTTGCCGGACGGCCAACTGGCCTCCGGTATATACGACGGGGATACGACAGCCTGGTTTAGAAAAAAGATCCGCAATAACCCGCCCCATATCCTGCTCACCAATCCGGAGATGGTCCACCTGGCCCTGTTGCCGTACCACCAGCAATGGCGGCAGCTGTTTGAAAATCTGGATTTCGTCGTCATCGATGAAGTGCACACCTACCGGGGGTTGCTCGGCTCACACCTGGCTCAGGTCTTCCGCCGCTTGCAGCGCATCTGCAGTTTTTACGGCTCCCGCCCGATCTATATCTGCTGCTCGGCGACCGTGGCGAACCCGGTTGAACTGGTGCACCAGCTGACTGGTTTGGAGGCCGAGGCCGTCATCCGCAGCGGTGCACCCCGGGGCAGCCGCCACGTGGTCATGCTCAATCCCCACGATGGTCCGGTGCAGGCCACGATCCAGTTGCTGAAAGCGGCCTTGCAAAGAGGCCTGCGCACCATTGTGTACACCCAGTCGCGGAAATTGACCGAGTTGCTGGCCATGTGGGTGGGAGAACGCAGCGGGGAATTCCGGGACAAAATCAGTGCTTACCGGGCCGGGTTGCTGCCGGAAGAACGCCGGGAGATCGAACGCAAACTGGCCACCGGTGATCTCCTGGCCGTGATCACAACGTCGGCGCTTGAGCTCGGCATCGATATTGGTGACCTGGATCTCTGTATTCTGGTGGGGTATCCCGGCTCCATTGTCGCTACCTGGCAGCGCGGCGGCCGGGTGGGGCGCGGCGGGCAGCCGTCGGCCCTGGTCGTGGTGGCCGGTGAAGATGCGCTGGACCAGTATTTCATGCGCAATCCTGAAGTGTTCCTAAACAAAGGACCGGAGGCGGCCGTGGTCAATCCGGACAATCCGGATATCCTGGTCAGGCACCTTGCCTGTGCGGCCGCTGAATTCCCCCTGGAGACAACCGAACCCTACCTTGGCAACCGGGCCGTGAAAAAAGGGGTGGCCCGCCTGCTGGATCAAGCCCGGCTGCTGAAAAGCGCGGAAGGCGACCGCATATACGCTACCCGCAAAATGCCGCACCGGGAGGTCGACCTGCGCGGCGGTGGATCGCGCTATACCATCGTGGATCGCCATACCGGGCAACACCGGGGCGACATAGACGGCCTGCGGGTCTTTCGGGAAACCCATCCCGGGGCTATTTACCTGCATCGCGGGGAAACCCTGCTGGTAAACGATCTCGACCTGGAGGAGCGGGTGGTGCGGGTGGCGCCGGCTCGCGTGGATTACTATACAAAGGTAAGAACCACAAAAGAGACTGAAATTATAAAGGTTATTGATGAGGGCCAGGTGGGGCGCCTCCGGGTCTCCCACGGCATCCTGCGCATCACGGAACAGGTGACTGGATACGAGAAGTGGCAGATTCGGGGCCGCCGGAAAATGAATATTATTCCGCTGGACCTGCCGCCCCACGTGTTCGAAACCCAGGGCGTGTGGTTCGATGTCCCTCTGGAGATTCAGGATGATGTGGAGAAGGCGCACCTCCATTTTATGGGTGGCATCCATGCCGTTGAGCATGCGGCTATCGGGATTCTACCCCTGCTGGTTATGGCGGATCGCAATGACCTGGGCGGGATATCGACCCCCTACCATCCTCAGGTCGGGCAGGCCGCCATCTTTATTTATGACGGTATTGCCGGCGGGGCCGGGTTGAGCCTGCAGGCTTACCGGCAGATTGACCAGTTGTTCGCCCGGACCCTGGAGGCTGTAACCAGCTGCCCCTGTGACACCGGATGTCCGGCCTGCGTGCACTCGCCCAAGTGCGGTTCCGGCAACCGGCCGATCGATAAAACCGCCGCCAATTTTATTTTGCGGCGCATCAGCCGACTCTCCACCGCTAAAACCACGCGAAAAATTGAATCGACCGGCACCTCCAGATCGACTGCCGGGGAAGTCGTTGCACAGCCGCATGACCGCCCGCAGCCGGTGCGGCCAGACCAGCCCCCCATCGGTCGAACCAGCGGCAAAAAACGGCTCCGCCAGCTCAGGCGCCACAAGCGCCGCAAGCGTTATGCGGCAACTGCCAGGAAGGTAGAACGGAAATTACCGCGGGGACCGATTGTCGAACCGGTGCAAACCCAAAGCAACCAGATGCCCGACATCCGTTTCGGTGTGTTTGATATAGAAACCCAGCGGTCGGCCCAGGAGGTGGGCGGCTGGCACCGCGCGGACTTGATGCGTGTAAGTTGTGTCGTTCTATATGACTCGAAAGACAAGGTTTTTCATGAATATCTTGAAGATCAGGTTGATGCTTTTATTTCCCACCTGCAGGCCCTGGATCTGGTGATCGGGTTCAATATCAAACGCTTCGATTACCGGGTACTCAGCGGATATGCGGATATTGATTTCGGAGCCTGGCCGACCCTGGATCTGCTGGAAGCAGTTCAAACCCGCCTGGGGTTTCGTCTGTCCCTGGACCACCTGGCCAAGGAAACGCTGGGAACCCCCAAAAGCGCGGATGGTCTTCAGGCCCTGCGGTGGTGGCGGGAAGGCAAAATTCGGGAAATAGTGGACTACTGTAAAAAAGACGTGGAGATCACCCGGGATTTGTATCTATATGGCCGGAAACACCGCTTCCTGGTATTCAGAAATAAAGCCGGGCAGACGGTCCGGGTGCCGGTAGACTGGTAATAATTTTAAGATAGTTCGATCCCGTCGATTGAATGTGCCCCAAATGTGAGGCTTTCAAAATATAGGGGGCTTTTCCGGCATTTGGGGATTTATTAAACTCTAAATTCAAAGTACGAAATTCGGAATGTCTAGTTTCAAGAAGCCGCGGCAGTATCCGGGATTAACACTCGCTCTATTTCTTGACCTTTTTCTCGAGGTTTTTCATCCAGCCTTCAACGGTTTTAGAGGTTTTGTTGAAAAAGCCGCCCACCTTACCAGCCCCGGATTTGGTGGAGCTTTTCACATTTTCGCCGGCCGTAGCGGTTGCCTCCTGGGCCGCCTTGGTGGACTCATCTACTTTCTGACCGGCGACATCCGCGCCCTGGTCCGCTTTTTTAGCGGCATCATCAAAGGCGCCTGCGTAGATGTTGGCCGGGCCGACCGCAAAGACAAAAACCAGCAGGATGACGAACACTGGCATGTATTTTTTCATGTTCTGTACCTCCGTTGTATGCTGAAACTCTGATTTATTCAGCGCCTTAAAACCTGGCCCTCAGGGCCAGGTCTGAGATAGTCGGCTGTGCCGTAAAGGCATTATCCTCGCACAGAGGCGCAGAGACGTCTTCCTTCAGTCAAGAATTAAATGAACAGTCCAGCTCAGCTGGGAAACCACGCATATTATCCCGCTACGCGGGATTAAAACCGAAAGGGCCTTGAAGTGGTTCTTCGCACGATAGTGCGACTATATCCTGGTTTTGATCTTCTCTGCGCCTTTGCGTCTCTGCGCGATGCACGGTTTTGCCTTTGTGTTTTGATAGTAAAGCCCCTTTTAGGGGCGTCCCAAAGCCTGGCCCTCCGGGCCAGGATGCTTTACATCCAGGACGATTCAACGCATGCTGCGGTCGGGTTCCTGTCCGGTTTCCAGCGCGGGCGTGTTATTTCTGCGGTTCGGCATAATAAACGTCTTTGCAATCCTGGCAGATAGTGTGGGTAAATTCCGATTCCGTGTAGGCCCGGACATAGGCCTCCATTGGCCACCACTTGCCAGTGTCATCCCGGATCCGTTGGCAGCCGCTGCAAATGGGAAGCAGCCCCTGCAGCACCTTGATTTCGTCCAGCAGTTTCTGCCGGTCCGCCAGGGCGGCGGTTAATTTCAGGTTGAGTTTTTCCAGCTTGTGCTGTGATTGTTTCCGGCCGGTTATATCCCGGGTGATGCCGACGATTTTCAGTGGCTCGTCGGCCTCCTTCAAGAATTTGGCCCGGATTTCGACCCAGTAGGTACCACCGTGTTTGTGGACCAGTTCCAGTTCGACGGATTGGGCCGTGCGCTGGCCCTGCTCGTACGCTTCCAATTCGCTTGCCAGCAGATCGGTGGCCTTTTGCAGGGATACCGGTGTTAGTCGCTCGACAATGGAGGTGTTGATGAGCTCGTCGGACCGGTACCCACTGATGCGCTGGATGGAAGGGGTGATATACTCATACGTCAGGGTTTCGGCATCCATGACCCAGATGGCATCGACCAGGTTGTCGGTCAGCAGGCGGTTTTGCTTTTCGAGCACCTGTACCTTGTCCTTGATTGATTGCGCCATGCTGCCGCCTCCGCTTGCCCAAGGGGATACCCAAATGAAATCACACTCGCATGATTATAGCAAGGCTGCAAATGGCCGGGAAGAGGCCAGTGGATTGGGTTTAGGAATCAATCTGCGCCGGATCGGACTGGTCGGCCGGGACAGCCAGGGGGCCTTTCCAGGGGATCAGCATGGGAACCCGGCGCTGGTAGCTGCGGTAGGGCGCTTGGAATTCGGCGACCAGGTCCTTCTCTTCCAAGTGGGCGCCGATGCAGATCCAGGCAGTCCAGAGGACATTGAAGAGCAGGCGGTCGGGGGGCAGATCGGGGCAGGCCCAGATCAAGAGAATGGCAAAGAGGTAGAAGGGATGCCGGACCCAGCGATAAGGGCCCCGGATCGAAAATTGCTGCGGTTGACGAGTGGTCCCTTTTAAATGCGCTTTCAGGTCGCCGATGCCGAACGCGTCGAAGTATTTCAGGGCCAGGGAACCCCAGGCAAAGCCGGCAAGCCCCAATAGAAAGACCCCCCTGGTCAACCAGCGCCACGGGCCGTGCAGTTGGAGCAGCATAGAATCGGCCGGCTGCCAGAGTGAAACGACAGCCGTCAAGACAACCGCGGATGCGATCGTGTAGACAGCGCGATGGGCGTAATTCGGCAGGTGTTTTTCCAACCGGGCCCACAGGCTGCGGCGCACCATGCCGCTATGCTGAATGAAAAAAAGTGCCGATAAACCGGCATTCCAGAAATATTGGCCGGTCGTCGACAGGGGCAGATCAACGAAATGCCAGGCGCCGTTGAAAAGAAATATGCCAAACAGCAGCAGGGACATGCTGCCGGTATACCGGGCCGTCATCATCAGCACGGCTATGGCGCGGGACCGTTTATCAACACCCATGTTGTTTTCCACATTTCAAAAAGAAGGCCCATGCGGCGGCACCCAATCTAAGGCCAGATCTTCGAACAGGTCAATAACTAGAACCTATCTCAAGAAAGTCTTTTGGTTCAAAATCAAGGCGTCCGCGGGGGTTAGCCCGTAGGAATACCTCAGCATTTTAAGGACTTGAACTGAGCGCCCAACATCGAGTTTGAGCCAAAAGACTTTCTTGAGATCCGTTCTAATAAAAAAATTAGGCGGCTCTTGCTAAACCCTGGAAAGACAGCGATAATGGCCGCCGGTTGCTGTTTTTCAGACTTAAGATAAATATGAATCGGGATTATACAATGGAAGACCTACCCAAGGACCCTGTCGAGGAACGCACCTGTCGGCAGTGTGAGCAGATATTTGAACCGGGTGCCGATATGGAAGTAACCGACCAGGGTGCTTTTTGCCGGCCCTGTTTTAATGCGCTAGCGGCCGAGGTTGAAATGCTGATCCGGCAGCAGAACCAGGGCATTAGTTTCCCGGCCGCAGTGGTAGGGGGATTGGCCGGAGCAGTGGTTGGAGCCCTGATCTGGTGGGGGTTTACCGTGGTGACTAAAATCCAGTTCGGCCTCGTGGCTATCGTTATCGGCATCACGGTGGCCAAGGGCATACTCCTGGCCACCAGGGGCCGACGTTCCCGGGAACTGCAGGTGCTGTCGGCCGGCATAGCCGCAGGGGCCTATTTTTATGCAGACTACCTGGTAAAACGGACCTTCATTCTGCAACAGTCACCCGAATACGCCCGCACCCTCACGGTGTTTCCGGATCCGGCCGTCTTTTTCAATGTGGCCCGGGTGACATTCGATATGTTTACCCTTATCTTTCTGGCCATAACGGTCTACCAGGCCTGGCGGCTTGTGGAGCCGTTCAAAATCAAGCGCCCCGGCTAAACGCGGTGGGGCCGGGAGGTGTAAGTACACGCATGGATCAGGCCAAACTAAGTGCTGTCCAGGAAAAAAGAGTTGAAAACCTGCAGATTGTCGCCCGGCATCTGGCAACGGTCGGGCCGTCGGCGGGCCGCCAGCAGGAATCAGGTACCGGTTCACGTTTCAACACAGGTTGGCTCAAGCGCTGGGGCGCCATTGGAATTTTACTCATCTTTGTCCTGGGCAAATTCAAATGGGTCCTGGCGGCCTTGAAATTTGCCAAGTTTTCCACCCTGATCACCATGGTGGCATCCGTATGGGTATACGCCACGTTGTGGGGGTTTCCCTTCGCGCTCGGGTTCGTGCTGTTGATCTTCGTGCACGAAGCCGGCCACGCCCTGGTAATGCGGCGGCAGGGTATTCCGGCCGGTGCGCCGGTTTTCATACCCTTCGTAGGAGCGGTCATTGCCATGAAAGGCCTGCCCCGCGATGCCTACGTGGAAGCCCTGGTGGGCATTGGGGGGCCGGCCCTGGGGACGCTGGGCGCCCTACTGTGTCTGTTGGCAGGGTGGGTGAGCGGACACCAGATATGGTATGCCCTGGCCTATACGGGGTTGATGATCAACCTGTTCAATATGATCCCCATTCCACCTCTGGACGGTGGCCGCATCACCCCGATCCTGAGTCGTTGGGTGTGGGTGGCCGGTCTGGCAATTGGGGTCGGGGTCTTCCTGCAGACCCGGTCTCCGCTCCTGTTTTTGATCCTGCTGATCGGTGGGTTTACCTTCTTCAAGAATTTCAAGACATACGATCCCACCTACTATGACCTGCCGGCCCACAAGCGGACCGCCATCGGTGTATCCTATTTTGGCCTGCTGGCCGTGATGGCCCTGGGGATGTGGATGGCCGGTCAGGCCCTTCAAAATCTGGGTACCGGCGGGGCATGAGAAGCAGCCTGAGCGGTGTTGCCTTGAATCCGGTTGATACATTTGAGGCTGTTTCAAAAATGGCTTCTTGTCCGGCGTAGCCTGGAAGGCGTTGACGGAACCTTGAACCAAAATTCTATTTTTGAGACAGCCGGTGGTGTCCGGGAAAGCATCTGGTGAGACAATCGCAGCGATCATCTGATACAGTAAGGAGACCTGCCATGCAGAAGATAAAACCGCAAGGTAACGGGTCGGTTTGTCCGGCGTGCGGCTACCGGGATGGATTCCATGTTGCCATAGATAGAGCGGACGACTCAGAGCGGGATCGGATCCACCTTATCTGCCCGGCCTGCCATCAGCATTTTGATCCCGGGTGGGATATAGCGGTGCGGAAGAGACCCTGACAAGTTCCCGCCAAAATGGGGCCTTGTCAGGGGCAATATCTCGGAACTGTTCCAGATTTTCCTAAAAAAGGGATTCCGGCGGATCCCCCTTGGCCATGGCCTGGAGGTCGCGCGGGTTGCAGAGTTTTGAAGGTATTTCCGCGACCCGGCCACAGGCCACACAGACAAAATTGACATTGCGCAGTTTGGGTTTACAGATATGACGCGGGTCGGTGGACGCCTGCCCGCAATCCTCACAGACATGCGCCTGTCTCAATTCCACGGGATCGCAAAGATGCCCGGTCTCCCCGGCCACCTTTCCACACGACTTACAAGTATGTATATTCGCAACCATGATGAGCCTCCGGTTGTGTGTAGATTGTCGGTACAAACCTTTGCCTGAAACTGCCTGGGAATAATTCAAGAAGTGTGCCACTGCGGATGACGCATCCCCGGCCCGGCGGTTGGCGGCGGCAATGATTTGGGACGTACTTTTGCAGCTACCGTCTGGTTTAACGCCGCCGCGGGCAGTGGGGCAGCTGCTCATCCGCTGTCGGCTCATTGGGAGCGGCCGCCAGGCATTCTTTAGGATCGCAGCAAGTGTGGCAAACACGTTTAAACGCCTGGACTTCCCTGAGCTGGATATGCGGTGCCAGGTACTGCGGCTGGACACGTTCATCCCGCAGCAGATCGGTGCTCAGGTATTTTTTATTATCATCCGGGAAAACGGTTACAATCGTGGCCGCGCGGCCCAGATCTTCCTGGACCATCAGGGCCCCTAAAAAGTTAGCACCGGAGGAGATGCCCACCCCGATGCCGAGTTCGGCCGCCAGTTTCTGGGCCATCAGGATAGCGTCTCCATCATCCACACTGATCACGCTCTCGAGGGAGTCCAGGTCCAGAATGGGGGGGATGAAATCGTCGGATATGCCCTGTATGCGGTGCTTGCCGACCTTGCATCCGGTGGATAGGGTGGGGGAGTTTAACGGTTCCAGGGGGTGCAGGTGAATAGACGGGTACTTTTCCTTGAGAAAACGCCCGGTGCCCATAATGGTGCCGCCCGTGCCGACACCGGCCACAAAGGCATCGGGTTGCAGGGCCCTGAATTTCAACTGCCACCATATCTCCGGGCCGGTCGTCAGGCTGTGGGCCTCGCTGTTGTCCTGGTTTGAAAACTGGCGGGGCAGGAAGGTGTCGCCGGAGGCGGCCGCCATCTCTTCAGCCAGGCGGATGCTGGCCAGAAAACCGCCTTCTGCGCGACTGACCAGCCGAATATCCGCTCCCAGGCTTTTGATCAGGTTAATGCGCTCGGCGCTCATCCAGTCCGGCATGAAGATGGTTACCGGGTGCCCCAGGGCCCTGCCGATGGCCGAGAAAGCAATCCCGGTGTTGCCACTGGTGGCCTCGATGACCCGGTCGCCGGGATTCAAAGCACCGCTGGTGTAGCCCTGCATGAGGATATGAAACGCCATCCGGTCCTTGATGCTGCCGGTCATATTGAGATTTTCCGCTTTGGCGTAAATCACCCGTTCCTGACCACGGAAGGTGAACCGCACGGCCAATAAGGGGGTATTGCCGATCAGGCTGGACAATCCGCGTATACGGTGGTTACTTATGTTTTCAAGCATGCTGTTTCCTCTCTGCGATTTTCCGCTTACGCATATTCGGTAACCGGTTTCAAATCACAAATAGGGTGAAACTGCAAGGCTGCCGGCCAGGATCTGTTTGCTTCTGCCGTGAAAACTGTTAGGAATAGCATGACGGGCACCGGGTCGGTCGTCCGCCGGCCCGCCATCTACCAGCAAAGGCAGAGACCATGACAAATATCACCATAAGCGAATATCAGGCTATGGTCGACAGGTGGGTGCGGACAACCGGTGTGCGTTACTTCTCCGAGCTGACCAACCTGGGCATTCTCATGGAGGAGACCGGGGAAGTGGCCCGGATTATGACCCGCATGTTTGGTGAGCAGAGCTATAAAACCGATGGCGGTCGGCCGGACCTGGGCGATGAACTTGCGGATATCCTTTTTGTGGTGGGCTGCATCGCCAATCAGACGGGTATCGATCTCACAGCTGCCATTGGCCGCAACATGGAGAAAAAGAGTACCCGGGACAGGTCCCGGCATCGCAACAATCCCAAACTAACCGAACCCCGGGGCTGACGGTCATGCGCATGTTCTTCTCGAGGTTGGCGCTTGCCTGGGTTTGGCTGCTGATCACCTGTCCAACACTGGCGGCTGAGCCCGTGGTGAAAGAGATCGTCCGCAAGTACCGAATCAGCGGGCAGACCGCGCAGGACCTCAGGCGGGAAATGAACCTGAAAGGCCCGGCCGGAGCCGGCGGGCGGCGCTTCGATGCCTATACCGCCTGGTGGGTAAAGTGGAACTACCGTTGGTGGGAAAGCCCGTCAGAATGCCGAATTACCGCAGTTGCTACGCAGGTCCGGGTATCCTATACCCTGCCGGCGTGGGATCAGTACGATCGCAGCTCAGACGAGCTGAAACAACAGTGGGACCGTTATTACCAAGCGCTCTTGGCGCACGAAAAAGGTCACCGCGAGTTTGGTCTCCGGGCGGCCCGAGAAATTGAACAGGTAATCTGGGACTTGGGCCGGCGGGGAACCTGTGCCCAGCTCGAGAGGGAGGCCAATGCAGTGGCCCAAGCGGCCCTGGACCGCTATATCCTGATGGAAGAACAGTACGATGCCGACACCGCACATGGCGCCGCAACGGGAGCGGTGTTTCCCTAATGATACGGGTAGCTAAGCTGGAGCGCGACGACAGCCACGGGAGCGTTTTACCCGGATCTACTCAAGTATCATAGGGCTGCCCGCACTCTTTGCACATTCCGTCCGGCCCGATGATGCCGATGCAATTTCCATCCCGGCACAGCCGGCGGTTGTCCCACTCTTCGTCGCCGGTCGTTTCTGCCTGTTCATCCGCGGCAGCGTTTTCGGGGTCAGCCTCACGATTTGGTTCCCCCTCAGAAGTGGCGGCCATCGTTTCGTCGGACCCGGCCTGCGCGGGCGCCGGCAGTTCCTTTTCGAACGGCAGTTCCCCTTCGTACGGCAGTCCGCATTCCTTGCAGCGACCGTCTGGCCCTAGCACACCGATGCAGTTGCCGTCACTACATAACACCCTGTTTTTCCATTCAATATCTGCTTTTTTCATTTGAGCGTCTTTCCCATGAAAAACATCATCTTGCTATGAAAGTAAATCCTGACCTCCCAGAGGCGCCTGACGGCGGATAATGACCTAAGACCCTGCGGCGCCCGCGACCAGGGCTGAAAATCACCTCTCTCCTACCTCAATTGCGGGATGCAGTCAAAAAAAAATACGGCCTTCAGGCGGAAAAGATAAAGGTTTTCACCTTTCGGCCGATATACCATACAAAGGGGATAGCCATGAATGTCTCGATAGGCGACAGCATACCCGTGATTCTGAAAGATTCCGACCCAAGGCACCGCGGTCCGGCTGTTAAGAAGGTTTCTGCCCGGGATCGCCGCGACCGGCGAAAGCGCCGTAAAGGTGATCGCGACGGTGTTGTGGTGCATCTTTCCGGAAAAAACCGTGAGCGCCGCTCCGCACAGCCGGACAAACCCAAATTGACCTACTGATTCAAAGGGTTACCCATTTCCGGTTTGCGCAGCCTGGCGGGTCTGTGCCCTGCAAACCGTATCCTTCCAGGCAGACCGCTCAATTGCATTACACCCGAGATTGTGCTATCGCGGGGCCATGCTTTTGAAAGACTTGATTACGGAAGATATCCGCGCCAAAATTAAATTGTATGCCGTCGAGATTCCCGCCACCCTGGTGCTGGCGCCGTTGGGTTTTATCCTGGAATTTCTGGTGACGTTGCCTTTCATCATGGTGTGTGCGCTAGACAGCCTTTTCAAGAAAAAAACCTGATCGGTGATAACCCCGCTTTGCGGTCTAAGGGGCCCTTCCAATCCTGCCTGATCGTGCCCGATCTCTCCAGTGGGCCAATGCCGGTACTAACCTAAATATTCAGGAATTATTGACATTTTTTGATTGTTCGGATAACGTTTTCTAATCAGTTCGCTTCAAGTTGAGATGGATGGGTCATCTGGAGGGATGCATGGAGCCGCGGTACAATTTCTTCATTGTCGACGACGATCGCATATTCATCAAATTGATTTCAAATTTCCTGGAACCCATCGCCGGCAATATCTCCCATACCGTATCCAGTACCAAGGCACTCGAGAAAATCAGCGAAAACAAACCCGATTGTGTCATCCTGGATATGATGATGCCGGAGCTTGATGGTCTGGAGGTTCTGGAGAGGCTCAGGGCCCAGAAGGAGCTGGCGGATCTGAAAGTCATCATTATTTCGGGCAAGGCTTATGAGTTCGACCGTAAGCGCGCTCTCGACTTCGGGGCGGACGGCTACATTACCAAGCCCGTGGATCACGCTCATTTTATCAATAAAGTCAAATCCATAATGGCCGACAAGGTCTTGATTGGCTTTTGGGGGATCCGCGGAACCCTGCCGGTCCCCGGTGATCAAACGGTCCATTTCGGCGGCAACACCTCCTGCATCAGCCTTGAATTCCCCCGGGGCAGTTTTTTCATTTTTGATGCCGGTACCGGCATCAAGTTGCTTGCCGACCGATTGGTGGCCCGCAAGGATGCGCCCACGGAAATGAAGATATTCATCTCCCATCCGCACTGGGACCATATCAACGCGCTACCGTTTTTCATCCCTTTATACATCCAGGGCAATGATATTGAAATCTGTGGCCCCTCGCACGGCGACATCACCATGCGGGAGATGATATCCGGCCAGATGGACGGCATTCATTTCCCGATTAATACCAAGGAATTCAGCGCCAGGGTCCAGTTCAGGGAACTAAAAGAGGAGCAGATCGATATTGACGGTATCACCGTGCAGACCATGCTCCTCAACCACCCGGGACATTGCCTGGGTTACCGGGTGACCTACCGTGAACGGTCCATCTGTTATATTACGGATAATGAACTTTTTCCGGAAGACAATCCTTATTACAATGAGTTCTACGTAGAACAGCTGACGGAGTTCATCTCAGCCGCCGATGTCCTGGTCACCGACAGCACCTATACCGCTGAAGAATATCGCGATAAAATCGGCTGGGGACATTCGGCCATAGACCAGGTCGTGAGGCTGGCTGACCGCGCGAAGGTCAAAGGTCTGTTTTTGTTTCACCACGACCCCAGTCAGGCGGACAAAGACATCGCCGCCAAGCTGACGGCCGCCAATGATTTGCTGAAAAAGTTGGGATCGAAAACCCGCTGTATCGCTCCAAGGGAGAAACAGATTTTCAGCATATAACCCTTTAATATTAAGACTTTTATTTGGAAACAGCGATGAAGCTAAAATGGCTGATCAGTCTATTGCCGGTCCTCCTGCTGGTGGGCAGCGTTGGTTGTCAAACCACCCCGCGCCGCTCGGTTCCCAGTGAGCTCGTTCCGTTTACCGCTCAACATATGGAGGACTTCACGGAGTACCTGGAGGAGATCCAGTTCTATATCAGCCGCCGGATTGTGCTGCACCGCAGCACCGAATCGGAAACCCGGGATGTGGCCGGTACCGTTCGCACCATGCAGATTGAAAAAGACCTGCAGGTGCAGTCCATTACCTTTCCCGTCAAAACGCCGGGGGTGTTGTTCGGAGTTGCGGAGGGTGTCTTGAATATCCAGTTTGAACCGGCCCGGGATGGCCGCAGCCGGACACTACCCTTTCGGCCCCGGCGTCTGGCTGACAGTGAAGACAAATCGGAGAATGTGGTATTCGTGTTCGACAACCCCGCAATCGTGTACGACGGCATTGAATATGAAGTTTACTTCGAGGAAGAAGACATAGCCGTTACCGAAGCGGATGATACGGTTTTTGCTGAAAAGGCCCGCGCTGAACAAGGTCAGTTTATCACCAAGAAACGGTTCCCGGTCCTCTTGATAAACCCGGTGCGCAAAATCAGCCGGATCAAAGAAGATAACCGTGTGGTGCCCGGTGTGTGGGAAGAAGATTCTCCGGAGTAGATCGGTCCGCCCATCCATCCTAAGATTGACTGCCTTACCCGGTTTCAGTGTCGAGTTGCACACCAGTCTCTCCCAATCCTTTCCCCAAAGACGCCGGTACTGCCCGGGAAGTGGGCCGGCGCTGCAGCGTGCCTGCCGGACACCCGGTGTCGACCGTGCCCGATCCGCCAATCGCAAACCGTACCTTAGCGTCCGGTATCGTTGAGCTTTTCGGAATTTATCTGTTCGGAGGGCGACGGCTATACAATATATGGCAAATGATTTAACAAAGGCACAAAATAGGGCGACCTGATAACCTATTAATGTAAATTATATGTAATTAGCTTGACTTTATAATAGATTAATCAAAAAATAGAGCCTTAAATCAGTATAAATCCGTAAACTTCTTGGAAATAACTTCGGGATGTGTCGCTCCGCCGGGAGGGACAGAAATTCGGTATGATCACATTCTGTAACCGTCAATACAGAGAGTACGGTTTTCTTACCGGGCCTGCCATATGGGCGCTTTTGCTCGGTGTATTGGCAATGGCCGTGACTGCCTGCGGCTCCAGCCCCACCACCCAGCAACCGTCCTGGCTGTATCGGAACACGCGGGCGGTGATAGGCGGGCAGGTCGATGTAACCGTGGAAATAACGGACAACGCAAATCAGAATAGTCCCATCGCGGTGGACCTGGTTGTGGTTTATGATGAGAAGCTGATGGACCAGTTGATGGGGATGACTGCTGGTGACTGGTTCGCCAAGCGGAGCCAGATTAGAAGGGACTACCTGGATGGGGCCGGATTTGACTCCTGGGGCTGGGAGTGGATTCCCGGTCAGAAAGTGCCTGTCCAGAAGCTGCCGTTGAAAGCGGCCGCCATCGGTGGGGTGGTATTTGCCAAGTTCGTCACCCCCGGGGCACATCGCAGCCGCATCAACCCCTTCGCTGATGTGACCATTTTCCTGCGGGAAAATGATTTTGCCGTCAATATCCCCAATGACATTTTGGATAATATAGAGTTTTTGCAAGACTGATGGCTGGGCAGGCGGCCGGCCGTTACATCGCCGGCACTGGAGACAATGCAACCGTTTGCAGCGCTTAAGGGCAAACGGAGGTCTCCGCGGTTCAAGCCTGCCACCGGAAACGACTGTGCATCCCCGCCCAAAGCCTGCTGAGCAGGACGATTGATAAAAGGAAATCGCCATGACTGTTGCCCCTAAATTACCGGATGCGATTCAATGGCACGAAGGCATGCTGCTGGCGCCTCAGCATTTTTAGCAGATGTCGGCCCGAATCGACGACCTCCTACATTACCAGCTGGAAGCCGCCACGCCTTTTCACTGGGGCATCAAGAGCCTCACCATCGATACGGTCCTCCTCATCGAGGGCGTTTTTCGGGTGCTCGAAATAGAAGCGGTCATGCCGGACGGACTGGTGGTTTACCATACGCCGGCCACCGCGGGGGATCTCGAGGTGGACCTCACCCCTTACACGGATGAAATGTCCCAGGCCCCGATCAGTGTCTACCTGGTCGTACCAGCTAAAAAAGAGGGCGAGGTCGCGGCGCGCGGCACGCTGGCCCGGTATGACTCCGTGGAAGGCCGGCCGGTGATTGACGAAAACACCGGCGAATCCAAGTTGTCCATTCCGCGCCTGGTCCCACGCCTGAGCCTGCTGATTACCGATAAACCACCCCAGAAGTACACCGCCCTGCCCCTGGCCCAGGTTATCTACAAGAACGAGACCTATGCCATGACCGACTACCTGGCGCCCTGCCTGCATGTAGCCTTGAAATCACCTATTGGCCGGTTGTGCAGCGCCATATCCCGACGGCTGCGCGAGAAAGCCGTCTTCCTGGCGGAGCGGATCAGTTCCCCGGCGGCTGCGCTGCGGGGACCAATGTCCCTCGAGACCAAGCTGCTGATCCATGCCATGGTATCCGGCCTGCCAGGATTCGAAGCCCTGCTGAGCAGCGGGCGGGCGCATCCCTATACGCTGTATCTTTCCCTGTGCGCCATCATGGGGAATCTCTCGGCCCTGGGTACCGGCCTGGTGCCGCCGGTCCTGGCGCCCTATAATCATGATGACCTGTATGCCAATTTCGATGAAACCCGCAACTATATCTTCCGGGTCATCGACGAGGGGATTCTCGAGTCGCATACGGCCATCCCGTTCGATTTTGAAAACGGGGTATTTACCGTGCGCCTGATCCGGGCCTGGACCACCCCGACGATTGTGGTTGGCGTGCGGGGCCGCACGGCCATACCGGAAGAAGAGATCATCGCCTGGTTTGAAGAGTGCCTGATCAGCAGCGACGCAAATGTCGAGTCGCTGAAAGAAAAGCGTATCCGCGGCGCTGACCGCGAAAAGATCGATGGAGATGAGGAACTGGTCCCGACCCGCGGGGTGACCCTCTATTCGGTCAATACCGATGCCGAATTTATCAGCCCGGACAAGAAGCTGCAGATATTCAACACCTCGGATCCGATGAACAAGCGCGGACCGGCTGAAATTATTTTATATGTGCGCAATAAAACGTAAACGGAGAAGGCGCTGACATGAATCCATCCGAACTGGAAAGTTCGTTTCTGCTGAAGCAATTCCACACATTCTATGAAAAGGTTGTGCGGCAGAAAGCGTTGGTTTCCGAGATAGAAAGTGGCCTGGCTGAACCGCCGGTCACCGCAGAGGAGGGCGGAGAGGCGGCCGCGGAGACTACCGAAGCGGACCGGGTGCACGTCGTCCAGGTCAACCTCATCAAGGTGCTGGAGGAACAGGTGCTCGAATCCCGGCGGCATGGGGGCGAATACGGCGTTGATTACTACAAGAAGGCCCAGTACGTCATGGCGGCCCTGGCGGATGAGGTATTTTTGAATATGCCCTGGCAGGGGCGGGAACTCTGGAAGTCCAATCTGCTGGAATACAAATTCTTCGGCACCCATGTGGCCGGGGAGCTTTTGTTCGAAAAGATCGAAGACCTGCTCAAAGATCGCGATCCAGCCCTGATTGAAATTGCGGCCGTCTACCTGATGGCGCTCGCTTTGGGATTCCGGGGTAAATTCAAGGGGAAGGATGACGAGGGCATGCGGGATTACTACCGCAGCCAGTTATTTACCTTCATTTTCAAAACGAATACCGACCTGCATGCTGAAACCAAGCAGTTGTTTCCGGAAACATATAATTACACGCTGGACAAAAGCGAGGGCAAGCGGCTGCCCTACCTGAACAAATGGATTGGACTGATCGCGTTTATCATCATTCTGTTTCTCGTAGGGTCACACACGGTTTGGGATCACCAAACCAAAGACCTGGTGAATATTGCCGAGCAGATTATTCGTGGTGCGTACAATGCCAATTAGAACTGGTACGCTAATGAACTGGATATAATCGTATGATCGCACGCCTCAAATTTTGGTGGAGTTTTACAGGCATTCTTTTGGTTCTGGGCCTCTTTTACAAGTTCAAAGGCTGGCTCCTGGAATATGCCCGCAACAACACACTCCAATTATTGATCTGGGTGGCAGTCCTGATCGGGGTCCTGTTATTGGTTATGCTGGTCGTTTTCCTGTTAGGGCGGAAAAAACCCAAGCCCGAGGCAGCCGCTGAAGATGAGGAGGAGGCTGACGAAGACGAAGCCGAAGAGCCGGAAAAGGAACCCGAAGAGGGGCGCCTGCCGCCGCTGCCAAAGTCGCTGCGTTCAGCAAGCTATCCGCTTTAAGACTACGCAAGATTTGCTCCCGGGCCATGAAGCGTATGAAAGCCAACGTGCCCGGGAAAAAATACCGCTACCAGATTCCGTGGATCATGATGCTGGGTGAGGCCGGCGCGGGCAAGACCCGCAGCCTCGAGCAGGCCCGCTTCAAGATGCCGCTGGGCGGGCCGGTAAGCGGCCGTTCGGGTGAACGCGATGAGTGCAAGTGGTGGTTCTTTGAAAAAGGAATTGTGATCGATGTATCTGGAGACCTCGTACTCCAGGAGGATGGCTTTTCGTCCAATGAAAAACTCTGGCGGCTTTTTCTGCGCCTGTTGCAGAAACACCGCCCCGAGCGCCCCATAGACGGGGTCGTTTTAACGATTCCCTGCCAGAATCTACTTGGTGGTCAGTCGGGCGATGAAGCCGATCTGGATGAAGCGTCGCGCAAAGCCGACCTGTTGGCTAATAAATTGCGCGAGGCCCAGAAGGTCCTGGGTATGCGCTTCCCGGTTTACGTGCTTGTGACCGGGTGCGACCGTATCGAAGGTTTTCAGAGTTACTGCCAGAATTTACCCGACCAGCTCACCAGCAATATATTTGGCTGGTCATCACCCCATTCAATCGAGACGGGTTATGCCAGTGAATGGGTGCAGCGGGCGTTTAACAGCATCAACCAGGATCTTTTCAAGACCCAGTTTGAACTGTTCACCGAGCGCAGCAACCTGCGCGACCCGGGCGGGCTATTCCTGCTTCCGGAAAAGATCAAGCAACTGGCCGAACCCATCCAGATTTATCTCGACCGCGTCTTCCGGCAGAGCGTCTATCAGGACAATTATATGTTCCGGGGGCTCTATTTCTGCGGAGATGCCGGCATAGATGAAATCAGGAATGCGCCCAAGACGGTCTATTTCTTCAGGGAATTGTTCAACAAGAAGATCTTTTCCGAGTTTCGCCTGGCACGGCCCCTGACCCGGACACTGACATCCAAGAACAGAACCGTGATCGCTACCCAGGTGGTGGCCCTGGCCCTGGCTTTGACCTGTTTTCTGGGGTTGTGGCTCGCCAGCAACCGCCTCAAGGACGACAAACGCGCCATGCTGCCCGTCTTTGAACAGATTGAAGAGGACCTGCGCAAATTTCGAAAACAGGATGAGGGACCGGAGGGGCTGGCCCTCTACCGTGCCCTGCACCAGGAGTCGATGTCCAATACGTTTAGAGAGAGCGGCCAGAATTTATTCAGGGGGATGACCAATTTCAGGCACCTGACCTACGCCTTCATTCCGTCTTCGTGGTTCAGTGATCTGCATTCGGATCTTCGGCGGTCGATGACTCTGGCCTATGACGAGATCATCCTCAAGGCGCTTTATATCGAACTGCTCCAGAAAGCGAAAAAGATTTTTGAAGCCCAGAGCGGGGCGGAATATGCTGAAGAAAACGGCAGGGAACTCCAGGCCGTTGAAGACATGCCGGAATTCCTGCGCCTGCAGAAGTTTGTCAGCGCACTGGGTGAACTCGAGCGCAATGCCAACCCGTACAACGGTCTGAGCTCTACGAAAAACCTCGAGGACATGGGCCAGGTTGTCAAGTACCTCTTTGACATCGAACTGCCGTCTGAGTTCTACAAGAATGCCCGCTATTATCATGCCTCGCTCGGGAAAACCCATTACCGGGTGTTTGATCCCTCAATCTTCAGGCTCAAGGCCAAGTTCTTTACCCTTAAAAAGCTTACCAAACGGCTATACCGCAGGTTGTATGACCCCAATCAGTTGGAGATCAGCACCCAGCGTCTGGCGTACCGCCTGGACCGCTTTGCCCGGCAGCGGCGTGGTCCGGCCGGTGAACTCAAGAATATCAAGGTGGTGTTGGATTCAATTGCCCGCAGCGAAGAAGATCTGGCGCGGGAAGAATTCGCCTGGGTTTTCAATGAGGGATTTGAGCTGGGTGATGCGTTTGAAGAGGTCCTGACGGCCATAGAAGACTCCAGCTTCATGGGCCCGGACCTCAAGGATGAGGTATTTACCGAAGGCGAGACCGGTTTTGTCAAACTGAAAGAAGCCCTGGGTTCGAAACGTTCCATCCTCACCGGGCCACTCCTGGCCACTACGGCGGACCCGGGCATTATCGAAGCGGCCCAGGAATCTTTAAAAAGTGCGGTCATCGAGGAACCACTGGTCGATAATGAAACATTCTTTGCCGAATTCAAAAATGCCGACATCCTGGATATCAATGAAAAGGACGGACCGATCGTGCTGGAAGAAGAAGCCGACGATGAAGATCTTGACCTGGATCTGGAGGATGAAGAGGGCGAGGGGGAGGCGGAACCGCCCGCCATTTTCAACCGCCTTTCTCCGACGGTGCTGGCCCTGAAAGCCGAGCTGGAACAACTTTTAGGGCAGGATTTCATGGACGCAGAGCTGACCCGGCGTAAAGGGATGAAACTCCCGCCGGGAACGCGTCTGCGCTGGGATCAAAACCTGCTCGATGAAGCGCTACGGATGTTTGAGCCGTTTGAAGCCTACAGCCAGGACGGCCTGAAAAATTTTCCTATCGGGCTGCAAAGCTCCATGGCCAACCTGGCCCGTGAAAACCTCGATAAAAAGGTGATGGATCTGGTTCGCCGCGCCCAGCAGTTCGAGGCTATCCCGGTGGATTACGACGGGCAATTGCCGGAAACCGATATCTTGGTCGAAGTCCGGGATTTCAACAAATCGGCCGCGAACCTGACCCGGTTGCTTAGCAAACTGAATTCATTGAACCTGGTAAGGTCCCATCAGGTCCTTTCCGATGTGCTGTACTGGCAGACGGCCACATTGCTCGAAGCATTCAACAGCTTCCTTGAAGAAGAAGAACTGTATGGTGTCAAGGGGGGCGACCTATCCTGGTGGGACGGCAGCCAGCCGGTTGCCTACGAGGCATTTGACGTCCAGGATGAAAAAGATCTTAAAAATTATCTCAAGTTTCAACGCAAGCGCATTCATTTTCTGGCTGAGGAATACGCGCGCCCACTGGTCACGTTCTTTAAAAACAGTCAGCTTCTGCGCAACCGGGAGGAAGAACGGATTCTGTTCAAATGGGAACGGATCCTGACCGAACTCGGCAAGTATGAGGCCAAGAAACCCAAAAACACGATTGCGGTTTTAGAAAAATATATAGTGTCCGGTATGAATGTGGTTGATGCCACAAACTACTATGAGAAAATTACCGCGGATATGCTGCAGGCGCAATCCGGCGACATATTTTTACAAAGGCGCAATGAACTGCGGCGCCTGCTCTACGACCAGTGCCAGGTCATCGCCTCGCGGACCGTGGAGACGAATTACCGGGCCTTGAAATCATTTTTTGATGAGAAGTTGGCCGGGAAATTTCCATTTTCCGATCTGGAACCGGGAATGGCAGGTTACGAAGAGGCCGCTCCTGAACAAATCAAGGAGTTCTATACGTTTTACGACGAAGTGGTACCCACGATTAAAAGTGTGCTCAAGTTCAACAACAATTTCGGGCTGTCCGGAAACCACGCCGCCCGCTTTATAGAAGACATGGAGAACGTCCGCGGCTTTTTCGGCCTCTATCTGGCTGCTGAAGAAGAGCCGAAAAAGGATGCCCCGGCCGAAGATGCCGAGAAAGAGGCCCCCGCCCTCGGATTGGAAGTGACCTTCCGGGTCAACCAGGCGTATGAGGTCATGGCCAACCAGATCATCGGGTGGAAGCTGGTGGTCGGCAAACAGACCCTGATCGACGGCGGGAAGACTACCAGCGGCCAATGGTCGTTGGGCGAACCGGTGACGCTGTCCCTCCGCTGGGCTAAAAATGCGCCCTACAAGCCTGTTTTTGCAGGGTCTTATGAGGGGGCCGGGGTAAAAGGGCGGACCGCCACCTGGCGGTTTACCAATAACTGGTCGCTTTTGCGTCTTTTGAAGGAGCATGCCGCCGAAAAAACCGATTTGAGCGGGTTCGTCGACCAGAAACCACACACGTTAAAGTTCAACGTCGAAGTGGATCGGGTGAGCGGCAAGGACCCGACCGGCAAGAAATTTAAATCAACGGCATTTGTGCGGATTGCCTTGACCACTGCCGACAAAGCCAGGCTACCCTTGCAGATGCCCACATTTCCGACATCGGCACCCAAGCTTGGCATGCTATCAGCCGCCAGGGGAGATTGATATGACAGACAAGGAAAAACCGGCCGAGGCCGACGCTGGGGTTGGGGAGGTTGCAGCCACCGCCGAGGGACAGGCGGGCGGCAACGAAGCCTTCCGCCTGGATACCGAGCGCTACCTGACGCCCATACCGGGTGATAACCCGGCCGGTGAGGCCCTGCGATACGAAGGGACATATGACCGTATCCAGGAGGCCCGCAAGGAAGAACCGGCCGAATTGCCCCAGGGTATCTGGGAGCGGGAGCTGAAAAAGGCAAATTGGGACCAGGTCATGGAACTTTGCCTGGACGTGCTGGAAAACCGTTCCAAAGACATCCAGGTAGCCGCCTGGCTGACGGAAGCCCTCATTTGCCTGCATGGGTTCACGGGTCTTAAAGAGGGGCTGAAACTGCTGCAGGGCCTGGTGGAAAACTTTTGGGCCGACGCGCACCCGGCCATAGAGGATGATGACCTCACCGCCCGGGTGGCCCCTGTTATCTGGTTAAACGAGAAATTATCGGTCAAGCTCAAGTTTGTGCCCCTGACATCACCCGAATCCATGGATTCCCAGCCCTATAGTTATGCCGACTGGGAAAGTGCCAACCTTTTGGAAAAACTGGCCGTCAAAGAGCCGGACGCCATTGCCCGGGCCGAGGGCCAGGGCCGGGCCACGCGGGCCAAATTTTTAGGCAGTGTCATGTTCACCAGCGGCCGGTTTTATGTCGGTCAGTCGCAGTACGTTGAAGAATCCCTGCGTTTGCTGGCTGACCTGAACGAGTTGCTGAACGAAAAGTGTGCTGCCGAGGCGCCCAGCCTGAACATGTTCAAAGAAAACCTTGAAAATATTCTCGGGCTCGTTAATAATTTTTTAAAGGAAAAACAGATTGAAATGCCGGCAGAGGCAGTTTCCCCGGAGCAAGGCGAGGCGTCTTCAGATGACGAAGCTGCCGATCAGGTTGATCAGCTGGCAACCTTATCGATCAAAAGCCGTGACGAAGCCTACCGGCTGTTGGCGGCGGCGGCCGATTACCTGCTCATTCATGAACCCCACAGCCCCACACCCCATCTTGTCAAACGGGCGGTATCATGGGGGCGGATGTCACTGACGGAACTTCTCAGGGAACTGATTCAAGACGATAGCAACCTGCGCCAGATATTCAACCTGCTGGGGGTCAAGGTGGCCGTCCCGCTCGATGAAGCGCGAAAAAGTGACTGATGATTTGAGAAAATCCCGATTATGGGGATCGGGTGGATACCATATATTTGTACCAGGTACTGATTACACGCATATGTCTTTTAAAACCTAACATGGGAAAAGGAGGTCATTATGGCTGAAAGCACACAACACAAGCTGGATCGTATCCGGCCGCCAAGGGTGCAGATCACCTATGATGTTGAAATCGGTGATGCCATCCAGATGAAGGAACTGCCTTTCGTGGGCGGGATCATGGCGGATCTATCCGGCCAACCCGAGGAACCGCTGCCGAAACTGAAGGAGCGTAAGTTCGTTGAAATCGATCGGGATAACTTCAACGACATTATGGACTCCATCAATCCGCGCCTGGTGTTCCAGGTTGACAACAAACTGGTGGATGACGACAGCAAGATGAACCTGGAGCTGAAGTTCAACCACATGGACGATTTCAACCCGGTTGCTGTTTTGAAGCAGATCAAGCCCCTGAAAAAGCTCTACGATGCCCGCCAGCGGCTGTCCGACCTGCTCACCAAGCTCGACGGCAACGACGACCTGGATGACCTGCTGCAGGAGGTTATCCAGAGTACCGAAAGCCTGGAAGAGCTCAAGACCCTGACCGCCTCGGAAGAGGGTGGTGAAGAGGGCGGTGAAGAAGGCGGCGATGAGGCTGCCGATGAACCGGCCGAGGAATAAGAGTGGCCCAACCTGAAACGCTGATAAAGCTATTTAGATAAGGAGGACGAACCATGGCTGAAGAACAAGAACAAGCTGCCGAAGAGTTGGGCTTGCTTGATAATATTATTCAAAACGGCCAGATGGTCAAAGATGAGTCCCAGGTGCCTTACGCCAAGGATCTCATCGGTGAATTTGTAGCCCAGATTCTGGATGAGGGCATGACCGTCAGCGCGGATACGGCCGCCATGATCAATGAACAGATTGCCACGATTGACGAACTGTTGACCCTCCAGATGAATGAGGTCATGCACCACGATGACTTCCAGAAACTCGAGGGATCCTGGCGCGGATTGAACTACCTGGTGATGAACACCGAAACCGGCGTTATGCTGAAGCTGCGGCTTTTGAATGTAACCGCAGCGGAACTGTTGAAAGACCTGGAAACGGCGGTTGAATTCGACCAGAGCCAGCTGTTCAAGAAAGTCTACGAGGAAGAGTACGGCACGTTTGGCGGGAGCCCCTACACCATGCTCATGGGTGATTTTGAATTCGGCCGGCACCCCCAGGATGTGGCCCTGCTGGAAAAACTCTCCAATGTCGCCGCGGCGGCCCATGCGCCTTTTATTGCCGCCGCCGACCCCAAGATGTTCGATCTGGGCAGCTTTACCAAGCTGGGGGTCCCGCGGGACCTGGCCAAGGTCTTTGAGAGCGCGGAGTTGATCAAATGGCGCTCCTTTCGTGACAGCGAAGATTCCCGCTATGTCACCCCGGCCATGCCCCATATCCTGATGCGGCTGCCCTACGGCGCCGATACGGTGCCCGTGGAAGGGCTCAGTTTCGAGGAAGACGTGGACGGCAAGGATCACGCCAAGTACCTGTGGGGCAACGCGGCCTACGCCCTGGCCCAGCGGATTACTAACGCCTTTGCCCTCTACAAGTGGTGTGCCGCCATTCGCGGCGTGGAAGGCGGCGGACTGGTGGAAGGGCTGCCGACGCACACCTTTTCAACCGACGAAGGCGATATCGCCTTGAAATGCCCCACCGAGATCGCCATCACCGACCGGCGTGAAAAAGAGCTCAGCGACCTGGGGTTTATCTCGCTGGTGCACTGCAAGGGCACGGACTACGCGGCCTTTTTCGGCGGGCAGACAGCCCAGAAACCCAAAGTGTATGATACCGACTCCGCCAATGCCAACGCGCGCATATCCGCGGTGCTGCCCTATGTGCTGGCGGCTTCGCGCTTTGCCCATTATCTAAAGGCGATCATGCGGGACAAAATCGGCAGCTTCCAGACGGCTGAAACCATCTCGGCCTATCTCAATCGCTGGATTAGCAACTATGTCCTGGGCCAGGACAATGCCAGCCAGGAGATGAAGGCCAAGTTCCCGCTGCGGGAAGCCAGGGTGGATGTGACCGAAATCCCCGGCAAACCCGGCTGTTACAATGCCATCGCCTTTTTAAGGCCGCATTTCCAGCTGGAAGAGCTCACCGCTTCCATCAGGCTGGTGGCTGAACTGCCGCCGCCGGCCGGTTGATCCGGTTAAATCAACGAGATACCGGCGGATGCAAGTGCATGGCCCCACCTCTGGCTGATCAGATCGCCGGAGGTGTGCCGGGAAATGATGCGCATAACAACAGGGAGATAGCCGGCCCCAGGCTCAACCGGCGGCCGGGCGGGCCCTTCAACACGAAAGGAAAACGTTATGTCAACAGATATGTTTTTATATTTAAATGGTATTGAAGGTGAAACCGATGACGTCAAAATGGTTGATGACCAAGGCCAGTTTGCGATGGAGATCACGGGCTGGTCTACCTCTTATGAGCAGCCCATCGCCATGGCGCAAACTGCCACGGGTCCCACCATCGAAAGATGCAAAGCCGAACCCATCGTGGTAACCAAATCGCTTGATGTAGCAACCAGTGACCTGCTGATGGCGACATGGGGCGGTAGGGTCATCATCGATGGTTGGATTGCTTGTTTCCGAGCGGATGCTGCAAAAGGTACTCCCGTTCGATACCTGACAATAGAAATGCAGAACATTGTCATCACCACCTACAGTATCAGCGGGGCAGAGGGTGACCTTCCCCAGGAAGAGTTGGGGCTGTCAGCTGGATATGTAGCCTATATTTACCAAGCCCAGATGAAAGAAGGTGGAGCGGATGGGAAACTGGCCGCGGGTTTTAACTTTATTACCGGCACCTATGGGCCGAATGAAATTGGAATTATAAAATAGCGACGTTGTCAACGGAGATGTTTCGAAAACCCGTCTGAAGGTATGTGGCGTGCAGGCGACATGGCTGGACCGGCCAGCCAACTGTCGCTGTTGGGTGGCTTGGGGCGCGGCTCAGGAAACGTGCGCCTTTCGTTCGCCGCTCTGCTTTTCCAGATTGTCGGCGGTGCCTGTGGAAATGCCGGGGGATACCCGGGCTTGATCTTTCAGTGCGGTATTCAGTAGGGCATCCGCGGTAAGGAGCAGGAATCGATGGCCACCAGCATGTTCGTCATGTTTGATAATATTGAGGGAGAGTGCCAGGACATAGGTCACAAGAAGTGGTGCGAGATTACCTCGCTCTCGCAGAGTTTTAAAAATAAAGCGGTGCCGCCGCCTCTTAATTCAACGAGTAATCCGGTGGGAACGACGTTCAAACCGGAAGCAATCGCGGTCAAAAAGATTGTGGACCGGGCTTCTGGCGAGCTGATGCGCAAGTGCTGGGAATGTGAGACCCTTGATAAGGTGGTGATTGAGTGCTGCCGTGCGAGCGGGCCGCCGTACAGTAACGAGCCAATTAAATATTTTACTATCGAACTTATAGACGTTACGATCAAGGAATTTGAGTTCGAGGTCGATGAGGGGGACCTTGTCACCGAAGATCTGAAGTTGGAGGCTGATGGGGCTACCTACATATACACAGAAATGAGCAAGAGGGGAAAGGCTTTGCCTTTCCATGAAGCCCCTGTTAACACTGGAACCGCATATGGTGATGAGTAGGAGGGGTTAATCATTGCCGGATTGAGCAAGCGTCTGGTCTTGACAATTAACGGGGCTTGACACGGCAGGCATCCGCGTGGCCCTATCCAGGCCCCGGATACCCGAGCCGGGATGCCGCGTGTCTGCTATGGGCCGGTTCCGCGACCGGATATTTTACGTTATAAAATGGCGGCCGACCCCCGAGTGGCGACGCACCGCACAGATGACGAGCGAAGGTAGGGTCGTTTGAACCGGACGTGATGGCTTTTGCGGATAGCCCCCCTCTACACAGCCTTACCCCAGGAGCAAGCAAGCATGGCCAGCAGCATGTTCGTCAAATTTGGTAATATTGAGGGAGAATGTGAGGACTGGGGCCACGAGGGCTGGTGTGAGATTACCTCCCTAAAACAAGCGTTTACCATCGAAGACCAGGATGGAAGTTCGGCGGGTAAGCAGACGGCCAAACACGAACCCATAGAGATTAAAAAGATCATCGACAGGGCTTCCATGGAGTTGCTGAATTGCTGTCGGGATGGCACCTGGCTGGAAGAGGTGGTCATTGAATGCGTCCGTGCCCTCGCCAGCGAGAAGGAGAAGCCAGAGCCAGAGAATAGAACGAGCGATAGGTATGTCTACACCCTCGTAGCGAAAGAGGGCGAGGCGCTACCTTTCTATTTCCAAATCAAACTTGAAAAAGTGATTGTCAAGGAGTTCGAATATCGGGTCGATGAAGGTAACCTTGTGACCGAGGAACTGAAGCTGGTAGCCCGCGCAGCTACCTATAGTTACAGGAAACTGAGTAAACGCAGTGGCGCGATGATTATTGAAAACGCTTTTGGGCAGTCAATTGAGTTAAAGGATGATGACTTTAAGGATCCTCCAAAAAAGGCTGATCCTACAAAAGGCATGCATCGTAAGTATAGGCTCGCATATAAAAAACTGAATAGAAACCAGCGGAGAGAATTTGATAACCTGGAAACTCCAGATGAAAAAAAAGCATATCTCGATAAGATAATGGCGAGTAACTAAAAGTAATACATCGAGGGCCGAACGAATGACTCGCATCCAGGAGCCCCAACAATCGGGCTCCTGATAAATCGGATTTCAAATGCCTATACCACCTACTTCCTATAAAACCAGGGCTTCACTCCTGGACCGGCTAATAGACGCGGCGCCCCGCGTGAAAAAAGAACCGCGCCCATTGCGAACCGCGGACCGGCAGGCAACCCGGAATGCCATTGCCAGGGATCTGGGGTGGCTGCTGAATACGCGCACCCCCCTGAGCGCTGCGGAGTTTGACACCCGGGTCCTGACCGTTATCGATTTCGGTGTGCCCGACTTCGGCCAAGGGAGCCCGGCAAGTGAAAGGGATCAAAGGCTGAGGGCGTTACGAACGGAAAAGGCCATCCGGGCGTTTGAACCCCGGTTGCGTGATGTAAACGTTTCCATTGAACCAGCCATGGACAGCGAGCGCAGCCTGCGCATGATCATCGAAGCGGTCATGATTGGCGACGATGTGGGCGAACCCGTATCGTTTGAAACAATTTACGACTCCGAGACAGGGCAGACAAAGATCGATGCTGAACCGTACTGAGGACCTTTTAGAATATTACAAAAGAGAACTGACCTACCTGCGTAAGATGGGGGCGGCCTTTGCCGTTGACTATCCCAAGGTGGCCGGGCGGCTGGAATTTGGCCCGGAACAGAGCCCGGACCCTCATGTTGAAAGGTTGATCGAGTCGTTTGCATTCCTGGCCGGCCGAATCCAGTACAACCTGGAAAGCGAGTTTCCCCAGTTGGCCACGGCGCTTTTGGGGACCATATACCCCCAGTTCCTCGAGCCGGTACCCTCCATGACAATTGCCTGCCTGGAGACGGATCCCACCCAGGGCGGGCTGACGGGCGGGCACCTGGTGCCCGAGCATACCCCGCTTTTCACCCAGACTGCTCAAGGTCACCTGTATCGTTTCCGGACCGGTTATCCCGTGGTTCTCTGGCCCCTGGAAGTTACCTATGCCGGTTTTGAGTCCACGGATCAATTCGACTTTCTGGATGCCCGGCCCCAGGTGAGCCTGGTCTTAAGGCTGTCCATCGAGAGCCCGGCCGGCGGGCTGGGCGAAATGGGGCTGGACAAGCTGCGCTTTTACCTCAATGCGGACAGCATGCTGGCCCACGCCCTTTACGAACTGCTTTTTTGCCATGTGCTGGATGTGGCCATTCTACCGGAGGGTACGGAAAAACCCGAACTCCTGCCAACCGATTCAATCCAGCCGGTGGGTTTTGGACCGGACGAAGGGCTCCTGCCCTATCCGCCGAGCAGCCATTATGGCTATCGGCTGTTGCATGAATATTTTACGTTTCCGGAAAAATTTCTGTTTCTGGATATTGCCAACCTGAAAAGGCATCGTTCGGAAAACCGCTTCGATATCCTGGTCCTGCTGGACCAGGTGCCCGGCAGTCGCCTGACCATCGATAAAAATACGTTCCGGCTGGGTTGTACACCGATTATCAACCTGTTTAACCAAACAACCGACCCGATACGGCTGGATGAGAAACAGCCGGAATACCTGCTTCATCCCGACCAGCGCAGGGAGAGCACCACCGAGATTCATTCGATAGAATCGGTGCTGGCCATCGAACACGACAGCTTTGAGCCCCGGCCGGTGGAACCGTTTTATTCGTACAGCCACAACCTGGAGCAACGGGGGCAGAAGGCTTTCTGGCAGGCCCGCCGGGAATCGACCGGGCGCAAAGACCTTCCCGGCACCCATGTATATCTTTCCCTGGTAGACCTGGATTTTAACATCCATATACCGCCGACCACCACCATTTATGCCAAGACGCTCTGCACCAACCGGCGGCTGGCGGAAGAGGTTCCCGGCGGCGCGGTTTTACAGATCGAAAAGGCCGCACCCCTCGAGCGTATCTACACGCTGGCCAAGCCCACCCACCAGATTGATCCCCCCCTGCGGGGACAAGCCCTGTGGAGATTGATATCCCACCTTTCACTGAACTATCTTTCCCTGGGAAATGATAAAGCGAGCCTGAGCGCCTTGCATGAAATTTTAAAGCTCTACAGTTTTCTGGATCCGGAGCAGACCTACCAGCAGATATCGGGGATCCGTGACATGGCATGCCGGCAGGTTGTCAGAAGAATTGGACAGGATGCCTGGAAGGGGTTTTGCAGGGGCGTAGAAGTAACCCTGGTGTTTGACGAGAACCTCTACGTTGGCAGCGGGTCGTTCCTGCTGGCCGCGGTACTCAACCGTTTCCTGCCGCTTTATGCATCGGTAAACTCCTTTACCCAGCTCATAATCAAAAGTAAACAACGCGAAGGGATCTGGAAGCGATGGGAACCCGTAGCCGGGGAACAGATAGTCCTTTAGACCGGACCATATTCGATAAGGGGTACAGCTTTAAATTTTTTCAAGCCGTCAAATTGCTTGAAATCCTCTACCCCGAACAGCATGCGGTGGGAGCGCATTCGGAACCCGCCCGGGAACCGGTGCGTTTCACCTCTAAAGTGAGCCTCGAATTCCCGGTGGGCGATATCGACCAGATTGCATTGCCTGCCAGGGAGGGTGAACCCGCCACCATGGCGGTCAATATCATAGGGCTGGCCGGTGCCCTGGGGCCCCTGCCGGCCGCTTATACCGAGTTGATCCTGGAACGAGTCTGGAAAAAAGATACCGCCCTGCGCGATTTTCTGGACATCTTCAACCACCGTTTGGTTGCGCTGCTGTATCGGGTACGCAAGGTTTCCCGGCTGGGTTTCGACTTTAATTCCCCCCAGCATTCCAGCGTGGCCCGCTATCTGTATTCCCTGATGGGGCTGGGTACCGCCGGGATGCAGGATCGCATGCATGTGGCGGACCGGGCCCTGTTGTTTTACACCGCCCATTTTGCCCGCCAGGGCCGCTCCATGGCCGGTCTCGAGAGCCTGCTTACCGATTATTTTGGGGTAGCCATCCAGGGGCGTCAATTCAAGGGCCAGTGGCATCAGATTGCCGACGACCAGATCACCGTGCTCGGGATCGCAGGGCAAAACCAGGTTCTGGGCGAAACGGCCACCATCGGCACCAAAGTTTGGGATCAACAGGGCAAGTTTAAATTGCGGGTGGGTCCCCTGACCACTGAGGAATTGTTGTTATTTCTCCCCGGCGGCACTGCCTTTCCGCCGCTGTGTGAACTCACCCGCTTTTACGTGGGCAGTGAACTGGATTTCGAGATCGTGCTGGTTGCCAAAAAGGGTGATATCCCCGCCCCACGCCTGGGCGGGGCATTCAGCCCACGCCTGGGATGGACCTCCTGGTTGGGAAGCCGGGAGCGCGACACGGACCATGACACGGTCAAGCTGTCTCCGCGCCTGCTGAGCCTGGTAGAAGAAGGGATGGTTGCCCAATGAGTCTCGATTTACAGTCGCTGATAGAGAAACTGGACCCGACCTGCCGGAAAAGTCTGGAATTGGCGGCGGAGTTGTGCGTGTCCCATACCAATTATAATGTCGAAATCGAGCACTACCTGTTGAAGCTGCTGGAAGTGCCGGAAAGTGACATCCACCAGATTCTGAAGAACTATGACATTGAGATTGGGGATATCACCAAGGAACTCATCCAGGCCATCGACCGCTTCAAGCGCGGCAATTCCAGAACCCCGACCCTTTCGCCCTTTATCCTCACCCTTTGTGAACAGGCCTGGCTGGTAGCGTCTTTGCAGTTGGGCGCCGACACCATCCGCACCGGGGCCGTTTTCAAGGCGCTTTTGGATGACGATAATCTCCGTGGCGTTGTCTTGGAATCAGCACCCTCCTTGAACCGGATTTCGCGGGATGCCGTTAAAAAAGAGTTCGACGAGATTTTGCGGGCGATCGACAAAACCGCGGATGAATCCGAACCCACAGCGGACCGCTTACCTGAAGATACGGTCGAGCGCCCCGGCCAGCCCTCGCCGACCCCTTCATTGGACCAGTATACCCTTGACTTGACCCAGCGGGCCCGCCAGGGCCTGATCGATCCCATCTACGGGCGCGATCCTGAAATTCGCCAGTTGATTGACATTCTGACCCGTCGCCGCCAGAACAACCCCATCCTGACCGGGGACGCCGGCGTTGGCAAGACCGCTGTGGTGGAGGGGTTTGCCATTCGGATTGCCCGGGGGAATGTGCCCCCGGCGTTGAAGAATGTCTCCTTGCGGCTTTTGGACCTGGCCCTGCTGCAGGCCGGCGCCGGCATAAAAGGAGAATTCGAAAAGCGCTTGAAGGGAGTTATCGAGGAGGTCAAGCAAGCCTCCCGGCCGACGATCCTGTTTATCGATGAAGCCCATACCATGATCGGGGCCGGCGGTCCGGCCGGGCAGGGGGATGCGGCCAACCTGCTTAAACCGGCCCTGGCCCGGGGAGAACTGCGCACCATTGCGGCTACCACCTGGGCGGAGTATAAAAAGTATTTCGAAAAGGATCCGGCCCTCGTCCGTCGCTTCCAGGTGGTCAAGGTGGCCGAACCGGAAGAAGAGGCCGCGGTGGAAATGCTCTGGGGGGTGGTCGCCAACCTTGAAAAGCACCATCATGTCACGGTGCTCGATGAGGCCGTCTGGGATGCGGTCCGGCTGTCGCATCGCTACCTTACCGGCCGGCAACTGCCGGACAAGGCCATCAGTGTATTGGACACCGCCTGTGCCCGGGTTGCCATCGGCCAAACCGGGAAGCCGCCTGAAATAGAAGATGTGGCCAACCAGATCGAGCAGTTGGAGCTCGAACTGGCGATTCTCAAACGTGAAAACGCCAGCGGTGTGGACCACGCCGAGCGGATTGCCGACCTGACCCGTGAATTGGATGAGATCGTTAAGGCCGGTCAGATGCTCGAACAGCGCTGGGAAATCGAACTGGGCATCGTCAATGACGCGCTTGAACTCCAACGGCGCCTGTACCGGGAGGCCGCCGCGGAAGATGCCGGCGATGAGGCCGACATGCAGGCAGTGAAAGATGACCTGCTGACGGCCAAACGCAAACTCGAAGAGCTCCAGGCCCAATCGCCCATGGTGCCGCTGTGTGTGGACGCCGGGGTTATCGCCCGGGTCATCTCCAACTGGACCGGGATCCCGGTCGGCAAGATGATGACCAACGAAATCGATACGGTTTTACGCCTGAAAGAGAAAATGAGCGCGCGCATCATTGGCCAGGACCAGGCTCTGGATGCGATCTCCCGGCGCATCCGTACGTACCGCGCCGATCTCGATGACCCTGGAAAGCCGGTCGGGGTCTTTTTGCTTGTCGGCCCCAGCGGCATCGGGAAAACCGAGACGGCCCTGACCCTGGCCGAACTGCTTTACGGCGGTGAACGCAACATGGTTACCATCAATATGTCGGAATACCAGGAAGCCTATACGGTTTCCGGCCTCAGGGGCGCCCCACCGGGATATGTCGGCCATGGCAAAGGCGGGGTGCTGACCGAAGCGGTCCATCATAATCCCTATACCGCGGTTCTGCTGGATGAAGTGGAGAAAGCCCACCCGGACGTGATGGAGCTTTTCTACCAGGTATTCGACAAGGGTACCCTCGAAGATTCCGAGGGGCTGGTCGTCGATTTTAAAAATACAGTCATCATGCTCACCTCCAATGTGGGAACGGATGCGATCCTCAAAGCCTGCGATGAAGGAGACCAGCCTCCGGATCCCGATACCCTGATAGAACTGGTGCGGCCGGAATTATTGAGACATTTCAAGCCCGCCTTCCTGGGCCGACTGGTCATCGTACCCTACTATCCGCTGAGTGACGGGGTGATCCAAAGCATCGTGCGCCTCAAACTTGACCGGATCAAAGAAAGATTCCTGGAGAACCATCGGATTGCATTCACCTATTCCGACGGCCTGGTGTCCGCCATTGCAGCCCGGTGCACGGAAGTTGACACCGGTGCGCGCAACGTGGACCACTTGTTGACCCAGACCCTGCTGCCCGAGATTTCGGCGGAGTTACTTGCCCGGATGGCGGCCGGCCAAATCTGTACCGGGATCAATGTTGATATTGATGAGGCGGAAGCGTTCGCCTACAAATTTGAACCATCGGTGGAAGAGCTGTCCACTGAAGTGACGGAACCGCGCTTATCGGCGGCTTTGAGCCGCCCGATACCCGGCCGGGTGCCGGCCGGGTATCAACCGGAGTCCATAAAAGACCTGATGGCCACCCCGGAAAAAAAGCCGGCCTTGGAAAAAAACATCCGGTTAAGGAAAAAACCCGGCAAAAAATCCAAAAAGTGGCGCGAGCTGCTCAAGCGGCTTTAATCCAGCCATTCTTGATGGGAAACGATACACGCCATGCCTGAAGAAAAACGATATCTCGATGTCCTGCCGCCCCCCGGCGTCGCACGCGATCTTTCGATTTCCGAAATCGAGGGTGAAGAACAGATTTCAAAGCTGTTCCAATACCGGCTGCGGCTGCGATCTACCGATAATGAAATCGATTTCGCCAAGATGATCGGTAACAATATGGCGGTATCCATAGAGCCGGACAACGGGGATATGAAGTATATCAATGGCGTTATCACCCGCTTCCAGCAAGGCGACAGCGATGAGTATTACAGTACGTATTTTGCGGAAATCCGGCCCTGGTTATGGCAGCTTTCCCTCACGGCGGATTCCCGTATATTTCAAAACCAGACGGTCCTGGAAATTATTGAGGACGTTTTTTCAAATTTTGGGTTTTCCGATTTCAAGGACAAGACCAAGGGATCGTATGCACAGCGTGAATACTGCGTTCAATACCAGGAGACCGCCCTGGATTTTATCACCCGGTTGATGGAAGACGAAGGCATCTGGTATTTTTTTGAGCATAGCGAAAAAAAACACACCCTGGTGCTGGCTGATGACCCGGACACCCACGAGGATTGTCCCGGATTTCCGGGCGCCCGCTATAAGAAAATTGAAAAGGCGATCAAAGATGACACGCTTGTTGATTCGGTTACGCTGGAAGAGCAGTTGATTACCAGTAAATACGCCGCCAGGGATTATCATTTTGAAACGCCGGAAACCGACCTCAAGATCAGTGTTGACAGCCGGAAAAAGTTAGCCGGCGATTACGAGATCTATGACTACCCCGGCGGATTCAGCAAGACCGAGGACGGTGACAAGATCATCAAGCGGCGTCTCGAGGCCCATGAAGTGCGGTCCCAAGTGCTGCACGGCGAAAGCTACTGCCGGGCCTTCACGACCGGGTACAAGTTTCAGTTGGACGATCATTACCGGTCGGAAATAAACAGGCGCTATGTGCTTAGAAGTCTGTTTATCCATGCAACCAGCCAACGATATACCAACAGTTTTGTCGCTTTCCCGGACGATGTTCCCTTCCGCTCATTGCGGCTGGTAAAACGGCCCAAGATTTATGGGACCCAGACGGCCATTGTGGTGGGTGAAAGCGGCGAAGAGATATTTCCGGACGAGTATGGGCGTGTAAAAGTACAGTTCCATTGGGACCACGAGGGCAAAAAGGATGAGAACAGCTCCTGTTGGATCCGGGTCGCCCAGATGTGGGCCGGCAAGGGGTTCGGATCGATGTTTATCCCGAGGATGGGCAGTGAAGTGGTGGTCAGCTTTCTGGATGGAAACCCCGACAAACCGCTTATCATCGGATCGGTCTACAATGCCACCCAGACGGTCCCGTATGCCCTGCCGGGCGAGAAGACCAAGAGCACCATCCTGACCTGGTCTTCCAAGGACGGGGAGGCCGGGAATGAACTCCGCTTTGAAGATAAAAAAGACAATGAGGAGCTCTACCTGCACGCCCAGAAGGATCATTATATCAAGGTTGAGAATGACCGTAAACTGGAAGTCATTGGCAAAGAAGACACGACGATCAAGCTTGATCGCACCACCACGATAGAGGAGGGTAACGAATCCCTGACCGTTTCCAAGGGCGACCGGACGATTGAAATCAGCGAGGGCAACGAGACCTATACGGTAGCCAAGGGGGCCCGCGACCTGACCATCAAGGGGGCGGAAACCCACACCAATAAAGACGGCTATACCCAGAAGGTGTCCAAGGACTATGTTCTGAAAGTGGATGGCGACCTTTCGATTGACGTGAAAGGCAGCATTACGATCAAGGCCGGACAGAAGGTTACCACCAAAGCCGGAACCGAACTGGTCAGCCAGGCGGGGACCGAACTCACCAACAAAGCCGGCACCGATTTGACCAACAAGGCCGGCATGAACCTGACCAACGATTCCGGAATGGACCTGACCAACAAGGCCGGCATGAACCTGACCAATAAGGCAACCATGGAACTGACCAACAAAGCCAACATGAATTTGACCAATGATGCCGGGCTCCAGTTGAACAACAAGGGCACCATGGTTGAACTCAAAGGCAGCGCCATGACAAAAGTCGATGGCGGCGGCATGCTGGAATTAAAAGGCGGCCTGGTGATGGAAGGATAGAACCTATCTCAAAAAACGGATTTTGGTTCAAAATCAAGGCGGCTGCGAATATCAACCCGGAGGAATACTTTAGTATTTTGAGGACTTGATATGAGTACCCAACACCGAGTTTGGGCCAATCAGTCTTCGCTCTGTGAGCTTCGCCCGACAAGAAGACTTTTTTGAGATGGGTTCTAAGCACGCTGGGATAACAACCACGGGAATGCTGTAAATGACCGCAGATCAAGAAAATCCAACTGACGGGCCGGTGCCGGACCTGAAGACGAACGGCGCTGACGGCGAGCAACCGCCAGGGCCCGATGTACCGGACCCGGCGGCCGCGCAGGCAGCCGCCGGTGAAAAGGCCGCAGCGTTGGTCCTGGGTGAATCGGTCGCAGTTCCGGAAGATGCTGCCGCTCTGGAGGGGGGCGTCGAACAGGCGGCACCCCCTGCCGCCGACGGTGAAGAGCCGGCGGATAAAGGTCCGGTGACGCGGGTCACGGAAGATGAGGCCGGAAACCGCAGCGAAGCAACCTTTGTGGGCGATGAGCTCAACGGGGAGTCCAAAATCTACAATTCCAGCGGGACCTTGATCCAAAACGCCCTCTTTGCCAAAGGTGTTCTAAACGGTCCCTTGTTCGCTTATGATGCCGCCGGGCAGCTCATTCAGAAAGCGTATTTTATAAAAGGAAAGCTGAACGGCAAGATGACCTTGTATGACCAGGGGCGCATCAGGGCCCAGTTTTTCTACAAAGACGATCTTATGCACGGCAAGGCCCGGTATTATAATGATGCCGAAAGCTTGACCTGCGCTGAAATTTACAAAGACGGTGTGTGCCACGGTGTCAACAAGTGGTATGACAGCCATGGGAACCTGATGGTAAAGGCCCCCTATAAGGAGGGCAACCAGCACGGCCTCCGGGTCGAATATCACACGACGGGTACGCCCCGTGAAAAGGCACCCTACATGGAGAACCTGCTGGAGGGCGAAGTTCGGCGGTACTACCCGGATGGAGCCCTGATGCAGAAGGTGCTGTATCGGGCCGGCAAGCAGGTTGGCCCACTCATTGAGTACGACCAGGCCGGCAAGGAAAAGAAAGATTCGTGGTGGGTGCGGTTTGCCCGGTGGGTCCAAGGTAAAAAAGAGGTGGACGTCGACACGCCCGAAGGCGGCGGCGGCATAAGAGGATAGCGAGAGTGCCATGACCCAGGAATTTTCATTAGATCAAAAAAGGACCACAATTCTGGTTGTCGTGTTTGTGGTGCTAATATTTCTGGTTTTTGTGGCCGGGTATTTATCGGGAACCCTGGTCGGGCTGCCGGAGCAGGAACAGCCGCCGATTGTGAAAAGGCCCTCGGTAACGCCGCCGCCAAAACCACCGGTCCAGGCCATCCAGGTGCCGCAGGTGGTGACCCAACCCGTACCTCTGCCTGAAGAAGCCGTCGCGGAGCCCGAGCCGGAACCCGAACTCCTTAAGGAAGCGCCGGTTGAAAAACTCTACTCGGTGCAGGTCGGGGCCTTTAGAACCCTGGCTCGGGCCACGGCCCAGCAGGAAACACTGGCTGATAAAGGCTATCGGCCCTACATTTATCACGGGCCCAATTCAAAAGGTGCCATGTGGTATACGGTGCGGGTCGGAGATTTTGATGACGTGGACGAGGCCATTCTGTCTGCCCGTGAGTTCAGGGCGCTGGAGGGGACCTCGGCCGCCCTGACGCACTACGACTCCTTGATGATGGTCAGGGACGCAAACGGGAAGCGGATCGAGATCGCACCACCGGAAAAGCCGGCAACACGCACAGCCGCCGGCGATGAAAAGAACGCCGAAACGGATCTGGTTGAAGTGGCCACGGAGCCTGAACCGGTGGCGGAAGCACCTGAACCGGTGGCGGAAGCACCTGAACCGGTGGCGGAAGAACCTGAACCGATGGCGGAAGAACCTGAACCGGCGGCGGAAGAACCGGCGGGTTCAGCTGCTTACCGCGTCACCTTTGCGCTTCCGGAGGAGAAGCCGGCCGTCCCTGAGACTGTCAAAGAGGACGAGGGCAAGAGTGTGGCCGGCCTCATCGTTGCCGCGGAAGCGAAACAATATTCCGTACAGGTCGGTGCCTTTCTCAACGACGACAATGCGGTCAAGTTCGCCCAAAAGCTCCGGGGCTACGACTATCCGGCCTATGTGTTTCGCTATACCGATACTGAGGGCAATGCCTGGAGTGCCGTCCGGATAGGCGATTTTGAGAGTCTGGAAACCGCCAAGGCTGCCGCCGGGGAATTTGAAGCCAGGCGGGACATTACTGCTATCGTCACAAAAATAGATGCTATAAAGATGATTCTGAAATAGCAATTGCCGGAACGTAGAACGTCATTTTGCCAAGTGGGGCACATACGCTCTTGGCGCCGGCTGACATCAGATAATAAAGGTGTGGTATGGGGGTTCAAACTGTAATGGGGGCGATGATGTTGTGCAGTTTCGGTACTGCCCCGTGCTCGCTGGTGGTACTGCCGGCCAACCGGACCCTCTCCGCCAAGATGCCGGCTGCCAACATCATGGACTATAAACCGGTCGTCAATCTACCAACCTTTGCCATGTGCACCTCGATGGCTAACCCGGCCACGGCGTCGGCGACATCGGCGGCCAGCGGTGTCCTGACCCCCACCCCGTGTGTGCCGGTGACCGCGGCACCCTGGGTCCCCGGAGCGCCCAAAACCCTGATCGCCAATATGCCCGCTTTGAGTGAATCGTCCAAATGCATCTGCTCCTACGGGGGGGTGATTTCGATTACCTTTCCCGGGCAGGTTCAGGTAATGGTCAACTAGCAGCCATCTGAGAATATCGTCTTGTCCAGCGGAGCCTGGAAGGCGGAGACGGGACCTTGAACCAACATCTGTTTTTTATTTGGCTCCTAAGATAAACCCCCAGCGCGGATGGTGACTTTTTATAGAAACGACATCAGGCCCGCCTTAACACGTCCTCCAACTTAGTTGCCCATTTTTCAATAAACACATCCCAAGTAAGGTCCCCGGCGATCTTGCGGCCGTGGCTGCCCATCCGGGCCCGCTTTTCAGAGTCACTGGCCAGGGCCAGCATGCCGGCCGCCATCGCTTCGACATCGACAATGGCAAAATCGGTGGTAGCAAACTCCGGATTGAAGGTGGCCGCAATCGGCACGCGCCAGACAGCCGCGTCCCCATATTCCGCCGGGCAGCCGTAATCCGGAACGATGCAGGGGACCGCGCAGCTCAGCGCTTCGAGGATGTTCAGGCCGAACCCTTCGCCGCGGGCCGCGCTGACCACAATATCACTGGCGTTGTGGGTTGCGGCAATTACCTCTTCCGGGAAACACTCGCCGGGTTTGACGCCCGGGTTCAGCATGATGCTGTTTTCAAGGCCGTAGCGCTGCATGAGCAGCGTCAGCGGATAACCGCCGTTGTCAATAGCGGTATGCATGTAAAGTTTGGACCGCTGGGCCAACGCCGGGTCGACCTCCATCGCCAGCGAAAGATAGCGGGACCAGGCGGCGAACAAGGTATCGAAGCCCGCTCTGATCGAATTGACTTTCATGCAGGAGAATAGCAGCATGTCCTCGGTCATGGCGCCCTGAAACTGCCGGCGGGCTTCAGCCTTGGGTTGCGGCCGGTACAGATCCGGATCCACCCCGAGATAAATCGTTTCTATACTTCTGCTTAAAGCTGGCGCTTTCTCCGGGGCGGCCGCGGTCAGCATTTTTTCAACGGCGGTATTTCCGAAACCGGAGTAGGTGACGATTTCATCCATTTGCTGCATGAGAAACGCGACATCCAGGTACTGGTGCGGATCCTTGGTCAACAGAATGTAGCGCGGGTAGGGGATGGAATCCACGGGGGTGTACCCGATCCAGGTAAACGGGTGGGCTTGCTTGATTTCGGCTAGTCCCTGGATATCCCAGGGATCGCCGATAGTGATGACCATGGCGACCTCTTGGGTTTTCAGCAGGGTGCGCAGCGTATCGTATCCTTGGGGATCGCCTTTTTCCTGGGCATTGATAATGCGCGTACCCGCTAGCGAGCCGGAGTAGTGCTTTTTGAGCCCGACGACGAGCGGCTCACAGTCTATCTTGAGAACAGCGGTCGCCAGGTGCTTGACGATCTTTCCGAAACCGGTGGGACCGGTGGGGTCATCGCCAAAAATAACGATTTGCTTAAGCATGTCAGGTTACCTGTTCGAGCCCGCTTACCGCGGCCTGGAGGCTGCTGTGAAAGCAGAGCATGTTGATTGAAACGATTCCTGTGAAGACATTGTTCGGGTTGCCGGCATAGTTATGCGGGTTGAACAGCGGCGGCCGGTGCCAGTAAAGATCGTAATCCAGAGAGCGAATAAACGCGATCAGGGCCGCGGACTTCTCTTCCCGGTCATTTTCGACATAGAGGGCTGGCCGGAAACGGTCGATGGTTTCACACGCGCCCTTGAGCGCCTCCAACTCCATGCCTTCAACGTCCACCTTCATAAAGTCGCAGCGCTGCAAATCCAGGCCGTCGATGGCTAGCAGACGGACTTTTTCCCCCTGTCGATAGGCCCCCAGGGCTATCCCGGCAAAATTGTTTTCAATGGTATAGTCGAGCTGCGGAACCACGATGGTATCTTCGCGGGCACCCACTGCGGCATGGTAGGGATAGACGTTGGTGCGGTTGTTCAGGGCCAGATTGGCACACAGCATCTGGAACAACACGCGTTGCGGCTCGAAAGCCAGTACGGCACCTTCAGGGCCGACCGTGTCGGCCAGCGCCAGTGTGTGCGGTCCTATATGGGCTCCGATATCGAGGGCAATGGCGCCGGGCTTGAGCAGGTTCTTGAACAGCGCGGCCTCTTCAAGCGAGTATTCTCCATACAGTTTCAGTGACCGGCCCACATACCGGTCAAGGGGGTTGTACAGCAGGGTGCCGTGGCGGGTTTTTGCCAACCGATTGGGCCCCGATATCGATATGTTGTCTACCTCGTCTGTAGTTTTCATCGTGCCGTTCTTTGCTGTGTGCATATCTTCGAATATGGCCGAAACACCGGGGGGGGTCAAGCAGTTTGTTGGCTGCCTTCATGCTTGACGCGCGCTTTGGATCCATATAGGTTTAAGCATAAGGTTGCGGCCGGTTACAGCATAAACAGGGCACCAGCGGCAGCAAGTACTTTGATAGATTCCCAAGGAGACCCCCATGATAAAATTCAGCTCTGCCGATATTAAAAAGTCAAAATTAGAGACATTGGTAATCCCCGTATGCGAAGATAAAAACATTCATGCCAACAGAACTGTGGCTGCCCTGGCGAGAAAGGCCCTGGCGGTCAAGGAGTTCCAGGGAAAGGCCAAGGATGAACTGACGCTCTACAGCCCGGCACGGGTAAAATGCGAACGGGTTCTGTTCCTTGGTCTGGGAAAAGCAGAGGCCATCAAGGCGGAGACGCTGCGGGCCTGCATGGGGCGAGCAATTAAAACCTGCATTGGACGCGAACTGACGCAAGTGGCCGTGGCGGTTCCGACCGCAAAACGCATGCAACTGGATGAGGGGGCTGCCCTGGAGGCGCTAATTGAAGGCGGCTGCCTGGCCAACCATATGTTTTCCAAATATAAAAGCGAAGAGAAGCAGAAAACCCTGAAAGCAATTGTTTTTCTGGGCGCCCCGGGGAGTGCGGCCGGCAACCGCAAAGCGGCCGCCCGGATAGAGAATACCTGTGCCGCGGTTACCCAGGCCCGCGAGTGGGTCAGCACACCGGCCAATGACAAGCGTCCGGATGCGTTCGCGCGCCAGATTACCAGAGCAGCTCGGGCCAAAGGTCTTACCTGCCGGGTGATGGATGAGAAGGCCCTTAAGCGCGAAAAATTCGGTGCTATGTTGGCGGTAGGGCAGGGCAGCCAGGTGAAGCCGAGACTGGTTGTACTCGAATATCGACCGAAGGGCGTTAAAAAAACGGTGGCCCTGGTCGGTAAAGGGGTGACCTTTGACACCGGCGGGATCAACTTGAAATCATCGGGTGGCCTGGAATGCATGAAAATGGATATGGCCGGGGCGGCCGCGGTAGCCGGGGCCCTGCTGGCCGTGGCCGATTTAAAACCCAAAGTGGGTGTGATCGGCGTGTTGCCCCTGGTCGAAAATATGCCCTCGGGCAGCGCCACCCGGCCCGGCGATATTGTCCGATCCTATGCCGGTAAAACCGTTGAGATCGGCAATACTGATGCCGAGGGGCGTCTGATCCTCATCGATGCCATGGCCTGGGCCGTGAAAAAATACAAACCGACGGCCATGGTCGATCTGGCCACCCTCACCGGGGCCTGCGTGATTGCCCTGGGTGAAAAAATTGCGGCGGTATTTTCATCCGACAACGACCTGGCGGAAGCTATTCTGGCGGCGGCCGACAAAACCCACGAACGCTGCTGGCGCCTGCCGCTGCCGGATGATTACAAAGAGTTGTTGAAAAGTGACCTGGCAGACATATCCAACATGAGCAGCGGTCGCTGGGGCGGGGCCATCACGGCCGCACTCTTTCTCTCTGAATTTGTCGGCGACACCCGCTGGGCCCATATCGATATTGCCGGGGCCGCCTATACCAAGAAAGACGGCCCCTACTGCCGGGCGGGCGGCACCGGGTTCGGGGTCCGGTTGCTGTGCGATCTGTTAACAGACCCAAGAATTATTTAGACCAGTACCTAAATATCGGCTTTTGCGGGCGATCCCAGGCGTGGATTGAAGTACTTCCACGCCTTTCTTTATGGCGGGCACAATGCGATGGGGACGGATAAATAGAACCTGCCGGTCACTCGATTACGGTTTGCCCATAAACACGATGTCCATCAGCATCATCACGCCAGGGCCCAATAAGGAAAAGGCGGGCAACTTATGGGGAAGCAAGAGGTCAGTTTTGTACAAGATTTGCACAAAGCCATTTGGCAGTCATAAAAATTTAAGTTTGTCTCACTGAAATCGCATCTAAAAAGAAAGAGGCGGGCAACTTATGGGGAATAAGATACCCGCCACTAAGGGAGATGTGAACGGCATTACATGGAGACTGAAGTCCTACCGTTGACCCCATTCTTATATACCACATTGTGGTATGTCAAGTCTTTTTTTAAAAAGATGCGACTTAAGCCGTAACGCTGATGAACTCTGCCTCCATCCGTTTTCTGAGTATCTTGATGGCAGCTATGGCTTTCTCAAAGTCAAGTAGGGTCTGTGCGGACATTTCTGCCAGCAGGAACTTCTGTGGTGGACACAGGTAACAGGCGCAGGTCCAGGGCCGACTCAAGCGGGGCAGGCGACACCCTGACGGGCCGCAGCAGCGGCAGGCCCCATCAGGGCTGCGTGAGAGCTGCGCGGCTGTAATGGCCTGCCCGCTCAAGTGCATGAATACCAGGTCCCGAAAATCGAACCACACCGTGGCAACGTGGCAGCAGGGCTCGGCACATCCGCTGCAGGTCTGGACGCAAAGATCGTCCAGCAGCGGGTACAGGGTTTCCAAGTGGCTTTTCAATTTTCGGGCGGTGGTCCTGGCCGGGCCAAGCGAGGTCTGGTGTCGGGTGCACAGATGCTCCAGGGCCAGGTTGGCCTGGTGCCAGTCCGCGGCGGTGAACCACGGAATGTCCGGCGCGCCGGAGAGAGGATTGACCTGCCTGATTTGCGGGCCATACTTTGACATGGCGACCTAAACCCTGTAGGCTTATGGGTAATCGTTGACTGCAAAGGTGCCGGTCTGCGAATTCCCCACTGAATGGAACGGTTGCTGTCTCTATCCGGTCTTATACCGTAAAATGAATAATCAAACCATCTATTTTAAGGATCCGGCCGCCCGGTCGGAAACACCGCCGGACGTCTATACCGGGGAGGAACCGGAGGATGTCGAGGCCGCGGGAAAGCGGTATGTCCTCTGTCGGCAGTGCCGGCATATGGTTACCGCTCCGGACGAGGGAACCTGGGTCGACGGCAGCCACCGGCACACCTTTGCCAACCCGGTGGGGGTCGTCTATGAGATCGGTTGTTTCAACTCGGCCCCCGGCTGCCGGAGTGTCGGCCCGGCTACCGATGAGTTTACCTGGTTCTCGGGGTATCTCTGGCGGGTGGCTATCTGCGGGAAATGCTTGACCCATCTTGGCTGGCAGTTTATCTCCACCGCTGGACACGGGTTTTACGGCCTGATTACAGACCGGCTCATTGAACCCGAGCAGTCGGCGTGATCAAAGAGGATTCAAGGGTACTGTTTTTAAGGTTTAAGGCGATGATCCTTAAACCAAAGCACTCGGTCCCCGGAACCCTGAACTCAGGGATCGAAACGGTAGCCAACCGATCGCACGCTTTTGAAATGTATCGGCTTTTTAGGGTCTTCCTCGAAATATTTCCGGAAGCGGACAATAAAATTATCGACGGTGCGGGTGGTCATGCCGCCCGTATACCCCCAGCCGATCTCCAGAATTTTCTTACGGGGTAGCGGTTTGTCGCGGTGAATGACAAACAGTTTCAGCAATTTCAACTCCTGTTCGGTCAGGGTGATTTCACCTGCCTGGCAGTGGGCGGTGCCGGTATCAAACTCAATGCGGTTGCCTCCGAATTCATAGACCGGCGCAAAGCCCTCGGCATCTGCCGGGCCGGCCGCCTGTTCATGTTCCCAGGCGACCCGAGTCAATAGCCTTTCGACCCTCAAGAGGAACTCCTCCAGATTGAAAGGCTTGGCCAGGTAATCATCAACACCCAGGGAAAAGCCTTTTATTCGATCACGGTCCCTGGCCTTGGCCGACAGGATCAATACCGGCAGTCGTTCGTCTTCCAGACGTATATTCTGCAGGACCGACAATCCGTCGATTCCCGGAAGCATGATGTCGAGTACGACTAAATCTGGGTGCCAGTTTTTCCAAAATTCGATGCCGGATACCCCGTCTCCAGCGATCTTGACCGTGTAGCCCTGAAGCGAGAGATTGAGTTTGATCCCCTCGGCGATGTGGGCCTCATCCTCGATAACCAATATGCGCTTTTTTTCGGTTTTTATCATTTCAGGCCGTTTCCATTACTTTGGTTTTTTCAGGTAATATCAGGGTGAAAATTGATCCACTGGTATCGGTGCGACCTTCTGCCCTGATCCGCCACTTGTGCAGCCGGGCGATGCTCTGGACAAGGTTGAGTCCCAGACCGCTGCCCCGGGAGAGGGCGCTGCCGCTGCGCCGTGCCTGATAGAACTTGCGAAATATTTTTTTGGTTTCCCGGTCATTGATTCCAATGCCGTTATCCTCAAACTGGATGGTCAGGTGACGCTTGTCCTCCCGGAACCGGATGTCAATTCGGGGAACCGCAGCTTTGTTATACCGGATGGCGTTGGTCAATAGGTTCATGACCAGCGTCTCGAACAGCAGTCGGTCTACACGGTAGATGCAGCCGGTGTTCAGCGGGTTGCTGATCCGGATATCGCAGTCTGCGAAAATCGGCCGGTTGTTGTCCACAATTTCCGTCAACGCTGTCGTGATATCGGTTTCCTCAAATATGGCCTGATAACTTTTACTTTCCAGACGGGCCAGGTTCAGAATCCGGTTGATATGATCAGACAGGCGCTCCACATCCGCCAGCATGTAGGCCATATACTTCAGCTGATCCTCCCGTGGGAGGTTATGCTTGGTAATGGTTTCCAGAAAGAGCTTTAGGGATGTCACCGGCGTTTTCAGCTCGTGGGTGAAGTTGTTTATAAAGTTGTGTTGCAAACGGTAAAGTTGCAGGGTTTTCTGGTTGTAGACAAAGATAGTGAAGATGCCCATCAGGATGATCCCCACCAGGACAGACAACACCAGTATCACCAGCCAGGCCCGCGGCTCCAAAACCTGGTCCGGAGCGATGTTGAATCTGCCTGCAAGGGCCTGCAGACCACTGCTGACACCGATGTACCAGTAGATATAGAGCGCCAGGGACAGTCCCAGGGCCAGGATGCTGAAAATGAATACGGTGATGGGGTGAAATAACCAGCGGGTCTGTTTCATGTAACCTTCTGTTAATCAATATATTTCGGCAAGTCAACGGCCAAGCGGGGAAGGCTTCGGAGGCAACGTTCCAGTCATTCGGGATCCTACGGATGAATGCTTTCAGCCCGGCCCCTTCAACGGGCGCATTGGAACCTGTACTTGTTTGTAAAACTATTGTAAAACCACGGCCGAGGCGGGTTTTTTTGCAGTTTTTCCTTTATGATGCCCGCTGTCTGAAATCCCGGAGGATGGAGATCCATTAACATGCGGCGTATGATTCCCGGACCCCTAAAAGGCGTGCTGTCTTTCACCGGATTCGTGGTGAACACGATTTTCTGGGTGATCCCTCTTTTTATCACCGCCTTTCTGAAGCTGATCATCCCATTAGAATTCTGGCGCAAAGGGTGCGATAAGGTGCTCAACTGGTTGGCCAGCAACTGGATCGCGGTCAACAATCTAAACCTTGGCCTGGTCGGTGGCACCCGTTGGGAGGTGCGGGGGATCGAAGGGGTGAGTATAAATGCCTGGTACCTGGTTGTGTCCAACCATCAATCCTGGGTCGACATCCTGGTCTTGCAGAAGATATTTCACGGTAAGATTCCATTCCTGAAATTTTTCCTGAAAAAGGAGCTTATCTGGGTACCGGTGATGGGTCTGGCCTGGTGGGCTCTGGATTTTCCCTTTATGAAACGGTATTCCCGTGCCTTTCTGGAAAAAAAACCCCACCTAAAAGGCAAGGATATTGAAATTACCCGCAAGGCCTGCAAGAAATTTGAGACCGTTCCGGTGTCCATCATGAACTTTATGGAAGGCACCCGCTTCACGGCCGATAAACACAGGCGGCAGAATTCACCCTACAAGCACCTGCTGCGCCCTAAATCCGGCGGCATCGCCTTTGTACTTGCGGCCATGGGGACCCAATTGAACAGCATCGTAGACGTTACCATCGCCTATCCCCGGGGCGTGGGTTCCTTTTGGGACCTGATCTGCGGGCGTATCCGCGATATCCGGGTTGAGGTCAAGCTGGTGCCCATTACCGAGGAAATTCGGGGGGACTATTTCAACGATCAGGCCTTCCGGCAAAGATTTCAGGATTGGATCAACGCCCACTGGGCTGCCAAAGATGCCCAACTGGACCTACTCCTGGACCCGAGGCCCTCCAACTAGAACAGATCTCCCGATTACCGTGCCGCCCCATGCAAGTCCCCAAATTGCGGCAACCATCTTTAAGACCGTCAAGATTCGGCACCTTAGCACCCAATCCCCGGCTCCCGGTAAGACCATCCTTCGCCGAAGGTTTGATCCCGAAGCGATTTTAGGATGTTTCTTGCGTTTCGACCACAATTTTTGTTCATGAAATGCGCGATCGTGCCGATATAAAGAACTATCAAACAGATTATTCAACGAGGTCCGCATGAGTCAGGCAGCCGCCAAGCAGATCAACACCTTTTTTATGGAACTAGTAGAGACCCTGATTACGGTCATCGAGCAAAAAGACCAGTATATGCGGGGCAAGGCCCAGAAGGTGGCCGATCTATGCGCCGGCTTTTCCAAAACCCTCAAAATGACCCACCAGGCCAAGATCGACAAAATCTATTTTGCCGGACTTTTGAGCGACTTGGGGATGGTGTACATGCCCGCCGAGATTGTGGAAAAGCCTGCGGAACTGGAAGATGATGAAATGGCCATCATCCGGCAGCATCCTATTTTTTCGGAAAAAATCTTGTCCAACTTATCCATTTTAAAAGATGTTCTGCCGATGATCAAACATCACCACGAAGCCTTTGATGGCTCCGGCTATCCCGATGGTCTCAAAGGGATGGACATTCCGGTGGGTGCCCGGATTCTGTCGATCGTCGATAGCTACGTGGCCCTGACTTCGGAGCGCCCGTACCGACCTGCCAGCGAACCAAAAGAGGCCATCCGCAAGTTGCAGGCCGGCGCCGGCGCCACCTATGATCGGGAACTTTTAAACCGGTTTGTGGTCTACATTAAATCAGCGGGGATGCTGGCCAAAAAGAAAATCGAAGAGGTGAAAAGCATACCGGAAATTGTTGCCGACGTGCTGGAGCAGTTCAGCCAGGGCAAGGTCGAATTGCCGGTGCTGCCCCAGGTGGTCCAGGAGGTCGAGGAGGTCATGAAGCGGGATATTTCCAAAGGGGAAGATCTCGCCAAAGTCATCGAGAAGGATGCGGTCATCTCCGTTCGCCTGATATCCGTGGCCAATTCACCGTTTTACCGCGGTCTGGAACAGATCACCTCGGTTCGCACGGCCATTTCCCGCCTGGGCGAAGCCGAAACCCGGAACCTTGTGATCGCGATTGCCAACAAGGGACTCTACAAGACAAAAAATACACAGTTTCGGGAACTTATGGAACGGCTCTGGCTGCACTCACTGGCCTGCGCCCACGGTACCGTACGTATCTCGAAGGCGCTTAACCTGGGCGGCGGCGAGAACTACTTCTTTATGGGGATCATTCATGATATCGGCAAGGTGGTGCTCATCAAAGCCATCTCCGACGCCATGCCCGCGGACAAGAAGATCAAACTGAAAGATGTTCGGGATGCCATCCGGGATATCCATGCCGGGTTCGGAGGGTCGCTCATGCGGCGTTGGAAATATCCGGATCAGTTCAAGAAGGTTGTAACCCAGACCGAGAAAGAGGAATACACCGATCATGTGCTGCAGGAAGTCCTGATTGCCAACCTGGCCAACCACCTGGCCGACAAATTGGGGCATTTTATTTTCCGGGGTGAAGAAGTCGACGATATTATGGAACTGGATGCCGTCAAACGCCTTGGCCTTGAAGCCGAAACGGTAGACACCATCACCCAGGAAGTCGTTGAATTGATGAAAGAAGCCGGCCACCTTTTTTAGAAACTGCCCATACCTCGCAAACCTAAAGATCTCTTTTTAATTTCAAGCAAATGGGCTGCCAGTTATCCACCTTTCACTGAGCCGCCGATAAAAACTGAATGAAAAGTCAGTAATTGTGTTGACATTTTTTTCGGCATGCCTATCTTAACCCGCAAGCAAAACCGGCCGGTGCCTCCGCCTCCCACGAGTGAATTTTGCTTTATTAACAATCATTTAAAATAATTCACTTGACCAAATTTTAGATATTTATTATATTATAAAAATAATTTTAAGTCGCATTTTTCAAATAAATAAAATTCAGGGACTATATACCGATGGGCATACAAGAGCGCAAAGAGAGGGAAAAAGAAAGGCGGCGGCAGCAAATCATCGTGGCCGCCAAACGGGTATTTTCCGAGAAAGGCTTCAACAAGGCAACCATGGAAGACATCGCCCATGAGGCCGAACTCAGCCCGGGAACCCTTTATCTGTATTTCAAGAACAAAGAGGAGCTGTACGCCTCTCTTTCGCTGCGGATTCTCCAATACCTGCATATCAGGGTTGAACACGTCAACAAGGAGGAGCTGGCGCCTGAGCAGAAAATGGACGCCTTGGTCGAGGCCATGTACGATGTGTATGCCTTCGACCCCCTTATCCTGATAAACATGTTTCACCTGCAGTCCAGTGAAACCCTTAAAAATCTCTCACCGAAGCTCATGTCGGAAATCGAGGAATTATCCCGCAAGTCCATCGGCGCGATAGCCCGGATCTTTGAACAGGGCATCGATTCGGGTCTGTTCATCGATCGGCATCCCGTGGCTATGGCCGATATTTTCTGGGCCCTGTTTTCCGGGGTGATCCTCTGGACCACCAGCAAGAAGATTTTCAACGAGGAGAAGGATTACCTCAAAAATACCCTCAAGATAGCTTTTGAAGTGTTCACTCGGGGCATCGAAAAAAAATAACAACCACTTATTCAAAACAAGACCGGCAGTGCGCCAGTGGCAGCCGGTTTTCTGTTTTTTCAGTTAGGTCCTAGTGAAACAGCCGGGCCAGCTCATCGATCTCAAAACTGGGCCAATTTTCCGGTTGTCCACTTTTTTCAGCATCAACGCCGCAGCCCTTTTCAGCTACCTCACCGATACAGGCCACCTCGATGCCGGCCGTTTCAAGGTCCTGCCGGATAAGTGCCGAGCTTGAAGGCCGACAGGCAATCAGCAGGCTGCCGGAACCAATCAGGCCCAATGGGTTCAGGCCGAGCGCCCGGCATAGTTCCCGGGTTTCAGCATAGACCGGAATTGTGTTCATGTTGATTTTTAAACGATAACCAGCCGCGCTGCTCAACTCAAAAAGGGCTGTGGCCAGCCCACCCTCGGTAACATCGTGCAAGGCCAACGTGCCCGGCTGCCCGGCAGCCAGTTCAGCTTCAGGCAAAATGCTCAGCCTGGTCAATAGCGCGGCGCTCGATTGGAGTGTTGCGCGGCTGATACCCTGGTCCATCAAGCGTTGTTCAAATTCCATAGCCAGTATGGCCGTGCCTTCAACAGCCACCCGTTTGGTCATTAGAATCAGGTCGCCCGGGCGCAGATTGCTTTTTTCCAGGAGATCGGCCCGGTTCACGAGGCCGGCCATCATGCCGGTTATGACCGGTCGGGTGACGGCATCGGTGATTTCGGTGTGGCCGCCGCAGAGGCTGATATCCAGGTCCTTACAGACATCCCGGATGGCAAGCAGGGTGCGGTGAATTTGCAAGGCCGTGGCAGCGGGCGGAAACAGCAAAGTGGCCAACATCCAGCGCGGACGAGCTCCGGAGGTGGCAATGTCGTTGGCGTTGATCACTACGGCATAATAGCCGGCATCCTGGGCAACAAAGGTAATGGGATCCGACTTCAGGACCAGCACCTCCCGGCCGGCAATGTCGAGGGCCGCCGTATCCTCACCGACACCCGGGCCGATAATAATTCCGGGGTCCTCAAATTGAACAGCATCGATGAATGTCTCCAGGATGTGATTGGGAAGTTTGCCAGGCGGCAGGGGATCGCCCAGGTCGATGATCCGGGGCAACTGATCCAGGGTATCGATGGCAAAATCATACTCCCCCATCCACTTGCTGCGAAAGCCGCCGATATCCAGCAAAACGGTGTAGGCGCCCGCGGCACGTCCGGCCCGCAGGTCGAATACATAGTCGCCGATCATGATTGTCCGCTCCGGCGGCAACCCCAGTTCCCGCGCGGCCAGCAGTACACCTTCCGGGGAGGGTTTTACGGCCGCCGGGCTGTCGCGGGAAATGATCACGTCGAAAGCGTCCATCCGAACGTCGTTGAAGTTCTCGAAAGCCCGGGCAATGCTCTTGAGGCTGTTACGGCTGACGATCCCAATCCGCACCCCGCGCGTTTTAAGCGTTAGCAGCAGTTCTTCGCAATCTGCGGCAGGACGGGAAGCTGCCGCTGCCTCGATCTCATAGTCATCCAGTATTTTCCGGGCCCGGTCCTGGGCCGTTTCGCTTTCCAGGCTGTCGATAAACTCGAGAATCGGAGTTTCCAGCGGACAGCCGATAGCCCGTTTGATTTCAGGAAAATCGAGGGCGCCCGGTGAGGTCAGGGTGCTGTCAAAGTCAAAAAAAACCGCTTTGATCTCATTGCCGGCCATGGTTTCTCTCCACCGTTGGCATCGGGTCATGGGTCGCTGCCGGGTCTAAGAGGTCCAAACATCGGGTGAAAAATTCAAAGTCGCGAAATAATCCTGAACCGTCTCCGCCCGCCGGATGAGTTCGACCTTGCCGTCCGGGCGCAAGAGCAGTTCCTGGGGCCGGAGTTTACCATTGTAATTGAAGCCCATGGCCTGACCGTGGGCACCCGTGTCGTGGATCAGCAGGACATCGCCGTCCACTATAGCGGGCAGTTCACGCTGGATGGCGAATTTGTCATTGTTCTCACACAGGGAGCCAACCACATCCACTACCTCGGTCGCGGATGCGATATCGGTGGGTTTGCCGTGTACCGTTATGTGGTGATAGGCCCCATACATCGCCGGGCGCATGAGGGCGGTCATACAGGCATCCACGCCGATATACTTGCGGTAGATATCCTTATGGTTGATAGCCGTCACGACCAGCACGCCGTGGGGGCCGGTCATGTACCGGCCGCTTTCCATCAGCATGTCCGGGGCGTAACCGTTGCGCTTTTCAAAATTTGCGAAGAGGGCGGTAATTTCCACCGCCAAGGCCGCCAGATCCAGGGGGGCGGTATCGGGCAGGTAGGGAATCCCGAGGCCACCGCCGAAGTTAATGAAATCGAAGCGGATATCCAACTCGGCCTGGACCATTTCGACAATCTCCAGCAACATGCGCGTGGTCTTGACCTTATATTTATAGTTGAGTTCGTTGGACACGATCATCGTGTGCAGGCCGAAACGCCGGGCCCCCAGGTCGCGGGCCTTGCGGTAGGCGTCCACCACCTGGTCGTGGCTGATGCCGTATTTGGCTTCGACCGGGTTCCCGATGATGTCATTGCCTTCCACCGACGGTCCCGGGTTGTAGCGAAAGCAGATCAACTCCGGCATGGACGGCATCTTGTCGATCAGGGTGACATCATCCAGATTCATAATGCAGCCGCCGTTGCCGAAGGCTTCCTTGAAATCGGCCGGGCTGGTGTTATTGGAAGTAAACATGATGTCCTCCGGCCGCGCACCGATTTCCCGGCTCTGGATGAGTTCGGTGATCGAGCTGCAGTCGAAACCGAAACCCAGATCCTGCATGATGCGCAGGATGGCCGGGTTGGGCAGTGCTTTTACTGCGAAATACTCGCGAAACCCTTTCAATTGGGCAAAGGCCTGGTTGAGCTGCCGGCCGGTTTCCCGGATGCCGATTTCATCATAGATATGAAAGGGGGTCCCAAAATGGCTGATGATATCATCGAGCCGCGGGGACAATCTGGAATTGAAATCCTGTGATATGGGCATGCTGAGTTCTCCTTGTGATAACGTCGTGTCCAGACGATACTCTAATCTATAGGTATCCGCCAGGTCTCCTTCAAGGTTGACATTGCAATGGCAGTGCGGGTGGCCGTGACCTGCGGTAGACTGGCAATTTTCTTTTGGACCAGGTTGCCCAGGCTACCGGCATCGGCCACCCGGAGTTTGACCAGGTAGCTGTCCTGACCGGTGACGAAATGCACCTCCAGGACCTCTGGAATGGCGGCCAGTTTTTTCCCCACTGTGTCTTTTCGAGTTGTCTGCTGAATCGCCACCTCCACAAAGGCCACCAGGCTGCGGCCGAATTTCTCCGGATTGAGACGAACTTCATACCCGTCTATGTAGCCGCCTTTTTCCAGCTTGCGGATTCTCTCTAGAACTGCCGAGGGCGCCATGCCGACCTGGCGGGCGACCTCTACATTTGGAATCCGGGCTTTCTCTTGCAGAATCTTTAGAATTTTCAAGCTCGTTTCGTCGATCATTCTAAATACCTCCAGTTTTCAAGAATAATATTCACAATAATTGGTATTGTCAAGAATTATGTTCTTATTTTTTGGCCGTGGGCAACCAGGCCTGCTTGTCTGGACAGACACCTGTCGAACTGCTGAATTAAAAGCGTGGCGGTCATGGCTTTAAAATCGGGATCGAAATCGCTACATTGCCTTTCATTCAGGCTTGTCCGTGGACGGTGTATCTCCCGGAGTCGATTTACGGTGATGCGTTATTGTGCTATCTCGCACTATATGAAGATCCTGCTGATATACCCCTATTGCCTTGAAGACCGCATCAACGCCGAAGATTCACAAGTGGTGCCCATGGGGCTTTACAATGTGGCGGCCGTGCTGGTGGAACAGGGCCATGACGTCCAGGTATTGAACTGGCACGATCTGCGGGGGCAGCCGGAGGCCATGGAAACTGTCCTGGCAATCGAGAAGCCTGAGGTGGTCGGGTTATCCATCCTGCATGCCAATCGCTGGGGCGGCATTGAGATTGCCCGCCTGGCCAAGACGGTGGATCCGGATGTCCGGACGGTGTTCGGCGGCATTGGAGCCAGCCTGCTGCGGGAGCACTTTTTGAACCATTTTCCGGAAATCGATTTCATTGTGACCGGCGAGGGTGAACACAGCCTGGCTGCCCTGGTGGACTGCCTGGACAAAGGCCATGCCGAGGATATAGAGAAGATAGCAGGGTTGGCTTTTCGACAGGGGGCTGCCATCCAATGCAATCGCGCCGCGCCCCTTATCAAGGACCTGGATGAACTCCCCGATCCGGCGCTCTATTTTAATTTTCAGCACCTGTCCCTTACCCGCGGCTGCCCCGGCAACTGTACCTTCTGCGGTTCTCCTGAGTTCTGGCAGCGCAAAGTGCGGTTCCATTCAGCCGGCAATTTTGTGGATCGGATCGAGCGGCTATACCGCCGGGGGGTTACCTTTTTCTATTTTTCCGACGATACTTTCACCTTGCGCAAACAACTTGTGCTGGAGGTCTGCCGGGAGATCAACCGCCGCAATCTGCCCATCACCTGGGCGGCCATCTCCCGCGTGGACACGGTGGACCAAGAGGTTCTTGCAGCCATGCGCCTGGCCGGCTGTATCCAGATCAGCTACGGGGTCGAAAGTGCCAACGAAGGCATCCGCGGCTTTCTCAACAAGAAGACGGATACGGCCCAGATCCGCCGGGCATTTGCCTTGACTGCCCGGAACGGCATCATGACCCGGGCTTACTTCATTTATGGCTGCCCCGGCGAGTCCTGGGAGACCATCGCTGAAAATATAGCCTTGATCCGTGCGATCAAGCCGCTAAGTGCTATTTTCTACATCCTGGATATCTTCCCGGGCACACAACTCTACCAGGATTATCTGGCTGCCACCGGCAACACGGATGATATCTGGCTCGAACGCATCGAAGATATCCTCTATTTCGAAACCGACCCCAACCTCAGCCGGGAACTGGTGCTGGCCTTCGGGAAGAAGCTGCGCAGCTCCTTTTTCGAAGACCTGCCGCAATTTGTTGCCAGCCTGGAACTGAGCGCCGATCCGCAGATGGCGCCCTACCATGCGGATTTCTGCTCACGGCTGGGTATGACTTTCGACCAGGGCGACTACGCCCGTAACGAGTTGATTCCCGATCGCGAAGCGACGGCCCGACACCTTTATAATAAAGCGTTGCGCTATCATCCTGATGCCCGGGCCTACCTGGGTCTGGGAATGATCAAGCAACGGCGCCTGGCATTTGGCGACTCTATCAAAGTACTGGCCGAAGGCGCTGAATTTTTCCCTGATAATGAGCAGATCGGGATCTGTCTGGCAGTAAGCCAGATGAACCTCGGGCAGTTCGAACGGGCCCTGGAAAACCTGCAACGCTTTGAGAACTCGCCTCAAGCCGGGCCGCTCATTACCCAGTGCCGTCAGAGACTCGGCGTCTGAAGGTGCAATATGGGGCAATAGGAGCTATTTCTAATAAGGATTTTGGCCCGAGGTGCGGCGGCCGTGAGGTTTCCCCGCGTTGCGGGACTTCCCGCTTGATCAATTTCTCAAATGTGGGTCGCAACCGGAGGGCGCCAGCGAAGCCAGTGCCTTGCGTGGTAAATACGCAAGTATGTCGAGGATAGCACTAAAGGCTGCGCCGGCCAGCTTGAAGAGCGGCACTGCGTGCCGAAACCGAACGCCAAACGCCGAGATTGGGCCTAAAGACAATTTAGAGACAGCCCCTATGGTACCATCAGGTTAAACAGGATATCGTTCTCCATGTAAACCTGCTCGAGCTGTTCCTGGTGTTTCTGCAAATTGTCACCCCGGCGGGAAGCCAGTTCCTGCACCATATGCTGAATCACGCACAGCATGTTGGATACATTGCCGATAAACGGAATGGACCGCGAGGGAACAACCAGGGAAAGGTTGGCAAACGGGATCACCGGGGAGATGGATGCATCGGTCAATACGAGGAGCGTGTGGCCCAGCCGGCGAACCAGCTTGCTCAGCTTGATCAGTTCATTCGGATAGCGGGTGGCCGCCGTCAGAATGACCAGGGAGTTGGGCGGTGCATTGGTCAGAAAGTCTATGGTGGTGGAATCGCTGCCGTTGAAGATGTGAATCCCCTTGCGGATTTTCGTCAGCGACCAGCCCAGATAATAGGCGAACGTATAGGACAGCCGCGATCCGGTCACAAAGACATGTTCACTTTCGTCAAGATAGGTAACAAACCGGTTCATTGTCTCGACGTCAATGGTCTCGTACATGTGTTTGAGGTTATTGAGTTCCTCCAGGACCCCCCGGTGTAGGCGGTCCAGGCCGGGCTCCTTGATGCCTTTCATGTCAACCCTTTCCGGAAGGGACATGCCGGTATTGATAAAATCCTTGAGCGCCTGCTGAAAATCGGAATAGCCCTGATACCCGATAGAGGCTACAAACCGGACAACTGTGGCTTCGGAAACCTCGCAGGTTTCGGCCAGTTCTTTGGTCGTCATGAACACCACCTTGGCTGGATTCTGCATGATATAGTTGCCCAGGGTCTGGGCTTTCGGGGTCAGGGATTCCAGTTTAGTGGTGATTTCGGAGATAACCGGATGTAGGGTATTGGTCATTTACGGCCTCGTTGCATACTTAAAAGGTTGGGGCAAATTTTATATAATTTATTAATTTAATTGATTTTTAGTCTACCAATCTGAATATGTCAAGAACAAATGTAGCAAAAACAATCAAAAAAATATTTATATATTGACAGGAAACCTTTCATCGCATATGGATCAAGGGAAGAACATCGCCAACACATTATAAATCCAAACAATAAGAGAAAACGCATGCTGTTTAAAACCAAACCCATGTGGGGCCGGCAGACCGGATTAAAATCCAGTTATGACGTGGTGATTATCGGCGGCGGGCTGCACAGCCTGGCTACGGCCTATTTCCTGGCCCGGGATTATGGGATTACCGATGTGGCCGTCATCGAGAAGAACTATATCGGGTTCGGGGGGGCCGGCCGGAACACGGCTATCGTGCGGGCCAACCAGCGGACCAGCCAGAACGTGCCCTTATATAAGGAGGCCCTGGATCTTTGGCCGGTGCTGACCCGGGAACTGGATTATAACCTGATGTTCAACAACTGCGGCAATCTCAATCTCATGCACTCCGAAGCTGCCATGAAAGCCGCGCGGATGAACATTGCCACGGCCCAGTTCCACGGGGTGGAATCGCACCTGATCGACGCCCGGGAAGCCAAAGAAATGGTGCCGGCCCTGAACATTTCCGAGGATATCACCTTCCCCATTCACGGGGCCATGTATCACCCGCCGGGCGGTGTCCTCCGCCACGACGCGGTGGTCTGGGGTCTGGCCCGCGGCGCGGCGCGTAAAGGTGTTGAAATCCACCAGCAAACCGAAGCACTGGGGATCGGCACCCAAAACGGGAAAGTCACCTCCGTGACAACAAATCGGGGAGAGATCCAGGCCAAGCAGGTCCTGGTTTCCGCCGGCGGTTATTCGGCGGCCTTAATCCACGGTTTTTTGGGGATCAAACTGCCCATCTCGGTCCTGACCATCCAGGCCATGGTGACCCAGCCTTTGAAACCGCTGCTCAATCACGTGGTTTCATCCGGAGCCTATCATGCTTATGCCAACCAGACCCTGAAAGGTGAGATTGCCACCGGGGCCCACATGGATCCGTGGCCCAATTACACGACGTTGAACACTGCTTATTACATCAAACACCAGGCCGAGGCCCTGTCCGAATTTCTGCCTTGTCTGCGGGGGGTGCGGTTCATGCGCATCTGGGGCGGGCTGGCGGATATGACCCCGGATATGGCCCCCATTATGGACGGCAACAACCAGATAGAGGGGTTTTTCATGGATTGCGGCTGGGGCTATTTTGGCTTCAAATCCTGCTCGGCCGTGGGCAAATACATGGCCGAATTCATAGCGACAAACACCTGCCCGGACATGCTCAAGCCCTTTGCCCTGCAACGGTATCAGGAGCACCGGCTCATGGGTGAAACCGCGGCGCTGGTAAGCTACAGCCCGGATAACTAGTGGCCATCCATAAATCCCAGATTTATGGATGGCGCTATTAGCTTTTTGCGGTTAGCAATTAGGTCATATCCTATTTTGAAACCTTTTAATAAACAGCTAACTGCTAAAAGCGAACACCTGCCATCCATGATTCCCAATCATGGATGGATACTTTAAGGAGAACAAGCGATGGCGTTGACAATCACCTGCCCGATCTGCGGTCCCCGCAACGGGTATGAGTTCCGGTATGGCGGCGAGGAAAAGGGACCCCGGCCCGAGGAGAATAACCTGACCCCCGAAGCGTGGTGCGACTATGTCCACCTCAACGAATGCGTGGCGGGTGTTCAGCAGGAGTGGTGGTTTCACCGCGACGGGTGCGGGGCGTGGTTTACCATATTCCGGGATACAACCACCAACCTTCAAACGGAGCAGCCGGAGGCCAGCCAATGATGAACAGGTTCGACCATCTGCCCACGTTGAAAATAGACGGCAATACCAAGATCCCATTTGAATATAAGGGCAAGGAATATTTCGGCGTCCAGGGCGATACTGTCGCGACGGCTTTATACGCCAACGGTGTACGGATGTTTGCCCGTAGCTTGAAGTACCACCGCCCCCGCGGTCTCTATAGCCTCGATGGGGAGTGTTCCAATACCCTCATGGAAGTTGATGGTATTCCCAACGTCCGGACCGAGAACACCCTGCTGAAGTCCGGCATGGTTATCAAGGAACAAAATGTCAAAGGCTCGGCCGCCTACGATTTGCTGGGCTTTTTAGACAAACTGGACTGGGCCATGCCGGCGGGGTTTTACTACCATACGATGCACAAACCGGCCATGATCTGGCCACTGGCCATGCGCCAGATTCGCAAAGCGGCCGGCATAGGTAAACTGGCCCCCGATTTCCAGATGCCGGGCACCTACGACGAGATATATCCCACGGCGGATGTGTGCGTCCTGGGTGGTGGCCCGGCCGGTATGTCCGCGGCTCTGGCGGCAGCCGAGCAGGGGCTGCGGGTCATTCTGATGGAAGCCCGGCCCTGGTTGGGCGGTCATTTTGACTACCGCACGGCGGCCTATAAAGACGGTCAGACCCTGCACGACCGGGCCGCGCAATTGGCCGGTGAAGTTGAAAAGGCGGATAATATCCGGGTCTTCACTCATACCTCCATGGTGGGGGCATACAACAATAATCTCATCACCGGGTTCCAGATCGGCCAAGACGCCGACCCTTTCGACGAACGGTATTTTGAGATCCGGGCCACGGCCGTGGTGGTGGCCACCGGCTGTATCGAACGGGCCCTGATTTTTGACAACAATGAGCGCCCGGGGGTGATGCAGGCGAACTGTGCCCTGCGGCTGGCCAATACGTACGGCCTGCTGCCCGGCAGCAAGGCCATATTCAGCGTCGGTCACGACCTGGGGCTCGAAGCGGCCCTTACCCTGCACGATCTGGGGTTGGCGGTTGCATGCATCGCGGATGTCCGGGAAGACGGGCAGGATGAGGGGTTGCTCACTGCACTGCGCGAACGCGGAATTACCGTGATCAGGGGCTGGGTGGCTGCCCGGGCCCACGGCAAACAGGTTAAAAAAGCAACCCTGACAAGCATTGACGGTACCGCGACGCAAACCCTCGACTGTGACCTCCTCGTGGCTTCCGCCGGCTTGACGCCTGTGACCGGCGCCCTGACCGTGGCACAGGCCAAGCTGCGGTACGACAATCATACCGGTTATTTCCTGCCCACCGAGCTGCCCGCGAACATGCACGCGGCCGGCCGCATGTTGGGACTGGACAGCGGCCCGGCCATTGAAGCCTCGGGCCGCCAGGCCGGATTGCAGGCGGCCCGCGATTGCGGGACGGATGTGGATGCAGCGATAAGGGCTGTCCGGACCGAACGCGAACACCTGTCCGGCCCGGCCCGGGGGACCAAGTTCGTTACCGCCCCTGTCAAGGGGCGCAAGAGCTTTATCTGTTTTGATGAAGACACAACCATAAAAAATGTCAAACAGGCCATCGATAAGGGCTTTGATGTCCCGGAACTGATCAAGCGCTTTTCCGGCGCCGGTCTGGGACCCGGCCAGGGCGGTATTCCGGGACACAACCTGCCCCTGTATACCGCCAAATACCAGGCCCTTTCTGATATTACCATCCGGCCCACGACGGTGCGTCCACCCCTGGTGCCGACGCGGATCGCGACCTACGCCGGGGCCCAGCATACCATGTTCAAACAAACCCCCATGGACGCCATGCAGCGCCGGGACGGCGGTATTTTCAGGAATATCGGGGTGTGGCAGCGGGCCCGCTATTTTTCCGAGGATTTTACCTGCCAGGCAGAAATAGAAAATGTCAGAAAAAACGCGGGCATGCTGGACGGCTCTACCCTGGGGAAGTTCAGAATTCATGGCCCGGATGCCCTAAAAGCGCTTCAGAGGGTCTACGTATCCGACATGGCCAAAGTAAAGGCAGGACGGGTTAAATATTCGGCCATGTGCAACGATGACGGGTGCGTTATCGATGACGGGGTGGTGGTCAAACTGGCGGACAACGATTACTACTTAACCACCTCAACGGCCCGGGCCGGGCAGACGGTGGAATGGGTCCGCTACCACACCCGCTACGACGGGTGGGATTTTGCCCTGGTCAACCTGACCGATTCCCTGGGGGTCATCAACCTGTCCGGACCCAATGCCAGAGAAGTACTTGCCAAGGTGGTGGACATCGAGGTGACCAATGAGGCGTTCGGTTTCGCCGAATACAAGGAGTTCAAAATACGAGAGGCCATCCCGGTGCGGGCCATGCGTCTCGGATTTGTGGGCGAACTTTCCTATGAACTGCACGTGCCGTCTTCCTACATGCAGTCTGTCTGGATCATGCTTAAGGAGGCGGGTAAGGAATTTACGATCCGCAATTTCGGGGTGGAAGCCCAGAATGTGCTGCGCATGGAAAAGGGGCACATCATTTTGGGGCAGGAATCGGAGCAACGCACCAATCTTTTGGATGTAGGGCTGGGCTTTCTCTGGGACCGCCATAATGCCGCGGCCAAAAAAGTCGGCGCTGTTGCCTTGCGCCAGGCTGAAAGTGACCCTTCGCGCCTGAAACTGGTGGGTTTTAAAATGGAGAACAACGGCCGCGCCCCCCGGGATGGGGCGGTGATCGTGGATCAGGCCATCCGGGGATACGTCTGCACGGCCCGTGACAGCTTTACCCTTAAAGAAGCGGTGGGCATGGCCCTGGTCGACGCGGACCTTGCCAAGGTCGGTACCCGGCTGGCGTTCTTCGAAGATGAATGCGACGGCAAACTGATATATGGCGAAGTCGTCAAAATGCCCTTTTATGATCCCAAAGGTAAACGTATGAAAATGTAAGGAACCAGCATGAATGCACTCCAAAGAATCTCACCGGTTGGGTTGTCGGGGACGCCGTTGAAAACAGAAGCGCGGGACCACTGGCAGGTGGTTCTGGAATACCAGGATGAAGGCCAGGGGCCTTACCTGGTGGACCTCAGCCACCGGAACCGGCTGGACCTGCAGTCTTCAGATCTGGCTTCAAAAAAGCCATTTGGAATGACCGTCCCGGATATTCCCGGTCGGTCACTTATGGACAAGGGCATCCTGGCCAACCGGATGAACCGGACCCAGGTTTCCCTTTATCATCTGGACGGTGAGCGTCCGGACCTTCCGGCCGAGCCGGAATACACGGATGTGACCGAGGCCACCCTGTTTATTGCCTTGATCGGTGCGCCGGTCTTTAGTATCTGTGAAAAATTAACGGCCCTTGACTTTATGGCTCCTGACCGGCAGCCCCCGTTTTTATATCAGGGGCCCTTTGCCCATGTACCCTGCCAGATGGTAACCCTTAATCGGGATGCGGCCCAAGCCGGTCTGGTCCTGACCTGCTCGCGGGGGTACGGACGTGACATGATCCATGCGATTATGGGGGCCGGTGAAGAGTTTGGGCTCCGGCCGGCCGGTGAAAGTCGCTTCACCCAGTGGTTTCAGAGCTTGTAACGCCTGATGAACGGTAAACCTGAAAACCCTATCTGCGGTCTGTGGCGACAAGGCCGCGGATAGAAAACCGACAGCCGCCTGTCGGCTTACAAGGAGATGAACATGAACGTGAAATATGATGCCATTATTATCGGTGCGGGTGTTATCGGCGCCCCCATTGCTTACGAGCTTACCAAGATGGGCTATAAGACGCTGAATGTGGATAAGCTGCCCGATGCCGGTGAAGGTTCCACGTCCGGATCATGCGCCATCGTCCGGGCACACTACTCGACGGCCGACGGGGTGGCCATGGCCTACGAAGGGTTTAAATACTGGCTCGACTGGGAAAACTATCTGGACCAGGTCGAAGATGAAAAGGGTCTGGCCCGGTACATGAACACCGGCTCCATCCTGATCAAATCCGACGGGCACGACTGGCGCAAGGTCAAGCAGAACTATGATGAAGTGGGCGTCCAGTACGAAGAGTGGGACCGGGAAACGCTGCTGGAAAAGGTTCCGGTGGCCGACCTGCATAAATTCTGGCCGGTCAGGCGCCCGGAAGACCCCCAGTTTTTCGACGATCCAACCGAATTCATCGAAGGCGCGATTTTCTGTCCGGAGGGCGGCTATGTGAACGATCCGGCCCTGTCGGCTCACAACATCATGCGTGCCGCGGAAGCCAAAGGCGCCGAGTTCAAGTTCAACGCGGAAGTGGCGGACGTGCGCAGTGAGGGCGGCAAAGTTACAGGGATCACCCTGAAGGACGGCACCCAGATCGATGCCGGCATTGTGGTAAACGTGGGCGGGCCCCATTCCTGCAAAATAAACCAGATGGCCGAGGGTGTGTGGGAAGGCTGCAATATCAAAACCAAGGCCCTGCGCCATGAAGTCATGTACTGCCCCTCGCCGGACGATTATGATTACCTCAATGACGGGTATCACATGTCCGACGGCGATATCGGCTGTTATGTCCGGCCGGAAGTGGGCAATACCTTCCTGATCGGCAGTGAAGATCCGGACTGCGACCCCCAGGAATGGGTGGACCCGGATGAGTTCTATGCCGGGAAGGGCGGTCACGGCCGTGACAACGTCCTCAGCGACGAACAGTGGCAAGCCCAATGCTACCGGCTGGGCAAGCGTATCCCCACCCTGCAGGTACCCAATCAGCCCAAGGGAGTCGTCGACCTATACGATTGTTCCGACGATTGGATCCCGATTTACGATAAATCCGACCTGCCCGGCTTTTATATGGCCATCGGGACCTCCGGCAACCAGTACAAGAATGCGCCGGTGGTGGGCCGCATGATGGCGGAGTTGATCGATAACTGTGAGAAAGGGTTGGACCATGACAATGAGCCCTTTCAGTTCACATTTAAATATATCGGGCGCTCTACCAATGTCGGTTTCTTTTCCCGGAAACGGGAAATCAACTATAACTCAAGTTTTTCGGTGAACGGATAATCTGCGGTGACGGGAGTTATCTCCGGTTTCCAGATGAATGCGTTTTCTTCCAGAGGCAGCGCCGACATATCCTTCCGGCTCTGCCTCTGGCGGTTTGCCGCTGCTCTCTGAAGGCAGCGTGCCGGAAAGGGTGTCCGCGTATATCCTTCACCGGTTTGCTGAAGACGGATAATAAAGATGCAAATTTATGTCTGCGTGAAACATGTACCCGATTCCGCGGCCAACATCACTATCGTTGATAACACGTCCATTGATGAAAAGGTTGCGTTTCTGCTCAATCCCTATGACGAGCATGCTGTCACGGAAGCGGCGGTATTAAAGAAGCAATTCGCGGACACCGAAATTATTGCGGTCTGCCTGGGGAGAAAGGACGCAGAGAAGACCATCCGGTCTGCCATGGCCATGGGGGCTGACCGGGGCATCTTGATTGAGGCCAGCGAGGCGCCGGACAGCATGACCACAGCGCGGGCTCTTAAAGCGGCTATCGACCAGGACGGAACACCCGGCATCATCTTGACGGGCAAAGAGTCCATCGACGCCGAAGGTATGCAGACCATGTTTCGCATCGGAGCGCTGTTCGATTTTCCCGTCGTGACCAACGCGGTTGCTGTCAAAGCCGAGCATGACCGGGCGCTGGTGACCTATGAACTGGCGGGCGGTCGGACCCGGACCTGCGAACTGGCCATGCCGTGTGTGGTGGCGGCCGGACGCGGGCTGAATACCCCGGCCTATCCTACTTTTCCCGATGTGGTCAAAGCCCGCAAAAAGTCGATACGGGTGCTTGCCCTGAGCGACCTGGTAATCGATACCTCGCCGGGCAGCTCGCGGGTGGTAGCTTTGGAGCCGCTCGTGCAGGTGCGCAACCCACGACAAATCAACGGCTCACCCCGCGAGATCGCGGCCCGGATTGCCACTATTTTAAAAGAAGAAGCCAAGGTCATTACATGAAGAACATCGGTATTCTGATCGAGGCGGAGAACGGGACCTTGAAAAGCGCCAACCTGGGCATGATCACCCTCACCCGGGCGGCTGGCATGCAGTTGACGGCTTTTGTTGTCGGTGTGTCGGTATCAGCGGCCAGCGCCGACTTGGAAACATATGGCATTGCCAGGATTGTGGCCCTGGACCTGACCGCCGACCAGCAGCAAAATCCGGTCGTCCTTGCGAAAGTCCTGGTTCAGGCGGTTCGCGCCTTCGATATCGATGCTTTCGTCGGCCTTTCCACCGCCAGCGGCAAAGATCTTCTCCCCAGGATCGCCGCTTTCCTGGATGCACCGCTGGTCATGGATTGTGTTGCGATAGATTTTCACCAGGGCAAAGCCCGGACATCCCAATTTTCAGGCAAGACGCTGGCCACCATAGAAGTCGCCGGCGACGTTTTAATCTTCGGCATCCGACCCAATGTCATTGACCCTGTGCCGGCCCCGGTTACGGCTGAGGTTGTTTCTTTTGAGGGCCGCAATCTGGAGGCAAGCGGTTTCACGGTGCTGCAAACCGACAAAGTAGACGAGACGGCCAGGATTAATCTGGCTGAGGCGGATGTTATTCTTTCCGGCGGACGGGGCATGGGCAACAGTGAAAATTTCGGCCTCCTCTACCAGTGTGCCGCGAAACTCAGTGCTGCGGTGGGCGCTTCCCGGGTGGCGGTTGACTCCGGCTGGGTGCCGTATCCTATGCAGGTGGGACAAACCGGTGAGAAGGTGAGCCCGCGGGTATACATTGCCTGCGGCATTTCCGGATCGGTGCAGCATTTTGCCGGGATGAAAACGGCGGGCCTGGTGATCGCCATCAATACGGACGCGCAGGCCGCCATCATGTCCAACTGCGACTACTTCGCGGTGGCCGACGTGCTGGAAGTCATACCGGAATTGACCAAACAACTTAAAAATGACTGAATCCCCCAAAAACCGACCCGGCCGCTTTTTACTTGATCTGGACAGCGCCAATTATCTTTCGCTCTTCGATGAGTTCAGTGACGGTGTGCTCGTCACGAATGCCGAAGGAGTCATTGTCTACTACAACCAGGCGATGTCCCGGATCGATGAAATGCCGCCGGATCAGGCCCTCTCGCAAAAGATCACCGATATCTACGATCTCGATAACACCACCAGCCTGGTGATGCAGTGCCTGGCAAAGCGTACCGTAATCATCGATGAGCCTATTTACTACCGCACCCGCATGGGCAAGTTTGCCAATACCATTCACACGGTGATGCCGATTTTCAACCGGGAGAAGCTGGTTGGCGCGATCTGTTTCGTCAAGGATTATCACGTCATGGCCGAGACCGTCGCCGCCATGCCATTGCCGGAGAATGATCGGCAGTTTGATATTGCCGCCATCACCTTCGAGAGTATCATCGGCAGGGATCCAGCCTTTGTCGACGCCATCAATTCGGCCCGCATGGCCGCCGGCACCCCGTCGCCGGTGATGCTTTTCGGCGAGACGGGTACCGGGAAGGAGCTATTTGCCCGGGCCATTCATAACCACAGCTCACGCAGTGCCCGGAAATACACTCCGGTGAACTGCGCGGCCATTCCCGAAAATCTTCTGGAAGGCATCCTCTTCGGGACATCGAAGGGCGCTTTCACGGGTTCGGTGAACAAGGCCGGCCTGTTTGAAAGAACCAACCAGGGCACCATTTTCCTGGATGAAGTCAATTCCATGCCGGTGGGCCTGCAGAGTAAAATCTTGCGCAGTATCCAGGAAAAACGCATCCGGCGGGTCGGGGCGCTAAAGGAAATCGAAATCGATCTTAAGATTGTCAGTTCCGTCAACAAGGACCCCCACGTGGCCATCACGGACGGTACGTTGCGATCCGATCTCTTTTACCGTCTGGGCGTGGTGTTCATCCATATCGTGCCCCTGCGGGAAAGGATGGGCGATCTGGAGATTCTAGTGGCGCACTTTATTGCCAAACACAATATGCTGCTGGGTAAAAATGTAAAGCACATTTCCAGCGAAGTGATGGATCTTTTCAAGGTCTATAACTGGCCCGGCAACATCCGCGAACTTGAGCACGTGATCGAAGGGGCCATGAATGTAATGGGGACCGACCCTGAGATCCAGCCCCGGCATCTGCAAAGCCATTTTTCGAACTGGTCCGTGAAAAGCCGACCGGAAGAGCACCCGGCCCGGGGGGCGGCGCTGTCGACAAACCAGACCGCCGGCCTGATCAAAACCACAGCCGCCCATGAGAAGACAATCATCGCGGATACGCTGGCCGCCAACCAGGGCAATATTACCCGGACCGCTAGAGCCCTGGGCATTTCACGCCAGCTGCTGTACTACAAAATCAAGAAGTTCAAGATCAACCGCGATTTAATTTAGAACCAACCCGAAGTGGTCTAGTCTTTATTCAGCGCCTTAAAACCTGGCCCTCAGGGCCAGGTCTGAGATAGTCGGCTGTGCCGTAAAGGCATTATCCTCGCACAGAGGCGCAGAGACGTCTTCCTTCAGTCAAGAATTAAATGAACAGTCCAGCTCAGCTGGGAAACCACGCATATTATCCCGCTACGCGGGATTAAAACCGAAAGGGCCTTGAAGTGGTTCTTCGCACGATAGTGCGACTATATCCTGGTTTTGATCTCCCGACTGCGCTGGACTTTTCATTGATTTTAAGTTTAATGAGGACGTCTCTGCGCCTTTGCGTCTCTGCGCGATGCACGGTTTTGCCTTTGTGTTTTGATAGTAAAGCCCCTTTTAGGGGCGTCCCAAAGCCTGGCCCTCCGGGCCAGGATGCTTTACCCATCATCCGAACGTCACTCCCCGCCGGTTGTTTCCTTTGTGCGGGGCGGTGCTTTGAGGCTGCACGGCACCAGGACCTGACATTTTGCACAGACGTGGGTCTCACTATCCATTCCGGCCAGGGCTTCCAGCTTGGCCAGGTTCGATTTCAAACGCTCCCAGCAGAGTCGCCGGTCAATGCCGGTGGTGGACACGGCATCCACCGGACAGCGCTTGAGGCACACCAGGCACTTCCGTCCGTTTTTATGCAGGCACAGCTCCGGTGCCCTGACCAGGGGCGCATCGCCCAGGTCCGCTTCCGTCACCAGGCTGCCCATCCGACCGGCGCACCCGGAGGGTGTGATCAACTGGGCGTTCACTCCGAAACGGCCCAGTCCGGCCAGGTACCCCAGGTGCTTATGGGACCAGCGGGCGACGAGTTCCGCTTCGTTGAAGTTGTGGGTGGCCGGGGTTAGTGCAGCCCGGTAGCCCCGCGCCTTAAAATACCCCTGCAGGTATTCACTGGCCCGGTTGATAAGCCGATTGGTCGCCTCATAAGCCAGCCCCCAGTTTCGGCAGGGGGTGTCCCCCTTATGGTTTTCGACGGCCAGTTCTTTTTTAAACGGCAGGAAGAAAACCACGACCGACCGGGTTTCAGCCAGCAACCCGGACGGCAATAGGTGATCACGGGCGGCGATGTCGGGCAGCCGGTCGAAGCGGTCGTCGGCCCGGGCGTTAACCAGCAGCGGTTCCCGCCAGATAGGACGTTCATGGTATGTGACTGGATAGGCCTGCACATAATCGGTAAGCAGATTTCGCAGATCCTGCGGTGTAATGGTAGGGCTCAAGGAAACCTCCCGAATGTAGTATTCAACTAGAAGCTATCTCAAAACAGAATTTCGGATCAAGGTCAAGGCGGCCGCGAATATCAACCCGGAGGTGCCAGCGAAGCCAATGCCCATCGTGGTAAATACATCAGGTATTTCGATGAGTTGATATGAGCGCCCAACGCCGAGATTGGGCCAAAAGGCTTTTTTGAGATAGTTTCTGACCTATTCAATGTGCGACTTTTGCGCTAGGTCGCCACCGCGCCAGAGGTACAGCGCCAGCAGGGGCGTGGATTCGGTCCGCATGCCATGGGCCAATCCCGACCGGTGGTAGATCGGTTCGCCGCGCGGTCGTGCTACCCAGTCGTCTTGGCTCTGTGTCCAGAACGTCGGCGCGCTCAGAGGTACGTAGATTTCCTCCGCGGCGTGGCTGTGCAGGGGATAGAGCGTATCCGGGCCCAGCAGCAGGAAACCGCAGGCAATGACGCTGTTGGCAATGGGACCGCGCAACCCGATCAACTCGGTCCAGCCGTAATTTTGTAAAAAGTCACGCCCGAAATCTGCCTGCGTGTAGGTCTGACCCCAGAAAAGATGTTTAGCCGCAGCGACCAGTGTCTTGATGACCGCGGCGGTTTGTTTATCTGTTGCCGCGGCCACCTTCGGCAGGCAGGCAACAACGGGTAGACTACGCGGGGTGACCGCTCGGGTTCTAAAAGGCTTAGAGGGCCAGTGCGTCAGAAAGGGGGTGTGAGCCACATTTTCCAGGCCAGAAAGATAGGCAAGGACAGTATCTGCAAGTTCAATTGCTTTTTTCATAGAGATCGACATATTGCACCGAAACAGCGAGCGAATCAAAAGGTCTGTCAATATGCCTAAACAGGTAATCTTCAAAAGTGCTCATTATGTACCTGCGTTTTTCTCTTTCACCTTGTTAAGGTCGCGGCGTATTTTACCCGGCGATGATTCTACGGTGTCGCGTGACCGATATCAAGGGCGACATCAAATTGCGCCCTGATGCGAACTTCTATATCTTGATTTATTCGGGGGACAGTGTCCGCATAGACAACGGCTCTGGCCCTTTCATTGGCACGTTGCCAGGCATCCCGGCAGCCATCCTTTTCCCAGGAACTTCTGCTTCCGGTATGGCTGATGCCATTGCCTGCAAAATACTCACTCCGCATATGTTTTAACGTGTGGGGACTCATCAGGTAGTGTCCCCCCGGCCCCACGTCTTTGATGGCCTCAAAAGCGAGATGCTCCGTATCGACCTGAATCCCTTTTAATAAACTGCAGCTGGCCCCGATGATTTCGTCATCTATGATATATTGTTCCAATGCAACGGCATTCATTGATTCCAGCATTCCGGCGGCATGGTGAATATAATTGTTCCCCCCCATAACTGCCAACAAGGTCGTAAAGGCCTTTTCCCAACCTGCCTGGGCATCCGGTATTTTTGAATCACTCAAGCCTGATGAGGCATAGTTGGGGATGCCGATGTGCTGGCTGAGTTGGTGCTGGGCAGCCTGCATCGTGCCGCATTCAATGGCACCACCCCTGTAAACCAGGGTTTTCATATCTGCTCTGGCCGGCAGGGCACCGTACAAAACCGGCGCCCCTGGTACGGTCAACTGGTGGACGGTCAGGCCGGCAAGCTCTTCGGCATGGGCTTGCAGCAGGGTGCCGGCCATCGTCATGGGCGCCGTTGAACCGCTCATGGGCGCCGTGGTAATGGTGGTGGGTATGCCAAGTGTGGCTGCCTGTCGTACATTGGCCACGCTTTGTGAGCAGAATTTCAAAGGGCTTATAATGGCACAGGCGGAAATCGAGAAGACCGGTTTTTTCCTTAAAATCTCGTCGTTCCCGACGACCAATGCGGCCATGTTAAAGGCTTCCACAAGGCCCTGGCGAAAGTTGCATCCAAACATGATGTGTTTGCGGGTACCCATCATAGCAGCAAAAAGAATGTTGGGGTCATACCGTGCGGTAGGGATATCAAGCGGGGCGACGGCGCTTTGATAAAAATGGATATTGTCGAGCGTATCAACCAGTTTGGCGATGTGGTACTGATCTGCGAGACAGGTTCCTCGGATTTTACCGGTATCCAAATCAAGAATCTGGACCGTGGTGCCGCCTGTCCCGGCATAGACACGATCTTGGCCTAACTGCAGGTCATTTTTTCCATCCCGGCTGTAAAGCGTGAATTCCCGCGGTGCTTTGGCAACCGTTTCGGCCACGATGTCGCGGGGCATATAAATCCTGCCGGTGTGTCGATCAATTTCGCAACCGGCCCTGGCGAGCACGTCAAGTGCTTCCAGGTCGTCTTCATATCCGATCCCCACCTGTTCGAGGACATCAAGCGCTTTTTGATGAATAGTCTCAATTTCCTGATCGGTCAGGGGTTTGTAGAGTCCGCCAGTAAGTCCGCCGGTCAGCATTTATCTCTCCTTTAAAAGATGGCACCTACGCTTGTTCACGGCCGGTGTCCGGATCCCCCCGGGGGTCCAGGGTACTGATTACCGGAGATGTTTTCGGGATGGGAATATAGGGTACCTGTTCATCGGTTTTAACCCGGAGTTTCTTGCGGCAGATCCAGGCCGCGCCCCCTAAAAGTCCGCCACACATCGCTGTAAAGTGATAAAAGCCCCAGGGGCCGACCCAGGCAATCAGAGTAGAGGACAGGATCGGCCCCAGGCAGGCTCCCAGACCGAAGAACAGGATCAACGCGCCACTTACCGGTACGATGTCCTTTTTGTCAATGTTGTCCTGGGCGCGGGCCATGGCCACCGGGTAGATGGTGAAAACCACGCCGAAACAGGCGGTCAGCAGCAACAGGATAGGGAGGCCGAGCATACCCAGGTTGGCAATGGCGACGCTGACCAGCAGGACCGCAAATCCCAAAAGGGATAGTACCGTCAGGCGATTGAATCGGTCCGACAGCTGTCCAATGGGCCACTGAAACAGCAGGCCCGACCATACGGTCAGGCTCATAAACCACGAGACTTGGGCGATCGGGAGGCCAATTTTCAAGGCAAACATGGGGCCGATCGAGTAAAAGGAGCTGTTGATCATACCGGCGGTAAAACTGCCCACCATGCTGAAAGGCGCCAGGCGAAAAAGTTTGAGCAGGTTGTAGCGGGGCACTTCCAACGGCTGCGGATGGACGGCCCGGGTAATGGAGATGGGCACCAGGCACATGGCAAACAGGATGCCTGCCAACATGAAAATGCCCTTACTCTGCACATCGCTGACATTGAGCAGGAACTGGCCGCTGCCGTTGCCGAAGTAAACCAGGATCATGTAGATGGACAGCAGCCGGCCGCGCATCTGGGGCTCGACTTTTTCATTCAGCCAGCTTTCGATCACCATGAACAGGCCCGTGATGCAAAGCCCGCTGCAGATCCGGAGCAAAGCCCAGAGCCAGGCGTCCGGGAAGATACCGTGCAGCAGGGCCACGGCCGTCAACAGGGCAGCGAACGCCGCGAAGGCCCGGATGTGTCCCACCCGTTGAACAATCGGCTGGCAGAAAAAGATCCCCAGGGTGATGCCCACGTAATTGCACGACATGACCAGCCCGATGATTTGCTCGGAATAGCCGGAAAGGCTCATATTGACACTGAGCAGACTGTTCAAAAGGCCGGCGCCCATGGTGAGAATGGTTATGGCCAGCAACGGGGCAAAAAACGATTGGACGGTGGATCGCATGGTCTGCATGGGTCAGGCCCTTGTGCGTATCTCCGGAAACCGGGTTGCTGCGGCAAACCGGGTTGTGAAATCAGGTTCGGCTGCCAGGTCAAGAAAATTGATGGCCGGGGCGCGGGTTTCAATTTCCGTTCGCCGATCTTTATTGAGCAGGGCCATAATCGCACCGGTTCCGGCCAGGTTCGGGACACTCGATATCTCGCCGTGCAGGTCGCCGGGACACAGCAGGCCGATATCAAGCGCGCTGTGCCAGTTGAACGCGGCCCCAAACGCCCCCGTCAGAATGGTTCGGTCCAGGCGCGTGACGCCGGCATGCTTTAAGAGCGTCTGAATGCCCACCTGCAGGGCGGCTTTGGCAAGCTGGACCTGCCGGACATCTTTGAGCGTCATATGCAAAGCGCTCCCCGGCAGCCTGAAGCTGCGGCCCACACCCTGGTGGTCGCAGTGAACCTCGGAACTGTCCGGGTTGAACGTACCGTTTTTTCGGGTGATGCCGGTTTGGCGCATGACCGCCAGGGCATCGATGATCCCGGATCCGCAGATGCCGATGGGATCCGTGTTGCCCATGGTTTCAAAGCGGATCCGGTCGGTCTGGGCCGGATCCAGGTAGACACGCTTGACCGCGCCCGCAGCCGCCCGCATGCCGCAGGATATCTGGGCGCCTTCAAGCGCCGGACCCGTGGCGCAGCTCGTGGCCCACAGCTCCGATCCATTGCACAACAGGAGTTCACCGTTGGTCCCGATGTCGATGAGCAGAGTGGTGCCGCCGCGTTCATAGGGCCGGTCGGCGAGCAAGGCGGCCAGGATATCGCCACCCAGAAAGCCGGAAATCACCGGAAAGATGTACGCTGGGGTTGCGGGTAGCAGGGCGAGGCCCAAGTCCCCAACGGAAGTGCAGACCGGCTCACAGGTCACCGGGCGATAGGGGGCCAGGCCGATATTGCCCGGGTTCAACCCGGCCAGGATGTGCTCCATGGTCGTATTCCCTACGACCGTCAAGTCATCGACCGTTGTAAATCCCTGGCCGGCCGCCGCCAGGCAGGACTTGATCAGATCGTTCAGGGCGGTGGCCACCAGGGCTTGCTGCTTGGCCAGGCTGTCTTCATCGGCCCGGATCGCCGCAATGCGTGCAATGACATCTTCGCCAAACCGGCGCTGCGGGTTGGCTGCCGCCGCGGCGGAGAGTACCCGGCCGGTTGATAGGTCGCACAGGTAGACTGCCAGGGTGGTTGTACCGACATCCACGGCAAGGCCGAGACTTGTGGCCTGGTTGCCTTTATGGATCGTGGTCACGCCGCGGCCGGCGTGCTGGACCAGGGTAACGCCGGCGTGCCGGAGATCTTCTGATGACAGGCCCTCCAGGGAGGGCCGGGTGTTGAAACGGAGTTCTCCCGGCCAGGCTCGGTGGGCCGCCTGGACCAGGGTCTGCGTCAGGTCATGCCCCCCATCACCTGTTGGCGGCTTGAAGCTGTCCGGCGGCAGGTGAAACCTGCGGGCCGCCGGGCGCACCTCAAAGGTACCGGCGACAGTTGTTTTAGTGAATACTTCGAGGCCACTGAGCAGGGTTTTGGGGATAGTGACGGTTACCGGACCGGTCAGCCGGGCCTGGCAAGCCAGGCGGTGCGCGTCGGCCAGCCGGGATGGGGATAGCATTTCGCGTTCAAGTTTCTTTGCCGGGCTCAGGTTTGCGGGGTTGTCCACCACCACACGGCATTTGCCGCAGGTGCCCTTCTGTCCGCAATCGGAGCGCAGCGCCACGCCGAGTTGCGCGGCGGCCTCAAATACCGTGGCACCCTTAACCACCCGGCCACTGGTGTTAAAAGGGTTGATTGTTATGTCAACATGCTCTGCCATGAAACCCGCAAGTAGCGCTAATAGTTAAAAAGAATATCATTTTCCAGGTAGGCCTTTTCCAGCTTTTCCTGGTGAGGTTTCAGTTTTGCGCCCATGTCGGCCGCCAGGGAATGCACCAGGTAATTTATCAGGCAGATCAGTGACGTCGGATTGCCCAGAAAGGGAATGGTTTTTAACGGTGCAATCAGCACATGGTCGCTGAACTGAATCAGCGGACAGGCTGAACTGTCGGTCAGCAGGATCAGCTTGAGTTTCTGGCGTTTGACCAGTTTACCCATGCGAATTAATTCATTGGGATAGCGCGAAGTGGCGATGACCACCACCGCGGATTTTGGAGGGGTAAATATCAGCCGATCAATGGTCGTGCGGTCACTGCCGCTCAGTATGTTGACATTTTTTCTGATCTTGGCCATGGTCCAGCCCATATAAAACGCCGGGGCATACGAAAGCCGGGCGCCGATAATGTTTACGGCCGCCGCTTCCCGCAGTATTTTGCGGATTTTCTTGGTTTCCGTTAAATCTATTGACTTAAGCATGGCGCGGATGTTTTCGATGTCCTGATTGGCGATTCTTTCAAGCTCCGCGTCGTCACTGCGTACAACCGAGTCGGCCAGCCGGCTCCGGTCTATCAAGGTGAGTTCGGTATCGATAAGCTTTTTGAGGGCCTCGATAAAGAGACCATAGCTGGTGTATTCCAGCTGCCGGACGAAACGGACCACCGTGGCTTCGCTGACCTTGACGGCCGCGGCCAGCTGCCGGGTGGTCATAAAAACGGCTTTTTCGGGATTTGACAGGGTGAATTCAGCCAGTTGTTTACCCTTGGCGGTCAGGTTGGGATAGTGCCTTTTGATGGCCTGGTTCAACGAGGTGATGGCGTTGTCCATGGGGTCTCCCGCGGCGAAAGAGTTTAACCTTTCAGCTTTGTTACATTAATGGGGTGCAGTGTCAAGCATCTGCTAAAAAATGACAGGTCAAGCTATCAAAGTGCGGTAAGGCGACCATCTGGGCCCATTATATATCGTGAATGACAAAAATGTAATGAAAAGTATCAATTAAAATCTTTAGTATTGACAGTTTTGGTTTCTTATGACAGATTTCAGCAACCTGATGGAGGCTCTGAGCTGCCTCGCGTGGAAAAATCAATGCCCGTGCTATTCAGTTTCCATCAAGGCAAGGCCTTTGATTCCTCTGGTTGTTTCACGTTGGCTATATTTGATTTCCGGCCCTTTTCGTAGATGGCTGTCCTGCCTGCACCCGCATGTGGTTTTTTCCAAAGCAGAGCGCTATTTGGGCCGCGAGGCGGCGGGCGGTGAAAAAGGACCTCAACTCATCGATATAAAATAGATAATCGATAAATCCCACTCAGATAGGTTGTGGTTTTCAACCATTGACATTGTCGCGGGTAGAGGTTATCTCAATAGCCCTTTTGAGATAGCTTCTGAGCAACCCGATGATAAGGAGACAGAAAGATAGATACGGTTAAACATCTCGGCCAGCTGCTGACGGTCGATCTTAGCTCAAATCAGTGCCAATTCTCAGCAATGCCCGAACCCGGGTTGGCTTACATCGGAGGGCGCGGGTTCAATGTCTGGTATCTTTACCAGCACCTCGCCCAGGGCACCGACCCGTTGGGACCTGAAAATCTGCTGCTGTTTTCCTGCGGCTTTCTTACAGGTTCGTCCGCACCGGGGTCGGCCCGTCTGCATGTGAATGCCCTCTCCCCGTTGACCGGTATCTTGGGCAGCTCCAACATTGGCGGGTATGCCGGCCGCTGGCTGCGTTCCTGCGACGTCGCCTCCATTGCCATCACCGGCCGGGCATCAAAACCGGTTTATCTGTATATCGATGCCGACGGCGCCCGTCTTGAAGATGCTGCCCACCTATGGGGACGCGATGCTTTTGAAACCCAGGATAAATTGAAACAGACCCATGGAGATAACAAACTCAGGGTTCTGACCATTGGCCCCGCCGGGGAAAATACCGTTCGATTTGCTGCCATTATGACCGAAAGGGACCATGCCGCCGGCCGCACCGGTCTTGGGGCGGTCATGGGGTCCAAAAACCTGAAAGCCATCGTGATTGCCAAGGGTGAGCGTCTGCATTTTGCGGCCGTCACACCTGCCCAGAAAGCGGCTGTCAGAACCTATGCCACGGCCATCAAAAAGTCGGCCGAATTCAAATTTTTCTCCAGGTTCGGCGGGGCGGGATATGTCAAGTGGGCCAACGATTTCGGCATTATGGGTAGTCAGAATTACAGCCGGATCGGAACTGAACAGATTGAAAAAATAGATGGCCGCCAGTTGGGTGCCAACAAAGTCCGGTCCAGCGGCTGCTTTCGCTGCCCGGTGCAGTGCAAGGCCGAAATCAAGCTGGATAAAAAAGCAGCGTCAGAAATATTCACCCGGCCGGAATTCGAACCGGTCATCAACCTGGGACCCAAGTGCGGCCTCTTTGACCTGGACCAAATCACCCGGCTTGACAATCTCTGCGGGCGGCTGGGACTGGACACCACCTCGGCCGCCACCGTGATTGCCTTTGCCATGGATCTGTTCGAAAAAGAACTGCTGCCTGGTCACCTGGCCGGGGACCTTGATCTTTCCTGGGGCAACGCCGGCGTGATGGAAGAGCTGCTGAACCAGATAGCGGCCGGTGAAGGGCTTGGTAAGATCCTGGGGCAGGGCATCCGCAAAACAGCTGAAACTATCGGCAACGGTACCTTTAAGCACGCGGCGCATGTCAAGGGTCTGGAACTGACCGCCTACCACCCGTCGGCCATCATGGGCAGTGCGCTGGGCTACGCAGTATCCAGCCGCGGCGGCGATTATAATAATGTGTATGCGTCCCTGGAATACAGCTGGACGCCAGACGAGGCCGAAAAGGAATTTGGAACCCGCGAAGCGGTGAACATAAAATCCATTGAGGCCAAGGGACAGCTGGTCAAAAAGGCCATCACCACCAACATTTTGGTGGATAGCCTGGGCTTGTGTAAAGTTCCGGTGTTGACCCTTTTAAAATCCTTTAACCTCGAGCATGAGATCAGTCTTCTCCAGGGACTGACCGGGTTGCCTTATACCCGGGTGGATCTTTTTCAAACCGGAGAAAGAATTGCGGCCCTCGAGAAACTGTTTAACATCCGGCATGCCCGGGGAGATATCGAGGACAGCCTCCCGGACATGTTCTTCAGCCCGGAAGGTGAACCGGGGTTAACCCGGACTAAATTTGAAACCATGCTGCAGGACTATTACAGCGCCATGGGGTGGAGCAACAGGGGCATTCCGCCACAACCGAATGCCTATCCATAAACGGCATCTTTGGGCCCCGAGCGGCGTTATTGCTCTTTTGAACTCCTCGAAATAACCCATTATTCCTGCGAGTTCAAAATCGCGCTGGCCTTGCTCAGGACCAAAATCTACCATTTCCGGACGGCCATTGGTCAGAGACCCAATACAAATTGGAGGAGGGCAACCTTGATACAGTCTTCTAATACACAAACCCGGTCCGTCAGCATGCAGATTTTATCAGACGACCAGATCTGGGAAATCAGACAGGCGGCCTTCGATATAATTGAGAAGGTGGGGTTCAAATGCCGGCATAATGAAGTTCATAAGCTGATGCGCCAGGCCGGCGCCTGGGTAAAGGGAGATAATATTAAGATCCCCCGGTATATTGTCGAGGCCTGTCTGGTTACGACCCCCGGGGGCTGGACCATTTATGATCGCAACGGTCGCCGGGCGCTGGAGGTAGAAGGCGAAAAGAGTTATTTCGGTACCTCCACAGCCAGTCCGAACACCCGGGATGCGTCTACCGGTGAAATCCGGCCGACGACGATCAAGGATATTGAACTAGGGGCCAAAGTTGCCGACGCCTGCGAGCATATCGATTGGGTGATGCCTATGGGCACCGCCCAGGATGTACCCGGAGATGCAGCCGAACTTTACGAAATTCCTGCTCTTTTCGCAAATACCACCAAACCCGCCGTATTTATCGGGTACTCGGGTCTGGGGTGTGAGTATGTTTACGAAATGGCGGCTGTGATTGCCGGGGGGGCGGAGCAGTTGCGTGAAAAGCCGTTTCTCATTGTCTACCCGGAACCCATTGCCCCGCTTTTTTTCCCGGATGCGGTTATTGAGCGGATCTTTGCGGCCGCTGACCGGCATCTGCCGCAGCTGCCGGGTTCTACGGTTTCCGCCGGTGCCACCGGACCGGTGACGCTGGCTGGCGTCCTCGCTCAGATCACGGCGGAGTCCCTGATTCATATAACCATTGCCCAACTGCGCAAGCAAGGCTGCCCGGTGGCCATGAGCGGGAACGTCGGTATTCTGGACATGCGTACCGCTATCATGACCATGGGGGCCCCGGAAAACAGCCTGTGCATAGCCGCCCAGGCCGAGGTGGCCCGGTCCTTCAATCTGCCCACCTGGGGCTTGGCCGGGGTAACGGATTCTAAACTCCTGGATGTCCAGGCCGGCATAGAAGGCACTTTTTCAATCCTGAGCCAGGGCCTGTCCGGATTGAACCTGATCCACGATGTCGGCTACATGGCCTCGGGCATGGTGTGTTCATGCGAACAACTGGTGATGGGCAACGAGGTTGTCGGCATGACCAAACGCTTTGTTGAAGGCATTACCGTGAACAAGGAAACCCTTGCCCGACAGGTCATCGAAGCAGTGGGTCCGGCTGGGCATTTCATCACCCAGAAACACACCGTCGATAACCATAGAAAGGAACTGAGTGTTTCCCGGCTATTGAACCGCCAGAGTATCGACACCTGGAACACGGCCGGCCAACCGTCAATGGCCGAACAGGTGAAAGAAGAGGTCCGCCATATTGCGGAAACCCACCAACCGGAACCGCTAAGTGACAAGGTGGTAGCCGAACTGGAGCGGCTGCAAAGAGAAGGCGAGAAGGAAATCCTCACCAAATTAAAAAAAGCGTAAATGTGAAGACCGGATTCAGTTTCAATCGGAACAATACGCTTATGTCGAAGGGACCTGAAAAGTATTACAGACAAAAAAGCACGGAATTCGAATTTCGGAATTCGAATTTGTGCCAGCCCCTTTTTACAACCTTTTCAAGTGGCCAATAGTTAGCTCACGATTCATCTGGAGATAAAATGACAACCGCAAAATACGATGCCATCATTATCGGGGCCGGTATTATCGGCAACTGTATTACCTATGAACTGGCCCGCAAGGGCTACAGAACCCTGAGTGTGGACAAACTCGGGGGCTCCGGGTTCGGGTCCACCTCCGGCAGCTGTGCCATCATTCGGTTTTACTATTCGTCCCCCGAAGGGGTCGCCCTCGCTCGCGAAGGCTATTATTATTGGCTCAACTGGCCCCGGTATTTAAAAGTCGCCGACCCCCACGGTATGGCTTACTACAAAAACACCGGAGCTATGGTGTTCAAAACCGAAGTCAATCACCACCTGGAAAAGGTGATGACCTCTTTGGACGCCCTGGGTGTTGGCTATATCGAGCTTTCCCCCGAGGAGGTAAAAGACTATATTCCCAACCCGGACCTGCGCACCTATTACCCCCAAAAGCGCATGGACGACCCGGCATTCGGGCAATCTACCGGCGCGCAGGTCACCGGGGCGGTTTTTGCACCCGAGTCCGGCTACATCAGCGACCCCAAACTTTCCACCCACAATGTAGAAATCGCGGCCCGCAATCTGGGCGCCGATTTTATGTTTAACACTGAAGTCGTCGATATTCTCAGAAGTGCCGGACGTGTGTCCGGCGTCGCCCTGAGTGACGGCCAGACCTTGCAGGCTCCCGTGGTGATCAACGTGGCCGGGCCCCATTCCAGCCGCATCAATGCCATGGCCGGTATCATCGATCAGATGAATATCAAGACCCGCGCTCTGCGGGTAGAAGTGGCCCATGTACCCAGCCCGGAAGGGGTGGATTGGGAACACGGCGGGGTCATCACCTCCGACAGCGACACCGGGGTCTATACCCGGCCGGAAACCGGCAATCACGTATTGATCGGCAGTGAAGAGCCCGCCTGCGACCCCCTGGAGTATGTAGATCCTGACGATTACAATCTCGAATTTACCGACCAGGCCCGTACCCAGGCCATGCGGGAGGCCATGCGCATTCCGGACCTGCCCATCCCCAACCGGACGCAGGGAGTGGTGGACCTGTACGATGTGTCGGATGACTGGTACCCCGTTTATGACAAGTCCAGCCTACCCGGCTACTACCTGGCGATCGGTACGAGCGGCAATCAGTATAAAAATGCACCGGTGGTTGGTGCGTTCATGTCGGATCTGGTGCAATACTGCGAGAGCGGCCACGACCATGACACTGAACCACTGCAGTACCGGATGAAGTATATCGATTATACCCTGAATATCGGGTTTTTCAGTCGGAACCGCGAGATCAATGCTGAATCCAGTTTCTCGGTAATCGGCTAAAGCCACAGCCCGCAAGAGGTGGCGCTATTTGGTTCCAAAAACTGGCTATTGAATGGAAAAACCCGCAAATTCCGTACCTTGACAAGCAGTACGTAAGTTGACATACTCGAGACACAATTTTCCCGCTTTTCAGTAAGCGGCCTGCGGTAAGGGTACCACACGCGTTATCTGCCCGGCTTTAAAACACAAAACAGTGTCTCTGAGGTTCCGGACAGGAAGTATGCAAGCCTCCCTGCGAGGTATATTTTTACTTTAGGGTGAGTTTCCGGCCGGACAAAGGACCAGAGTTCACCTTATCGATGTCAGCGACAATCCCTTTAGGTATAAACCCTTTGGTATACGAATAGAAGGCGAGCCCGGAGGCACCTGTAAAACATGTGATTCATCATCTTAGGATCATTGACGGATTGAATGCGTAAACTTTCCAACAACTTAAAAAGTGGGAGGAGGTAGCATCATGACGACTGAAAAGAAGGACCCGACCAACCAGAAAGTACATCCCGGCGTGGAGCACATGAAAACTGCGCTGTCCGAGGGCCGCTGTTCGCGGCGTGAATTCCTGCGGACGACCACCCTGCTCGGTGTGTCCGCCACGGCGGCCTACAGCCTGGCCTCCAAGATTCTGGGCAAGGAGATCTTGCCTGACATAGTATCGTCCGCCGAGGCCTCCGGTCACATGAAAGGCGGCGTCATCAAGTTCGGTATGCAGGTACAGGAGATGGCTGATCCGGCGACCTACTCATGGACCCAGAAATCCATCGTGGCCCGGCATATCGTTGAATACCTCGTTGAAACCGGTCCGGACAACATTACCCGGCCGGGACTGGCGACCCGCTGGGAGGCTTCCGATGATCTGAAGACCTGGACGTTCCACCTGCGCAAGGGCGTCAAGTGGTCCAATGGCGATGACTTCATTGCCGATGATGTTGTGTTCAACTTCACCCGCTGGCTCGATCCCAAAACCGGTTCCTCCAACCTGGGTCTGTTCGATGCCATGCTCGAAGAGACTGGGAAGAAGGACAAGAAAGGCAAACCGATCAAGCGCATGATCAAAAACGCGGTCCAGAAGGTGGACAAGCATACGGTCCGGCTCAACCTGAAATCGCCGGTTCTGTCGATTCCCGAAAACCTCTACAACTATCCCACTGCCATCGTCCATCGCGACTTTGAAAAAGAGGGCGGAGACCTGTCCAAGAACCCGGTGGGCACCGGCCCGTATACCCTGACCGAATTCAGGGTGGGTGAGTTGGCCGTCCTCAAGAAGCGCAATGCACCTTACTGGGGCGGGGATGTCTCTCTGGACGAAATCCGCTTTATCGACCTGGGCGAAGATGCCGGCGCGTATCTGGCTGCCATTGCCTCCCAACAGGTGGACGGCATCTATAACCTCGACCTGACGACCCTGGAAGCGGCCAAGGCCATTCCGGGCATCAAAGTAGTCGAGATCCCGTCGACCCAGACCGGTGTGATTCGCATGAAAGTCAATAAAAAACCCTTTACCGACAGACGCGTCCGCAGAGCTGTCCAATTGACCTGTGACGCCCAGCGGCAGCTCGATGTTGCCCATCGCGGCCTGGGGGTCGTAGCGGAACACCACCACGTTGCCACGATTCATCCCGAATATTTCAAATTGAAGCCGTTCAAGCGAAATATCGCCAAGGCCAAAAAACTGCTGGCCGAGGCCGGCTACCCCAACGGCATAGATCTGACCTGTAACATAGGGAATGCCGAGGGCGTCTGGGAGCAGGATTCCGTGGCCGTCCTGAAAGAGGATGCCGCCAAGGCCGGCATCAACATCAAGATGAACGTTATGCCGCAGGCCCAGTACTGGGATGTATGGACCAAGGCGCCGCTGAGCCTGACCTCCTGGACCCATCGGCCCCTGGCCGTCATGGTGTTGGGGCTGGCCTACCGCACCGGGGTACCTTGGAACGAGTCCAGCTATGCCAATCCCGAGTTCGACGCTGCCCTGACAGCCGCCGAGTCTACGTTTAATGTTGAGGACCGGCGGGTTAAGATGGAGAAGGTTGAGCAGATTCTGCAGGATGATGCCGTCCTGGTGCAGCCTTTCTTCCGGGCGGTATTCACGGCGGTTCGGGACAATGTGAAAGGCTTTGAGATGCATCCGACGCGGTATTACCGGTTTCACAAGGTCACCGTTGGTTAGCCGAGATTTGTAAACTGAAAAAGGGAGGGCCCCTCAGGCCCTTCCTTATCTAACGGCTTTTAAAACCTGGAATAAAACTAGGAGGCACCAAATGGTTGCCCTGGTAGTAAAGCGTTTCGGATTCATGGTGTTTACCATGATTGTCGTATCGCTCATTCTTTTTCTGCTCCTGGAAACGGAGCTTACCGGTGATCCCGCCATCCGTGTGCTGGGGCAGTTTTCCAATGAAGAGCAGCGGGAAATGTGGCGGGAGCAGCATGGCTACAATCAGCCGGTCGCACTCCGTTACGTGAAGTGGCTGGGCAATTTTGCCACCGGTGAACTGGGTGAGTCCATTCGTTTCAAGGGCCCGGTAGCCGATGTCATGCTGCCCCGGCTGTGGAACACCGCGATCCTGGGTTTCTGGACATTCGCCATCATGATTCCGCTTTCTTTGACGTTGGGCGTCTTGTCGGGCATGAAGGAGGGGTCCAAGCTCGATCGGACCATATCGGTGTTCGGCATTATCACCACCTCCATACCGGAGTTCGCCAGTGCCGTGTTTTTCTCGGCCCTTTTCGTGTTCGGCCTGAAATGGCTGCCCGGCACCAGCAGCATGTCGTCCGGATTTGATTTCAAGCAGCTGATTCTACCGGCGATGGTGCTGATCGTCTACGATTTCGGTTATGTGGCCCGCATGACCCGGGCCTCCATGGCGGAGGTAATGACCTCCCAGTATATCCGGACAGCGGTATTAAAAGGCCTGCCCTACCGCTCCGTCATTCTAAAGCACGCCCTGCGCAATGCGCTGATCGCTCCTTTCACGGTCATTATGCTGCAGATCAACTGGCTGCTGTCCGGGGTGATCGTGGTCGAATTCTTTTTCGCCTACAAGGGGTTCGGGGCCCTGATCCTTGAGGCGTCCTTGAACAATGACATTGCCCTGCTGGAGGCTTGTGCCATGGTAGCGGTTTGCGTGGCCGTTACGACCCAGACCATTGCCGATATCGGTTACACCTTTTTAAACCCGCGCATTCGATTCAGCTAAGGAGACCTTTTAACCATGACCACATCTACAACCCAAATGCCCACGGCGGGATATCTCGCGGCTTTCTGGCGCGGGTTGAAATCATTTACCCTTCTGCGGGAAAGCTGGGTCGGCATGGTGGGCACCGCCCTTATCCTGTTCTGGGTGCTTGTGGCTGTTTTTGCCCCCCTTCTGGCGCCCTTTGATCCCAACTCATCGATCCAGCCGTTTGCCAAGCCGGGCGCGGCGGCCCTCAAGGGTGGCGGCACCTTTTGGCTCGGCACCGATCATATCGGACGTGATATCCTCTCGCGCATTATCTGGGGCTCGCGCACGGTGTTGATCTACGCGCCCCTGGCGACTCTGTCAGCCTACACCGTCGGAATTCTCATGGGACTGGCGGCCGGCTACCGCGGCGGTTGGGTGGACGATATCCTGTCGAGAATTGCCGACATCATTCTCTCGTTCCCGGTGCTGGTGCTGTATATTATTATCATCGCGACCATCGGCGCCTCCGGCATCAACATCGTCATTGCCATCACCTTTGCGTCATCCCCCGGCATCATGCGGATTGTCCGGGGGGTGGTCCTGGACCTGCGCAATCGCGATTATGTGGCCGCGGCCCAAACCCGCGGCGAATCCGATTGGCGGGTGATGCTGGCCGAAATCCTGCCCAACGCGCGCGGCCCGCTGATCGTGGATGCCTGCCTGCGCCTGGGATATGTCATTATCACCATCGGGGTCCTGGGTTTTCTCGGTCTGGGGCTGCCACCCCCGGATCCGGACTGGGGGGGCATGGTCAATGAAACTCGGCAGATGGCCATGGCATTTCCGCACATGACCCTCTTTCCCTGTATCGCGATATCGTCGCTGATCCTGGGATTCAACTTGCTGGCGGACGGTCTGCGTGAAATTTCACTGCGCGACTAGGAGGTAAACTGAGGATGAATGCAGAGCAAGAACCGGTGCTGGTTTGCAAGGACCTTTGCATCTCTTATTATACACGGGCAGGTGAGATTCCGGCCGTGGTAGATTTCTCGCTGACGGTAAATCCCGGCGAGACCATCGGGATTGTGGGTGAATCGGGCTGCGGTAAATCCACGGTTGCCATGGCGATCATGCAGTACATGGGCGCCAACGGCGGCATCAAGAGCGGCAGCATCACCTTCCAGGGCCGGGATTTGACCCAGCTGTCGGACGGTGAGCTGCGCTCTATTCGCGGGTCGGAAGTGGCCATGATCTACCAGGAACCCTTTGCCTCACTGAACCCGAGCCTTAAAATCCAGACCCAGTTGATGGAAGTGCCGCTGGCCCATGAAAACATTACCAAGGAGGAAGCGCGGCAAAGAGCCGTGCAGATGCTCACGGATGTCCGGCTGCCCGACCCCGAACGGCTGATGGAATCCTATCCGCACCAACTGTCGGGTGGACAGCAGCAGCGCGTGGTGATTGCCATGGGGCTGCTCTCGAACCCGTCCCTGCTGCTCTTAGACGAGCCCACGACCGCATTGGACGTCACCGTGGAAGCCGGTATCGTCAAACTGGTCGCCGACATCAGCAAGAAGTTCGGCACTTCCCAGATCTACATTTCCCACAATCTCGGTCTGATTTTGGAGACCTGTGACCGGGTGTTCGTGATGTACTCCGGCGAGGTGGTGGAAGAGGGGACAATCGATTCGCTCTTCACCTGGCCCAAGCACCCTTACACCCACGGCCTGTTTGCCTGTATCCCGCTGCCGACGGCCGATAAAAACGCGGCCCCGTTAAAGCCGATCCGGGGCCAGCTGCCGCTGCCTTTCGAACGACCGCAGGGCTGCTACTACCATCCGCGCTGTGATCACTTCAAGCCGGGGCTGTGCGACCAGGACCATTTCAAGATGGAGTATGTGGAGGGCAGTGCGCCCGACCACCGCGTCCGCTGTCTACGCTATAAGGACATCGACCACCGCGCGACCGCTGACACAGACGAAGAAAAAGAACCCATCGAACTGGGTGATCGGGTTCTCAATGTAGACAGTATGAAGAAGTACTACGAAGTGCGCGACAACTCACTGCAAGCGATTTTTTCCGGTAAAAGAGTTCGGTATGTCAAAGCCAACGAGGAGCTGAATTTTACTGCGCACGAGGGTGAAACAGTGGCGATTGTCGGTGAATCGGGCTGCGGTAAATCAACCTTTGCCAAAGTACTCATGGGCCTGGAGACCGGAACAGAGGGTGAAGTGCGGCACAAAGGCAAGGATATTTCCGATATTGAAGTCCGCGACCGCAGCAGCAGGCAGATCGCATCGCTGCAGATGGTCTTCCAGAACCCGTTCGATACCCTGAATCCGAGCCACACCATCGGCAGCCAGATATCGCGCGTCATCAGGAAATTCGGGGTGGAGACCGACAAACAGAAGATATACGACCAGGTGATGCGCCTGCTGGATACCGTGAAACTGCCGCGCGATTTCTATTACCGCAAACCCCGGCAGCTGTCGGGCGGGCAGAAGCAGCGCATTGGTATCGCCCGGGCTTTTGCCGGCAACCCCAGCATGGTCATTGCGGATGAACCGGTGTCTGCCCTGGACGTATCCGTTGCGGCGGCTGTGACGGAACTGCTGATGGATATTCAGCGCGAGTTTAAAACCACCCTGCTCTTCATCAGCCACGATCTGAGTGTCGTGCGTTACCTGTCCGATCGCATTGTGGTGATGTACCTCGGGCACATTCTGGAGCGGGGCTCAACGGAAGAGATCTTCGATCCGCCCTATCATCCCTATACGGAGGCGCTGCTGTCTGCCGTGCCGATTGCCGACCCGGAGGTCACCAAGCGGGAAATCGTGCTGGAAGGCAACCTGCCCAGCGCCATGAAACCGCCCAAGGGGTGCCCGTTTTGTACCCGTTGCCACCGGCGCATCGGCAAAATTTGTGATGAGGAAATGCCGCCGGAGCAGGAGGTTTCCGACCGGCACGTCATCAAGTGCCATATTCCCCTTGAAGAACTTAGCAAAATTCCACCGGTCATCAGTGTGCCGGACGAATCGGAACGTTTGCATGCCCGCGAATCAAAATAACCCGCGTGCACCCGGTCGATCCGACCGGGTGCATAGCAAGACGGCCGTTGCCAGGTTGCAGGTACAGGCCGACTGCTGCTCACCGGATACCGTTCTCCACGCAAGCTGAAAACTCTTCCCCAATGATATTCAAGACAAAGGGCAGGTGCATGTCCGGAATGGATCCGCCGCCGGTGGCGGGCAAGGCAATGGTGCTGCTGACCGGGAATTTGTAGAGCTGCTCGCAATTTTTGGGTTCCAGGAAAGCGGCCTGGGTGATCAGGACCATGCGGGGGTAGCGGCAACCCAGGGTGGCGATTTCGTCCAGAGCCTGGAGAAAGTAACGGTTCGACGTGGCGTCCAGAACAATCAGGTTGTCATCGGCGACAGCATAGTCTGGGTTGAGCTCCGGGAGACACCAGGCTTCGCCGGCGTAAAATGCGGTTGCCGCACTCCTGGCCAGTTCGGTCGGTGGGGATTTTAAAAAGCTGTCAACATCGCGATTGGCCAGATAACGGTGTTCCCAGGCTGCGATCAGGTCAGCCCCAAAACGGGCGGTCAGTTTTTCGCGGGCATCCATTTTAACAAACTTTTCCGCAACCCGGGGATCAATGGTGACCAGGGGGCCGTGTGCGCTTTCACCGAATTGATGCTGCTCGGCCAGCAGGTGGCCGATGCGGTCCAGCTTGTTTACCCAGGTTCGCCCCGCCCCGGTGGGCGGCCCGATATAAAACAGGGATTGGTAGCGTTTATTCAGAGCCACACTCGCAGCGATACCCTGTTTCAGGTCCGGATTGTTCAAGATGGCGCCCAGGGTTCCCATGGCTGTTAAAAAGTGCTCCTGGACAACGGCGGCCTTTGCCGGTGCGGCCAATTGCAGGGCCTGGATAAAAATAAGGTTAAGGGCGGCATACAGGGCGTCGGACCGGGCCCGCGTAAACGTGTGGGGCACCAGGAAAACACCACCCCTGGTGGTGGCCGGCGCACGCTTATAATCGGCCGCGGGCGCCAGCAGGCAAATCGGGCAGGTCGCGGTGGCGAGGTGTTGCAACAGCCGATCCCGGCTGGATGGGCTGGTCGCGGCCGCCAACAACAGAGTACTGTTTCCAAAGGCCGCCACAGATTCTACCGGGGACACCATGCGGACAGGATAGCCCAATAGCCGCCCCCAGGTGTTGGCGGCGCTTTGCATGGCGGCGGCGGCCCAGCTATCAGCGGGCATGAAAATGATCTCGTCCGTATCAGAGTTGTCATCAAATAGATTGCGCGCCAATTGTGCCAGGTTGCGTTCAACATCCAGAAACAATTCCGGGGCCGCTTTTTCCTTAAAAATCAAGCCCATTAATTGGCGCATTCCCCGGTAATAAAGCTGTGCCGTTGCCGTGGCGACGTTTTGTTCCCACAGGCTGGGCTTGGCCGGATCTACTGCCGGGGACAACGCCGCTGACAAATGGGCATTGATGTCTTTATACCCTGCAATTTCCCGAGCCGGTGACGTTTTGCGGTAAAACAGGTTACGCCCCACCGTCATGGACTTGGCCCGGTTTCGCGGTGCGATTCCCGTGGCAATGCCGCGGGCCTTGCTGAAATAATAGGCCAACTGGTAATAGAAAACCAGGTTGACGATCGGCTGCAGAACGTTTGGGTGCATATCTGGAAGAAATGTGCAGCACCCGCTGCTCAAGTTCTCGATGGCGGCTTGTTCTTGCGACGCGATGCCGATCGACACAAACTCGATTTTTTCTCGTTTCAAGTAATCCATTACGGCCAGGGCGTCCGGCAGCCTGCCCAGGCAGGTAGCATCCACCAGTACAAAGGCCCGCGCGGCGACAGCCGGCAGGCCGGCATCCAGAACGTCCTGGTAGTCCAGGGTTTTACCCACAGCGGCCCAGGTGTTTTCTTCCAGCTTGAGCGCCACCTCGCCGCCCGCCTGGTCCGTGTGCATGGCGCTGATCACAATATTGGCCGCACTATCGGCATAGCGGCCGGTCATGTCATCGATAAACTGCCCGAGGGTTTCATCTTCAAGGGTCAACGCCAGGATGTGGGGGATGCGCTGCATTCTCTGCAGGTAGTCCAGCGCAGCGGCATCGCGCCCCATCCGGGCGGCCAGCCAGAGGCAGAACAGCTTGAGGCAGAAGAGGACACACACTGTACTTTTGACGCCGGAAACCGTGACCTCTTCCTGGCTCAAGGTGGGGATGAGCCCCCCGCTTTTGGCGGCAATCAGAGCCATGTCCGCATACGTTTTTTCGGTCACCCCGATCATGATGACTTTCAGGCTGGTTAACTTTTTGGCCAGCATGACCATGTCGGCCGTGGTGGACGACCAGCTTAGCAGGATGACCAGATCTTTTTCCGGTGCCAGAAGGACTTCCGGGTTGTCTAGGTCACCAGGCCGGACTGTCAGCACATCCATTTCAGGTAGAACAGCCTGGCAGAAACTTTTGGCGATGGTCCCCATGTAGTATGAGCTTCCCGTTCCGGCAATCACGATGCGCTTGAGTCCGTCCAGGTGAGCGCCGAAACGACGGCGTAATTGACTCTTGCGGATAGCGAAATCCGGCAGTTGGTCCTCTTCCGGGGCATATTGTTTCAAAATATCCAGCAGGCGTTCGGGTATCTCTTCAAGATGGGTTTCATAGAAGGAACGGTTATGATCTTTTTTAACCTGCTCCGGACTGAGAAACGTTTGAAAAGGTTCAATCTCCGGCAGGGGCTCGCCCGCAAAGTCCGTAATTTCCATGCGTCGGGTGACGCTGCCGTCGGCAATACCGGTTTCGATGCAGACAAATATTTCTTCACCGTCCAGCGCATGCACTTCCACGGAGAAACTTTTTAAAATAATTTCGCGCTCTGTCTTGAACCTCGTTTTCAGGGCTTTCATTTTTTGTCTATCTGCGGCGCTGTTGCCGAGGCGTGCAATTACCTTTTTATAATCAGTTTGGGCTGCATCAAGTTCCGCCAGCTTGTCCAGGATCAATTGCTGTGGGAAAAGGCCCATCGCGGCATTGATATCCGAGACGACCATGAAATCGTCGTTTTCCAGCCGACGAACGACAAAGGCCGGTCGGTTGTGCACAGCCACATAGAGCCGGCGCGGTGACAGCACGCTCATACCGCAGGCCGCGACCTGCCCGCCGTTTTTTGCAATCTGCCGGGCGGCCCGGATAAACGCCGTCCGATCCAGTTCGGCGCCGGTTTTATCCTTGACCGCCTGATAAAAGGCGTAATCGATGCTGTGGCTGCCGATGGCCAGGGCCTGCATTTCGTTTTCTACCTGGGCCAAAACGGCTGTATAACGGTTGCGGGCCTCCTCGAGCTGCTGGTAGTAATAGCCCCACAACAGGCAATGGTATTCAGCTGAATTTTCACTCCGGAAAGAAAGCCCGCCGACTTTAGCCAGAAATCGCTTAATGTTGTCCTCCGTCTGGCCGTCGAATTGACCGTTGATCACAATGCTCCTCTGGCGTTTGGCGTCCACAAAGGGGTGGGCGTTTTTTACTGTTACCGCCGATTGCAGTGCCCACCGGCCATGGGCGATAATGGGCTGCGTAAAATAGCGCAGCCCGACCGGGTCGGTCTGGCCCGGGATTATCGCGGCGGCGTCCATAATGTCGCTGCCGGAAAGACCGTTGCTTAACATCTCCGTTAGAAAATTGTCCCGCTGCAGGCAGGTAAAGGCGGCCGCGGCCGCCCTCCCGTAGAGGTTCACCCCCTTTTCAGCCAGATAAAGGGCTTTCCAGTTTACGGGTCCCGGACGGCGGTGGAGCGGCCAGTCAATCATCAAGATTTGCTCGAGCGTTTCCAGCAGTTCCGGCCGGTGCGTAAGCTTGGTCAGCAGGGCGGCATCCAGCAGGCGAAACAGGCAGCCGACGCCGTCCCGGTTATAACCCGCGGGGATTTCCACCAGGGTCTCCTGCAGGCAGAGCCACAGGGCCTTAGTAGTCTGGGGGCTGGCCGGGACCTGTTTGCGATGATCGGGTTGTGGTTTGGCCGCCTTTTTCCCCGAAAGAATGGATTCAAAGACCCGGTCGAAGCAGTTGAGGATTGCGGTTTTGTCCGACTGGATTGCACCCTGGGCAAGTTTGCCGTCAATAACGTCAATCAGGGGTTTGCGAATGATTTCCCGGACAACTACTGGGGCGAGGTCGTAGTCCTTGATCAGCAGCAGGATCAAACGGCTTAAACTCCGGCGGGAACGGACGGCCTGGACATTCTTGGAAAATGGTCGACCTGGTTGGCCCGGCAAGAGCCGGGCCGGGGTGTCCGTGTTCAGATCTACCAGATCGTCGATGGTGGGATAGGATGAGTCGCCGGCCACGGCTGTTTCGACACTCTCAATGGAGAAGCCTTCGAAAACGATCAGCCGCTGCTGCAGGGCCAGCAGCTTATCCGATGTGAGACCGTCGGTCCATACGGACATGAGCTGATTGTTATCGTTGCGGTAAATGCCGTTATCGAGGAGATCTTCGACCAGTTGTTCTACCGATCCGACCGCTCTTCTTGTCCGCACGGGTTCGCTATCGTCACCGAAAATAGCCACGCCGGTGCTGTCCGGTGCACGGTAAATGATCGCCGACATGCCGGTCATGACACGGGTGAGATTGTTTCCGGCCCCTCCAAAATAGGCTACGATACCGCACATCGCTGGCTCCCCTCAGGACTGATAAAGACCCCGTTGGTGTGGTTGGCAGACGTTCCCGGATTCGGTAACGATTCCGGTGCTACGGTATGCACAATTCGATCAGCGTGTTCAGGCTTTCTACCTGTTCAAAGGTCTGGATCAGATTTACCAGCGCGTCCGCCTTGGTTTTCCCCAGGACGGGGGTTACCAACCATAAAAACTTTTGTTCCAGTTCCGAATCGGTGGGCGAGCTGTCGTGAGCGTCCCACCGGGCCGCCATCACCCCGGAGTTGAATACTGCGCCGGCCTTGGTCTTGATTTCAACTTCCGATTCTGCCTTGGCCGGGAATTCCGATTGAAACCTTTCTGCGGCCACGATCCGGATCTTGTCCATCAGCGCATGGATATCTTTTCCAAAAAGCCTGGGCGCCAGCACCTGCGTCGGGCCGACCCCACCGTCCAGCAGGGCGGCTGCAATCGGAAAGGCAATATTGTACTGTGCCTCTTCCGTATCACGAGGATAGGCCGTACTTAGCGCGGCTGATTCGGCGAAGGTGAACACCGTAATTTTTTCAATCTCTTCGGGCTCAATTTTGTGGGTGGTCATGATCTGCAGCGCACCGTCTATGCCCGGCTGCGCCCACCGGCAGGCCGCGTAGGGTTTAAAATAGAGGTTCAGCATTTCATAGGTGCGCCCCAGGGAGTCAATCCATTCATGCTCGGGGGTATCATCGAAAATCGGATTAGAACCGGTAAATCCTCCGATAGCCAGCTTGGCGGACATCATGGCCACCAGACAGCCCCAGCCAATGCTGTCTTTGCCCATGGCCGGGTGCTCAATGCATTTCATCATCGGGGCAAGCGGAGCGTGATATTCCGCAGCGCCGAGGGCGTGGCCCATTGCTTTACGATTCAGTCCCAGGAGCTTGCCCGCGGCGGCCGCTCCGCCGATGGCGCCCCAGCTGCCGGAAGAGTGGTAGGTTGTCGAAGTTGCGTGCCGGATCAGGCCGGCCCGGATGGCGATTTCATATCCGACGACCAGGGCCGCCAAAAAATCCCGGCCGGAGGTCCCGGGGGTGATTTCGCCGGCCGCAAGAACTACCGATAGAATGCAGGCTCCTGGGTGCCCTTTAACCGGCCGGTAGCCGTCATCGATATCGAGCGCATTATTGGCGAAACCGTTGACCAGCGCAGCCCCGGCTGTCGAGGTCCGGCCACCCTGGACCAGGACGGACGCCTCGTCCCCCTTGAACTGATCCAGGGCAAACGTGTGCATCAGCCTGGCAACCGGTGTCTGGTGTCCAGCCAGCAGGGCGCCCAGGGTGTCCAACAGGCAACGCTTGGCCTGTTGCTGGACGTCACCAGGCAAGTGCGTCCAATCTGTCTCCAGGATAAAATCAAGGGCTGCGTCATTGGGTTGCATGCCCACCATCCTTGCGTTGGGCTGAAATCAAACTATGCCTCCATCAGGATTTGATCAGGCCGGCCCGGACCGCTTTCAGATACCGCATGCAGAAATCGTCGTTTCCCAGGAGCATGTCTGCTGTTCGGATGGTGGCCATGATCCTGGGATCCAGCGGATCGATGATCGCCGCGTCCATGCCGGCCGCCATCATCAGGGTAACGAAGGTCCGGTTGATGATCTTTCTTTCCGGCAAGCCATAAGAGATGTTGGAAAGGCCGCCGGTGATATGGACGTCCGGAAGGCGCGCTTTGATCTGCCGCACCGCGTCCAGGACCATGTTGCCCTTGGTGATATCCGTACTGATGGGCTGCACGAGGGGATCGATGTAAATGTCCGCCTGCTTGAATCCGACGTCGTCAAGCGCAGACACCAGCTTTTCGGCCCTGGTCACTATGGCATCGGATGAGGCCGGCATCCCGGCATCATCCATGCAGAGGGCAATGATTTTACACGTCTTGCCTTTTAGAAAGGGCAACATGGTGTCAAAGCGTTCTTTCTCGAGGCTGATCGAGTTGATCATGGGCGGCTTGTCTACCATGGCGTAAGCCATCTCCAGGATAGCTGGATCGGGGCTGTCCAGGCAGATCGGCACAGTGGCAATCGGAACGATGACGTCCAGCAACCACTGCATGTCCGCCTTTTCGTGCCCGATGCGGGCCCCGGCATTGACGTCGATGAAATCCGCGCCCGCGTCGATCTGCCGGGCAACGTCCGCCTGGATATAGTTGGCATCCTGCTCGGCGACGGCCGCCTGGACTTTTTTCCGGGATGTGTTGATCCTTTCACCGATGACCTGGAACATCTGTGAACCTCCTTTGCGACCGCTTAGCTGCCCAACGCTTTTGCTTTTTTGGCTGCCGATCCGGCATCCGGGGCAAAAGCATCGGCCCCGATGTCATCGGCAAAAGCCTGGGTGACCTGGGCGCCGCCCACCATAATTTTGACCTGGTCGCGCAACCCGCTTTCAACTACAGCATCTATGGTTTGTTTCATCATCGGCATGGTGGTGGTCAACAGCGCTGAAAGACAGAGCAGGTTCGCCTGTTTTTCCTTGACCTGTTTGACAAATTCCTCGGGGGTGATATCGACCCCCAGGTTGTGAACCGCCAGGCCGGCGCTCTCCATCATCATGGCCACCAGGTTTTTGCCGATGTCGTGCAGATCGCCTTTCACCGTACCGATGACCGCACAGCCCCGGGCCGAGGTTGCATCCTCACCCAGCAGGGGTTTGAGAATCTCAACCCCCTTGCCCATGGCCTGGGCGGCCATGAGAACTTCCGGAATGAACATATCCTCGTTCTCCATTTTTTCACCCACGATATCCATACCGGCTATCAAGCCTTTGTTGAGGATGCCACCGGCGGGGGTGCCCTGGTCCAGGGCGTCTTTGACCAGCTGGAGCAGTCGGGCTTCATCGAGGTTCACCAGGGTCTCTTGGATTGCGTTGAAATCTGTCATGGGCGTCTTCCTTTGCTTGGGGTTGGCACTTAAAAACTGACGGACCGTTGCGCGACTCGATCCTACAGTAGGATGTTGAATTTGGCTCTTATGGCCTGGTCTATGTCTTCCGGGATATACACTGGATTCGGGTTGGCCACCAGCTGCCGGGCCTTTTCAAGTGCCCGTTGCCGCATGTCGAGGCTACCTTCCGCCTCCCATTTTTCCCGACTTTTCCGATCGGTGATGCCACTGCCGTTGAAATATTCCGTTCGCAGGTGGGTCATGGTGTGCGGTGCCATCATAAAATTTCCACCGGGGCCCACCGTGTCAATGACTTCCAGGGCCAGATGCTCTGCATCAACATCGATACCTTTCAGGACCTTGCAGCAGTTGCCGTTTATTTCATCGTCGATGACGAATTGTTCGAAAGCGATCGTCAGCATGGATTCCAGCATGCCGGCGCTGTGGTGGACGTAGTTGGAGCCGCCCATGGCTGCCAAAAGGGAGGTAAAGGCTTTTTCATAGCCGGCCTGAGCATCCGGCAGTTTGGAATCGGAAAGCCCCGATGAGTTGTAATTGGGCACTTTGACGTGATTGGATAACTGGTGAATAGCCGCGTTCATCATGCCGCACTCCACCGCGCCGCCCGAGTATCCCATGGTTTTAAGATTTGCCAGGCCGGGAATGCCGCCGTAGAGCAAGGGCGCGCCGGGGCTGGTCAACTGGCAGATGGTGATGCCGGCCAGTTCTTCGGCGTGTAGTTGGGCCAGGGTGCCGGCCATGGTCAGCGGCGAGGTAGATCCCGCCATGGGCGCACTGGAAAGAGCCACCGGGATACGATTTCGGTTGGCGGCCTGCATGATCAGGGTGGAGTCCGTGCAGAGCTTCAAGGGGCTGATGGCGAAGCAGGTAATGACCGAGATGAACGGTCTCTCCTGGAGCTTTTCCAATCCGCCGGCAATCATGGCTGCCATATCAACCACGTCTTGAAACCCCTTCTCATCGTTGACCCCGGACATGACATGTTTTGAGGTTGCTTTCAGGCAGGCGTAAAACCAATTGACGTTGTAATCTTCCACCCCGATGTCGGAGGTGACACAGGGTTTGACCAGGAAGTGAATGTTGTCCAACTGATCCACCAGGCGGGATACGTCGAACAGATCTTTGAGCGTGGGGGGCCGCGCCACACCTGTTTCCGGATCCAGAATTGTAAGGGCGGTACCGCCGGTTCCCAGATACACCCTGTCTTCGGTCAGGTGCAGGTCGTGTTTGGGATCCTGTCCGTATAAAACGACTTCTTCAGGTGCCTTGGCGACCTGTGCTTGAACAAGGTCCGGCGGGAAGGCGATCTTTTTTTGCGTTCGGTCTACTACGGCGCCGTGGTCTGCCAGCATTTGGACCGTGTCGTCAAGCCCATCTTCATAGGTCATGCCGGTGGTTTCCAGAATCTGCAAAGCTGCTGTATGCAAGGTCTCGATCTGTTCCGGGGACAGGGGCCGATACTGGCCGCCCGGAAGGCCCATTAAAGTCATGGTATGCTCCTGGGTGAAGGGAATTTAGGGAAGATTTCTCCTAATGGCATTCTCCGGCATACCTGTCAAGCACAATGTAACAGGACCTGTCAGAAAAGAATGCTCTATCGCGAACTTGGCGAGGCTTGTTGGCTTTTGTTACCTGTTCGTTCCGGATTCAGGTGCCAGGTATCGGCCTCGGTCTGTATGATATGGTCCAGGATCGCATCTCTTGATGTTGCCAGCTCTTTGAGTAGGGCCTCACGCGCACCGCGCACGTCATGGCTTTTTAGTCTGGCGATCAGTCGCTGGTGAATGGTGGACATCTTACTGCCGGAATGCACCATGATCATAAATCGAGCCAGGCGGTCGTGCAAGTGGCCGACCTGCCGGGCGAGTTCCTGGTTGCGTGAGGCCCAGGCGACCAGGAAATGGAAATTACGATTTTCCTCCGTATATCGCCAGTAAGCCTCGTCCGTGTCCGTTGTATAACCCGCGTGCACTTTCTCCAGGCGCGCAATTTCGCTGGGAGATATGTTGGCGGCGGCCAGTTCCACGGCGGCCAACTCCAGTATGGCCCGCAGATCCAACATGTCGGTGAGTTCTTTCAGGGTCACTCGGGTCACATAATAGCCGGAGCGTGGTTTAATGGTGAGCAACCCTTCCTGGCTGAGCATCAGCAGGGCGTCCCGGATTGGTGTGACGCTGGTGCCGAAATCAGTCTTCAATTGTTCGATGAATAGGCGTTCTCCGGGCTTCATCCGGCTAGTAATAATAGCGGTCCGGATCTGTTTGTAGATGGCGTGCTTGACAGCGCTTTTTCTGGGTTGAGGCATTCAACGCTCCCGGTTGTGTGGCGATTACCTTACGGTTTTGGCGCCAGTGATGCTCCTCCCGCATAGCGGGAGGCATCAGTAAGCCCCATCAAGGGGGGTGGAAATGCATTGCGCTTTTGATTTTCCCCTTTAAGACGCGCCGAGCATCGCAGGAAAGGGCGAGGAAGCGAAGTGCTTGTCTGAGCGCCAGCGAGTTGTGCTGAGCGCGTCCTTTCCGAGAAGCGCAGGGCAGCCCGCAGGGCCGCGTTTTATGGGCGTCTTCTTTTGGTTACTTTTCTTGTACGCACAAGAAAAGTAACAAGGTGATACAGAATAATAACAAACTGTTACATAAGTCTCACCATGAACAAAAAAATCAATCCTCACCGGATCGGTGCAACCTCGCCGGGTCCTCAGCCAGAGGTGGAGGGTTTAGATCAAAACTAAATCGTCAAAAGTTGCGACATTGTATAATACAAAATTGACTTTTAAAAGATTAAAATGTATTAAAAAGCTATTTTGATATATCAGAGAGGCAAAATATGATATCAACCCACGACTTTAGCCTGAACAGTGCCCGTTATGCCCGCATGGGGCCCCAGGAATGTAAAAAAATTCACATGGCGACCCTGGAAATTCTCGAACGAACGGGTGTGGATGTCCATGACGAACAGGCCCGGTCCATCCTTCGGGACGGGGGCGCCTACAGCGACGGTATCCGGGTCCGGGTGCCGGAACACATGGTGGCCGCGGCGCTGGCCACCGCACCGGAACGCATCACCCTCTACGACCGGAACAAGAATGTCGCGCTGCGGGCCTGGGGCCACAACACCTATTTCGGCGGTGGATCAGACTGCCTGAACATCCTGGATCATAAAACCGGTCTCCGACGGCAGCCGGTTCTCCAGGATGTGGCCCGGGCAGTCCGGGTCATGGATGCGCTGGCGGAGATTGATTTCGTGATGTCGCTGCTTCTGCCCGGGGATGTCCACCAGAGTATTTATGACCGCTACCAGATGGAGGTGATGCTCAACAATACAACCAAGCCGATTGTTTTCGTGTCACCCGATTTCGAGGGCTGCAAGGCGGCCGTGGAAATGTGTGCAGCGGTAGCCGGCGGGGAAGAGACTTTCCGGCAATACCCATTCGCCACCTGTTATATAAACGTGACCTCCGGCCTGGTCATCAATGCCGAGGCTCTGCAGAAATCCATCTACCTGGCTGAAAAGGGACTGCCCCAGCTCTGGATTCCCCTGAATGCCGGGGGAGTCAACTCGCCGGCGACTACCGCCGGATGCATGGCCTCCATGAACGCCGGCATCCTGCTGGGGGTGGTCCTGTCCCAACTGGTCAAGGCGGGGGCGCCCATCGCCGTGCCCGGCTGGAATGGCGGCCCCTATAACCTGCAGACCATGGTGGGCAATTATGTCCTGGCCGATGAGCAGGGGGTGGCCACCTCCATGGGACGCTATTACAACCTGCCGGTGTTCGGTCTCGGCGGTTCCACGGATTCCAAGGTGCTCGATCAACAGTGCGGTATCGAGATGACCATCAGCCTGATGACCGCTTTACTCCACGGGGCCAACATTGTCCACGACGTCGGTTTCATGGACTCCGGGCTGCAGGGATCCCTGCAGCTGATGGTAATGGCCAACGAGACCATCGGTTTTTTAAGAGCCGCCACCCGCGGCGTTCCCGTAGATGAGGAAACCCTGGCACAGGATGTGGTTGCCGAACTGGGCCCGACCGGCGATTATCTCCAGCACGCGCACACGCTGAAGCATTACCGGGAGCCCTTTTACTCCAAACTGTTCGACAAGGGGTCGTATGCCCGGTGGGAGAAAAGAGGGCGGCTGACCATGGAACAAAGGGCGGCGGCGGTGGTGGACAAAATCCTGGCGGAGCATACGGTCGCCTCGCTTTCCGAAGACGTTCAGGTCGAGCTGAAAGCCATTGTCGATAGAGAAAAAAAGTGGATCGAAAACAGATAATAGAAGCCATCGCGAGGATACATAATCATGTCGATAGACAAGCACTTTTTTCTGCGAGATCACTGGGTGTATGATCCCAAGGCGCCTGCACCGGTAAACGCGGATGCCGGCCGATCAATTGAAACGAATGCCCTGCACGCGGGTTTTCACCCGTACCGGAACCAGGCGGACTTCAGGTCCTTTACACCGCCGTTGGTCCAGTCGGTGACGTACCCGTACGAGACCTTCGACCAGGTCCCCTGCCCGGTATATGGCCGGACCCGCACGCCGACCAATACGGTCCTGGAGCAGCGTCTGGCGGCGCTGGAAGGCGGGCAAGCCTGTCTCACTGCCGGTTCCGGCTCCCAGGCCCTGTTTGAACTGATCTTCACTCTGGCCCGGCCGGGCGACAACGTGGTCACCTCGCTCAATATCTTCGGTGAAGGCTACAAACAGGCAACCGACATCTTTCCTGAAAGGTGCCAGGTTGTGTTCCGGTTCGTTCCGGATCCGGCCGACCCGGATTCGTGGGCGCGGGAGATAGATAGCAACACGAAACTTGTCTGGGTGGAAACCCCCAGCAATCCATGTCTGTTTGTTACCGATATCACCAAAGTGGCGGCCGCGGCCCATGCCAAAGGGGTCCCCCTCCTTGTGGACAACACCACCGCGACCGCGGCCCTCCAGCGTCCGCTCGAACTGGGAGCTGATTTTGTGTTGCTGTCAATTTCAAAGTTTCTGGCCGGCAACGGGGCCCTGTTGGGTGGTGCCCTGGTAGGGCCCGAGGGCCTTGTCGAAGATATCCGCTGGAATACGACCGAGTTCGTGGGGGCCGTCATGCCGCCTATGGAAGCCTGGATGACCCTCCAATGTTTAGAGACCCTGCCCATGCGGATGCAGCGGCACAGCATCAATACTCAGGCCGTAGCCGAGTTTTTACAATCCCATGCCAGGGTAGCGCAGGTGAACTACTCCGGGCTTGTCGACCATCCCCAGCACGAACTGGCCGGCCGCCAGATGAGCGGTCACGGCGGCCTGATGTCCTTTGTGATCAAAGGCGGTATGGATGGGGCGGCCACGGTCATGAACAGCCTGAAGTTGATAGTACACGCGGTAACTTTCGGAACCAGCCGGACTATCTGTATGCACCCGCCGACCATCACCCATGAACACATGACGCCGGCCGAACGCGAACAGGCCGGTATTGCCGACGGTCTGATCCGGTTGTCGGTCGGTCTCGAAAATGTGGAAGATTTACTCACCGACCTCGACCAAGCATTGGCGCAGTTGAGTTAGTTTTAATCTATATCTTTTGCTCTGGTGGAGGAAACCGGAGAGTTTCGACCGACCCGGGGAGAACTCACTTTTTGATGTTTGTTGGGATGGCAGGTGCCACACTTGGTCACATCGCTCGTCGGGTAACGCACTACGCTCGTAACCTGACCTACACTGTTTTTGGTTTTGACCGGCAAAGCCGGAAAAATATGTGGTTTTCTCTGCGCCTCTGCGTCTCTGCGCGAGGAAAAGGTTTTTGGGGCTTGGTTTGAAAAAGAACCCATGCATCGCGCAGAGACGCAGAGGCGCAGAGAAAAACGAAACCACGAATTTATGCCTGCTATGCAGGCTGTTCTATTCTTCTTTTCCGATCCCCAGCACTTCCCGGCAGTAGCGAATACTTTTTTTAATGGTGTCCAACTCAAGCTGCAAGGCGGCGCCTTTGTCTTCCAGGCTGAAGCCCATTTCCGTCTCGATATTGATCCGGTTGCCGGGCGAGCGGTGTTTCAGCAGGTTGTAGGCGGCTTGCATATCGATATCGCCATCACCCACGGCCACGCCCCGGACCCGGAAACCATCCCGGCGAAACTCGACCCGGTCATCCCGAAAATGGTTGGTAAAGGCGACCGGGGCCAGGTTCTCGATCGCTTTCATCGGGTCTTCGGCCACGTGCCAGGCATTCACCGTGTCGATACAGGCACCGACAAAGGGATGGTCGACCTGTTCGAGAACCCACAGGATCTCTTCTGAAAAGCTGTCGCAATGGTTCTCGAGGGCCAGGCGAATGGCATACGCTTCTGCCCGGGGAGCCGCCCGCTGCAGCCGTTGGACCGTTTCCGCAAGATAGGGCCTGACCGTCGGATGAAAACGGCTGCCGGCCCGGGGACGGGGCCGCGGAATTTCCATGCCGACCTTGAGCACGTCGGCGCCGATGGCCCGGGCGGTTTCCAATCCTGCGGCCAGGTCGTGCTGGATACCGATGCCGAAGCGGCCCAGATCGAGGGACAGGTTATATTCCAGGTAAAGGCCTTTTTCAGCTGCCGCGGCGCCGACTTCAGCGAGAAAGGATCCGTCCAATTTTTCTAAAACACCGTCGTCCAGGTGAAACCCGTCCAGGCCGAGCTCAAGGCCCAGGTCGAAGAGTTCAAAGGTGCTCAGCTGTCTTTCCCAGGGCAGCTTGAATCCGGCCCAGGCCTGGCCGATACCGTGCAGATACAGGCTGTAGGTGTGCAATCCCAGGCGCATCGCTTGCGGTGTGACACTGTCGGTCCCCATCACGCTGCTCCTATCCCCAGGACATTCCGGCAATAGGCGACACTGCGTTCCAGGGCGGCCTGCTCCATAGCAAGGGCCGCCTGCATGTCGTCCCGGGGGCAATCCAGGTCGAGTTCTATGTTTATGCGCTGCACAGCAGGATTTGCACTGATCAATTCATAGGCGGTCTCCATATCCAGGTCGCCTTCTCCCACGGCGGCCCCGGTGAGCCGGAAACCCCACGGTTCGATGATGATTTTATTGTCCCGGAAGTGGTTGGTAAAGGCCCGGGGCGCCAGGTTGCGAATGGCTGTGATCGGATTTTCAGTGACGTGGAGGGCGTTTACCGTGTCGATGCAGGCCCCCACCAGAGGGTGATCGATTTGGTCCAACAGCCAGAGCACCTCCTCCGAAAACGCATCGGTGTGGTTTTCAAGGGCCAGTTTTACGCCGGTTTTTTCTACATGCGGCAAGGCCCGGCGGATTTTATCCAGGACGTTTTTCAGTTGCTGCTTGACATCAGGATGAAATTTGCTGGCCGCCACCGGCCGGGGCCGCGTGATGTTCATGCCGATCTTGGCGACATCCGCACCGATACGGTGCGCCACGGTAACGCCCGCCTCGATATCCTGCTGGACGCTGGCATCATAGTGACCACTTTGCAGTGCAAAATTATACTCCAGATACAGGTCCCGGGTGGCGGCGTAAGCCTTCACCCGATCAAAATAAGGTGCGCTCATTTCATCGAAGGCCTTGGCATCCAGGTGTAAACCCTCCAGGCCCAGGGTGACCACATGGTCCATCATCTCAAACAGGGTCAGCTGCCGGGCCCACGGTAGCTTGAAACCGGCCCAGTCTTCGGCTACGCCGTGGTGGTACAGGCTGTAGGTGTGCATTCCCAGGCGCATGGCAAGCCTCCTTAGAAGTGGTTTCAAAACCTCCCCTCGAACTCAATCTCTGCGTTGGGCGCGAATTTCAAGCCCTCGAAATACTCGAGTATGTCTCGGGTTTGAACTTCGCGGCCGCCTTGACCTTGAGTCCGATTGAAAGTTTTAAAACCACTTCTCCTTCGTAGTTTTAATTTTCCGGTGTTATCATCACGCTGTCCGGTCTGCCGATCAGGCTGGCTGCGATGGTGCGGCCTAAAAAGACCGGATCTCCGGCAGCCGTGGCCGGAATGCGGTCTTCAGTCTTTAACGCCACCTTCCGGCAGTTCGTGCCGGCGGCGGCCGCGCGCTGCCGGACGATGCGGGTCAGTTCATCCCGGGCAAACCGGTCAGCGGTTTCAAACTGCTCGAATTGATGGTTGCCGGCGATCCCCTCCACCCGAAAGCCGCCCAGCTCGTCGGGTATGATGCGCACCTGTTTGCGGATGACCACCTGGCTGGTAATGGCCCCGATGGCATTGGCCACATCCGCGTCTTCCGGGATGATGGCCTCTGTCCCCAAGGGTTCTACAGCCGCGGGTAGAAAATGGCGGATAGGCGCTCCGACCCCGATGACCGGCCGTTTGAGGTTTATGGAAACGCCGTATTGGGGATTGTCCTTAGTCAGCAGGGTGTCGATCAAGGTTTGGCAGACCGGGCAATCGTCCAGTGCGGCCGGATCAACCTCTTCGTCCAGTTGTCGTTTCAGCAGTTCCAGGGTTAAGCGCTGAACCCCCAAATTGAGCAGTTGCCGGATCATGGCCTGCATCTTTTGTCCAGCCAGGGCGGCAAACAGGCGGCCATAGTCACGGGCCGCTTGCGTGTCCCACTTTGTGAACGCACCGGTGATATGCAGCAGATCCGTCAGCGTGAGGCCGCAGCGCTGCACGCTGAATGTTTCTTCCAGCCGCTGCAGGGGCAGGGCGTCTGCAGAGTAACCACCCATTTCCTGGAGCAGTTCGGCAATGGTGTACGGCCGGTCCTGCAGCCGGCGGACGAGCTTTTTTTCCATCGGCGTCATGGCCGCCGTCTGTACCGCACCGGTCAGAGCCAGCACCTGCATATGGCTGCCGTTGCTGCCCGGCTTGGGTGGATTGTTTTTCAAGAAGGACAGGGCCGCCGACGTCCCGTTGTACATGGCGCCCAGCCACGCAATCGGCGCCACCCGTCGCGGGCCGATGTGAAACACGCCTTTTTCAAATCCGATCAAGCTGTCCCCACCCAGTCCGGCGGTGCGGATTTCGAGCGCCTGCACGTGGGTCCGGTGCCCCCCGACATTGGCCCCTTTCGCGTTCAGGCTTACCAGGTTATCCACCAGGGCGGCCGTATCGCCCGTGGTACCGCCCATGTCCACGACCAGAGCATCTTTGATCCCGGTCAAATGCCGGGCACCGGCCACACTGGCCGCGGGGCCGGAAAGAATCGTTTCAACCGGTCTTTGCCTGGCCAGGGCGGCGCTCATCAAGGTCCCGTCCCCTTTTACGACCACGGTCGGTGCGTTTATGCCCATGGCCGCCAGGACGTTTTCGAGATCTGCCAGCAACCCGTTTAAACGCGGCACAATCCGGGCGTTGAGCAGGGCGGTGACCGCCCGCGTGTGAAAGTTCAGAGTGTCGGACAGTTCATGGCCGCAAGTAACAAACAGCCCGGTCTGCTGCTCCAGGATTTCCTTGACCTGAAGTTCTTGGACCGGGTTGACGGCGCCGGCATACCCCGACACGGCAAAGGCGGTCACGTTAAAGTCGGCCACCATTCGATCGGCGGCCCGTTTGACCTGTTCCGGGTCTACGGCCGTGATTTCCCGGCCGCTGATATCCAGCCGTCCCTGGAGGACGGTTTGCGGCTGGTAGGCAATCACTGCGGTGGGATCGAGATTGTGCGGCGGCATGAGCAGCATCCCGACTTTCTGGCCCTCGTTTTCCACGATGGCGTTGGTTGCCAGGGTGGTGGACAAGGATACCAGCTCCACCCTTAGCAACTTATCCCGGTCCAGCTTCTCAAGTGCCTCTCGGATACCCTGGGTAAAATCCCATTTGGTGGTCAGGGCTTTACTTTTGCCCAGGGTTTGCTTGTCGGCCAGATGATAAATGACCGCATCGGTGTAGGTGCCGCCGGCATCAATGCCCAGGCCGGTCTTGATAGTGGCCGTGGAGGGCGGTTCCCGGTCTTCGGTTTCTACTCCGGCGGCCTGATCCGGTATCGACGCCAAGTCATCGCCTTGCCATAGCGGATGGGCCGCCAGGGTGGATCGGATGGGATCGAATCCGATCACATGTTCGGGCGGCACCCTCAGGATTTCAGTGGTCGACTGCTGGGCATTGAGCATCTGCTTGAATAAGGTCCGGCTGCCCCGGATTTTTTCGTAGCGCCAGTTGTATTGGGCCGCCATTTCCCGGGCCAGGCCTTCGTACCGGGCCGGGGCGCCCGCGCCGGTGTCGATGAACGCTGCCCGCTGGTAATTTTTCTGCCAGGAGTTGAGAAAATCGAAGGTCTGCCGGGCGGCCGGTTCCCCGTGCTCAGCCGCCAGTTCGTCGAAATTGAGCTTTTTATCGCCGAAGTACGTCCAACGGCCTTTCTGGGAACCGGGATCGGTTTTTTCCCGGCACCACCCGGTGGAGAGATAATAGGTGCCCGGGTACTTTTTGAATTCGTTTTGATAGGCCCGGTCGCCGCCCAGAAAGAGGGCGATGCAGTCATGCACCCGCGGCAGGATCAAGGGTACGGAGCGGGCCTGCACACCGATGGTGCCTTTACCGCAGATGCCGTATCCGATGACAATGCGGTCGCAGGCATCGGTCGCGGAATGTTCGTCGATGGCCGCCTGGAGTCTGTCCCGAAGCAATTGGGGGTTGTTGTGCAGACCGGCTTTCAGGAACTTGAATTCGACATTGAGCCCCAATTCGGCGGCGCTCGCTTTTAAATCGGCAGCCAGGACGGCACAGGCAATGATGAGCGTTTTCTTCTTCAAACCGAGTTCCTGCTTTTGGTTTTATTACGCCTTTAAAACCTGATTATAGAGACCAGGTTAGAGATAGTTGGCTATGCCATAGAAGCAACATTCTCGTGCAGAGACGCAAAGACGCAGACGTCTTCCCTAAACCGAAGCTTAAATGAACAGTCCAGCTCGGCTGGGGAAACCCACATCTTTTACCGGCTTCGCCGGATAAAACCAAAAGATCGCTTTCACTGTAAGCATGAACCGGTTTTTCGCACGCTAGTGCGACCAAATTCTGGTTTTGCCTTCCCAACTGCGCTGGACTGTTCATTGATCTTAGTCTAAGGAGGACGTCTCTGCGGCTCCGCGTCTCCGCGCGATGCCAGGTATTGCTTTTTGGTTTTAGCAAAGCCCCTATACAGAGTAACACCTAACACCGTTTGCTACTATTTTGTATCATCTTGTCATTTTTCTAGCGCAGGGGGAACCATGACAAGCTTGCCGGTATGTGCTTTTGACAGAAAATCCTTCTGGGCCTGGATTATCTCCTGCAAAGGATAATGTTTGGCAACCACCGGCCGGATTTCATTCTTCTCGATATAGGTGACCAGGTTTTGGAAAACCGCCGGCTCCTGATAGGTGCAGCCCAGGAACGTCAGGTCCTTCAGGTACAGGGTCCGGACATCCAGTGCTACGACCGGGCCGGCAATGGCGCCCGCCACGGCGTAACGGCCACCAATCTTAAGCACATCCAACAGCTGGGGCCATTGGGGACCGGCCACGAGGTCGCAGACCACGTCTACGGTTTCCCGGCCCAGCGCTTCAAAGAGATCCGATTCGCGGGCGATTACCCGGTCGGCACCCAGGTTGCGGACCTGTTCGGATTTGGCCTGTCCGGCTACAGCCACGACGATCGCGCCTCTTCTTTTCGCCAATTGAACGGCGGACGAGCCCACTCCGCCTGAGGCGCCGGTAATCAAGACCCGCTCACCATCTGAGACATCCGCACGGTGGAGCATATTTTCCGCGGTGGACCAGGCGCATGGTATCGAGGCCAGCTCGATGTCGGACCAATCGGACTGCACGAGATAGGCGGTCGACGCCCGCACCGCCACATACTGGGCAAACCCGCCGTTGATTTCAGACCCCATGGTGATACAGCGCCAGGGTTCCCCGGACGGGTGCGGCTGCATTGGGGCCACGATCACGCGCTCGCCCAGTCTGCTTTGATCTACCTGTTGACCGACTCCGACAATGCGCCCGCAGACATCCGCTCCCTGGATGCGCGGAAACGCCAGGGCTTCGCCCGACCAAGTGCCGGTTCCGGCCGCCAGCTCCTCGAAACCGTCCCGGGCACCGTCGTCAGTGGCCGTGGTAACGGAGGGGGCATACCACCCGATGCGGGTGTTGACGTCCGTGTTGTTGATCCCGCAGGCCAGGACCTGGATGAGAACTTCATCATCGGCCGGAATAGGTACCGCGACATCCCGGCGATAGTCGAGTTTGTCGAATCCGCCGTGTCCGGTGAGGCGCACCGCGGTCATGGTTTGGGGTATGGTTACCGGCATCGGCGCCTCCCTGGAGAGTTGCAGTTTCAGAAACTGGTTGCAGATTTTTCCGGAAAATGTAAAAAAATTTTACAGGAAAAAGTGTAAAATTGTGTCCGTTCCGGGTATCGGCTGTCTGTTTTTCCGCGATAATTCTCCCCTTTTAATTGAAATAAGGGGCACGGCACAATGAAAATCGACCCTGTCAGGTGAAAAAAATGAGCCCGCCCGTCACGGTGGACGATTTTTAAAATGGGCCGCCATCCCTGCCGGGGAAATATAGCCCTGAGCCTTATGATTGGTACACTAAGTGCAATATAATCACTCTTTGAGATTTCCTGACCGGAGGACATAACCCAACCGTGACTGAAAGGAGGTTTGCACATCATGAAAACCAACGCTAGAGTCGCCATTATCGGAGGAGGGGCCATCGGTGTCAGTCTGGCCTATCATCTGGCAAAATACGGGTGGGACGATGTGGTGCTCATCGAGAAACACGAACTGACCTCCGGCTCCACCTGGATGGCAGCCGGTAATTGTTCCTATTACCATCCCAGTTATTACTGCACCCAGGTCAACATGAAGAGTATCGAAACCTTCAAGCAGCTCGAAGAGGAGACCGGGCAGTCACCCGGCTGGCATACCACGGGGTCGATCCGTACAGCCGACAACCCCGACCGGCTCGACGAACTGGGCTATTACTACTCCATGAATCGTTGCCTGGGCCTGGACGTGAATTTTGTCAGCCCCGCAGAGATCGGCGAACTGCACCCCCTGATAGATACGACCGGGTTGGTGGGTGGTCTTTACTGGCCGGATGACGGCGATGTGGACCCAGCCTCCATGACCCAGGCCCTGGCCAAGGGGGCCCGCAGCTATGGTGCCGAGCTCAACCTGCACACCCGCGTCACCGGCATCACGCAAAAACCATCCGGCGATTGGCTGGTTCAGACCGACAAGGGCGACATCACCTGTGAATTTATCGTCAATGCCGCCGGTCTCTGGGCCCCGCAGGTGTCGAAAATGGTGGGGCTGGAAATCCCCTCCATCGCCATTGCCCACACCCATATTCTGTACGAAACCATCAATGCGGTCGTCGAAAGGGATACCATGTTGCCGCTGGTGCGCGATCCGGACCGGTCCATCTATCTGCGCCAGGAGATGGACAGCCTGATCCTGGGCATGTACGAAGCCCACGGCCAGCAGTGGAAAAAGCACGGGGTCCCCTGGGATTACGCCCAGGAGGAATTGAATCCCGATATTGACAACATTGCCGATTGTATCGAAGCCGGCATTGAAAGGTTTCCGATTCTCGGCGACACCGGTTTCAAGCATGTCACTGCCGGTCCGATTACCTATACGCCCAATGGCGATCCCCTGGTGGGGCCCGCCTATCCGTTGCGCAATTTCTTCCAGGCCTGCGGCTACAGCTTCGGCATCACCCAGGCCGGCGGCATCGGGCACTACCTGGCCGGCTGGATCATGAACGGCGAGCCGGAAATCGACCTGTGGCATGTTGATTCCCGGCGGTTCGGCTCCTATGCCAACTGGGCCTATAACCATGAAAAAATCGCGGACATCTATCCGCGGCTGTATTCCATCTTCTTCCCCAATGAATTCCGGGATGCCGCCCGGCCCAACCGGACCAGCCCAATCTACACATACCAGAAAGCGGCCAACGCGGTTTTCGGCGACTACTTCGGGTGGGAGTGTCCCAATTATTATGCTCCCGAGGGGGCCGACCTTTATGAGCAGCCATCCTGGCGGCGGTCCAATGCGTTTGAGCATGTCGGCCGGGAATGCACGCACATGATGAACCATGCCGGCATTATTGATTTGACCCGCTTTGCCAAGACCTGGATTTCGGGACCGGGCGCCCGGGATTGGCTGAACCACATGACCTGCCAGAACGTCCCGGGGAAAGACGGGCAGATCGCCCTGTGCCCCATGCTGGACCACAACGGGAATTTTAAATCCGATATGACCGTCACGCGGATCGACATGGACACCTATTTTTGCGTCACCGCCAGTGTGGGCAAACGCCATGACCAGCACTGGATGCTCCTCAATCTGCCCGCGGACGGGTCGGTGCAGTTGGAGGATCTTACCTATAAAATGGGCTGCCTGGTGCTGGCCGGACCCAAGAGCCGCGCCATACTGGAAAAAGTGGTCTACGGCGACGTGTCCAACGCGGCGTTTCCATTTTCCACCTGCCGGGAACTCTATGTCGGCCGCACCAAATGCCGCGTCAACCGCATGAACTATGTGGGCGAACTGGGGTATGAAATATTTCATCCGATCGAGCAGCAGATCGCTGTTTACGAAGCCCTGATGGCGGCCGGTCAGGAGTTCGACCTGCAGATGGTCGGCATGCATGCCATGGATTCGATGCGCCTCGAAAAAGGCTACCTGGCCTGGAAGAGCGAAATGAATGTGCATCACACCCCGCTGGAGACACCCATCGCCTGGACCGTGAAGCTGGACAAGGACTTCATCGGCAAAGAGGGTATCGTCAAACAGAAAGCGGCCGGCGTGCCGCTGCAATTGGTCGGCATGGTGGTGGAGGCCAAGGATTCCGATCCCTGGGGTTACAACCCGATCCTGAAAGATGGTGAGCGTATCGGCATGACATCCTCCGGCGGCTATGGCCATCGGGTCGGCAAAAGCATTGCCATGGGCTACGTACCACCCGAGCATGCCGCTCCAGGGACGGTTCTCGATGTTGAGATCCTCGGGCGTCCCCGCAGTGCCCAGGTAGTGGCCATGCCCCTGTACGATTCTGCCAATGAAAAAATGAAGTCTTAGGAGGCCAGAGCAAATGAAAATTTGTGTATGTGTAAAGCATGTGCCCGATACGGCCGCTACCATCAAGATTACCGGGGACACCGGGTATGCCGATGAGGAAATCAAATTCGTCGTCAATCCTTACGATGAGTTCGGGATCGAGGAAGCGGTCAGCCTGGTGGAACAGCACGGTGGCGAGGTCGTCCTGGTGGCCGTGGGCAAACCGGCCGCCGCCGCCACGCTCCGCAGCGGCATGGCCATGGGCGCCCACCGGGCGATCCTGGTGAAAACCACGGGGCAGTTCCTGGACAGCGGTTTGACGGCCCGGGCCCTGCAGGCTGCCCTGGAAGCGGACGGGCTGCCGGATGTGATCTTCACCGGCAAGGGCTCGGTGGACACGGAGAGTTTTCAAACCCCGTACCGGCTGGCCCGCGCCCTTGAATTGCCCATTGTTAACGAGGTTTCGAATCTCGTCATTGACGATGGGAAGGCCGTGGTGGAACGTGAAGTCGGTGGGGGGGAAAAGCAGGTGATCGAAATGCGCCTGCCCGCGGTCATCGGCGCCACCAAGGGTTTGAACGAGCCGCGCTATCCCAAATTTCCGGATATCATGAAGGCCAAGAAAAAAGAGATCAAGGAGCTTGAGATCGCTGCCCTGGGCATCGATGAATCCCAGGGGGCGGTCGTGCTGGAAACCCTCGAACCGGTGCCCGAAAGATCCGCAGCGAAAATGCTTGACGGTGATGTGGATAAACAGGTATCGGAACTTATCAAGATCCTTAAAGAAGAAGAGAAAGTTCTCTAAGACAAGGAGACAAGCTGATGACGCGGACAGGTATCTTGATTGAAACCGAAAACGGGGCTGTGAAAGACACAACCCTGGGGGTCCTCACCGCGGCAGCCGGCCAGGACATCTATGCTCTGGTGCTGGGGGAGAGCCCCGCTGCTCTTCAGGCCCGGTTGGCCGAATACGGGGTCGGGACCATTGTCGGCATCGAAGTCGCCGCCGGAGACCTCGGCGCCAGCCCGGATCTTGCGGCAACTGCGGTGGCGGCCGCATTGAAAGCGTATGACCTCGGCGCCCTGCTGGGGACTGCCAGCGCTGCCGGCAAAGACATTTTTGCCCGGCTGGCCGCCCTCCTAAATGAACCGCTGGTAGCGGACTGTGTGGCCGTGGATATCGGCCGGCAGCAGGTCCGGAAATCGCACTTCTCGGGTAAAACGTTCGCCACCTTGAAAGTCAACGGTTCCGTGCTGCTGTGCACCCTGCGCCCCAATGCCGTCGAGCCGGTCAAATCTACGGGGGACGCGAAAATAGAAACGTTTACCGCGGACGGGGCAGATCCCGGGTTGGTCCGGGTGATCGAAACCAAACGGGGCGCGGCCGGAAAACTTGACCTGACCGAGGCCCCGGTGGTCATCACCGGGGGGCGGGCCATCAAGGCGGCCGAAAACTACAAAATGCTGGACGAATGCGCCGATCTCATCGGGGCTGCGGTGGGCGCCTCCCGGGCGGCGGTGGATGCCGGGTATGCCCCTCATTCCATGCAGGTCGGCCAGACCGGTAAAACGGTGAGCCCCAAGCTCTACCTCGCCTGCGGTGTTTCCGGGGCGGTACAGCATTTTGCAGGTATGAAGACATCCCGGGTGATCGTGGCGATTAACGAAGACAAGGATGCCCCGATTTTTTCAAAGTGCGATTACGGAATCGTGGGCGACATCTTTGAGGTGGTGCCCCGGTTGACGGCCCAATTGAAAGAAGGTGGTTCCTAGTGTTGCGTCTCACAAATAATAGCCAAAAAGATTGACCGTTCTATCTTAGATTCAGGGGACAAACTAAATTCGAAATACGAAGCACGAATTTCGAAACAAATCTAAAATTCAAATGTCTAAATGACCAAAACATAAACTTGGCAGCTTTAGTAATAGGTTTTGTTTGAATTTTTGGGTCATTCCGACTTGCTTTATTGTTTCGTATTTGCGGCGTTCGCCTTGAGAACATTCCGATATTCGGATTTCGAATTTTTAAGGTGTTCTAAATCGCCATTGCTGCGGTATTATTTTGTAAGAAACTTATAGGACACAACACTAGGGACCCTGCTGCGGAGGATTCGAGATCTGTATGAATACGTATCTTGTCTTCAAATCAGTGCTGATGCTGGCGGCCCTGATAGGCGCTTTTGGGTTGTTCTTTAAAAAAGTTGTCCGGCTGTACAACATCATGATGGCGGTGGAAGGTGAGGCCCCCGGCAGACTGGACCGCATCGCTGACCGGATTACCGTTCTCTTTGTGGATGTGCTCGGGCAGGCCAATGTCCGCCGGAAACTGATGCCCGGCCTGGCACATACCTTGATTTTCTTTGGTTTCCTGGCCATTCAGCCCCATTCGCTGGAATTGATGATACAGGGGGTGGTCCCTGCCTTTCACGTTGGTGATCTGTTTCCGATACCGTATACAGCCTACCTTTTCGTCGCCGACCTCCTGGCCGCCTTTGTGCTCGTCGGCCTGGCCTATGCCCTTTACCGGCGCCTTATCCTGAAACCGGAGTATCTGACCCCGGGAAGGGATGCCAACCTGATCATCTTATTCACCAGCGTCATTGTGATCTCGTTTCATTTTATCAACGCCTTCCTGTACGTGCAGCCGATTGCCCCCGGAGACTTCAGTTATGCCGGGGTGTTTCCCATCTCGGCTATTTTGGCAACAGCTTTGAATCTCAGGGCCCTCAGCTCAGGCCAGCTCTTTTTCTGGTCTGAATTTTTTTACTACATTCATATCGGTACCATCCTGGGGTTCTTGATTTATATCCCCGGGTCTAAACACCTGCACCTGCTGGCCGCTGTCCCCAACGTATTCTGCAAGCGGTTGAAGGTAGAAAAGGCGCTGGTTAAAACCGATATCGAAGATGAAGAGGCCGAGACCTTCGGCCTCGGCCGCGTACCTGAATTTAACTGGTTCAACGTGCTCAATCTGTATGCCTGTACCGAGTGTGGCCGCTGTGAGGAGTTGTGCCCGGCGTCCCATACCGGCAAACCACTATCCCCCAAGAAAATCATCCACGATTTCAAAATCGACCTGCTGGACCAGGCGGACCTGCTGCTGAGCGACAAAAGGGAAGCGATCCAGCCCCTCATGCGTGAGGGGTCCGAACTCACCGATGATGTCCTGTGGGCCTGCACCACCTGCCGGTCGTGTGAGAACATCTGCCCGGTATCCATTGAGCACCTGGATTTCATAGTTGAAATTCGCAAACACCAGGTTTTGATGGAGGCTAGCTTCCCTGCGGAAATGCAGGCAACCTTCAACAACCTGGAAAACCAGGCCAATCCCTGGGGATTTTCCGCGGATACCCGTGCCGACTGGTGCCAGGGACTGGATGTCCCCTTGATGACGGACAAACCGGATGCCAAGGTGCTGTTTTTTGTGGGGTGTGCCGGCTCTTTCGATGAACGCGCCAAAAAGATCAGCCAGGCCACTGCCCGGGTGCTGCGGAAAGCAGGGGTTGATTTCGCGATTCTAGGCCCGGAAGAAAGCTGCAACGGGGATATGGCCCGGCGGGCCGGGAACGAATACCTGGGCCAGATGATGATCCAGCAGAACGTAGAAATTCTCTCACAGTACGCTCCGGATATGATCCTGGCCGGCTGCCCCCACTGTTACAACACCCTCAAAAATGAGTACCCGGAATTTGGCGCCGCCTTTCCGGTGGTGCATACGGCTGACTATTTTGACACCCTGCTCCGGGAGGGACGGTTGCAGGTAGATGCCCGGGACCTGGGTAAAATGACCTATCATGACTCCTGTTACCTGGGACGCTGGAATAACCTTTATGACGCTCCCCGCAATATTCTCAGCCGGGCCAATGCCGGCCCTCTGGTCGAAATGGACCGCACCCGGGCAAAGGGATTTTGCTGCGGGGCCGGAGGGGGGCGGATGTTTATGGAAGAAACACTCGGCAAACGCATCAACCGTGAACGCGCCGAACAGGTGGTGGCCAGCGGGGTGGGCACCGTGGTGACCGCCTGCCCGTTTTGCACGACCATGCTCAATGACGGTATCCTGGAGGCGGAAGAGAAGATTCCCGTCAAAGATATCGCGGAAATACTGGATACGGTTACCCTTTAGGGGCTGCTTCTAAATTGAGATTTTGGGTCAAGGCCAAGGCGGCCGAGAAGTTCCAACCGGAGGAATACTCAAAGTATTTCGAGGATTGGAACCGAGCGCCCAACGCCGGGATTGGGACAAAAGGCAATTTAAAAACAGTCCCTAGTTCGAAAAAGGTATAATCCTAAGAAAGGAAACGATTCATGACGCTTGAGGAAAACATCATCGAGATTTTGAAGAAAAACAAAATTGACTATGAAGTGTTTGAACATGAACCGGTCTTCACCAACCCGGCCATGGCCACGGCCCTGGGGGTCAATGAGGCCGAAACCGTGAAGTCGCTGGTACTCATGACCAAGGAAAAAGAGATGGTGGTCCTGGTTCTTCCGGGTGACCAAAGGGTCGACTGGAAAGCGGCCGCCAAGGGGATTGGCACCAAGAAGGTGACGTTTGCCAAACCGGAACAGGTCAGCGAAAAAGTGGGCTGTGAAGTCGGCTGTGTGCCGCCCTTCGGCCAGTTCGCCCCACTATCCATTTACATGGATACGGCTTTGACCCGTAAGGATTATGTGTATTTCAATCCCGGTGTCCACGACAAATCCTACAAGCTGAAGGCCTGGGACCTGAAAAAGCTCTGCAGTCCCAAGCTGCTTTGACGGCGTCGACCGGGTGTTCGCAGCTGCCTGTACTGAGCGGGTAGCTTTGCATATGTCTTCAGGAGGAGGGCCAAAGCTATGCGAAAGCGTGCTAAAAAGATCATCAGAATGTTTGATGATGCGGTTGCCGCCGAGCAGCAGTATGAGTTTCAGAGTGCCAAGCGGCACTATGCCAAGATTGTGGAACTGCACCCCAGCAGCCCGGAGGCGGATATTGCCCGTGAGCGCATAGCCGATATGGACACGCTCTCCAATGAACTCCGGATCTATAAACGCATCGACCGCAATGCCCGCAAGATTTTGACCGAAATCGGCATGGATATTGTCAACAGCCCGGAGCTCATGGAGTTGCTGATAGAGGCGGATGCCATCGATGACGATAGTGAACAGGCGCTGTTTGTGCCTCTCCGCGAAGACTATCTGGAGCAGTGCCTCGACATGGTCCCCAAAGATATGGCGGAAGATCCGGGCGAGAACGCCTTCGGGACCGGCGCCACGGCGCCTTTTCTGCTGCGCCCGGGACGCGATGACCTGCAGCCTGCCAATCGCGAGGAGTTTGAAGACATCGTCCGGATAGCGGGCGAATTTGCGGACAGCCTCGGCATTTTCAGCATCCCGGTGACCACCGACAAATCCATCTCTGACTTTGAGTGCGCACTGCTCATGGAGGAGCATTTTTCGGACCTGAAGATGACCACCACCCGGAACATGACCGACGAGGAAACTTCCTATTTCAGCTACCGGGATGACTGGCTGGACGGTACCAGCCTGATCACTTCCATGACCTTTATGCCCAACATGGTGGCCCCGTTTTTGCGCAGCGCCCGCGAGGGAAACAATCTGTTGATCCTGGATCTCACCATCGCCGGCTCCACGGGCCCCGCGAGCCCGGAAGCCCTGCTCACCCAGATCCACGCCCAGGTTCTCTTCATGATGGTGCTGGCCCAGACCATCAATCCGGGCATCGGTTGCGTCCACGGCGGCATCCCGGACCTGCTGGGTATCGACGGCAACCTCGATTACAGCGACCCCGGGCAACCGCTCATCAATTCGGCCATGGCCCGGCTGAACCTTTGGGTTACGGGCATGGCTTCGGCCCAGTCGGGCGGCAGTACCAGCATCCTCACCGATATCCCGGCTGCCGTCCAGGAGTCGGAAATTTCCCGCGACATCCTGCGAACCTATGGTGTCCATATCCTGCGGCACGCTATGGGCACACTGGGCAACCTCAACTATTTCAGCAAGGAAAAATTCATCAAGGACTGTAAACGGGAAAGAGCGTCTCGCAAGCTCTGGCTCCAAACGCGGCATGATTTCCTCGTTCCGCTCTATCTGCCGGAGGACAAACAGGTCGTCAAGGGAATTCGTGAAATTCTGGAAAAGGGCGGACCCAAAAACGCGGACCACACCCTTACACATGTGGGGACGTTCCTCAAATGGCAGGACAAACTTAACGAGATTTCCCAACTCAAAGAATACTTTCCTGAGCTGGATGAAATCGCCGAGGATGTCCCGGACGACGTCGCCCGTGGATCGGAAACGGGCAGCCAGACCCAGTTACAGGACACATTTCTGAAAACCTAAATTTGAATAGGAACACGGCCGGTGATCCCGAGTGGTGATTCAGGGCCGGAATAAAACTCCTGTTCGCTGGTTGTAATGCTTTTCAATTCGGTTTCATCCTTTTATTCAGCCTTTGACCCAATCCCCTGAATCCGGCCATGTTACGAATGCGTTCTCTGGATGCTCGGCCCTTCAAAAGGCAAGCCAAGGCCTGGACCTTTGGGCAAGGATTCTTTATAATCATTTCAATCCTGAAAACGGACTCTCAAACGATGGAGATGTGCTATGAATCCGGTTATGCAATTACTGCGTTCCCACCGATCCATCCGTAAATTCACTGATCAGCCGGTCGCAGACGAGCTAATCAACGACATCGTCCGCTGCGGGCAGGCGGCCGCCACCTCCAGCAACCTGCAGGCGACTACCGTGATCCGGGTTCGCAATCCAGACACGCGGTGTGCCATTGCCCAACTGGCCGGCGATCAGGAATATGTGGGCACTGCCGGGGCGTTTTTAGTATTCTGCGCCGATTTGAGCCGCTCCCGGCAGGCCTGTGAAATGCAAGGCGGCGATTTCGTGCCAGGCATGACCGAGCACTTCATCATTGCTACCGTCGATGTCGCCCTGTTTGCCCAGAATTGCGCCATTGCCGCGGAATCGGCGGGACTGGGGATCTGCTACATCGGGGGCATCCGCAATGACCCGGCCGGGGTAACGGCCCTGCTGGATTTACCGGACCAGGTGTACCCGGTCTTCGGGTTCTGTCTCGGGTACCCGGCCCAGGATCCGGAAGTCAAACCACGCCTGCCCCTTTCCGTGGTGCTCAAGGAAGAGCAGTATCAGGCAGCCGCTGACCCGGATGGTATTCAGCGCTATGATGATCAGTTGCGCCAATACTACCGGACACGTACCGGCGGCACCAAAGACAGTAATTGGACTCTGGAGATGCGGGACCTGGTGGGTAAGGAATCACGCCCCCACATGCGCGGCTTTTTGAAAACGCGTGGGTTTACTATGCGCTGATCGTATCAAGCAGAACCTATCTCAAAACCCTTCTTTGAGATGGGTTCTGGAAGATCAACCCTCTGAGGAAAGGGGGCAATTATGGGAATGGCCCCAGACGAGTTACATTTTAAGCCGCGCATACAGGTCATCAACCAGGATCAGATCGATCAGATCCATAGCGCCACGCTCGATGTGCTGGAGAGAACCGGTGTCGACATCCCGCACCCAAAAGCCCTGGAAATGTTATCCGGACACGGTGCCCGGGTGGAAGATGACCGGGTAAAAATACCTTCGTGGATGGTAGAAGATGCCATCCAGCGGGCACCTTCCCGGGTTATCCTCGGCACCCGGACCGGCAAACGTACCATTACCCTGGAGCGGGATAAAACTTATTTTGGGCCGAGTCTGGACTGTGTCGATTATTTGGATCCCAAAACCCATGCACGCAGACGCTTTGTCAGCGATAACGTGAAGGTTACGGCCACTTTGTGCGACGCCCTGCCGCATCTTCACTGGGCCATGATTATCGGGATGGCCGACGACGTGCCGCCGGATATCGCCGACCGGGTCATCGCCCGATATGCCATGGAGTATTGTGAAAAACCCATCGCCTTTTGCAGCAAAGACACAGCCAGCAGCAAAGATATCTATGCAATGGCCCTCCTGCTTTGCGGGGGCAAGGAAAACTTTGACATGGCGCCCTGTTTGCTGCACTACTCGGAACCGATTTCGCCCCTGGCTTATTTTGGCCTGGCCGTGGATAAGATTATATTTTGCGCGCAAAACAACATCCCCTTGATTAACTCGTCGGCGCCCCAGGCAGCGGGTACCGCTCCGGCTACGCTGGCGGGCACGGTCGTGCAGGGAAATGCCGAGACGTTGAGCGGGCTGGTATTGCATCAATATGTAAAACCGGGGGCCCCCTTTGTGGCCGGTGCCCAAGCAACTGTCATGGATATGCGGACGGCGGTTTTTTCCTACGGTGCCTGTGAAATGCCCCTGATGACGGCGGCCCTGGCTCAGATGGCGCAACACTATCGCCTGCCGTTTTTCGGTACCGCCGGGGCCACGGATGCGAAGTTTTGCGACGCCCAGGCCGGGGCAGAGGCAACCTTCCAGTGCCTGGCGGCGGCCACCATTGGGTCCGGATTGGTGCACGATTGCGGCAGTTGGCTGGACCACGGCTCCCTGGCTTCACCCGAATTCATGGTATTGGCCAATGAAATTGTTGATGCGGTCGATCATTTTATGCAGGGCCTTTCGCTGGATGAGGAAAGCCTGGCGTTGGACGTCATCGACCGCGTGGGGCCCCGCGGGCATTTTCTCCAGGATCCCCACACCTTCAATAATTTTAAGAAGATCAGGTATTCTGAAATATTTGACCGCGCAATCCTTGATCAGTGGAAAGCCTCCGGTTCTAAAACCTTCGAGCAACGGTTGCAGGAAGTGACCCTCAAGAAAATGGAACATCGTCCGGAACCCTTGCCGAAAGACACCGTCAAGATCTTGGATGAGATGCAGCGCGGGTGGAGATAACAGTACCTATTGTTGTGTCTCATAAGTTTCTCATTTAATAACACTGCCGCAACAATGCTTTAAGGTAAGCAAAAATCCGGAATGTTCTCAAGGCGAACGCCGCAAACTCGAAACAAAAGGGCAAATCATAATGACCGAAAGAAACAAACAAAACCTGTCATTACAAACTGGTAGGATCTGTTTTTGTCATTTGATTTTTTGAATTTTGAATTTATTTCGAATTTAGTTACCCCATGAATTCAGGCTGGAACTGCTACTATTTTTTTTGCATTATATGTGGGACACAACATCAGCGTGTACTGTTTAAAAAGCGGATAGGGGTAACCAACTTTGCGAACACTGGGTTTTAAAAACGCTTTTAAGCCGGAAAAAATAGCAGCAGGGCAATACTGCTCGGCTGGCTATACGGTAAGCTGTGCTTATCGATATCGGATCAGATAAGAGGAAAAGGGATATGACCGACCGTATGCAGGTGCTTTCGAACGGTGAGCTCAGCCTCATCCATGATACCTCCGTGGAGGTTCTGGCGGAAACCGGGATGAAATTCAACTCCGACAAGGTGCTGGATATCTTTCAACAACATGGGTTCAAGACGGATGGAACACGGGTTTTTATTACTGAGAAAGAACTGCGATCGGCGTTGGAAACCGTCCCGTCACGTTTCACGATCCACGCCCGCAACCCGGCCCACCATGTTGCGATTGGCGAAGATGATTTTGTATTTCTGCCCACCGGCGGCGCCCCGAACGTGGTCACCGCCGACGGCGAAATGCGGCCGGCCACGCTGGCAGACTACCACAACTGCTGTCGCCTGGTACAAACGTCGGACCAGCTGGATATGAACGGTATGTTGATGGTCCAACCAGCGGACATCCCCTCCCAGATTGCCCATCTGGACATGCTATTCGCCGATATGGTGCTTTGTGATAAAACGTATGTGGGCACCGCCATGTCCAGGCAGGCAACCAAGGATGGTCTTGAGATGGCTGCAATTGTTTGTGAAGGACGGGAGAACTTGAAGCGCCGGCCCGTGATGGCGACGATCGTGCACGCCATGTCGCCGCTAAAATATTCGGGTGAGGAGGCGGAAGCGATCATTGCTATGGCGCGGATGCGCCAACCGCTGGTCATCACGAATATGGTGATGGCCGGCACCAGCGGCCCGATATCTTTGTCGGGCTTGCTGGCCTTGGCCAATGCCGAGATTCTCGCCGGACTGGTCCTGGCCCAACTGGTGTCTCCCGGTACCCCGGTGGTATATGGCTCTGTCTCTGCGCCCGCCGACATGCGCACCATTGTTTCGGCCGTCGGGGCTCCGGAGGCGGTTGCCCTGGCGTCGGCCATCATTCAATTGGCCCGGTTTTATAAAGTACCCTGCCGTACGGGCGGCATGCTGACGAATGCGCACTGCCTGGATGCCCAGGCGGCGGCCGAGGGCACCCTGATGATGACCACCGCGGTGCGCAATGGCGCCAACTTTATTTTCCAGGCTTGCGGGCAGCTGGGGTCCTATGTCTCAATGAGCTTTGAAAAATGGCTTTTCGATGAAGAGGTGTGCCGAACACTACGCCGAACGCTGACCGCCATGGATGTTTCGGTTGAATCCATAGACGTGGATACGATAAAAAGTGTGGGCAGCGATGGCAACTATTTGACCCACGAAACGACCTTTAAGCATTGCCGGCGTCTCTATCAACCGAGACTGTTCACGCGTGATGATTATCAAAAATGGTATCAAAAGGGAGCCAAGGACACGACCACATTAGCGGCGGAAATGCTGACCCAACGCCTTGAAGAATACATCAAACCTCCCATTGATGAAGGGTTGGAGCAGGCGTTGCAAGACTATATGAGCCGGAAAAAGAAGCAACTGTTAGCCTGAGCGATGCGGGGCACCTTGCGTCCGGCCGTGGATCTATATATAGTTACCATACTGCCTGGACCGCTCCGGCGGTGCCAGGAATAGCTGATGGACAGTGAAAATCTGCACTCCGCCAGGTAAGGTGTCCCGCGCCCTGGGGAGCAATAAATCCTGCAGATTTGGGATGATCTGACTAACTTGTCGAGTGTGATGGAACGAAACGATATCGCCCTATGACATCTGATCCGAATACGCCAATGCCTGCTGGTCGTTTTGAACGGGAGCTGTTTGCCTATCCGTCTATCCTGAAGCTGATCCTATACCTCGTCATTCCCCTGTTGTTGGTCCTGATGGTTGCCCTGTTTCTGCAGCGTAACTATACAGGCGCCGCTATCATCGTCCTCATGCTGGCCCTGACGATAGCTGTCCTGATCATCGACCGTACCGGGCTGGCCCGGGAAACCAAGGTCAGATTAAACAGCCTCCTCTTCAAAATCCTGGTGTATACGGCCGCCTTATTGCTGCTTGTAGAGATATCCCTTGCCTTGCGGTGGGAACTGGTGCCGTGGATATTTGTCGTCTGTTACCTGGCGATGGTCATTAACGGCATTCGGGCCGGGGTGGCGATATCAGGTGTGCTCTGGGGAGCGCTGCTGTGTGCGTATGGGCTCGGGGCGGCACCCGCTTTCGTCTCTATCGAAAGCCTGTCCTTACGCTTCTTCCCGTCCCTGCTGGTTGTCGTTATTCTATTTGCGGGTGTTGAGTATATTCGCAATGATTACCGCCGCAAACTGGCCCGGGCCAATCTGACCCTGAGCGAATCAAAGGATAAGTATCAACGTCTGTACGAAAAACTTTCCGGGGAAGTGAGTGACCGCAAGCAGGCCGAGGAAGCGCTCTGGGGTAGTGAAGAGCGTTTTCGCGTCATAGCGGAGAATGTGGCAGATGTGATCTGGACCATGGATATCGATCTGAGTTTTACCTTTATTAGTCCGGCCATCGTGCGGCAACGCGGGTACACGGTTGCGGAGGCGATGCAGCAGCCCCTGGAGCAGATGGTCATGCCGGATTCCCTGACAATGATTCTGACGCTTTTTGCGGAAAAGCTGGCGTTGATCGAATCCGGCGATCGAACCGGGTTCGAACCGGTAGAGTTTGAAGTCGAACAGCCTTGCAAAGACGGCAGCACCATCTGGACCAGCAACCACGCCCGCATTATGGCCGGATCCAACAACGAAGCTGTCGGCGTACTCGGCATCACCCGCGATATTACCGAGCGCCGGCAGACCGAAGAGGAGTTGCTGCGGCTGAATCAATTTCGAGGGTCGATTATCGACAACGCCAATATCTGGCTGAATGTGCTGGATGAGCAGGGGAATGTGGTTGTCTGGAACAAGGCGGCGGAGAGTATCAGCGGTTACACCAGAGAAGAGGTGGTCGGCCATGACCGGATTTGGGAATGGTGTTACCCGGATGCAAACTACCGTGAAGAGATGATGGGCCGGACGGCCGCTGTTATAGCTGAAAATGAAGTGCTGGAGGACTTTGAAACCATCATCCGCACCAAGGGCGGACAGCGGCGGGACATAGCCTGGCATGCCCGCAGCTTGAGCGATGAAAGCGGCAACCCCATGGGCTCCATTGCCATGGGGCGGGATATCACCACACAGAAGATGGCCATGGAGGCCCTGCAAAAGAGCGAAGACCGGCTGCTCCGGTCAAAAAAGATGGAATCTTTAGGGCTGCTGGCCGGCGGTGTAGCCCATGACCTGAATAACGTCCTGTCCGGCATCGTCAGCTATCCGGAACTGCTCCTGATGGAACTCCCGGCCGACAGTAAGCTGCGTAAACCGATCGAGACTATCCAGGAGTCGGGACACCGGGCAGCGGCAATCGTTCAGGACCTTTTGACCGTAGCCCGGGGGGTGGCGGTCGCCAAGGAACCCATGAACCTGAATGAAATGGTTTCCGATTATCTCCGGTCGCCCGAGTTCGAAACGCTCAAACAGACCCATCCGGATGTAGTGGTCCACAGCGACCTCAATTCCGAACTGCTTTTTATTAGCGGCTCTCCGGTTCATCTCCGGAAAGTCGTCATGAACCTGGTCGCCAATGCAGCCGAATCAGTGCAGGGTAATGGCCGGGTGGTGATTACAACCGAGAATCGCTACCTGGACACCCCCTTGAAAGGCTACGATGCGGTGGAACCCGGGGAATACGCGGTCCTGATTGTATCCGATAACGGGCCGGGCATTTCACCGGAAGACCTCCAGCGCATATTTGAACCGTTCTACACCAAAAAAGCAATGGGCCGCAGCGGAACCGGGCTGGGGCTGGCGGTGGTCTGGAACACCGTTCAGGATCATAAAGGCTACATCGACGTTTCCACCAATCGCGATCAGACCACCTTCGAACTTTACTTTCCCATCACGCGCGAAGGAATACCCGCGCAGCGCCAGGCCGTGCCCATTGAAGAATTCAAAGGTAACGGCGAGCGTATCCTGGTGATCGATGATGTGGCCAGTCAGCGGGAGATATCCTGCAAAATGCTGGAAACGCTGGGCTACGAAGCCCGGGCGGTGGCCAGTGGGGAAGAGGCTGTGGCGTATCTAAGCGAATACACGGCCGACCTGCTTTTGCTGGACATGATCATGGACCCGGGCATCAACGGCCGGGAAACCTATGCGCGTGTCTTGGAATTGAATCCGTACCAGAAGGCCATCATTGTCAGCGGGTTCGCCAAGACCGAAGAAGTCCAGAAAACCCAGGCGCTGGGCGCCGGTAGATACGTGAAAAAACCGCTAACGCTCAAACGCCTGGGGTTGGCCATTAGAGAGGAACTGGGACGGTAGGGCACTCATACATTAGTGTTGTGTCCCATATATAAAGCAAAAAAGAATAATAGCAGTTCCTGCCTGGATTCATGGGGCAACTAAATTCGAAATACGAAACAAGAAATTCGAAACAAATTCAAAATTCAAAAAATCAAATGACAAAAACAGATCCTACCAGTTTGAAATGACAGGTTTTGTTTGTTTCTTTCGGTCATTTTGATTTGCCCTTTTGTTTCGAGTTTGCGGCGTTTGCCTTGAGAACATTCCGAAATTCGAGTTTCGGATTTTTTCTTGCTTTAAAGCATTTTTGCAGAAGTGTTATTAAATAAGAAACTTATGAGACACGACACTATCGGCAATTCAAAAAATGGATTCTGGTTCAAAATCCAACCTTCGCTCTGCGAGCGTCGCCCGACAGGGAGGCTTATTTGAGATAGGTTCTACCCGATGGCAGTTTTGATCCGTGCCAGGGCTTCCTGGACATTTTCGAAGCTGTTGAAGGCGCTGATCCGGATAAACCCCTCGCCGCAGGCCCCGAAGCCGGCCCCGGGGGTGCAGACCACACCGGCCTCGTTGAGCAGCTGGTCGAAAAAGGCCCAGGAGTCTTTCCGGCCGTCAATCCAGATATAGGGTGAATTTTCACCGCCCACACACTCAAAACCGAGCCCCTTGATCTCTTTTCTGATCAGGGCTGCGTTGTTCAGGTAGTATGCCACCAAACCTTTCACCTGGGTCTGGCCGTCTTCTGAATAGACTGCGGCGGCTGCCTTCTGGACCGGGTAGGAAACCCCGTTGAACTTGGTCGAATGGCGGCGGTTCCACAATGGATGCAGCGCCTGCGAATTCCCTTGTTCATCGAAGGCCCGACACGCCTTGGGCACCACCGTGAAGGCGCAGCGCGTTCCCGTGAAGCCGGCGGTCTTGGAAAAACTGCGAAACTCGATGGCCACTTCCCGGGCGCCCTCGATTTCATAGATCGAGCGGGGTAGGGATTCATCCTGGATAAAGGCCTCATAGGCGGCATCATACAAAATGAGGGCCCTAGTATCACGGGCGTAGGCTACCCACTGGGCCAGTTGGTCGTGGCTGATGGTGGCCCCCGTGGGGTTGTTGGGAAAGCAAAGGTAGATCAGGTCGACCGGTTCGCTCGGCAGGGCGGGGATGAAGTTGTTTTCCGCCGTGCTGTCGAGATAGGCAATGCCGTCATAACGACCGGCATTGAAGCTGCCCGTGCGACCGGCCATGACATTTGTATCCAGGTAAACCGGGTAAACCGGATCCGGAATGGCGATTTTGGCATCCAGGGCAAAGATTTCCTGGATATTGCCGGTGTCGCACTTGGAGCCGTCGCTGATAAAGATTTCGTCCGGCTGGATGTCAGCCCCGCGGGCCTGAAAATCGTGTTTGGCGATGGCTTCCCGTAAAAACGGGTAGCCCTGTTCCGGGCCATAGCCTTTGAAGGTGCCGTCGGCGGCCATTTCATCCACGGCCGCATGGAAGGCGGCGATACAGGCCGGCGGCAGACTGCGGGTTACATCGCCGATACCCAGTTTGATCACGTCCCGCTCCGGATGGGTTTCCTGAAAAGCCGCCACTTTCCTGGCAATGTCCGCGAACAGATAAGAAGCCTGAAGTTTTAAATAATTTTCATTAATTTTGATCATGATCGGTCCTTATGTTATAGAAAGTGTAGTCAGAAACAGAAGCGTTATAAACTATAATTTACCCGGTTGTCAATGGGCTTTGCCGAATAAAATTCTGAAAATTGACAATATATCCAAAAATAATTCTCATTTTATGATTTTCCACGAAACCCCACATGGAGGCCGAATACCACTTGGTCGGAACCGTCTGCCCGGGGAGACGCCGTGAGCGCCAGGGCGGAATTGGCCAGCATGGAGCGGCGGCTTTCCGCCGGCCCGCTCGATTTCAGCGAGTTGTTCGTACGAGTCGGTCAATTGAAAAGCCTGCTTGACGGTGGCAGTACGCCGGCCACCGGCCGCACGGTGGCGGTACTCGCAGGCTTGTTGGACTCCGACCGGCATACCCAGCAAACGCAGGCCTACCATCTTTTCGGTTCGATCGCCGCGACCCTGGCCACCATCGGATGCAATCGGGATGATCCGAACGTCAGCCGCCAGGCCCTGCAGATTCTGGTTCCGGCCGCCACCGGCAGCCGGGGGGAAAGGCAGCGTGCGTTGGCCGAAACCGTGGGAACCCTGCCCGTCAATATCAAGGGGCCGCGCTTCCGGCCGGCTACCACCGTAAAGCAGCCACCGCGCCGGTCCTTGAAAAGCCTCCTGTCCCAGCTGGGAGCCGACGCCCTCGCCGGCAGTTACCAGGGCCGCAGCCTGGTGGTGCCGCTGGCCGACAGTGATGAGGTTGCGGTTATTAAGATAGCCCGCCGCGGGGAAGACCCGGCCGGTCTGAACCGTGAGGCCGGTTGGCTTGATTATCTGCGGGCCTCGGCGCAGCTGTTCGCGGAGCCATTCATCATTCCACGACCGGTAGAGATGAAAAGCGGGTATCTTTTCCGTCCCCTGAATCTGCCGGTGTTGAACGGCCGCCCGCAGGATATCGATCCGGCCACAGCGACGGCCATCGCTTTTACAGTTCACCGCGACTATTTCGTGTACCCGAACGATCATCGGCCGGAAGCCCGTCTATCCTATGAACGCTTTCGCCAGGTCCTGCAACGCGCGGCCGTGCTTTTCGGAGAACTGACGGCGGGGGGGATCGTGCACACCGCCCCGATTCCCCTGTTTCACAACCGGGTGCAGCGTATGCGCCGGGATGATGGTGGGCTCTATGAATGGGATCGGGCCGGACGTCTGGATCGCTGGCTGCAGTCCAGCCGGTTTCCAAATTTCGGTCCCACCGGTCTGCGTGATTTCGAGCACCTGACATCCCTGGGTACCAGGGCGGGCCGCCGGTTGTACCAGCACATCGGCAACCAGCTGTTGAGCCTGATCCTGGTGGCCGGCAGCTATTTCCGGCACAAGGCTCCTGACCGCGTAGGGCTCGATAAAGACGGCATACCCCTTGATGTCCGCCACCTCTTCGACCGGGCTCAATTCTCCGATTTGGTGCAAACAGTATTCAACGCGTATCACACCGGTTTTTCCAAGTGTGCACCACAGGTGGATATGCGGGCCGAGATCGAATCCCTGGTCACCACCCTGATCGACCAGATGGGGGTGGACCGGCACATGCGTGAAATTCTGCGCCAGGAAGACCAGCATCGCATGACGGCGGCCGATTTTGAAGCCTACCTTTCCCAATACCCGCTACCCGCCGGGGGGGCGGCGGAATTTGAAAAAGGTCAGGCAGATATCGAAATTCACTCGGGGCCGCACCTGGGGGACTTCAACGGGCCCATTTCCGTACCCGAATTGACCACGTTTTTGCGGTCGGCCGCGTCAGCCATCGTGGCGGGCCGGTTTCTGGGGCAACGCTTTGGAGGAGATGTTGGAGGCGCCCATGGATGAAGACATCCGTGACAAGGCTTACCTGGCCCATGCCGATGTGATTGCCCTGAATTTCATCCAGGATTCCGGGCGGTATGTCTATCGGCGACATTTCAGAAACGGTCTGCGCTCGCATATTATGGAAGTCCTGGACGCGGAGCAGGTTCGCCAGGAGACGCGCGGCAAGGTGGTAGCCGGCGTCCGGCTCTTTCCCAAGGCCACGCCTTTGAAAATGCTCCGCATCTTCCGAACCCGGCTGGCGTCTATCAGCCAGGCCCTCAACGAAATCGTGAAGCTGCGCGTCATCGAGACCTTTCTGACCAAAGACCAGTTTGCCGGATCCAGCGAGTTTATCGTGGGTTATCAAGCCCCGGAGGGCCCCGACATGCTGCTGTGCGGCTTGCAGGAATTTGTGCAGGGACGCAAACTGGATCCCTGGCGCCTGAAAAGCGGCGGGATATTCCAGATTTACCCCGACAAAAACGCCCCGGCCCAGCAAACATTTGAAACCCAGCTGCGGGAGAGCGCCCAACGATTCGTGGCCGGCATCAAAGAAATGGTGTTAAAAGCCGGCTACATTCCCGATATCGCCGGTCAGCGCAACCTGCTGGTGACCCGTCGCGGCCGCATCCGGCTCGTGGATATCAACAATGTCTCGCGGTTACAGTACAACGATGATATATTTATCGATGACAAGGGCTACCCGGTTTGTGACAAATCCATAGAAGCCGTGGCTCTCATCGATCGGTATCTCTGTGACGGCCGCAATTGCACCGGCGAGGTGCTGTTCGAGATGTTCCTGGACCCGGATCGTCTGCGCGCGGTCGCCGTCCTGGATGAAGCCTTTCATCGCTCCTTGAAAAAGAGAATGGTCCCGTCTTTTTGACCCACCTCCCGGCTCTGGTCGCCAGAATGCGCCTTTTCCTATCTGCCAATTTCAACGTGTCACCTGATACGCATGCTCCAGTGGACTTTAAGCGATTGATTATTTGCACAAAACTTATTGTGTCGAAAAAATATCATGAAATATTCGGGCTAAAGGTTTGGGATATCTTGTCGATAGTATTGGTAAGCAACGGCAATGAGCCAAGCTTAACGGCCCGGAGCGAATCCGGCCGGACCCACGTAGCGGAGGCACATCATGTACAGGGAAGACATCATATTTTTCGATCAACTGGGATTTGGCTGGGCCCTGGATAAACGCATCATCCTCAAGGTTTTTGCCCGGGCCCACAAACGTGAAAAAGTGGACGAGAAGGTTTTTTTCAACCGGTCTTATCAAGCCAAATAACCGGGAGTATGTCCGGACCTGCCGGCGACTATAAGATGGTGGGTGATAGGAAATCATTCTCCAGGTCCTCTGTTCAATTCCCCGGTTTTCCCCAGCCAGTTTCAAGCCCTCTTTCAGCTTGACCGTCTTTTTTAGAATCAGCCCCAAATCCACGGTTGTAAAAAACACCCCAAGTGGTATACAATTGCTATCATTTCAGAATGTTAGTATTTAGTCAGTATGAATAACCTGCCCCATAGGGTATGGTCAGAGATAGTTGGCCGTGCCGGGGTAACGGATTCCAGGTGTTTAGACTGAAGGCTGAAGACTGAAGGTAGTGCCTCTCCACGATTGGAAATCATGGATGGGAGTTATTAGCTGATAGCCATTAGCTTTTAGCTGAGAGGCAAAAAGCAATGCATTTCCGAATCGCTAATTGCTAAAAGCTAAATCCCGAGATCTTTCTTCAGCCTTCAGTCTTCGACCTGATCCCCTGAATCCGGCCGCGCCAGGATTCACTACATCCGGGGGTATATGGAAAAATCGGTCTACCGTAAAGTCACCATTGCGGCCCTGATCATGATGGCCTCGGTATTTTTGAGTCGCGTCATCGGGCTGGTGCGTGAAATGGTGATTGCCGGCGTAGGCGGGACCCAGGCCCCTGTCGATGCTTACCAGGTGGCGTTCGTCATCCCGGAAATCCTGAACCACGTGGTGGCCTCCGGCTTTCTGAGTATCACCTTCATTCCTATTTTTACAGGCTGCCTGGCCCAGGGCCGTGAAGCAGAGGGCTGGCGGGTATTCTCAGTCATCCTTACCCTTTTCGGCAGCCTTCTGGCCGTCCTGATCGCTGTGGCCTGGGTGTTCGCGGCGCCGCTGCTGTCGCTGGCGGCCCCGGGTTTCACCGCCTCCCCCCATTTTGACCAGGCGGTGACGATGCTGCGCATCATTTTGCCGGGTCAGTTTTTCTTTTTCTGCGGCGGACTCTTTATGGCCGTGCAGTTTGCCAAGGAATCCTTTGCCATCCCGGCGCTGGCACCGCTGGTTTACAACCTGGGGATTATCATCGGCGGGCTGATCGGCGGATCGCAGCACAGTATGATAGGCTTTGCCTGGGGGGTGCTCGGCGGGGCCTTCGCGGGCAGTTTCTGCCTCCAGCTGTTGGGTGCGGTCCGGGCCGGGATGCGCTTTGTGCCTGCCCTGGACTTCAAGCACCCGGACCTGAAAAAATATATCGTTCTCACGGTTCCGCTGATGCTCGGCCTGACCATGACCTTCTCAACGGAAGTCCTCTTTCGGTTCTTTGGGTCCTACCTTTCCGACGGCAGCATTGCCGGTCTCAATTACGCCCTGCGGGTGATGTTCATCGTGGTCGGCCTGGTCGGGCAGGCCGTGGGGGTGGCGTCCTACCCGTTCATGGCCCGCCTGGCTGCCGAAGAGCGCCTGGGGGAGCTCAGTGACCTTTTAAACAAGCTGTTGCGGTACCTGGCGATCACCATCCCCATTTCGGTTCTGGTGATCATCCTGCGCTATGAAGTGGTGCTGGTGCTTTTCCAGCGAGGGGCCTTCACGCCGGCCTCCACTGCTCTGACCGCCGAGGCGTTGGCGTTTCTCATGGTGGGTGCCTTTGCATTTTCAGCCCAGACAGTGGTGGCCCGGGGGTTTTATGCCATGCAAAATACCCTGCTTCCGGCGGTGTACGGCACGATAGCCGTGCTGCTGAGCCTGCCCCTTTATGTCATCGGGCTACGATGGATGGGGATCAACGGCGTGGCCCTGGCCTGTGCCCTGTCCGCCACCGTTCAGGTGGGGGTGCTGTTTGCCGTCTGGAACCGAAAAAGAGACAACCAGGCCGGCCGGACCGTTTACCGGGCGATTTTTAAATTTCTGGGGATGAGTGTTGTGCTGGGTTTCTTTGCTTTTGCGGTGCGTGCGGCCGTGTGCCTGGCGGTTGATCCCGGGACCTTTGCCGGAAGTTGCATCATTTTAGCGGTGACCGGTGGTCTCTCGCTTGTATTTATGGCCGGGGCTGGTTATGCTTTAAAGATCGAAGAGATATCCGCTGTGCTTGACAAGCTTGTCCGTAAAGTTAAGGGCTGATGTGGTCGCTGTCGCCTACCCAAAGGAGAGGTGCCATGCCTGAGACATACGATCTGGCCGTTGCCAAAGCTTCCCACCGGGACGTTGACACACGGTTTTCCGTATACCACGAACTGATGTCCATCAAGGTCCAGGAAGTTCTCCTGGTGGCCACACCGTATGACGCCTACATCATGGAGGAAGACGGCAGCCTCGCCTCGCGTATCATCAACGAATACCATGGTTTGAACCTGAGCCGACCGCCCCGCTTGATAAAAGTATCCTCGGGCCGGGCTGCCCTGGAGATCCTTGAAGAGCGGGACTTCGATCTGGTGCTGACCATGCCCAACCTGAAGGACACCAACCCGTTTTCCCTGGGGCGCAAGATAAAAAAAATGAAGCCCGACCTGCCGGTGATCCTGTTGGTTTATGGCCGCAGCAGCTTTACCGACCGGCAGATGGAGACCGCCGGCATCGACCAAACCTTCGTGTGGTCGGGGGACAGCGACCTGCTGCTGGCCATCGTGAAACATGTGGAAGACCGGATGAATGTGGAACGTGATACCCGCCAGGCCGGCGTCCGCGTGCTGATCCTGGTTGAAGACTCACCGTTATACCGCTCATTCTTTTTGCCGCTCATCTACCGGGAGGTGGTCCATCAGACCCAGTCCGTTCTCGCAGAAAGCCTCAACGAAGAACACCGTCTGATGAAAATGCGCGCGCGGCCCAAGATTATGGTGGCGCAAAATTACGAGCAGGCCCTGGATATCTACGAGCGCTTCAAGCCGTACGTATTCGGCGTTATGTCCGATACCCGCTTTCCCAAGGACGGCCAGGTCGTGGCCGACGCAGGGGCGCAGCTACTGGCCAAGATCAAGGAAGAGATCCCGCATCTGCCGCTGCTCCTGCTCAGCTCGGAATCGGAGAACCGGCGCCTGGCCGAGTCCCTGCAGATCCAGTTCGTGGATAAAAACTCGCCGCGTCTGGCCGCGGAACTACATGACTTCTTCCTCGAGTTTCTGGGTTTCGGCGATTTTGTGTTTCGCCGCCCCGACCAAACCGAAATCGGCCGGGCTTCCAGCTTCAGAGAATTGCAGCAAATTCTGCCGAAAATACCCGACGAACCGATCTACTACCAGGCCGCCCGCAACCGCTTTTCCAACTGGTTCATGGCCCGATCGGAAATCGCATTGGCTTCCGTGATTGCCAAGATACCGGCCTCCGAGTTTTCGGATGTGGATGCCCTGCGGGAGTTTTTGATCAGAAGTATCCAGGTCCTGCGCAAGAGCCGCCAGAAGGGCGTGGTAGCGCAGTTTTCGAAGGCTGAGTTCGATCCGACGGTATCCGAATTCGTAAAGTCCGGCAAAGGGTCGCTGGGCGGTAAAGCCCGGGGGCTGGCTTACTTTGCCTCTATTTTATTCAAGGAATCCGCCCTGACGGAAAAGTATGCCGACATCACCATATCCGTGCCGGGAACCCTGGTTGCCGCGACTGACTGCTTCGATCAATTTATTGCTGAAAACAACCTCAAGGACATAGCCGCCATAGTTACCGCTGATCGCGACATCGAGGCGCGCTTCCTGGCAGCTAAATTGCCTGAATCGCTGGCAGCCGACCTTACCGTCTACCTGGAAAAGGTGGCCGGACCGCTTTCGGTGCGCTCTTCCGGTCTTTTTGAAGATGCTTATTTTCAGCCCTATTCCGGTTTATACAAGACCTACATGATCCCCAATAACCATCCGGACTTCAAGATCCGCCGCCGGCATCTGTTCACCGCCGTCAAACTGGTCTACGCATCGACCTTTTTTAAAAGTCCACTGACCTTCAAGAAAAGCACTCAATATCACATCCGGCGTGACGCCATGGCCCTGATGGTCCAGCAGGTGGCCGGCACTGTGTACGGGGAGTATTTCTACCCGGCCATATCCGGGGTGGCTCAGTCGAAAAACTACTACCCGGTCGCCGGCATGCAAGCGGAAGATGGGATCGTACGGATGGCCCTGGGGATGGGGAAAACCGTGGATGAAGGGGAAGGGGGGCTGCGCTTTTCACCGGCCCGTCCGGAAATACTGCCGCAGTTTTCCAAGATCGAAGATATCCTGGAAAATGCCCAGTACAAGTTTTATGCACTGAAGGTAGCGGACTACGATGAAAAGCTGGGCTTTCACCGGGGCACCAACCTGGAATTGCGTGACATCAGCGACGCGGGGAGTGAATACCCCCTGACGAGCCTGTGCAGCACCTATATCCCGGCCGAGAACCGCATCCGCGACAGCCGGGTGAAAGGCGGCGCGCCGGTGTTGACCTTTGCATCCGTCCTGAAGTACGACCGTTTTCCCCTGGCGCCGCTGACGGCTGATCTGCTGAAAATGGGCCAGGAGGGGTTGGGCTGCGATGTCGAGGTCGAGTTCTGCCTGAACCTGCATCCGGAAGGCGAGCCCGATGAGTTCCACATTCTCCAGGTACGTCCCATGACGGCCGGCCAGGAGCACAGCGACATCCACATCGGTAAAGCGGATAGGGACAAAGCGTTTTACTACTCCCACCAATGTCTGGGCAACGGCCTGGACAAAAGCATGCAGGATATCATCTACGTCAAACCGGATGTGTTCGACGCGGGGGGTGACCCGGGATATCGCGGCGGAAATCGGCCGGCTGAACGCTCGCTTTAAAAAGGAGAACCGCAAGTATCTGCTGGCAGGTCCCGGGCGGTGGGGCTCGGCCGACCGTTGGCTGGGCATCCCCGTGCGGTGGGCGGATATCTCCCAGGCCGGGGCGATCATTGAAATCCGCAACCGCGATCTCATCCAGGCCGATGCCTCCCAGGGGAGCCATTTTTTCCAGCACATCACCGCCCGCGGTCTGCAGTACGTCACCATCACGGAAGGATCGGAAGATTTTATCGACTGGGCCTGGCTGGAAGCCGTTCCCCTGGAGGCCGAGACCCAATATTTGCGGCATGTCCGCCTGGAAAGCCCCATGCTGCTCAAAGCCGATGGCCGGCATGGCCATTGCGGCGGTATGCCGGTCGCAAATAGAAATGCTCCGTCTTCGTAAGCGCCAAGCATCGCCTCCTTGTGAAAAGTTTGGCACATCTGCGTAGGGTCAGAAAATCAGTGAAAATTCATTGAGTTGACTTGGTACCATAAAGATATGCTATCATACGTGCATCGTAGCCAATGTGATGTGACTGATATTGGCTGGGCCGGGCGATTTCCAAATAGTTGAAATCCCAAACTATACATTTAGCGATTGAAGCTAAGCGGAGTCTGAAAGTCCTGGCCGGCAACTGAACGAGAGATTGGCCGGCCTCGTATTATGCGGCGCGATCGTAAATATAAAACGTCTTCCTGATTTGAGGATGTTCACATGATATCGGTTCGTAATATGTTTCCTCATGCAATGTTCATTGCAATCCTCATTTACATATCTTCAATAGTGATCTTTGAAAGTACCCCTGCGAATGCGACCACTTACGCTTCCAGTACAAAAGAGAAATCGGAAAAATGGCCAGAGGCCATGCGAGAGGAAATTCCGCAGGTTGAACTGACCCCGGAAGAACGCGTCTGGCTTGAAGCTCATCCGGAAATCGTATTGGGCATCCCCACGAGTTATCCGCCCTTGGTGATTAAAAAGGCCGATGGCAAACACGTCGGTATGCTGGTGGATTTGTTCGATCAGATCAATCGACGCCTCAATTCCACATTTAGCCTGCACACTAAGGATTCATGGCCCGACATTCAGGAAAAGGCGCGCAACAGGAAGATCGACGGTTTAGCCCTTGGCGGTAAAGATCCGAGCCGGGAAGCTTTGTACAATGCAACCAACATTGTGCTGACCACCTACTTTTCTGTTTTTGCACGCTCCCAGAACGAGTACCGGCTAAAACGCTTTGCAGATTTGGCGGGTATGCGAATTGGATACAAAAGGGGGGCCCGCCCAACCAGATCCCTGCTGGAGAAACTTCCTTCCGCCATTCTCAAGCCTTATGACGACAATGAGTCCCTGACCCAGGCCATGCTAAGCAAGGAGATCGACGTTATCGTCGCCTGGATGAGTTTTGATCATTGGCGTAAGGAGAAATTGCAGGGAACGATAGACAATATCCTGTTAATCACCGAGTATCCCATAGAAATGGTCAGTTACATCCGTGATGACTGGCCGGAATTGGTTCCCATTTTTAACAAGGTCCTGGCTTCCCTTCAAAAAGATGAACCGCCCCGCATCATCAACAAATGGTACGGTAATTGGCCGCAACCATCTACAGCGTTCCGTTTGCTTTTGACTTCGGAAGAACAAGTCTGGCTCGATAAAAAGCATACGGTTCGGGTGCGGATTGTCGATTGGCCGCCTTACCAGATTGTCAATAACGACAAACCGCCGCAGGGTATTGTGATCGAGTATCTCAAGCTGATTGTAGAGCGGACCGGGATCTTGTTTAAAATGGAAGCGACCGACCGGCCGTTTGTGGAATATCTCAAAAGCATGAAGCAGCGCCGGGGCCCTGACATGACCGGAGTCATCGTACCGACTACGGAACGTGAACAGTATTTTCATTTTACCCAGCCGTATCTCTCCTCTCCATATGTCATCTTTACCCGTGAAGATGATAACCTCATCTTTGATATTCAGGGTCTGATTGGAAAATCAATCGCAGTCCCGCATGGCCACTACGTCCAGGAGCAACTGTCCCGGGATTTTCCTCAGATCAGGCAGGTGCTGTTTGATTCGGATGTGAAAGCGCTGCGAGCCGTGGCGACCGGCAAGGCAGATGCTTACATCGGTAACCTGACCGCGGCCAGTCATATTATTCACCGTCAGGGGTTGTCCGATCTCAAGGTCGCTGCTCCCAGTCCTTTTAAGGAGCAGATCCTATCCATGGGTGTCCGCCGCGACTGGCCGGAGTTAAGTTCTATAATCAACAAGGCGCTGGCGAGTATCACGGAAGAAGAGAAGACTGCTATCCGCAACAAGTACCTGGCGATAAAATTCGAACAGGGCATTAACAAAGCCAAACTATTGAAATGGGGATTAATTGCCGGGGGATCGACCATGGGCATTATTCTCATATTTTTATTCTGGAACAGGCAGATGAGTCGAGAAATCAACAGGCGCAAACAGACAGAGCAGGCCTTAAAAAATGCCAGGGATGCAGCCGAGACCGCCAACCAGGCCAAGAGTTTGTTTCTGGCCAACATGTCCCACGAGCTGCGCACGCCGCTCAATGCCATTCTCGGTTTCTCTGGGATGCTTGCCAAGGATCAAGACACCTCTACGGACCAGATGGAAAAGCTGGCTATCATCAACCGTAGCGGCCAGCATCTGCTATCCATGATTAACGATATACTGGATATTTCCAAGATCGAGGCGGGAAGAGTCGAATTGCAGGCGCAACCAATCGATCTGGTCGCCCTGATTAAAGATATCAGCATTATGCTTCGGTCGGCGGCTACTGCAAAAGGGCTTTCAATAGTACAGGATGTCGAAAAGGTAAGTATTCCTTTCGTAGAAACCGACGCGGGTAAACTGCGCCAGATCCTGGTCAACTTGCTGACCAACGCGGTCAAGTTTACTGATGAGGGCGGCGTTACGATTCGATGTGCCACTGATCGGATTCCGGAAGAGCCCAACCGTTGTCACGTCGTGATTGAAGTCGCGGACACCGGCCCGGGGATCGAGCCAGCCAGGCAAGCTGAAATTTTCGAACCTTTCGTAAAGGAACGCGATGAGGCTGAACGCAAAGGCACAGGGCTCGGATTGTCTATCTGTAAAGAATATGTCGATTTTATGGGCGGCACCCTCGAGGTAGCAAGTGATGTGGGTAGGGGCGCCCTTTTCAGGGTGCGATTGCCGGCCCAAATCGCTAAAGCGGCAGATGTCGGGATACCTGTTGGCCAAAAACCGCGGGTGATCAGCCTGGTCCCGACCCAGAAGACCCGGCGGATTCTCGTCGCCGATGACAATCCGGAAAATCTCCTCTTGCTGAAATCCTTGCTGGAAGAAGTCGGATTGTCAGTCATAGCGGCCAAAAACGGCAAAGAAGCGGTGGCGGCACTTGAAAAAGAGTCGCTTGATTTCATTTGGATGGACATGCGTATGCCCGTGATGGATGGCTATGAAGCCACCAGGCGAATCCGCAGTCTTCCCGGTGGCAATGCGACTAAAATTGTGGCGATTACCGCCAGTGCTTTTCAAGATCAGCGTCCGAAAATACTGGCAGCGGGTTGCAATGATGTAATCAATAAACCGTTTCAGGTGCACGAGATCTTTGAGACGATGGGCCGGCTTCTGGACATAGAATATATCTATGAACAGGACGACGAAGCAGCGTTGGCCCGTGAAATAGAACTCACCAGTGATTTGCTGGAGGGCCTCCCCGCCGAACTGTTGCAAGAACTAAACAAGGCTTGCCTGTCGCTGGACACGGAGGCCATTTCTACCGTCATCAAGCGTATCGAACAGCAATCCCCGAATACGGCAAAGGGACTGCAGAGTCTTTTAGATGACTTTCAAATTGGACGGATTCGGGAGCTTTTAGGAGAGACATGAGCAGCAATTTTAACAACCAGGGACTCCTTTCTCGCGACATCCTCATTGTTGATGATGAAGTCGCCAACTTGAAGCTGTTGAGCCAGATTCTCTCGCAGCACGGTTACCAGGTGCGGCCAGCGGAAAGACCCCAACTGGCTATCGATTCCGCCATAAACCAGCCGCCGGCTCTGATCCTGCTGGATGTGAAGATGCCCGGGATGGATGGCTTTGAAGTGTGTCGACGTCTCCGCCAGGACAAACGGACGCACGACGTGCCGGTCATCTTTATCAGCGCACTGCATGAGACGAAAGATAAGGTCCGGGGGTTCGAAGTCGGTGGGATGGATTTCATCACCAAGCCGTTTCAGGAAGAGGAGGTCCTGGTCCGGGTACGAACACACATCGAACTGCGCAACATGCAGCTGAACCTGGAGGAACTTGTCGCCAGGCGCAGCGCGGAGCTGGCCAATAGCGAAGCCAAGTATCGCGGCCTGGTCGAAAATTCGATCGTCGGCGTGTTCGCCACAACGCTCGATGGTCACATTACATTCGTCAATGACGCCATGGTGCGGATGTACGATTTTGACAGCACCGAACAGATGATTACCCATGGGGCGCTTGCACGCTGGCGGAATCCAAAAGATCGCGAACGGATGGTGGCCGAACTTAAACAGCAAGGTTATGTGACGAATTTTGAAGCAGAATCCACAACCCATACCGGACGACATATCCATATCATCTTCTCGGCCAAACAGATCGGTAATGATGTCATCGGAATGGTGATGGATATTACCGATCGGAAACAGGCGGAAATTGAATTAAACAGGGCTTATACTGAAATCAAGCAGCTGCAGGCGCAGCTGGCGGCAGAAAGCGCCTACTTGCAGCAAGAGATCAAACTGGAGCATAATTTTGAAAATATCATCGGGCAGAGCGAAGCGCTGAAATACGTGTTGCGTCGGGTCGAAATGGTTGCCGCTCAGGATTCCACGGTAATCCTACTGGGGGAAACAGGCACGGGCAAAGAGCTCATTGCTCGGGCCCTGCATCAGTTGAGCTCGCGCAGCAAAAGGCCGTTGGTGAAAGTGAACTGCGCCGCCCTGCCCGGTGAATTGATTGAAAACGAGCTTTTCGGGCGGGAAAAAGGGGCCTTTACCGGCGCTACGACGCCCCAGGTCGGACGATTCGAGCTGGCCAATAAGTCCACGCTCTTTCTGGACGAGATCGGTGAATTGCCGCTCGAGCTCCAGGCGAAGCTGCTGCGTGTATTGGAAAGCGGTGAGTTTGAGCGATTGGGCAGCCCCCGGACCTTTCATACGGATGCCCGTATCATCGCCGCCACCAATCGGGATCTTGAAGTGGAGGTGCGCGAAAAGCGCTTCAGAGAGGACCTCTGGTACCGGTTGAAGATTTTTCCGATTACTATACCGCCCCTGCGCGATCGCATCGAGGACGTTCCCTTGCTGGTCGACCATTTCATTCAGCTTTTCGCAAAGAAAATGGGGATAGAAGCCGCAGGCCTGAAAATTACAAAGTCTGCCATGCAGGCCTTGCAAGACTATACCTGGCCCGGGAACGTGCGCGAATTAATGCATGCGGTTGAAAGTGCTTTAATTACCACGGTAAACAATGAACTGCACTTCGATCTTCCCAAAACTGCTGATTCCGCGGCCGGCAAACTTAAATCTTTCGCCGAAATGGAGCGGGACTATATCCTGGAGGTTTTGAAAACCACAGACTGGAAGATAGGGGGCAAGGACAGCGCGGCTGCCATTCTGGGGCTGCCGCCCAGCACTTTGCGGTCAAAGATCAAGAAACTCGGACCGAAAAGACCTTAACCCACCTTACAGCTGTTCCCAAAAATATGTTCCGATTGATTTGTCCTGTCATTCTGAGAAGTGAAACGACGAAGAATCCCTTACATGAGAGCACTGTGCTAGCTGTAGGGGACTCTTCGCTCCGCTCAGAGTGACAAGCGAGCGGAACGTATTAATGGGAATCTATATAGTTTATTACCTGCCTATCTTCTAATACCCCCGATACGCTCTCACCGGGTAATATCCTCCTGATTTTTTCACTCCGCCCCCTCCGGTTTCTTAATCAAATAGATTTTTCCGTCTTGCTCCCCGCTTTCATTCCGCCGCGATATACCGCGAAAGCCGCGATATTTCGCGGTTTCTGTCGACCACTCCCTGCTTGCTACCTCCCACGGCACACCCCGATTTCGATTTATATTCGGCAATTTAAGGCTTGTATGCCTCTGTTTGGTTGATTGGCACATGAATTGAACAAGATAGATCAAAGCTTGCCTTTACGTGCTTACTGGAAAGGATGTTGAATTGTACAGGTACCATTTGAAACTCCTGATTGCAGAAAACAAACGCGATGAATTTGTCGATTCTCTGCACTTTCTATCAGGGGGCATTCGAGCAGAGGACAACTGCCTTGATTTCAGCTTGTACCGGGACATTCAAGGCAAGGACGCGTATATCGTACTGGCCGAATGGAAAACGCGGCAGGCCATGGAAGCGCATTTCAAACACAACAACTTCTCGGTGTTAATTGGGGCCGCCAAAGTTCTGGGTAAGGATTTTGAAATCAGCATAGATGAAACCCTGGAGAAAGGCAGTTTCCGTTTTGCACGAGAGAAGATTAAATTGAAGCAAATCTAAATCCGGACGTCGGTAGCCATCAACTATTCAAGACGCCGACATACCATTTTGAGAGGAGGAATTAAAAATGAATCGCAGAGAATTCATCAAACGATCAACGCTGGCGGCTGCGGCCGTCACACTGGCGCCCGGAAAAAAACCGGCGCAAGCTGGGGAGGCCGGAACCGCCTCGAAAAAATCTGGCATGCACCATGTGCTTTCCAAAAAGCCCGGTACGCCGGACTACGCGCTCTATGCGGAACGCCAATCCGATATGCTGGGGCTCGGGCCCGACGGCAAACCGGTTCCCGGTTATAAGGCCACCGGCGTCGGGGTGACCCCTGCCAAGACTGGCTTTGACCCGTCCCAGCCGCCGCACCGGATGAAATTGACCAAAGAGGAGCAGGACATCCTGGACGGTAAAAAGGGCAAGGCGCTCGCCAAGGTGATGCGCACTGTTGTCGACCACGGCAACCTTTTCGGCGCGACCAAGCTGGTCGACCTCGGTGGCGCGCCGCATACCTCGGCCTTCACCGGCACTCCGGCGCTGAAAGGGATTATCGAAGCGCTTACGGAATGCGCGAACGAAGGGCTGAAAGCGTATGCACCATACACCATCAACCCCCGGCCTTTCGATCTTTACAACGTGCAGACCGAACCGGACGAGCAGATCATGATTTTCGAGGGCTACCCGCTGCAGGCGGAACTCGATCACCTGCATGTGCGGCTCGGCGGGCGGAATCTCGATACGCGCAGCTGCATGTGCTACCTGCCTGAGGTCGGCAACGCGCCGAAAAAGGGCACCTTCGTTGCCTGGGCTGAGTCCTCGGCGGTCAATGCTGGAAACTCCATCCTGGGAATCCGCACCAACCGCAACTCCTGCGGTATGGACCTGATGTGCGCCTTGTTGGGCAAGGCGCCCTACTTCGGCCTCCTGACGGACGAAGGCCGAATGGCCAAGTGGCTGATCGAGGTGAAGACCAAGGGGGAACCCGACTGGGGTGTGCTGGGCGGCGCCATCGGGGAGAAGTGTGTCGAGGACGTGCCGTATATCGTCGGCATCGACAAGTACTTCGACGGCAAGATCACACCCGAGAACCTGCACAAGATGAAGGCCATGGGTGCGGCTACCGCGTCGAGCGGCGCGGTCGGCCTGTACCATGTCGAGAACCTGACCCCGGACGCGTTGGATCACGGACGCGACTTGCTGGCCAAGGGGTATCAGACATACGTTATTGATGACGCGGAGATCGAGCGGGTGCGCAGCGGCTTCCCGAACCTCTGGCCGAAGGACGTCAATAAACCGAACCGCGCCTACATCGGGCGTCCGCACAATACCTACCAAGAGATGGTGATTTGGGGAACCAGGATCCGTGATGAACTCAAGAAGCGCGGCCTCAAGAAAGTCGCGCTTCCCACGCACATGTTCTCGGCGACCGTCGTCCGGAATCGCTTGTTCTACGAGCACCCGGTCCTGACGCGGGACTTGCACAAGGCCGGCGTGACGTTTTCGAACACCTGCACCGTCTGCTTCAGCGGTCTGAAAGGCTACAGCAAAACCGAGTTCGGGGTCACCAATTCCAACAAGACCCGCAAATACTCAAACTCGATTTACCTGACGGATGACAAAATGATTGATGTCATCATGACCGGAGAAATGCCCGCCTGATCGTCCAGGTACCGTTAACCCCACTCTGAGGCGGGGCCTGCGTCCAATGGCGCAGCAATGAAAAGAAAAACGAGAAGGAAAGGAGATGAACAATGGCAAAGAAAACATTCCAGGGCCGCACCGTGGTCGCCGGGGACATCACCGGCAAAGCGCTGGTATCAAAGCAGCCCTTCAACCCGACATCCTCTTATATCGAGAACATCTGGGGCGGGGCGACCGATAAGGCCCCCTGCACGGACCAGGATAACAAAGAACTGTATAAGAAAGACCTCAACGGTGTGGTCCTTTGTACTACCCAGTGCATTGGCTCGAGCATGGGCGGTGGTGCTTTCATGGCCGTGGCCGGTTTGGGCGTGGCACCCAAGGCGATGCTCTACTCGCGCCACATCGATGCGGTGTCCGCGTCGGGCATTGTCATGGCTAATGTGTGGCAGGAAAAGCCGATCATCACCATCGATCTGCTCGGCGACGAGTTTCTTGACGCTGTGAAGACCGGGCAATCGGTTGTCATCAAAAAGGATGGAACTGTAGAGGTCGGTTGACGAAACCGGTTGTCATTGCCCAGCGCCACGGGCATGCATCCATAAAAAACAACTGCTTTAAGCACACTAAAATAAAAAGGAAGGTATTCGCATGGGTTCAGAAACGAAAGAAAAAGAAATAGAAGGCATCGATCGCCGCCATTTTTTAATGGCGGGAGCGGCCGGGGCTGCGGGAATTGCGGCTACCGGCCTGGGTGTGAACGCGGCTTCGGCCAAGACCATCGTACCGGGTGAAGTCCTCCACACCAACGCGACCAAGGGCGGCAAACGCGTCGCCATCCTCAACGACGCCTTGATGCAGATCGGCCCGCCGCTGGCACCCAAGCTGGCCGAGAAGGGCCACAACCTCGTCATCGCGCAGCCGGGCAAAGGCCTTGTAAAGGCTTGCGAGGGCCACGGGGTGAAGGTCATCGTGGTCCGCGGTATTGAGCAGGAAGGCCCGCAAGACGAAAGCCAGCCCGGTTCCACCCAGAAGCTGGTCGACGCGGCGATGAAACATTTCGGTGGTTTCGACTCGGCTTACATCCGGACTGCGATCCATACTCCTGGTGATGTCCTGAAAACGACCCCTGAAAAATTCACGGAGGTTTACGAGTCGAACTTTCTCGCTGTGGTCCACGCGCTGCAGTCTTTGATGCCGCCGCTCATGGACGCGGGTGCCGGGCAGATCCTGGTCCTGACCAGCGCCACCGGTAGCCAGCCCTTCATTGACATGGCTGCGTACAGCGCCATGCGCGCGGCCGCGAACATGCTGATCCGCTGCGCCGCCATGACGGCCGCGCCCAAGGGTGTCTGCATCAACGCCTTCGGCACGAACTTCATCAACTACCCCGACGCGGTAAAGACCCTTGGCGGCCCCGACAAGATGGAGGCCGTCTCCCGGAATATCCCGTTGGGACGTTACGGCGAGCCGGCGGAATGTGCGCACACCGCCGCAACGCTGCTCGACGGGCGCAACATGTTCGCCACCGGCATGTTCATCCCCATGGCCGGCGGGTACAATACCAAAGCCGACGCGCAGGGGTCATTGGCAGAATAGTGACGCGGTGAGATGACTGGCCCGGCTTGTAGCAGCAACTGAAGGCGGAGACCCAATATCTGTGCCACGTCCGCCTGGCAGGGCCCATGCTGCTCAAAGCCGGCGGCCGGCATGTGCATTGCGCCAGCTTGCCAGCGGCCAGCCTAAATCTTTAGACTTTTGTAAGCGCCATGTATTGCATAGATAGCAGTTGCCGATGGCGCCCCGAATGAGTGTCGGGAGAATGAAAAGATGACTGTCTACCGGACTACTTCGAGGCCTGTTTTGAACGGCAGGTCTTGAAGTCTGGGCCACTGGTATGTGTTTCTTACGGTTATGAGGATGCCCTGTGAAAGCTTTATCTTTGCGTCTCTGTATATTGTTAGCCGGTGCAATCATCGGTCTGTCTTTATTAGCATCACCTGCCTTGGGCCAGGATACCGGTAAGATTGATGAGCTGCAACGGCTTATCGAGGCTCAACAAAAACAGATCGAGGCCCAGCAAAAGCAACTCGATGAACAGCGGCAGCTGATGGAAGCGATTCAAAAAGAGTTGAAACTACAGGCCGAGCAAGCGGAAGAGGCCGTGGCGCCGGCTGCCGCAGAAAAAGCGCCGGAAAAATCTTTGGCGCAGGCGACCAATGCGCATTCTTCCCAAAGGGCCGGTTTGTCTGATGCGGATAAGCATGACCGGGACAGCCCTACCGGGGTAAACGTCACTTACTTTGACCCTGCGATGGTAGTAAACATCCCCGGTACGAAAACCGACATCGGCCTGCACGGTCTGGTGCAGTTTCAAATGATGCACGACACGGTCGGTATAAACAACAACCGCTTTGACACCGCGACCATTCCCGTAAATGGCGGCCCCTCTCAGACCAAGTTCAGCGTCAATCCCACGCAGTTTGCGCTATCCAGCGCGACAGAGGTGAAGGATGGTCAAGTCAACACGATGATTTCCATGGATTTCAATGGCCAACTTGACCGCCCGGAACCGCGTTTGCGGATAGCTTATGGCGAGTTCGTAAACAATGATCAAGGATACGGGATAATCGGTGGCCAGGCATATTTAACCATGCTGGATCTTAAGGCCGTTCCGGAAACACTTGATTTTGCCGGGCCGGCCGGTCTCTGGCAACTGCGCCAACCGTTGCTGCGTTTTACCAAGGCGGCCTCTGACAGTGTGCTCACGGAGGTGGCTGTCGAAACACCCGAAAACGTCAGCTATCTGAATGCCAGCAAACTCACACGTTGGCCTGATTTAGTCCTCGCAGGTACATGGAACCTTGGCGGTCAATACTTTAAACACCTCAGATTGGCCGCCAATGTCCGCGACTTGAATGCCGATTTGAATGCCACGCAGACCACCGGGGTGGAGGATTCGGCCCTGGGGTGGTCCATAGGCGGGTCGACTAAACTGGGATTGCCTTTTCTGGGAGCAAAAGACAATTTCAAAATCAACATCCACTATGGTGACGGATTTGGTATGCAGCTAAAAGGTGGCCCCCAAGAAGGGGCATTTAATCCTGCCACTTTAGAATTAGAACCCATTGGCATCTTCGCATCCTATGGCGGTATCCAGCATTTTTGGTCTGAGAAGTGGCGCTCAAATCTGGTCTATGGCTATGTCGATGCCGATAATCCTGAATTCGTCCCGGGGAATACTCTGGACAGCACCAATTACGCCGCCGCCAATCTTGTCTGGAATCCTTTTAAAACCGTTACGCTCGGCTTCGAATACCTTTGGGGACGCCGCGAAAATAAAAACGGAGCCGCTGGGACCAGCAATCGATACCTGCTCTCTTCCCGGTATAATTTTTAAGAGGTGTGTGATGAAACCCCGGCTGCTCCTATTCGCCATAATTTATATCGTGTTTTGGTCCCGACGAGTAAGCTTCCCATAAAGTACCTTCATGGGGAGCAGGCCCTTGCAATGACGTTCTGATCGCGTCTTTTGGATTCAAAGGAGCATGGACATGGATGACTTGTTGGCCAGCATAGAACAACTGGAGACGACCATGATGTCCTATGGTCATACGATGATTGTTGCCCTGGTGATCGTCATCGCAGGGATTATTGCTATAAAGTGGACCAACCGGGCCTTGAAACAGGTTTTCAGCAAGATGGCCATCTCCCCCAATAAGGGTGTGACCGTGCGAAACAGCGTCTGTGTATTGTTGTTCGCGGTGGTGGTCAGCATCGCGGCCATTGTGTTGGGACTAGAGGCCAGGCCGGTCTTCCGGCTCCTGTCGATAATTGCCTTTGCCGTGGTCGGTCTGATCGTCGCGTTTCGCCCGCTCTTTCCAGCCCTGCCTTTCAAGGTCGGCAACACGATCAAAACCGGGGACCTGTTGGGGAAAGTGGAGGCCACCACCGTGTTGAACACCCGGCTGAAGACCTTCGACGGCGCCACGATATACGTCCCCAACCGAAAAATCCTCGGCGATACTGTCATCAATTACCTGGTCACCCCTACACGGCGGCTTGATTTGAAAGTCAATATCCATTTCGATCAGGACCTTATGAAAGCCAAAGAGGTTTTAGAAAACATTATGATGGAAGATCGCCGGGTGCATACCACCCCCCGGCCGGTCGTACATGTGATGAGTCTTGACAAAGGCTGTGTCGAATTACAGGGCCGGTGCTGGACGGACAACTTGAAACGATTTCTGCTTAACCGCGAAATGCTTGAAAAGGCCAAGCTGCGCTTTGACCAGGAGGGCATTAAAATGGCCGTGCCCCAGATGCGCGTGCATCATTCCGGTGCTTACATCCCCCGCACTTATTCGGAGGAATAAATGGATTTCAAGGACATTTACAAATTGGTCGATGCCAACCGGGCCCAAAAAAGAACCGGCTATCGGGTTCAGTTCCAACAAAAGGTCGATGCTGAAATCGTCATCATTACCGTCCCGCCCTTGGAAGAGGAATCCTGGCCATCAGATGTGGCAACCTGGCGTTTTGCCTGGCGGATTGCGGAAGCCAGGCTGTCGGACCCGCCCGATATCGATGCCGGTGATCTTGTAAACATAACCGTGGTGGATGATCAAGGCCGCCCGGTAAAATATTACGCCACCAACCAGTTGCATTCATTCAATACAGTAGACTTGGAATAAACGAATTACTTCCGGTGCCGGCTTAAACGATCAACGTATAGAGATGTCGACCCATCAAAGCGAGGAGACATGCACTACATTAAAAAGGTGACTGCTGCTGTCAGCATCGTCGCAACGATTGTGTTATCAGGAACAGCATGCCCCGGTTTTGCAGAAATGTACAGCTGGACAGACGCCAACGGCGTGCGGCATTTCTCAAACGACCCGCCGCCCAAAGGCACCCAGGCAGCCAGTTCATGGAATGAAATTGCCTCACCACAACCAGCGACCTCCAAACAACCTTCTGATAGCAGCCGCTTAGAGCGGGATGTCGTCCCCGATGAGAAGGAGACGCGGGTCATCGTGATGGGAAACGCCGTGATCGTTCCGGTCACGTTTGGTTACCAGGGGCGCCGGATTAAAGCCCGGCTATTGCTGGATACCGGTGCGGCCCACACGGTGTATTTCGAAACGGCGGCCACTCAGAAAAATATCGTTGAATTTAAACCGATAAAAGGGCGCGTAGCCGGCGGAGGTGAAATCAAGGGACAAGGTATTAAGGTTGGGTATTTGCAGGTTGGCCCAAAGAGACAACCTGATGTAAAAGTTTTCGTTGTACAACAGGTTGGCTCCACCTCTGGTGCGGATGGTTTGTTGGGGATGAATTTTCTCAGGCATTTCAAGCACTACGTGGATATGGAGCGGAAATTCATTGTTTGGCTTAAGAAGTAATCCCCAAGCGCGGAACCGAGAACGAAGAGAATTACCACCACGGCCAGGTTTCAGCGTGTAGCCGCCGCGCCAGCGACCGGCCCTCGTGTCGGACCGGCCTGCCATCCACTGTAAAGGTTCGAAACTACCGTTTAATCATCGAGCAGTTCCATCAACTTGCCACAGCACGGCGGGATCCGGTCGCCGGCCTTGAGGTTGATGTACTTGTTGCAGGTCTGACAGTAGCACGTGCAATCTTTATCTACGTATACCACCGGGTATTCGTCGTCGCCCTTTTCACCTTCCAGGGCGAAACTGGCTTTTTCATTCTTGGCCGGGACATACTCACCAACTGGAACCAGCTTCTGGTTGAAGCGCACACAGTCGACCATCAACCGCCAGAGCGCTTCCAGCATGGTCTTTTCATTATCGGTTTCGGGCGTGAAGTCCACCATGGTTTTACTGAGCTCGATTCGCATGCGTTACCTCCTGGATTCAAATTATATAGATTTATGTTAAGTTTGGTCAGACGATATCACTGGGTGGCTACGTCTTTAAACCGGTAATTCGGCCGCTTCCTTTTTACCTTTTTCTTCATCGACGAAGTAAAGCAGTATCATCCCGATAACGAACAGCACCACCACCGAGGCCATGCTCCAGCGGGTAGCCAGTTGGCCCACTGCCTGCATCTGCACTTCGGTCGGCGAAGCGGGCATCAGGATCCTGCGGGCGGTCAGGCCCACGATCCCCATCAGGGCCGGGCCGATAATAGCGGCAAATTTTCCGAGCATGTTGTAAAAACCGTAGAATTCGGCCGCCCGTTTTTCCGGGATCATGCGGGCATACCAGCTGCGGCTGAGGGCCTGCACGCCTCCTTGGACCGTGGCAATAGCCACCGCCAGCAGGTAGAATTCGATCTTGCGGGAGAGAAAGGTGGCATACAGGGTCACCCCGATATAGATGACAAGGGTGAGGTAAATGGACTTTTTTACGCCCCAGGTTTGTCCCAGCCACCCAAAAAGCAAAGCGAACGGAAAACCAACGAACTGAACGATCAGGAGGGCAACAATCAGGTCGTTGGAGGCAAACCCCAGACTCATCCCATAATCCACTGCCATGCGGATAATGGTGTCGACCCCGTCGATGTAGAACCAGTAGGCAATCAGGAAAAGCAGCACGGTTTTCATCTGGCGCAGCTGCCCCAGGGTCCGGATGAACCGCCGCAGGCCCTCGGCAATTACGTTCGGGCCCTTTTCTTTGCCTGTCCCCACTGGCTCCGGCACCCAGAACAGGGTAAAGAGCGTGAACAGGCCCCACCACAGGGCAACCGATAGAAACGAGAACCGGACCGCTGCCGCGGCATCGGGCAGGCCGAATTTGGACGGCATCAGGGTCATCAGCACGTTGACCAGGAACAGGAGACCGCCGCCCAGGTATCCCAGAGCGAACCCGAAGCTGGATACGGAGTCCAGTTTCTTCTCGCCGGCCACCCTGGGCAGCAGCGAGTCATAGAAGATATTGCCGCCGGAAAAGCCGATAACGCCCATGACGTATAGAAAGACGGCCCATTGCCACTGGCCCTGGCCGACGAAGAAAAGCCCGCCGGTCATGAGGACGCCCAGGTAGGCGAAAAAGGTCAAAAATTTCTTCTTGGCTGATCCCCGGTCGGCAATGGCGCCCAGCACCGGGGCCATCAAGGCAACCAGGAGACTGGCGGCCGAGTTGGCGAAGCCCAGCATGGCGGTGCTTTCATTGACGTCTGTGCCCACACTCCAGAACTGCTTGAAGAATACCGGGAAAAATCCGGCCATGACGGTGGTTGCAAACGCCGAATTCCCCCAGTCATACAGGGCCCAGCCCCAGACGGTCTTCTTTTGTTTGTCCATTGGTGCAACGCCCCCTTACAGTGAAAGGTGAAAGCTGCAGGTCCACGTGGTTGATTCAGTCTTTACAAACCTGGTCCTCAGGGCTTGGTCAAAGATAATTGGCTATGTCGGGGTAACGGATGCCAGGTGTTTAGTCTGAAGGCTGAAGACTGAAGGTAGTGCCTCTCCACGATTGGAAATCATGGGTGGAGTGCTATTAGCTATTAGCCATTAGCTTTTAGCTGAAATGCAAAGACGGATCGCTAATTGCTAAAAACTAGATTCTGAGATTTTCCTTCAGCCTTCAGTCTTCGGCCTGATGTCCTGAATCCGGCCAAGCTAAAGCAGAGGGACTTCTTCCAGGGGTAATCCAAACCCAGGCCCTCCGAGCCAGGATTCTTTACTATTCTTGCTGGAGTGTGAGGCACTGCCGCACGCTATCAAAGTTGTCAGGCGCCACCACCAGCAAATGATCATCGATGCGGCGTCCATCGAGATATTCATTTAGAAAGAAGGTGCAGCCATCCAGCATGCAGATTTTACCCCCGGCCGCCTCGATGATGATGCGGGCGGCCGCCAGGTCCTGGTAAGACTCATTGGCAATCAGGGCCGCGTCGGCGCGGCCGGTGGCCACATAACAGATATGGGCGGACGTACAGCCCAGGTCGCGGATCTTGCCGGGGAATTTCGAATCATAGTTCTGGTGAAAGCGGGAATAGGTCAGCAGGATGCTTTCATCATCCACCGAGTTCCGAGACGGAATGGAGATCGGGTCATTGCCGCGGTAGGCCTTGCCGTCGGCCCGGGCATGAAAAAGATCTCCGGTGGCCGGCATGTGAAAGGCGCCGAATACCGGCCAGAAGTTTTCCAGCAGGGCGACCGATATCCCCCAGACAGGGATGCCCGACTGGAAATTGTCTACGCCGTCGATAGGATCGAAGATCCACAGGTAGCGTTTGCCGTCGTGCGAATAGTCATCGGCCAGGGCGCTCTTTTCAAACAATCCATGGTCGGGAAAGCGGCTCTTCAACAGTTTCTCGAAAGCGTTCACCAGGTGCAGCTCCGCTTCAGTAACCAGGTTTTCATCGAATTTTACGGCGTCCCGCCCCTTGCCATAGTAGTTCAGGGATTCTTTGCCCAGGGTTACCAGGGCGTCCGTGGCGAACCCGGTTAATTCATCTATGGCCTGATGACTGGTTTTTCCCATGTGTCCTCCTTGCGGCATATGAAAGGATGGTTGCGCGAAGATGCACGCGCGTGTCTTGGTACGGGCCGCGAGCCCGCTAAAAAATACATTTTACAGCTTATCAAATAGGGTGTTGTTGGCAAGATTAAAAAAAGAGGCGGGGGCGGTAAGGAAAGCCTGGATGCGGGAAACGGCTCCCGGCCGCGGTGGGTAACGCGCCGCCTGGGAGCAGGGGCAAGCACTCTTAGTCCGTGTCCGTTCACAGGTGGTAGATTTTGGTTCGGAGCAAGGCCTGAGCGCTTTTGAGACCGGAGGCGTAGCAGATGCTACGTCGAAAGAGCGTGACTGGCTTCGCCATTACCTCACAAGAGCGAAAACGCGGCTCCGGGCCAAAAGATGCCGCCAAATTTCACAAGTGTCCGTTCACAGGTGGTAGATTTTGGTTCGGAGCAAGGCCTGAGCGCTTTTGAGACCGGAGGCGTAGCAGACGCTACGTCGAAAGGGCGTGACTGGCTCCGCCATTACCTCACAAGAGCGAAAACGCGGCTCCGGGCCAAAAGATGCCACCTGTGGACGGACACTAGTTGGGGGACATCGCGATACACACACTCCCCGGCCCGGCATGGACCGAGATGGTTGCTCCGACTTCGGCCAACTGCATCTCTTCGGCTTTGCGGCCCAGGCGCTCAGCCAATTTTTCTCTGGTTCGCAGGGCCTCATCCAGGTTGCCCGCGTAGGCCAGCCAGATGCTGCAGTTGCCTTTGAGCTGCCGGTATTTTTCTTCGGCCATGGTCACCAGTCGTTTCAGGGCCGGTTTTTTGCCCCGGTGTTTTTCAATGGGGACCAGTTTGGAGTTGTCGAGATTGATGATGGGTTTGATATCCAGCATCCCGCCGACAAACGCGGAAAAAGCGCTGACCCGGCCCCCTTTTTTGAGCCATTTCAGGTTGTCCACCGTAAACCCCATGAACGTATTTTTCTTATAGGGCGCCAGACGCTGTTCGATGGTCGCCAGGTTGCCATCCTGCCGGAGTAACTCAACGGCCTTTTTCACCACCAGTCCCAGGCTGACCGAAACGCTGCCCAGATCGAGGATTTTGATACGCTCCGCATCATCACTGAATAATAGATTGTGGGCGTTGACGGCACTCTTATAGCAGCCGGATAACTCGGTCGAAAGGTGGAAGGATACGATCTTGTCGTATTTCCCCAAAAGCCGCTCATAATAATCGGCACATTCGAACGGATAAAACGGCTTGGTGGATACCGCTTTGTTTTTCTGCATTTTTTTGATTACATCGGTGTTGCTGATCGAAACACCGTGCAGGTGGTCCTGTTCACCGACCAGGATATGCACCGGCAAGGTGTGAATACGAAGCTTTTTGGCCAGTCCGGCTGGGAAATCAGCAGTACTGTCACATACGAATCCTATTTTTTCTGCCATCTCTTGCTCCCCCTAATCTTTTTTATCAATACTATCGGTTACCTCTGTGATCCTTTACGCGAGTCTGAATCGCATTTATTGGGTGAATATAACCCATTATATCAAACTGTTATCTCGACGCGGGTTTATAGCCGAAGGCCGAAGGATTGTCAATAAACTTAACGTTTACGTCATTATTAGGTTGTATTCACCTGGATTAACGGGGCAAATTGGATGCGGGCAGCGGGTGGGTTGGGCAGATTGCCCAGTAAACAAAAAAATCCCCCTGCTGTGGGCAGGGGGATGAGCGGGCAGACGTTGTCCTGTACTTGAAAAACCCGGTCCTCAGGGCCGGGTCAGAGTTAACTAGCTATGCCGGGGGAGCGGATACCAGGTGTTTAGTCTGAAGGCTGAAGACTGAAGGTGACAGCGCTAAAAGAGCCATATAAATGAAGACTTACCTGTTCTGTAGCAGATTTTGTTTCCAGTTAATCACTTCGGTCAGATTGGTTTTAGGGTTTTTCTTCAGCCTTCAGTCTTCGGCCTGATGCCCTGAATCCGGCCGCGCCTGAACAGCGTGCTTTGGTAGCACGCATCTCTCAGGGGCAACCCAGAGGCTGACCCTCAGGTTCAGGGTTCTTTATTTCTTTTTGGCTTTGGCTTTGGAAAGGGTGGTGGTGGCTGTATCGGTTTCGAGAATGGTATCCAGTTCGTCATCCTCGAGGACATCTTCCATGGCTTCTTCGGCCAGTTTTTCGGCGGCTAACCGCCTTTCGGCAATTTCGGCCTTGTCGTCGATTTTTACTTCAACAATTCCCTGGGATTCATCAGCGAGAAGCTGAGCCAGGGACTGCGCAATCCGCAGGGCATAATCGCGTGGCGGAAACAAATTCCGGGTGCGAAAGGTCTCAATGAGGGCTGCGGGATTGTCCTGCAGGGCGTCCGGCAGATCTGCAATTGCAAAGGTTTCTGCACACAACTGGGCATAGATGTCCTTGTCGACTTCACTGTATTCCGTGATGGTGATACTGCTGTTGTCCTCGCTTCTGCCAATGGTATACTTCTGTTTCATTTTTTGTCCTTCCGTCGGTATATGGCAAAGGAAAATCTAAACAACCAGGTGGGAGACCGGGAGCCAGGCGGCGTTGGAGCGTTGTTACAACCGGTTCATACCATATGGTTATTTTTGTGTAAGTATATGTATTGAAACGGGAAAAGTCAAGTTTTGGTAGCGGAGGCCGGCGGGTTTACAATGAATTCTGCCCGGGAGGTGACGGTAGGTCGGCCGTGGGTCCGGAAGGGCCCAAAAAAAGGGCTTCCCGGGGTGGCGTTGTTTGATCTCGAAGCCGATCTCATCTTTTAATTTTCAGTATATTATATTTGGAGATCGCTCGATAAAAAAGATGCACGCTCACTCGCGAAGCCTTTACATATAATATCGGTCCGATTGGCGAAAACTCAACCCTTTTTGCTTGGAAAAATCAAATTTATCAGGTAAGTTAGTGTTTATGCGTAGAAAAACGACAGCGATCCTCTTTATAGTGACGGCCCTCCTTTGGCCCGCTGCTGCCCCGGCGGCCGACAAGCCGGCGGCTTCCCCCAATAAGCCCGGTGCCCTGACCCTTACCGAAGCCGTGATGTGCGAGGGCATCGAGTCCTACGCCCCTAAGACACCGGCGGTAGTTTTTTCGATAAATATCGGTAAAGTAAGTTGTTATTCCAATTTTGATCCGGTTCCGGAAAAAACGTATATTTACCATCGCTGGTATTTCAAGGATCGGCTGACGACCCGCAAAAGGCTATACCTCAAGCCGCCCCGCTGGGCGACCTATACCAGCATTCAGCTGCGCGAGGCCGACCGGGGACCCTGGCGCGTTGAGATAACCGATAAAGATGGCAATATTTTAAAGGTCTTGCGATTCAGTATCACGGATTGACGCTATGGATAGTTACTCCTTTTTGACCGGATTGCGCTGGCAGGACGTGCTCGACATCGCCCTGCTGAGCTATATCCTGTTCCGGCTCTACATCCTGTTCCGGGGGACCTACGTTTCCAGGGTCATTGCCGGTCTGGCGGTTATCTGGTGTGTTCAAGAGATTGCCCAGTATCTCGGATTAATCGTGACCAGTTGGATTATGCAGGATATTATCGCAGTTGCTGCGCTGATCATCATCATCATTTTTCGCAATGAGATTCGCAATGTCCTGCAGGCCAAAAACCTGCGGGCCATTTTCTGGAGTGTGCCCGATAAAGCAGTGGAAACCCCCCTCGAAGTGACCATCGAAAGTGTCTTTCGCCTGGCCCGTCACAAGACCGGCGCACTGATCGTATTTCCAGGCAAGGAAGACCTGGATGACGTCGTGCGGGGCGGTGTCGTACTGAATGGCGATGTGTCCAAGGAAATTATCACCAGTATCTTCAAGACTGAAAGCTCGGTTCATGATGGCGCGGTGATTATCCGCCAGGGACGGGTGTACAAAATGGGGACCATCCTGCCCCTCTCCCGACAGGAGGATCTGCCGTCCCATTACGGCACCCGGCATCGGGCGGCCCTGGGCCTGGCGGAAGTGTCCGATGCCCTGGTGATCGTTGTTTCGGAAGAGCGCGGTGATATTAGTGTGGCCCAGGATGGCAAGATGACCGACATCAGGGATTGTTTTGTCCTGAGCGGACTGCTTGAGCGGCACCTGGGCGTCCTGCCCAAGGCCGGCACCGAACAATCTGAGGCCCGCATGCACACCATGGTAGCGGCCCTGGTATCGGTATTGTTTGTAACCGTGGTGTGGTTCAGCTTTTCACGGGGTTTTGAAAGCATCATGACCATGGAGATACCGGTTGAGTTTACCAAACGGGCACCCCGGATGGAGATTCTGGAGACGTCGGTCAACATGGTCAACCTGAAACTTAGCGGCAGTGGTTCCCTGATACGGGCAACCCGGCCGGACCAGGTGCATGTCAAACTCAATCTTGAAAATGCCGTTGCCGGCCGCAATACATACACGATTACCCGGGAAAACGTCTCTTTGCCGCCCGGTGTTTTTCTCAAGGAGGCGGATCCGCGTGCCATCGAGGTCTCCCTGGATGCAATCGGGCAGAAAGAATTGCCTATTCAGGTCGATTGGGCCGGCCACCTGGCCGATGATCTGGTGCTGACCCAGGTGACGGTCATACCGGATACCGCAAAAGTGTCCGGCGGACAGCGGAATTTAAAAGAACTCGTGACCCTTTACACCGAGAAAGTATCATTGGACGGCATTGCCGGCTCGGGAAGCCAGAAGGTCAACCTGGTTATGAGCCAGGCGTCCTTGAAACTGCTTCCCGGTGCCAAACAAAAGGTGGAACTGCACTACCGTATAGAAAAACGCACCGCGGAGAAAAAGACCGACGGTTAACCGGAAATGTCGCCGCGCTGCCGGATAGTATCACGAGCACGTGTTTGATCCATCATTACCAGGAGGGGACACTGCAAAACGGATCGAAAGCCATCCAGGAATACACCCCGGCCGAGCTGGCTGTGTGCTATGGCTGTGGCTGGAATAACCCGCACGGACTGCATGTGAAAACATACTGGGATGGGGAAAAGGGCGTGACCCGCTTTCGGCCGGCTCCCCATCATGCCGCTTATCCCGGTACGACGTATGGCGGGCTCCTGGCCAGCCTGGTGGATTGTCACAGTGTGGGCACGGTGGTGGCTGCTGCCTATCAAGCCGAAAACAGGGCGCCCGGCACGGATCCCGTGATTATCTATGTGACCGCCAACCTGAATGTGACATTCAAGCAACCGACCCCGTTGGAGGCGGAATTGGAATTGATCGCCCGGGTAACCGCCCTAAACGGCCGCAAAGCCCGGGCGGAATGCATCGTGAAAGCGGAAGGGAAGGTCTGTGTCACCGCCGAGGTGATTGCCGTCCGGGTCGACCCTCAGACCTAAGGCAAATCAAAATACTACCATATGTGGTATGTGGGAATATCCTTAACTCCCATATATGGTACTTAGAAGCCATCTCAGAAATGGATTTTGGTCCGCCCTACAATTAGATCCGGCCTAAACCCGCCACCTTTGATGTAGGATCCGGGTAGGTTTCATCGATCCGGGGAGAAGTGATTTTTCTACGTTTACGGTGAGATCCTTGTAACAGTTTGTTATTATTCTGTATCACCTTGTCACTTTTCTTGTGCGTACAAGAAAAGTAACCAAAAGAAAACGCCCATAAGACGCGACCCTGCGGGCTGCCCTGCGCTTCTCGGAAAGGGCGCGCTCAGCACAACTCGCTGCGCTCAAACACGCACTTCGCTTTTCTCGCCCTTTCCTGCGATGCTCGGCGCGTCTTAAAGGGGAAGTTCAAACCCAAGTAGATCGTCAGCACCCTTTGCGGGGCTTCCTGATGCCTAACGCTCTGCGGGAGGAGCATCAATAGAAATTATTACGGGAGCGATTCACTCGCCTATTTAGTGACCAACACCAAGATTGGGCCAATCAGTCTTCGCTCTGCGAGCTACGCCCGACAAGAAAACTGTTCTGAGATGGCTTCTATATGTATTGGTCCACCATGTCGCTCAGAAACTTTTCCATCCCTTCAGGACCGGATTTGGCCGTGACGTTATCCACCAGGGATTTGATTTTGCGATAGGTGGCGCGTTCCGTTTTGAGATCCTCTGTTGAGCGGAAGGTGCCGCCCCGGCGGCCGGTCCGGTAAATCAGGCGTTCTGTTTCGTTGAGCGCCTGATAGGCGTCAATAACCTGCAGTATTTTCTCTTTGTCATCGGGCAGCTTTCCCGACACTTCCTCCAGAAGATTCATAATGTGATCGCTGGCAACCGTACTGGTGATACCATCCAGGGTTTCGATAAAGAGTTTGATTTCCGCGGCGACCTGATCATCCGTCTGCATGGTGAAGGTCCCCTCCTGGAGTTTGGTATACAGGGGCACGCGGGACGGTACCCGGAGGCTGCGCAGGCGAATGAAATGTGGATTGATCTGGTTGATCACCCGGGCCGTTTCAACGGCGTGCTCTTTCCACATTTCCCGTCCACCGAGCCCCGGCATGACATATTCGGAAACCTCCATGCCGGCCGCCTTCAACTTTTGCCCGGCTTCCACCTGTTGGGCCCCGGTTACGCCCTTCTTCATCAATTTCAACAGTGAGTCATAGCCGGTTTCCAGGCCGATGTGCACCCGGTCCAGGCCGGCTGCTCTGATGCGCTTCAATGCGTCGACTGACTTTTTGGTCACGGTCTTGGAGCGGGAATAGGTGGTAATGCGTTTAATTTCCGGAAAGTTGTCCGTCAGAAAGTCAAGCACCTCCACCAGGTCATCCGTTTTCATGATCAGGTTGTCGGCATCCTGGAGAAAACAGGCCCCGGTGTCGTTGAACAGCCAGGCCGTCATCTGGCGGTGCTGGTCTGAATAGCGGCTGTCGGCAAAGACGGCACTGACCACCTGGTGATTCAGGCTGCCGCCAAAACCCAGGCTGTCCGATAATGTGATGATGTCGTCGGCCATGTTGCGGGCAATCTGGATGTCCTTTTTTATTTCGTCGACGGTCCGCAGTGAAAACTTGCGGCCCTTGTAAACCGGGCAAAAAAGGCAGTGGTTCCAGGGGCAGTTGCGGGTAACCCGTAAAAGCAGGCTGCGGGCCTCATTGGGGGGGCGGATGGGGCCCTGTTCGAAAGAGTTGGTTTCGGGTTGCATATTACTCCTATTTAATACCTGAAGGATAATTCATGAATAAATAAAATACGAATATCGAAATGAGAAATCCGAAACAAATCATAAACACTAATGACAAAATGACCAAAACTAAATCACATACCAGACTCAGATTCGGAACAATATACGCGTTCCCTTTTTCGGATTTTTAATTTGGGTCATTCGAATTTGTTTCGATATTCGCGTTTCGAAATTCGGATTTGGTCTTTAGCATAAATGTTGCGACAACCGCACTAACAGAAAAAAATATCTTCCGGGACACGGCTTAAAAGGCGGCATCCGGTTTCAGTTATGGTAAGCATACTTTCGATACCCGCACAAAAGCGGTTTTCGAAAACCATCTTGGGCTCGATGGCCAGCACCATGCCCGGCTCCAGTTTGTCCTGACGCCCGCGAGCCACGATCGGTGGTTCGACCAGATCCAGGCCAACGCCATGGCCGATGAAGGTCGTCTTGAATCCCGGGGGGCCGAGAAATTGCTCTTTGTACCCCAGGGCCTCTGCAGTTTGGACGGCCAGCTGAAACACGGCATCCATGGTAACCCCGGGCTGCATGGCTTGTTGCAGGGTTTGCAAAATTTCGATGGTTGCCCGGCAGGCGGCATGGATCTCTTCCGGCAAGGGGCCCAGGGAGAACATCCGGGTTTCATCCATGTGGTAGCCGTTCAAGACCGTGCCAAAGTCGATCATCACCGGTTCATTCGCGGCCAACCTTTTATAGCCCGCACCACATGGAAACGCCACGGAGGTGCCCGCCCCGCTGGCCGGGGAATCCAGGTGACCCAGCCGGCCGCCACTGCTGCCGCTTAAGATGTGCCAGGAGTAGAGGTCCGTCAAGAAATCTCGACAGCGCAATCCGCCCCCATGGCCGATCTTGCGGGCATACGCTTCGATAATTCCGGATAATTCCATTTCTGTCTGGCCCGGTCGTATAGCCGAGCGCATGTAATCGAATACGCTGCGGGAAAGATCGGCCGTCAACTCCAGCTGCGCCACTTCCCAGGGTGATTTGATCATGCGTGTTTGGTGTACGAGCGACGCTGCATCTTCAAATTCGGAGTCCGGGAATAGTTTTTGGAGATAGCGGTACGTGCGCACGGGCAGGACGTTAAACTCGAGACCCAGGGTGCCGGGCAATTGGCCGTAGCGATCTTTCAAGCGTGCCGGCAGGTCCTTCAGTCCGTCTATGGGGTGGATGTTTACCAGGGGTGATTCACTAACGGCGCGCGGAAAATGTCGCCTGATGAACAGCCTGGGCGCTCCCGCAGCCGGGATGAACAGGTAACCGGACTGGGCTGTGCCGGAGAAGTAGAGGATATCGATACGCTGCGCTAAAAGGGCCGCATCGATCTTGTGCCTTTTCAATGACGCTTGCAGCGTGGCGATGCGCTGGGAAATTTCAGTTTCGGGAATCCGGAAGTCGCCGGTAGAAATCGTCTGGGGTGGGGTGGTTGTCATGCGCAGACATTACACGGGGCCAATCCGTTTTTCAACCGCGATTCCGATTGCGAAAAAAATCGATGACGAACCGGATATGACCCTGCATGGTTTCGAAGGCCTTTTCCGAATCCCGGGATTGGATGGCGGCGTGGATTTGCTTGTGCTGGCTGATGATCGACTCGATGTTTTGGGGGTCTTCGTAGAGGTATTGGAGGTTTTCCTTGATCCCCAGGAACAGGAAGTCATAAAAACGCTTCATGACGAAGACCTGGACGGGGTTTTGGGAGGCGTAGGTAATGGACATGTGAAAGGCCACATCCGCCTGGGAGCCCAGGCGACCGGCTTTGACAGCGGTATCCATTTCATTGATCTGCTCTTGCATGAATTGCAGGTCCTGTTCCGTCGCCCGTCTGGCCGCCAGTGCAGCCGTATTGCACTCGAGCCCCATCCGGACTTCCAACAGGTCCACCAGGGTGGCGTTTTCGGATTTCATGGCCTCGGCCAAAAAGCTGGTGCTCTGTTTGTCCGGGGTGCGGACAAAGGTGCCCTGACCCTGCTTTTGCTCGATCAGCCCCATGGCCACCAGCTTGTTGATCGCATCGCGCACCGTGGTGCGGCTGACATCCATGGCCGTGGCCAGTTCCCTTTCCGGCATCATTTTTTCACCGGGCTGCAGCTCGCCACGGAAAATGAGTTCGCGCAGCTGTTCGAAAACCTGGTCAGAAATCCGCTGGGGTTTGATGGGCTTAAGATGTACGGCCATGATATTTTACTGTCTCCGCATATAACTCTACAGGGTGTTTGACGGCGACATCCAGATTCGCCTGTGACAGCATGTCGGATATCTGGAGTATGCAGGCCGGGCACCCGGTGGTTACCACAGCGGCCCCGGTGGCCTGGATGCTCTCTTTTTTAGGGCCCCAATACTACACGATATTTCGTAATACTGCAAATTAAAGCTCCCGCCCATGCCGCAGCATTTGTCGGCCCCGGTCATCTCCACCAATCGATACCCCGGGCTGGCTGCGATCAGCTCGCGGGGTTGCTGATGAACGCCGAGCGATTTTTTTAAATGGCACGGGTCGTGGTACGAAACCGTTACGGTGGGCTCACCTTCCTCGGGGGGCGGGGCAACGCCCACGTGGTCAACCAGCAGTTGATGGATGTCAATGGTTTTGGCGGCCAGCGCCCTGGCCCGGTCCTGGTAGTCGGCCGGCAGGTTGCCCAGCATGGCCGGCCAGACCTCTTTCAGGGTGGCCGTGCAGGTGGCACAGGCGGTTACCAGGTAGTCCGTTTCCTTTTCTTCCAGCAGGTCGATATTGTGCATGGCCAGTTTTTCGAACGTGGCCATATCGCCGGCCGATACAGCCGGAATACCGCAACAGCCCTGGCCGGGGGGCATCCAGATGCCGACGCCGTGGTGGGTCAGGACATCCACGACATCCCGGGCGACATGGGGAAAAAACTTGTCCAGTAGACAGCCGGGAAAAAAGGCCGCTTTCAGGCCGCTGGCCCCCTTTTCGGTATCCAGGGAGGCGAGCTGCTTATGAAACGGTTGCGGTGCCAGGGGTACAAAATGGCGGTTGCCGATCAGGGGCGAGGCTACCCGGGCACACGATGTACCCAGGGTTTTACTGACCGGACGGCTGACCAGGTTCTGGAACCGGGCGCCCCATTCCAGGATCCGGTCGAAGGCCCGGGGGTGGGCCAACATTTTTTCCAGGATCAGCCGTTTGGCCGCCGGTAGTCCCTGGTAAGCCGCGAGGATGGCGCGGGCCTTCATGAAAATCTCCAGCACATTGACCCCGCTGGGGCAATTGGCGGCACACGACCCGCACAGGAGGCATTTGTTCAACCGCTGGCCGGCCTGTGCGGGTTGGCGGAGCATTTCACGGGCCAGACCATCCAGCAGGGCCAATTTGCCCCGGGCTACATCGGATTCCCGCCCGGTTTCGGCAAACACCGGGCAAACCGATTGGCACAGACCGCAGCGCATACAGACGATGGTCTGGTCCTCGAGTTCTTTAACGAGTGCGGCGAGTTGTTTTAGATCAGGTATGTGGATCAATTCCCGGAGGTTCTATGTTTCAAAAACAAGATTCTCGCGCAGAGGCGCAGAGACGCGGAGAAAACCAGTAATTTACCCGGCTACGCCGGAAAAACCAAAAGGCCTCTGCATCCTGAAGCCAAAAACGGCTTTTCGCACAAAAGTGCGACCAAATCTTATTTTTGCTGTTCTCTGCGCCTCTGGCAGGCGAGCTGCACTTCCCGCTACTTTGATTATTAATGGTGGGTCGCGCGATGCATGGTTTCGTCATTGTGTTTGGCCTTAAAGCCCCTTTTCGTGGGGAACCTCAAAACCTGGCCCTCTAAGCCAGGATACTTTAATCAACGGTGATTAAGCGAAGATCTTTCCCGGGTTGAGTATATTCTTTGGATCGAGCGCCGCTTTCACTCGTTTTGAATAGGCAATGGTGGCGCGGCTGGTTTCCTTTTTAAGGTAGCGCGACTTGGCAATGCCGGTGCCATGCTCGCCGGACAGGGTCCCGCCCAGGGCCAGCGCTCGGTCAAAGATTTCGTCGATGGCGGTTTCGACCCGTTCCCATTCGTGCTGGTCGCGTTTATCGGTTAGAATCGTCGGGTGCAGATTCCCATCACCGGCATGGCCGAAGGTACCGATGGTCAGGGTGTGCCTGGCGGCGATCTCTTCGAGTGCGCCGACCATCTCCGGGATCTTGCTCCGGGGGACGGTGGCATCTTCCAGGACCAGCGTTGGTTTCAGCTTGGCCAGCGCGGAAAGGGCCGTGCGCCGGGCCTCCCAGACCTTGTCCCGTTCGGCGGCGTTGCGGGCTACCTGGATTGAGCCGGCACCCTTGCGGCGGCAGATGGATTCAATCTTCGCGGCCTCCTCTTCGACCTGGGCCCGATGGCCGTCCACTTCAATCAGCAGCAGGGCCCGGGCGTCCACCGGCAATCCGGCCCGGCTGTAATCCTCGACAGCCCGGATGGTAAAGTTGTCCATGAATTCCAATGTGGCCGGTACAATGCGGGCTGCAATGATTTCGGCCACCGTTTCCGAGGCGCTTTGCATTTCATCGAAAACGGCCACCATGGCTTTCTGGTGGGCGGGCGGTGGAATCAGTTTCAGAATGATTTCGTCAAACACGCCCAGGGTCCCCTCGGATCCGACCATCAGACCGGTCAGGTTGTAGCCGGTGGCACATTTTACCGTGCGGGAGCCGCTGATGACCGTTTCGCCGTTCACATCGAAAAATTTAAGCCCCATGACGTAGTCGCGTGTGACCCCGTATTTCAGGCCGCGCAGACCTCCGGCATTTTCGGCCACATTGCCGCCCAGGGTGGAAACCGCCTGGCTGCCCGGATCGGGGGGATAAAAGAGGCCTCTTTGCGCCGCAGCCGCAGCCAGGGTAGCAGTGACGACGCCCGGTTGAACAACCGCGTAAAGATCCCGCGCATTGATTTCCAGGATGGCGTTCAACCCGTTGGTAATGATGGCCACCCCATTTTCAACCGGAATCGTTCCGCCGCTGAGGTTGGTGCCGGCGCCGCGCACCGTGACCGGCAGGCCGTTTGCGTGACAGAGCGCCACCGTGCGTCCCAACGTTTCGGAAGAAGTGGGCCGCACGGCAATGGCGGGCAGGACCTGATCCAGTACCGCCGCGTCATAAGAATAGGTGACCAGGTCCGCCTGGTCACTGAACACATTTTCCTGGCCGAGAATTTTTTGAAACTCGGCGAGCAGTGTTTTACTGAGCATTGTTTTCCCCTGCTGGTAGAAACATTTAGCGACAAATTAGTATTGGTAGTACCAATATTTATCCTAGCTTAATAGGCGTTTGAATTCCACTATTTGATATGACTATCAAATAGTTAAAGCGTTTACAAGGGATTTTTACCGATTAGGCCTTGACACCGGTCACAGCCCTACAGTAATAATGGTATAACCAATTTCAAGCACAGTGCCAGCAACCGCTAAACCCATTGGATTTGTTGCTATTCAGACCGCCGACCAGTACAGTACGGTAGGGAGGAGACATGGATCAGGAGATGATAAACCAACTGATGGCGGACAAAGCCGGTGCCGTCCAGGCTGTCGTGTCCGAGATCGGGTCGTTCGATGAAGCCGTGGCCTATACGGTGGCGCTGGCCCGCACAAAGGCCTACGAGACGGTTGCGGCCCCGGGCCTGGATGACACCCAGCTGTCTGTTTTGGCGCCGGCCTGCCAGGCAGGCGGACTCACCCTGCTCGAAAGCCCCTTATACGATCAGGCCCAGCAGATTCACGCGGCCCTCACGGCCGCCGACTGGGGGATTGCCGAGACCGGTACGCTGGTATTGAAATCCGCGTCGGAAGATATCCGCCTGGCCACCATGCTGGCCGAGGTTCACATCGCGGTGCTGGCCGAGTCGCGCATCGTACCGGATTCAGCAGCCATCGCAGGGCACCTGAACGAGATCCTGATGGACGATTCACCTTCCTATACGGCCTTTATCACCGGAGCCAGCCGGACCGCCGATATCGAACGGGTGCTGGCCATCGGCGTCCACGGGCCGCAGGAACTGCACATCCTCATTCACAAAGGGGACTGATATGACCAAGACCGCACAGGACATCAAATCCTATAAGAAACAGCTGAAAGAGGCGCTGGCCGATGGCTTTCTCCGTTCGGCCCTGGATAAATTCAATACCGTTTACCGGGAGAACCGGCCCAATGTGTACGCCGGTATTGATTTCGAGGGGCTCCGGGACGAGATTGCCGCCGGCAAGGACGCGGCGCTGCCCCAGCTGGAAGACCTGTTCGCCGATTTCAAGGCCAAGGCGGAAAAGGCCGGCGCCAAGGTGCACCGCGCGGCCGATGCCCAACAGGCCAATGAACTGATTGCCAAGATAGCCAAAGAGAGCGGCAGCCGTAAAATCGTCAAATCAAAATCCATGACCGCGGAGGAGACCTTCCTCAACCATCACCTGGAAAACGAAGGCCTGGTCGTCACTGAGACGGACCTGGGGGAATGGATCATCCAACTGCGCAAGGAAGGTCCTTCCCATATGGTCATGCCGGCCATTCATCTGTCGCGCTATCAGGTGGGCGATCTTTTTGAAAAAGTTGCCCGGCGCGATCTGGACTCGGAAGATATCGACACACTGGTCAAAGTGGCCCGCGAGCAGCTCAGGCCGGCCTTCCTCGAAGCCGACATGGGGGTCAGCGGGGCCAATTTCGCCATCGCTGAATCCGGAGCCCTCGGGCTGGTAACCAATGAAGGCAACATGCGCCTGGTGACCACCCTGCCCAAGGTCCACGTGGCCCTGGTGGGCTACGACAAACTGGTGCCGGATCTGGAATCGGCGCTCCGCATTCTCAAGGTCCTGCCCCGCAATGCCACGGGACAGGCCATTACCTCCTACGTCACCTGGATAAAAGGGGCCAATGCCTGCAGTGTGGCCGATAGCGGTACCAAGGAATTGCACATTATTTTTCTGGACAACGGCCGCCTGTCACTGGCTGCCGACCCGGTATTTGCCTCCAGCCTGCGCTGCATCCGCTGCGGGGCCTGTGCCAACGTGTGTCCCATTTACAGCAAGGTGGGCGGGCACAAGTACGGACATGTCTACATCGGTGCGATCGGACTGATTCTGACCCTGTTCTACCATGGCGCCGAGAACGACCGGGCCATCGTCCAGAACTGCATCAACTGTCAGGCCTGCAAGGAAGTCTGCCCGGTGGCCATCGACCTACCGCACCTGGTCAAGAAAACCTATCAGGCGGTTCTGAAAGCCGAGGGGAAAAAACCGGTCAAGAACCATTTTCTGGCCCGCGTCATGAAGAATCGCAAACTGTTTCACTTCCTGCTTAGAAAAGCGTCCCTGGCCCAGCGGCCTTTGAGCAAGGGGGCGCCCATGATTCGGCATCTGCCGCACTTTTTCGAGAAGGCCCACGGCTTTCGTAGTTTGCCGGTCATCGCCCGGACACCGCTGCGCGACAGGTGGCAGGCGATCAAAAAGCCGGTCGCCAGCCCGGTTCTGAATGTGGGGTTTTTCGGCGGTTGCGCAGTCGATTTCATTTACCCGGAACAGGCCGAGGCCCTGGTAGACCTGCTGGATGACCACGGGGTGAATCTGGAATTTCCCATGGAGCAGACCTGCTGTGGCCTGCCGGCTCTCATGGCGGCTGAAGAAGAGACCGCTGCCGACCTCGCGCTCCAGAATGCCGCTGCTTTTGATGTGGATGCCTATGACTATATCATCACCCTTTGTGCTTCCTGTGCCTCACACATCAAACATAACTATGGCAAGATCCTGGACGACGCTACGGATGCCGGCCGTCGGGCCGCTGCGTTTGCCGACAAATTGATCGACTTTTCAGCGTTCATGCAAAATGTTCTCAAGCTGCAACCGCAGGCGTTCGAAAAGTCCGACCAGAAGGTGACCTACCATGCGCCCTGTCACCTGTGCCGGGGTCTGAAGGTGGTGGACGAACCGCGCCAACTGATTGAAACATCCGGCGCGGACTACGTGGCTTCCAAGGATGAAGATGTCTGCTGCGGCTTCGGCGGATCCTACTCCGTCGACTTTCCCGAGATCTCGGCCGAGATCCTCGGCAAAAAACTGGACCTGGTCGAGCAGAGCGGGGCCGACGTACTGGTGACAGATTGCCCGGGTTGTGTTATGCAGCTCAAAGGCGGCCTGGACAAGCGGGGCAGCAAGATTCAAGTGAAGCATTTGGCCGAATTGCTGGCGGACCAGAAAAAGAAAACGGAATAGTTATTGCCGGGCTGCGCAAGGGGTACCACGATGCTCAAACCTGATTCGTCCTACCGGAAGGTGTACACCCGGTTTCAGTGGCACATCCCACAGCACTATAACATCGGGGTGGATATCTGCGACAAGCACGCCGGCGATCGACAGCGGCCGGCCCTGATCTGTGAACAGGAAGACGGACAGGTCCAAACTTATACCTTCCATGACCTCCGGCAGCTGTCCAACCGCTTCGCCAACACCCTCACGGCGCATGGCATGCAGGCCGGTGATCGCCTGGGCATCCTGCTGCCCCAGAGTCTCGAAACGGCCATTGCCCATATCGCCACCTATAAAACCGGGGGGGTCGCCATTCCTCTGTTTACCCTTTTTGGGACGGATGCCCTTCAATACCGCCTGGCCAACAGCCAAGCCCGTTTTGTAGTTACCGATCAGGTGAACCTGGAAAAAATTCTGGAAATTCATTCCGAGCTGCCCGATTTACAGACCGTCTTCGTTACAACCGGCGAGGCCGGGGGTCAGGTAGACTTTTGGGAAGCGCTGAAAAAGGGCGCGGACGACTTTGATCCGGTACAGACCCGGGCCGACGACCCGGCCCTCATCATTTACACCTCCGGTACCACCGGCCCGCCCAAAGGCGCCCTGCACGCGCACCGGGTCCTGCTCGGGCACCTGCCGGGGGTAGAGTTTCCGCACAATTTTTTTCCGCAGACGGGCGATCTGTTCTGGACCCCCGCTGACTGGGCCTGGATCGGCGGACTGATTGACGTTCTCTTCCCCAGTTGGCACCACGGCATACCGGTTCTCGCCTACCGGGCCCGTAAATTCGATCCGGAGTTTGCCTTTGACCTCATGGCCCGGCACCGTGTGCGCAACGCGTTCATACCGCCGACCGCCCTGAAATTGATGCGCCAGGTCCCCCGTCCTAAAGAGCGCTACGAGTTTTCCTTGCGGAGCGTCGGCAGCGGCGGCGAGACCCTGGGCGAGGAACTGCTGGAATGGGGACAGTCTTCCCTGGGGGTGGCCATAAACGAATTCTACGGGCAGACCGAGGCCAACCTGGTGGTCGGCAATTGCGCCGACATCATGACCATCCGGCCCGGATCCATGGGAAAGCAGATTCCCGGCCATACGGTCGCGATCATCGACAGTGCCGGTCGGCCGCAGCCGCCCGGGACCATCGGCAGCATCGCCGTGCAGCGCCCCGATCCGGTCATGTTCCTGGAGTACTGGCAAAACCCCCAGGCTACCGCCGATAAGTACATCGGCGATTGGGCCCTGACCGGGGATCTGGGCAAAAAGGATGAGGATGGCTATATTTGGTTTGTGGGTCGCGATGATGACCTGATTACCAGCGCGGGCTATCGCATCGGGCCCGGTGAGATCGAGGATTGCCTTTTAAAGCATCCGGCGGTGTCCATGGCTGCAGTCATCGGCGTGCCGGATGAAGTTCGCACCCAGATCGTCAAGGCCTTCATCGTTTTGAAGGCAGGCCTGGAAGGTGAGAGCCGCCTGGAAAATGAGATCAAAGAGTTTGTACGCACCCGACTGGCGGCGCACGAGTATCCCCGCCTGATCGAGTTTACGCCGGGGCTGCCGATGACAGCCACCGGCAAGATTATTCGCAAGGATTTGCGCGCCCGCAAGGAAAAAAAGATTTCAAAGATTTAGTAACAGGGTTTTCGGTTTTAACCGGCGAAGCCGGAACAAAATGTGGGTTTCCCTGCGCCTCTGCGTCTCTGCGCGATGCATGGGTTCTTGCTCACCTTAAACCCTAAAAACCCTTCCTCGCGCAGAGACGCAGAGGCGCAGAGGAAGACAAAACCCCAAAAGGGGCGCACTGGCGTGCGCATGTGGGACCCGAGGCAAACTTCGCCAAGGTAGCCTTTGGTCAGCCGACGCACGTGCCGTCTCCAGACAGGCAGAGCACCAGTTGAGGGTAAGCCCACTATGAGGGGGCTTCCTGATACCTCACAATTAGCGGGAGAAACATCACCATCCAGTGCCAGCACGGAACTGCTTCAACATACCGAGGAGGAGACCATGATACCCGAGATTAAAACTATTCTATATGCCACTGACCTATCGAAGAATGCGGTGCATGCCTTCAGCTATGCCGCCACCCTGGCCAATCGTTTCGGTGCCAGCATCAATATTATGCATGTCATCGAAGAATTGTCCCACAGTGCCAATATCCACGTCGCCCAAATAATGGGCGCGGATAAATGGAAGGCCCTTCAGGATGAGAATGTTCAGAAAGTCCGGGACGAGATCAACCGGCGCCTGGACGCCTTTTGTGAAATGATGACTGCCAAACTTACGGATTGCCCCTTCATCGTGACCGACATCTTCGTTGAACACGGCGAGCCTGTAGAACGTATTTTACACCTGTCCGAGAAGACCCGGAGCGATCTGATCGTAATGGGTACCCACGGCCAGGGGCTGGTAGCCGATGCCATGCTGGGCAGCACGGCCCGGCGGGTGGTGCGTCGCAGTGCATTGCCCGTATTGACTATCCGTCTACCTGGATAGAAGCGTCTTCAAAGCCTTCCCTCGGGTCCAATCTTGACGTTGGGCCGAGGTGTTCCATGCTCGCAATACGATTAGCGGCTTTCTCAAAAAAAGGAGAAGATCCATGCAGGTAGCATTTATCGGAATGGGAACCATGGGCCTGCCCATGGCGTTGAATTTATTGCAGGCCGGCCACCAGGTGACGGTGCACAACCGGACTCGGGAGCGGGAACTTCCCGCTGAAAAAGCCGGCGCCCGGCGGGCGGCGACACCTGCGGACGCGGCGCGGGAAGCGGAGATTACCATCACCTGTGTGAGTGACACACCGGACGTAGAACACCTCGTGCTCGGCCCGGATGGGGTCATCCACGGCGCCCGGTCCGGCAGCCTGGTCATTGATATGTCGACCATCAGTCCATCGGCTACCAAGGAAATTGCCGCCGCCCTGGCTGCCAAGGATATTCGCATGCTCGATGCCCCGGTTTCCGGTGGATCCGAAGGGGCGGAGCAGGGCACCCTGTCGATTATGATCGGCGGAGATGCGGATGATGTGGCCACCGCCACACCGGTATTGGAAGCCATGGGCAAAACCCTTTCCCACGTGGGTCCTATTGGCGCCGGACAGCTTACCAAGGCCATCAACCAGATCGTCGTAGCCGGCACCTACTGGAGTGTCGCCGAAGGGGTGGCGTTGGGCGTTAAAGCCGGGCTGGATATGGAAAACGTGGTCAAGGCAGTCGGCGGGGGCGCCGCCGGATCCTGGGCGATGGTCAACCGCAGCGGCAATATGATCAAAAACGACTACCCGCTGGGTTTCAAAGTTGAACTGCACCGCAAAGATCTCAATATTGCCCTGGCGGTGGCCCGGGAATTGGGCGTGACCTTGCCCGTAGCTGCTTTTATTGAGCAGGTGGAGACCGGCCTGATAGCCCGGGGGCATGCTGAAGAAGATATTTCGGCCATTGCGCGCACCGTGCGCGAGCAGTCGGGGATTGATTAGGAGGAGGATAGCATGACGACATTTAACGTGGGCCCCCATGATGCCCTCTACTACGAGTATACCATCCCTGAAGACAAGCAGGGGTATACCTTTGTCTTTTTCAATGCGCTGACCGGCGACACCAGCGCCTGGGAGTCTGTGATAGGTCCGGGGCTCCGGCAAGCCGGGCACGGCACCCTGGTTTATAATATGCGCGGGCAACAGGACAGTCCCTTTTCTTCCAGTGTTGCGCTGGACGCCGATCTTATCGTGAAGGATGCGGTACACCTGCTGGCGGCGGTAAACCCTGTAAGGCCGATTTTCGTAGGTCTGTCGATCGGGGGACTTTTTGCCGCCCGTGCATGGTTGCAGGGGACGTCGGCCCATGGTTTGGTTTTGATTAACACGCTTCGCAAAGATGGTCCGCGCCTGCAGTGGATCGGCGACGCCCTGGTACGGGCTGTAGAAGTGGGTGGCCTGGATCTCTTTCGCGACCTCTTTCTACCGCTCTTAATGAACGAACAGTGGTTGGAAACCAACCGGGGTGCGTTTCTAAAACCGGACCCAACGTATACGGCTCTTGAAAAAGAATCCGGGCATTACAAGCTGTTGGCGGAAGCCGGCCGGACAGCTGATTGGGATTTGCCCTACGAGCAGGTGACCCTGCCTACGCTGGTGATCACCGGATTGCAGGACCATGTCTTTTTAGAGCACGACAGCGTCGCGCAGCTATTTGACCGGTTGCCGGACGGACGGCGTCTGGATATGCCCGATGCCGGGCACCTCATTCCAGGCGAGCAACCTGAAGCCCTATGTGCGGCCTTGCTGGCTTTCACGCGGGAGGTGCGCTAATGGGTATTTGGCATCGCTATCCGACGGTGGCCTACCTGGCGGTATTGCTGGGGGTCACCGGACACGCTTCGAGCGAATTCGTAGCTGTTTTGTCCGGGGTGGGCGGTCCCGAACTCTCCGTGTGGCGGTTTTTATTGGGCGGCTTCGGACTCGTGCTCCTGGCGCTGGTGTTCCCGGCCAGCCGCAATCTCTGGGAACCTTTCAAGACGGACGGCTGGCGACTGGTCTGGTTGTCCCTGCTGGGTGTGGCATTCGGCTACCTCCTGTTCCACTGGTCCCTCGATTTTGCCACGGTCCCCCAGGTAGCCACCATGGTGACGACCATCCCCATTTGTGTCGGGCTAGTGAATCTGTGGCTGAACAAACAGCCGTTTTCCGGGGCCAAGATCGTCAGCGGCATCTGTGCCATGGTGGGCGTAGCCCTGCTCATTACCGATGGTTACCTGGCCAAACTGGCCGGCGCCGGCGAGAACTTGATCGGGGTCATGATGGCGTTTATCTGCGCGGCGGTGATTGCCGCCTATTCGGTCCTGGTACGTCCCGTCATCGGCCGTTACGGCGCCCTGCGCATTACGGCCGTGACCATGTTTATGGGGGCGATCGGCGTGTGGGTGGTGGTGGGCCTTTTTTGGAAAATCTGGGTCAACCCTCTGACCCTTTTTGACCGCACAGCCTCACAGGCGGCCTCGTTGGTGACCATCGCCCTGTGGAACACGACTATTACGCAATTTCTCTGGATCGGTGGACTCGCTGCCGTTCCGGACATCACCCGCGGCAGCTACCTCTTTTTTCTCAAGCCGGTGATCGCGGCCTTTCTGGCAGTGCTGTTTTTGAGCCAGCAACTCACTACCTGGCAGGTGCTTGCCATAGCCGTCATTTGTCTGTCTGTGGCGGTAGAAGCTGTTTGGTCACATTTTAGCCGGCCATCCGGTTGAGGCCCTGGGCGGTGTTCCATATTCTGACAAAGCATGGAAAGATGCCGGAGGTTCTGAAAAAGATAGATGCATCACTTACATTCAGTTTGGAAGGCATTTTTCCAAATGTGAATTCGCAATAGGATTGCTTGCCCAGTTGCAGGGGAGTGCCGAAATTTGCAATTTCCAGAAATGTTCCATATCCGGCAGGTTGTTGCGGCGCCAAAAGAAAAGGACATCGACGCTGCTGTTGACCGGGAACTGGCCGCTGTGGGGGCCCATGAACTCGTCAAAACCGGAGCCCGGATTGCCATCACGGCCGGTAGCCGGGGGATTGACGCTATCGACCGCATCCTGCGGCGCACGGCCGAGGTCATCAAACAGCTCGGCGGCCAACCGTTTCTCTTCCCGGCCATGGGCAGTCACGGCGGCGGCACGGCGGAAGGCCAGCTGGCAATATTAAAAGGTATCGGCATTACCGAAGCTTCCATCGGGGTCCCGATCCTTTCTTCGATGGACGTTGTGAATATCGGTACCTCGTCACACGGTTTCCCTGTCCTGGTGGATCGGCACGCCGCCGAGGCCGACGGCATCGTCGTGGTGAACCGCATCAAGCCGCATACCGAGTTCGAAGGCCCCCTGGAAAGCGGCCTGGCCAAAATGATGGCCATCGGCATGGGCAAGCACAAGGGCTGTTTTCAGGTCCATAAGCAGACCGTCAACTTCGGCTATCGAGACGTCATTCCTGAAATCGGGCGGGTGGTCCGGCAGCAGTTGCCGGTACTTTTCGGGGTCGGCATCGTGGAGAATATCTACGACCGGACGGCACATATCAAGGCACTGCCGGCTGACCAATTCGAATCCGGCGAAAAGCGCCTGCTGGAAAAAGCCAAGTCCCTCATGGCCCGGTTGCCCTGCGATGCCATCGATGTGCTGATTGTCGACGAGATGGGCAAGAACATCAGTGGCACCGGCATGGATACCAACGTGATCGGGCGCATCATGTTCGTGGGTGAATCCGAACCGGTTCGCCCACGGATCACCCGGATAGTGGTCTTGGACCTGACACCCGCTTCCCATGGAAATGCCATTGGTGTGGGCCTGGCGGATTATACGACCGAGAAACTGGCTGCCGCAATTGATCACCGGGCCACAGCGACCAACGCGATGGCGGCCATGACACCGGAAAAGGGACGCCTCCCCATAGCGCTGGCAACGGACAGGGCAGCCATTGCGGCGGCCCTGGACACCATTGGTGCCATTCCCCCTGACAAGGCCCGGGTGGTGCATATTAAAAATACCCTTGAGATCGCGGATCTGGATGTCTCCCAGGCACTACTGGAGGAAGTGCGCTTGTTAGACGGTTTGAAAATAGTGACCCCAGTCGGGCCCCTGTCTTTCGGTGCGCACGGAAATTTGGAACGTAAGATAAAAATAGGAAACAGTAAAAATGGCCAAACCTAAAACGGTGACGCTTTTTATCCAATGTATCATTGACGCGGTATTTCCCGAAGTCGCCGAAGCTATGGTGCGCGTCCTGGAGCGACTGGAAATCGATGTCGTCTGTCCGGGCGAGCAGACCTGCTGTGGTCAGCCGGCCTTCAATTCCGGTTACCAGGGCGAGGCCCGGGCGGCGGCCCGGCACTTCATGGAAGTATTTGGGGATGCCGAGACTATTGTGTGCCCCTCGGGTTCCTGCGTGAATATGGTGCGGCATCACTACGGTGATCTTTTTAACGCAGATCCCCGGCTGAAAGCCCGGGCGATTGATATCGGTCAACGAACCTTTGAATTCACAGAGTTTCTGGTGGATGTCCTGGCATTGGATCAGGTCGACGCGCAATACGTTGGACGGGTGACTTATCATGATTCCTGCCACTTACTGCGGGGCCTGCAAATCGCCGAGCAGCCCCGGAAGCTGCTGGCAAATATAAAAGACCTGGAATTTGTAGAGATGCCCCAATCCGATCGCTGCTGTGGATTCGGCGGATCCTTTGCGGTTAAATACCCGGAGATATCCACGGCCATGGTGGATGAGAAGGTGGCCAATATTGTGGCTTCCGGAGCGGATACGGTGACCGGATGCGATATGGGGTGTTTGATGAATATTCAGGGGCGGTTGAGTCGGGTTGGGTCGGATATTAAGGTGCGGCATATAGCGCAATTGCTGGCTGGAGGGTCCTAATTCCATTGACGCTAAATCTTTCGTAGTAAATGGAAGGAAAGTAGTAATTGGTATCCATAAATGATTAATGAAGCGTTGTGTTACTTTTCTTGTGCGTACAAGAAAAGTAACCAAAAGAAAACGCCCATAAGACACGGCCCTGCGGGCTGCCCTGCGCTTCTCGGAAAGGGCGGGCGCTCTGAAACTCGCTGCGCTCGGACAGTCAGAGCGCCTTTGTCGCCCTTTCCTGCGATGCTCGGCGCGTCTTAAAGGGAGCAGGTCAAAACCAATTAGATTGTTAAATCTTCTTGGGGGTGAACCGAAAGCCATTCAGGCTTTATAGGCGTGTCGCGATAGGTACTAAATTATGGCAAAAATAAGAACGGAACATTACCGGCAGGAGGCAACTGAGGCGATTCAGGATGAAGTGCTGCAAAACGCGCTGGCCGATGTCCAGGGGCGGTTGGGCAAGGGGACGGCGGCCGCTTACCAGAATTTGCCCGAAGGGCCGGAACTGCGTTTCAAGGCGAATGATATCCGTATGCGGGCGGTTGAAAACCTGGACGTCCTTTTGGAAACGCTGGCCGACAATGTCCAGAAGAACGGCGGCCGGGTTTATTTCGCCCGGGACGGGGCGGATGCCGTGCGTTATTGCCTGGAGGTGGCCCGGCAACATGATGTCCGCCGGGTGGTCAAGGGCAAGTCCATGGTGACCGAAGAGGTCGGGCTCAATGAAGCGTTCGAGGATGCCGGTATCGACGTTGCGGAAACCGACCTGGGCGAGTACATCATTCAACTGGCCGGTGAGGGGCCTTCGCATATCATCGCCCCGGCGATCCACAAGACCCGTCAGCAGGTGGGGCGCCTGTTTACCGAAAAACTGGGGATTCCCTATACCGAGGACCCTCCGACCCTGACCCAGGCAGCCCGCAAGGCTTTGCGGGAAAAATTTTTGGATGCGGATATGGGGATTTCCGGATGCAACCTGGCCTGCGCCGAAACCGGGCACATCACCACCGTATCAAATGAGGGCAACATCCGCATGTCCACCACCCTGCCTAAAGTGCATGTGGCCTTCATGGGCATGGAACGGGTGGTGGCCCGGCTGGAAGACCACGATGTGTTGTTCCGCCTGTTGGCCCGGGGCGCGGCCGCCCAGAACATGGCCGGGTATGTCAGCTACATCGGCGGTCCCCGGCAGCCCGGACAGGCCGACGGTCCGGAAGCGTTTCACCTGATCATCATCGACAACGGCCGCAGCCGCATATTGGCCGACGAGGAATTCCGGGAAATTCTCTGCTGTATACGCTGTGCGGCCTGCCTGAATGTCTGTCCGGTCTACGGCAAAATCGGTGGACATGCCTACGGATATCCTTACTCCGGGCCCATCGGCGCGGTGATCACGCCCCTGATGGTGGGGATCAACCGGGCCAAGGATCTTTGCCAGGGCGAGACCCTGTGCGGAGCCTGCCAGGACGCCTGCCCGGTCAACATCAATATCCCCCGCATGCTGCTGGCTCTGCGGGCCAAACTGGCGGACGGAGATGCGGCCTGGGACGTGCGCCGGGCCGATCCGGTTGAAAAAGCGGTGGTTCGATTCTGGTCCTGGTTGATCCAAAGCCGCCCGGCCTACGATCTTTTTTTGAGGACCGGTGGTCTCGGACAGAAACTGCTGCCCCATGCGCAGGGACGAATTGGGAAGCTGCCGGGCCGGTTGGGTGGCTGGACAGCCGGTCGGGATATGCCGCCCCTGGCTTCCAAAAGCTTTGTGCGTAACTGGCGGGGACGCCGAAAATAGAGAGTGAAATATGACTGCACGCCGACAATTTATGCATACCGTCCAGGCGGCTATAGGACGCCGGGGCACCAGAGCAAATCGATTTGAAGACATTTTTCCGGAGCCGGAAACCACCCGGGTTGCAGACCGCTTGAAAACACTTTCGAAACGGTCAAAAAAGCAGCAACTGGAGCTTCTGTCCCGGCTTACCGCACGCGGCCAACCTTTGAATCTAAAGGTCGTCGCGGTACCTGATCCCGGGGCCGCCGCTGAATTCATTGCCGGCCTGGTACACGCCAGAGAACCGGAATGGGGCGGTAAAAAGCAGATTGCGGCCTGGCAGCATCCTTTGATTGCCCAATTGGAGCTTGAAAAGGTTCTGCAGCCGGATGGGATACCGGTCATGCTCGCCCCAGGCGACGGCTTACAAAACCAGTCGGAACCGGTTGGCCGGCACCGCGAGCAGGTGGTTGGATCTTTTATCGGGGTCACAGCGGCCGACTACTGTCTGGCGGATACAGCCACCCTGGTCATGCGCACCCGGCCCGGCCAGCCCCGCAGTACCTCCCTGGTGCCTTCCATCCACGTGGCGGTGATCAGGTTGAACCAGGTCCTGGCTGATCTGCAGGAGTTCTACACTGTCTTGCGGGGCGATCTTCAATCCGGCCGTGAAGGGCTCACCAACTGCCTGACCTTTATTTCCGGGCCGAGCAAAACCGGGGATATTGAGCTGGTTATGGTTCACGGGGCACATGGACCCCGGGAACTGAATATTGTCGTTGTCACCGGGTAGCCATACCCACAGCGGCCCCGACCAGGCCCTGATCTGCCCGATTCGGTTCTTTTTCCCAAATCCCTCTTAGTGGGCCAATGATTCATAGTATAGAACGGGCTGTAGCAGATTCACTACACCAATGGTTGTAGGGATTGGGCCGCATGTCGGCAATGGATACAGTGCCTTGATTTACACTATGATTCAGGTGGTTTGAATGGATACCGGGAATGACGATCAGGTTCTGCAGAAATGGTATGCCAATTGCTTATCAATAACCCTGAAATGAACTGGTGACTGCTAAGGAGGTGGCATGGAACGATTCAACAATCCCGATGTGATAATTACCGCGGCCATGGCCGGACACGCTCGCTGGCGCGGCGGTAAAACGGCTGTGGTGTGCGGCGACAAACGCTTGACCTGGGATGCGTTCAACCGGCGTCTCAACCGGGTGGCCAACGGGCTGATCCGCCGGGGACTCAAGCAAGGCGACAAGGTCAGCATGCTGATGACCAACAGTATCGAAATGGTGGAAATCCTGTTCGGGACGGTCAAGGCCGGGGGCGTTATCGTGCCCTTGTCGGCCATGGTGCCCGGAGACTCGCTGGCGCGCATGATCGACAACTCGGATTCCCGTTTCCTGTTTGTTGCCGATAAATTGATCTCGGAAATAGAGCCCCACCGCCCCGGCTTCAAAAATATTGCTGCGGACGGTTTCTTCGCGGTGGGTGCGGTTCCGGAAGGGTGGCGGGATTACGAACAGTGGCTGGCCGACAGTTCTGAAACCGAAGTCTACATTGAGCTCACTTACGAAGACCCCTTCAACATCATGTACACATCCGGCACCACCGGTGTGCCCAAGGGGATCCTGCACACCCATCACAACCGATTTCATTTTGCCGCCATGTTCGCCATCGACTTTCGGATCGATTCCGCCGCGCGGAACCTGGTGACCACTTCGCTCTACGCCAACGGCACCTGGCTGACTTTTTTACCGACCATGTTCGTGGGCGGCACGTTGGTCATCATGCCCCAGTTTGACACAGTCGAGTGCCTGCGCCTGATCCAGGACGAGAAATGCACCCACACCTTTATGGTACCCACCCAGTTGAATATGCTGAACGAACTGCCGGCGTTCGACCAGTACGATCTGAGTTCCATGAACGTGTGGCTATCTGCCGGGTCCCCGTTGCTGAAACAGGAAAAAGAAAGCATCATTGAACGCTTTCCAGGTGAACTCATTGAGCTCTGGGGCCTGACCGAAGGTGTCGCCACCACGCTCAAGCCTGAGGATATGCAGGCCAAAATGGGGTCCATTGGATTGCCGCCGGTAGGCTGGGATGTCGGCATCATTGATGATGACGGTAACCGTTTGCCGTCCGGGGAAATAGGGGAGATCATCGCCTTCAGTTCATTTCTCATGCCGGAATACTATAAACTGCCGGACAAGACCGCCGAGGCCATCTGGCGCGATGAACAGGGCAAGACCTTCTTGAAAACCGGCGATATGGGTAAAATCGATGAAGATGGTTTCCTGTACATCCTGGACCGTAAAAAGGACATGATCATTTCCGGCGGGATCAATATCTTCGCCAGCGATATCGAAGAGGTGCTGGCCAAACACCCCGGTGTACAAGGCAGCACCGTCATTGGCGTCCCGCACAAAAAATGGGGCGAGACACCCGTGGCCCTGGTCGTGCTTTATCCGGGTGAGTCGGCCACCGCAGAGGAGATCACCCAGTGGCTCAACTCGCAACTGGCCAAGTTTCAACGCGTGTCCCAGGTCATTATCTGGGACGATTTTCCACGCAACGCCATGGGAAAAATTCTGAAGAAGGAACTACGGGATGAATATGCCCAGGCCCTACCGTAACATCATCAGGAAGGAGACTTTATATGTTGGAGATTAAAGATTCTGTAGCCGTCATTACCGGTGGCGCCAGTGGACTTGGTCTATCGATCGCGCATTACTGGGTAGAACAAGGCGGCAAGGTCGTGCTCGGTGATGTGGCTGAATCAGCCTTAACCGAAGCTCAGGCGAAACTGTCGGGTGACGTGGCCACTGTCGTCTGCGATGTTACCAAAGAAGCCGATTGTACCAGATTGGCCGAGACAGCCATTGCGGAATTCGGGAAAATCAATTTGGTGGCGCCCTTTGCCGGGATTATCATGGATGGCCTGATGTTGTCCACGGACAGAGAAACCGGTAAGGTGAAAAAGAAGATGTCCCTGGAACAGTTCCAGAAAGTCGTCGACATCAACTTGACGGGCGTGTTCCTGACCGTCCGTGAAACCGTCGAGCAGATGATCAATCATGACTGCCGGGGCCTTATCTGCCTGGTCTCGTCTACCGGCTCGCTGGGAACCGCCGGACAGATCAACTACTCTTCCACCAAGGCAGCCATGTCGGTCATGCCCAAAGTGCTGACCGCGGAATTTTTCCGGCGCGGATTTGCCGACCGGATCCGCTGTGTGGCTATTGCGCCGGGTTATTGCGCCACCCCGATTCTAGAAAACATGAACCAGGCCGCCCTGGATAAAATTCTCAAGGATGTGCCCATCAGGCGCTTGATCGATCCCCAGGAACTCGCCTCCCTGGCGGGTGAACTCTATCGCAACGAAGCCCTGGCCGGAGATGTTTTCTATATTCACGGGGGGCTGCGCCTGGGCTCCCGAGGATAACTGTTGCCGCACCAAAAGCTGCCCCTTATGGTGAGGCCCAAGTGGAAATATAAGGAGCTTTAGAACATACCGGCCCTTGGTTTAAATTTAGTGTATGCATATAAATCGAAAAGAAGAGGTGTATGATGAGTAACGTAAGTATTATTGGCGCGTACAATACCAAATTCGGCGCGTTCGTGGAAAAGAACCGGGAAACCCGGGAAATTAAGGATACCAAGTCCTACTATGAACTTCTGGTGGAGGCCGGGCAGGGCGCCTTGGAAGATGCCGGCCTGCAGCCCGAAGAGATTGACGGCATCTGGGTGGGGTCTTGCTCACCCTCCATGTTCCTGAACCAGGAGCATGTCGGCCCTCTGGGGGTGGAGGTGGCCCCGGAAGCCTTTCGTTTTTTACCGACCAGCCGTACCGAAGGCGCCTGCGCCTCTTCTTCGGTGGCGCTCTACAACGCGGTATACGGGATTGAATCCGGCCGGTTTAAACGGGTCCTGGTGATCGGCGTGGAGAAGATGAACCTGCTCAGCACCGGCGATATGACCCATGTCCTGGCCTGCAGCTCCCACTGGCCCACCGAGGGCGCCAAGGGCATGACCTTTCCCGGGCTGTTCGCCGAATATGCCAAGGGTTACCAGGCCCACTACAAATTTGCAGATGAAGAACTCCAGCACATGCTGGCCTCGGTGGCCGCCTTGTGCTATCGCAACGGTATCCAGAATCCTTTGGCGCATTTCGGACCGGGGAGCCCCCCGGAGAAAATGGGGCTGGTTACCGCTGATGCCATCATGGACCTGCCGGAAGCGGGCAGAGGCGGTAACCCGATGATCGCCCCCCCGCTGCGCCTGCATGACTGCTCTTTGGTGACCGATGGGGCGGCGGCCCTGGTGTTGTCCGCCGCCGATGACGTGCGCGGCAAAGACCGGGTTGTAGAAATTGCCGGCATCGGCATGACCACTGAACGACTGCCTATCGACGTGCGTCCGAACATGCATGAACTGGTGGCCGGCAAAAAGGCGGTGGCCCAGTCTTTTGCCGAAGCCGGGATTACCATTGACGATGTTGATTTCGCCGAGGTGCACGACTGTTTCACCATCAACCAGATCCTGAGTGTTGAAGCCCTGGGGCTTTCTGAAGATGGCCGTGGTGGGCATGATTTTGTAGACGGGCGTTATACCCCTGAAGATAAGTGCCCAATTAACCTCTCAGGCGGTTTGAAATCCAAAGGTCACCCGGTCGGGGCTACCGGCGCCTCCATGCATGCACTGGCCTACAAACAGTTGATCGGTGAACCCATCGGCGTGATGCCTGCCAAGGGCGCACCGGAGATCGGCGTTGTTTTCAATGTGGGCGGGTCGGCGGTTACCAATTGTGCGACGACGCTGCGCCGACTCCAATAATTGAACCCGGCTATAGTTCAGATCTAAACCCTCCACCCCTGGTTGAGGACCGGAAGGGTTCCAATAAGCCGGTGAGAATCTACATCACTAAGTTTGGTCTGATATTATACTTAACTCTCTGTTATTATATTGAATCATCTTATTACTTTTCTTGTGCGTACAAGAAAAGTAACCAAAAGAAAACGCCCATAAGACGCGGCCCTGCGGGCTGCCCTGTGCTTCTCGGAAAGGGCGCGCTCAGCACAACTCGCTGCGCTCAAACAAGCACTTCGCTTGTCTCGCCCTTTCCTGCGATGCTCGGCGCGGCTTAAAGGGGAAGTCAAAAACCAAAATCAAGGACAGCCCCTTTTGAGAGGCTCACTGATGCCTCCCGCTTCGAGGTTGTGCATTACTGGCCGGCTTTCTCCTTCTCCAAGAAAGAAATCAATAGAGCCCATCTCAAAAAAGAGATTTTGGTTTAAAATCAAGGCGGCAGCGAATATCAAACCGGAAGAATACTGCAGTATTTTGAGGATTTGATATGAGCTCCCAACGCCGAGTTTGAGCCAAAAGAATTGTTTGAGATGGAGTCTAGATTACTTCGCGCGTGCCCTGAGAATCTCAGCTTCCGAGCGCCAGATCTCCGACCCTTTGAACTCCATGAGTTCATGGTAAATCGGAAAAGGGTAGCGGGGGTCATCGGCGACTTTCCCGAAGTAGGCCGAGCAGCTTAGCTGGTTGTCAACTTTGCGGAAAAAGAAGCGTCCGCGGGTTGTATCGATGGTCAGTCCATGCAGGGCGTCTTTGACCGCGGCGGTATCAATTTTGCCGGCCTTGGCGACGCCCTGTTTCAAGGTATAGACCGCATCGTAGAGCAGGACAGCCCAGTCACTGGGATAGCGATCGAATTTGGCCCGGTACGCATTGACAAAAGCGGTCATGCGGGGATTGTCCATGTGCGCGAAGAATGGCGCCCGGCAGCGTCCGTAGATTCCACGGCGAATACTGCGGGCTTGCTTGGCCAGTTCGGTCACGCTGACCAACCCCCCCGGGTAAGCCACGTCCTTGAACAGCCGATAATCCCGGCAATCCCGCATCCAAAAAGCATTGTCCGCCCCGGCAATGGAGCCGAGCACAAAGTCCGGCTTCTGGGCCAGGATATCGACAATAAACGAATTAAAACGCGTCTGCCCCAGGCGCGGCCAGTATGTCTCCGTCAGCGTGATGCCCGGTGCGATCGCCCGCAACTGGTCGACCTGGACCTCCTGGCTGGAACGCCCCCAGGCATAGTCAGAGGCAATGGTCACGTACCGGGCCCAGCCCTTTTCCCGGGCCAGAGCCGCGATGCCGGTCACCACCGCTTTGGACATCATGTAGGTGTTGGGTACCACGGAATAGGTATAGGGACTGGGATCGAGCCGGGTAATGTTCTCCGAGTTGCTGATCGGGGCGATATGGAGAATTCGAGCACTGCGGCAGATCGGCTTGATCGCCAGGGCGCAGGCGCTGGAGTATGTTCCGATAATGCAACGGACCCCATGTTTTTCGATCAGGGCCCGGGCAACTTTTTGGGCTGTAGCGGGCCGGGTTTGGGTATCCCTTATAAACAACTCGATGGGGTGCTTGCCCAGCAACCCGCCCTGGGCATTGATTTCATTGACGGCGATTTCCAGCCCTTCGGCGGCTTCTTTGCAATAGGGGGCGCCGGTACCGGTAAGCCCCAAGGCAACGCCCAGGGGATAAGGTGTCGCTGCAAAGGTGTTCCCTGTGTAAAGGAATACCAGCAGCGCAAGCAGCCACCCGAAGCTACATGTATTCGTTGAACGTTTCTTCTGCATGACGGGTCCTCCCGATACCTTCCCATAAAGAGCGAAGGTGAAAACCCGAACTGTCCGGCTCGACAACCGCATACTGCGGACCGTCACCCACCGGTGGCGGGTGACGGCTTAATTCTCTTAACCGTAGGCAACGGCTGGTAGCCAGATGACCAGTTGCGGCCAAATCGCGACAATCAGCAGGCCGATCAGCTGCAAGATGATAAAGGGGATGACACCTTTGTAGATGTCTACCAGTTCCACTTCCGGAGGACAGATGCCTTTCAGGTAGAATAGGGCAAAACCGACTGGTGGTGTGAGAAAGGAGGTCTGGAGACTGACGGCGATCAAGACCACGAACCAGACAAGTTCGGGATTGTCAATAACACCATACCCGTTAATCTGGAATCCCAGATTGGACACGACCGGTGCAATCAACGGCAGCACGATCAGGGTAATTTCGATCCAGTCCAGGAAGAAGCCGAGCAGGAAAATGGCACCCAGGATCACGGCCATGATGCCATAGGGGCCAAGGGGGATGCCGGTCAGCACTCTTTCGATAAACTCGTCTCCGCCCAGGCTGCGTAAAACCAGCGCAAAACAGGTTGCCCCCAAAAATATCGCGAAAATATAGGCGGTGGTGTTGAAACAGGCCTGGGCCACCTCTTTCAGAACCTTCCAATTCAGCCTCTTATTCATGAGGGCCAGGATGCTGGCTCCCAGCGCACCCACGCCGCTGGCTTCGGTGGGGGTCGTAATCCCGGCGAAAATGGACCCCAGTACGGCGAAAATCAGGGCGGCCGGCGGCAGGATGTTCTTGAAGACATCCCAGACCATGCGCCATTCCAAAGGCTTGCGGTCCGGATCCAGCGGGGCTGCCGAAGGCTTGACCAGGGAATAAATCAAGATGTAGCTGATGTACAGGCCCCCGAGAATAACGCCGGGAATAACCGCGCCCATGAACAGGTCGCCGACGGACAATCCCAGCTGGTCGGCCATGATCACCAACATGATGCTGGGCGGAATCAGGATGCCGAGGGTGCCGGAACTGGCGATGGTTCCCAGGGCCAGGGTTTTGGAATACCCCTGCTTCATCATGGCCGGCAAGGACAGCAGGCCGAGCAGCACGACCGAAGCACCGATGATACCGGTGGAAGCTGCCAGGATGATGCCGATCGTGGTGACCGTCACGGCCAGCCCGCCGCGCACCTTGCCGAACAGGTTCTGCATGGACGTCATCAGTTTTTCGGCAATCCCGGAACGGTCCAGCATTAATCCCATGAAAATAAACATGGGCAACGCGACCAGCACCCAGTTGTCCATAAATTTATAGACCCGGTTCACCGACATGCCCAGAGTAAGGTAGTTCAGGCCGGTAGCCGTGTCGAAATAGATGTCGGCAAAGTAGCCCACCAGGGTAAAAATACAGGCGACACCACCCAGTACCCAGGCAATCGGAAAGCCCGTAAACAGCAAGCCAATGAAGGTCAGGAACATGCCGATAACGAGATAATCATTGAATTCCACTGGCTAGGCCCTCCTCAATAGCGAAATAATTCTGACCAGACGTGATATCGCCGCCACAAACAGGAGGGCGAAGCTCACCGGTATGACACCTTTGACTGCCCATCGCCATGGCAGGCCCATGGGGGCGTCCGAGTGTTCATTGACCCGCCAGGATTCGTAGACAAAGTCAAGGCTCTGGTGAAAGATGACCACGATAAACGGCAGGAGCAGGAAGATGATGCCAAATAGATCCCAGCGCAATTTTGCTTTCGGTGAAAGACGGGCATGGATGATATCCACCCGGACATGGGAATCCATCATCATGGCATAGGAAGCCCCGAACATGATGCCCACGGCGTAAAGGTGCCACTGGATCTCCTCCAGGACCACCAGGCCGCGACCCAGGCCGTAGCGGAGAAATACCTGTAAAATAATCACAAAAATCAAGATGACGTTGGTCCACATGAGGAAATGGCCGATGCGCCGGATGAAGGTGTCCAGGCCATCGCAGAATTTATGCGGGACCTGTTCCTGTGTTTCTTCAGCACTCATTCTTAATCTCCATATATGTTTACGATAACGAAGTCCTACCAAGAAGCCTTCTCAAAAAACAGATTTTCCTTGAAATCAATTTTTTGAGAGAGTTTCTAAAAGTTGCGCACAGGGGGCATTTTCACAAACGCCCCCTGTGCATTCAACAGGTAGCAGAAGATTCAGGATCTTCCGCTAGGGATGGAACCTTACATGCTCGGTTTCTCACGCGGCAGAAAGCCCAGCGCTTCCCAATACTTGTAGTCTTCCCGGAAAGCCTGCAGATCATCATAGGCTTCCTTGAACTGGGGGCTCTTGACGGCCAGTTCGGCGGCAACCTCTGCCCAGGCGCCCCTGAAAGCGTCGAGCATCTCATCCGACCAGTACATGTTTTTTACGCCGCGTTTTTCAGCATTTTCCCGGATAACGGCGCCCTGGATGGCCTCCGTATGGGCCAGCGTGTTGGTCAGGTTCGCCATGCAGGCCATTTTGATCAGAGCCCGCTGGGCATCGGTCATACCGCGCCAGACCTTGCCGTTGATCATCAGGTCCAAAAACGTGGCCTGCTGATGCCAACCCGGAAAGTAATTGTACTTGACGACCTTGTAAAAACCCAGGCGCTGGTCGATGGCGGGCATGGAAAACTCTGACCCGTCGAGGGCGCCTTTTTCCAGGGCCGGGAAGATTTCGCCACCCGGCAGCATGCTGACGGAGACACCCAGTTTCTCCATGATTTTACCGCCCAGGCCGAAAAAGCGCATGCGCAGGCCTTTGAGGTCGTCAACCGAATTGATCGGCTTGCTGAACCAGCCGGCGGTTTCCGGGGCCAGGAGGCAGGCGGGCATGGCCCAGACATCATACCCATTCTTTGTATAGTATTCCTGGTAGAGTTTCAACCCGTTGCCGCGGAACATCCAGGCCAGAAACTCCGGGGCTTCGGGGCCGAAGGGCACTGCCGTGAACAGGGAGATGCCGGGCATCTTGCCTTCCCAGTAACCGGCCGCATAGTAACCGGCATTAACCTTCCCGCCGGCAACGGCATCCAGGATTTCAAACGGGGCCACCAGCTTGCCCGGTTCGTACACTTTCATCACAACACTGCCGCCGCTGGCTTCTTTAAGTGAATCGGCCAGTTCTACAATGGAAGTCCCCAAGCCCGGCAGGGCGGTGGAAAAACAAATCGGAACATCCAATTTCACCTTTTTGGCCATGGCTTCTTTCTTGGCTTCCTCTTTTTTGGCGCAGCCTGCCATCAAGCCGGCGGCCAGGAAAAGTACCACCATCAGCATGGTCATAAACTTGAGCATCGATTTTTTCTTCATTTTCTCCTCCTCTATAATTGTTAACCTGCCAAAAGATGCTGCTGGACTACGAGAACCGGTTCATCGCCATAAGATCCTAAGCCGGCAGGGCTGCAACGTAAAAAAGCCGGCCGGGTTTAAAGGTTTGTCAATATGTCAGGACCATTCCGCCCTCAAAGAGCAGATCCCCCCCGATGAGGTATTTGGCGAACTGGGAAAATCCGAATATAAACAGGTTGGCCACATCCACGGGCGCCATCATTTCTTTGATCCGCGAACGGCCCATCATGACCTCCGACACAACCGCTTCCGGCGTTATGCCGCGCTGCTCGGCCTGGGCCGGTATCTGGTTCAGGGCCAGCGGGGTTTTGACAAGGCCGGTGCTGATGGTGAACGAACGGATCTTGCCATCCCCTTCGGCGGATATGGATTGGCTCAGGGCTTTCAGGCCGAACTTGGTGATATTGTAAACCGGCTTGTTGACGGTGCAGATATGGGCGTGGGCGGAGGCCATGTTGCCGATGACGCCGTGCCATTGCCCGTTTTGCTTCATATGGGGTATGGTCAGTTTAGACAGGTAAAAGGGCGCCCGCAGCATGATTTTCTGCATGAGGTCGTATTTTTCCATGGGAAAATTTTTAACGGCGTCGATGTGCTGGAGCCCGGCGATCTTGGCCAGGTAGCGGATTTGACCGAGCTTGGCAGCTTCCTTGACCGCGTTTTCAATGGCGTCGTCATCGGCCAGGTCGGTTTCGATGAAAATCATCTGGCCGCCCATGTCCCGGGCCATTTTCTGGGTGGCCCGACCTTCCTCAGGGTTGACATCCAGGCCCACGGTCATCAGGTTGTTGGCGGCGGCCGCAATGGCGGTTGCCCGGCCGATGCCGGTGCCACAGCCGCTCACGATACAGACACTATCCGGGCTAAAATCAACATCCTCGAGCTTTAAGACTTCCTCAGCGCGGATTTCCGGCTCCTTAATTTCCATGAACCTCTACCTCCTGGGTTTCATTCAGTTGGTCCCTTGGATTGTGTGCGCGAGCGACATGAATGCGATTCAATAAATAATAGCAATTATGGGGCCAAGGAATCCGTTATCAGGCGTTCTCAGGCCTCAGGCGGCAAAAGACGTGCAATGATGACGGATTAATTTTTGCATTAAAGTTTTCTGGGGTCGGGATGCATGTTTTTTTCGACATTTTGCATAAAAAAGTGTATCAATAGTTATACATGTTGCTGTCGTGCTACACTGGTCCCTAAAGACAACAAGGGGATCAAGGTGAATTGGTAGTACCAATATTTATTGAATAACATTTATCTTGTCAAGATAAAATTAATCGGCGCTTGATAATCTCTTAAAACGCATAAATTATTAAATAATTGAGTAGTTATCAATGAGCCGGGCAACTGCCAGGGTGTTTTATATAAGGTCATACCTTTATAATATTTGAGCTGAATGAGCTTCTGGTTCCGTGGTTGACATCCACTTGAACCTGGAGGGGGACGGGATGGCAAATAGCAATCAAGAACGGGAAATAAAGGCCCTGCGGGCCGACCTGGAGATGTACGAACGCATTATCGACAGCATTCACAATGGCATCCTGGTGACCGACGCTGACGGTTACATTACCCACTTCAATAAACCTTACGGACAGTTCCTGGGGCTCGATCCTGAAACCCAGATCGGCAAACACTGCACTGAATCCGTCGAGAACAGCCGTATGCACCTCGTTGCCCAGACCGGCAAGTCCGAGATTAACCTGAGCCACAATATCAATGGGCAGAACATGGTGGTTCAGCGGATACCTATTAGGAAGGACGGTAAGGTCATCGCTGTCTTCGGTCAGGTCATGTTTAAGGATATTAAGGATGTGACCAAACTGGCCAACCGGCTATCGCTGCTGGAGTCGAAAGTCAAACTGTACGAACAGGAACTTATCAACCTGCGGTCCACCCGGTATACTTTCGAAAGTATCATCAGCCGCAGCCGTTCCATGAAGGCCCTCGAAAAGGAAGCCCTCAAAGCCACGGCCAATCAATTTCCGGTTTTGATCACAGGCGAGAGCGGCACCGGAAAAGAATTGTTTGCCCAGGCCATCCACCACGGCAGTCCCCGCAAACTCTACCCGTTTGTGCGTATAAACTGCGCGGCCATTCCCCGGGACCTGCTCGAATCCGAGCTGTTCGGTTACGAAAAAGGCGCCTTTACCGGTGCGCGGTCGGCCGGCAAACCCGGTAAATTCGAGGTGGCCCACAAGGGTACGATTTTTATGGATGAGATCGGGGACCTGCCCTTTGAAATGCAACCCAAACTTTTACGGGTATTGGAAGAAAGGGAATTTGAGCGGATTGGCGGCAACAAAGTTATGCATTCTGATTTTCGCCTGATTGCCGCTACCAACCAGGACCTGGACACCCTGATGAAATTACGGCGCTTTCGCAAGGACCTGTTCTACCGGTTGAACGTCATCTCATTGCACATCCCCCCTCTGCGGGACCGGCCTAGCGATATCGTGCCGACCGCCCGTCACCTGCTCAGGGAAAAGGCCCAGGAGGGCGTTGCCCAGGATCTGCAGATGGGATCAGCGGCCGAGCAGGCCCTTGCGGGTTACGACTGGCCGGGGAATGTGCGGGAACTGTCGAACGTGCTCGAGAGGGCCCTTTCATCGGCCGAAGGAGACCGTATCCGGCGGCACGATTTTCCATTCTTCCTGCAGGATCAGGGGAAGCTCAAATCGGACTATAAAATTACCTTGCTGCGGGATGTACAGGCGCGGGCCGAAACCAAGGCTATCCGTGAAGCCCTGATCGAAACGGATAACAACAAGGCGCAGGCTGCGAACCTGCTGGGTATCCATCGGACATTGCTTTATAAGAAGATGAAGAAGTACGGGATTGCGTTGGATGGCGAAGATTAGAACCCGTCTCAAAAAAGCCTTTTGTCTCAAACTCGGCGTTGGGCGTGAATATCCAATCCTCAAAATACGATAGTATTCCTCCGGTTAGATATTCACGGCCGCCTTGATTTTGAACCAAAATCCTTTTTTGATACGGATTCTCCTTGCCGATACATGGTGTCTCAAATTTGATACAACTACCTGAGGGCGTTTTTTGGGGTTGCCAGGCTCAGGAGGATTGTTTCTTTAACGCCGCCTGGGCTTCGGCGCGGCTTTCGTAGATGTGGGGGGCCACACATCCCGGCGGGCCAGGGCGTCGCCGATCTTCATTCGCAGAAAGGTACTGGTCGTATAGCGGGTAACGCCTGAATAAAAGCGATCCACCAGGTCCTTGACCATGTCGGTGTAGGCTTCGAGCACTTCCGGCGCAATGAAGAAATTGTCGTAGTTGACAATGGTGTGGACCTTGCGATTCAGGGGCGCCAGGATGGCCGCCACGCTTTCACCCACTTCGCGAACATCATCCAGGGACCTTACGGCGTACCCCTCGAGATTTACGAAAAAAAGATTCTCGACGGGATCATAACTCAGCCGTTCCTCCAGGGAGAGGGATAGCAGGTCTTCCCGCAGGGCCATCGGTTCTGTCCGGAAAATGCGGGCGTCCATCTCCGGCAACGGGTCGGCAATCGCGGGCGTGAACTGCATCTGGTCCAGGATATCCCGCTGCAGGTCGACACCCGGCGCGATCTCAACCAGTTGCATACCGGCCTCGGAAAGCCGGAAAACACCGCGTTCCGTGATGTATAACACCGTTTGCCCGCGCTCAACCGCATAGGGCCCGCTGAAGGTTACCTGCTCGACCCTTTCTATAAATTTCCGGGTTTTGCCTTCCCGGTCAATGCAAAGCCGTCCTGCGTCGACCGCGACTTGCAGACCGCCGGCTGTAAACGTGCCCACAAACGCGATCTTCTTGGCATTCTGGCTGATGTTGATGAAACCACCGGCCCCGGCCAGTTTGGGGCCGAATTTACTGACATTCAAGTTCCCGGAGCGATCGGCCTGAGCCAGGCCCAGAAAGGCGATGTCAAGACCTCCGCCGTCGTAAAAGTCAAATTGCGAGGGCTGATCGATGACCGCCTCGGTATTGGTGGCGGCACCGAAGTTGAGTCCCCCGGCCGGCAGGCCGCCGATAACGCCTGGCTCGGCCGTCAGGGTGATGTATTCGAGGATCTTTTCCTCGTTGGCAACACTGGCAATTCCTTCCGGCATTCCGATTCCCAGGTTGACCACACTGTTGGGTGCCAGTTCGAAGGCCGCCCGGCGCGCAATGATTTTGCGGGCGTTCATTTCCATGGGGGCGATGGTCTGCATGGGGACCTTGATCTCGCTGCTGAAGGCCGGGTTGTATGGTTCGGCAAAGGTCTGCCAGTGGTTTTGGGGCTCGGCGAGAACCACGCAGTCGACCATGATGCCCGGGATCTTGACCTGGCGGGCATTCAGGGTGCCCGGTTGTGCTATGCGCTCGACCTGCACGATAACAAAGCCGTTGCAATTCCGTGCCGCTGTGGCAATGGCCAAAGCTTCCAGGGTCAAGGCTTCCTTTTCAAACGTGATGTTGCCGTCGGTGTCGGCGGTCGTACCGCGCAACAGGGCCACATTGATGGGAAAGGTTTTATAAGCCAGGTACGGCCGCCCGTCAAATTCCACCAGTTCCACCAGGTCTTCGGTCGTCCGGTCGTTGATTTTACCGCCTCCCTGGCGCGGGTCCACGAAGGTGCCCAATCCAACGGAGGTAATGGTGCGTGGTTTATGGGCGGCAATGTCGCGGTACATATGCGAAATTACGCCCTGGGGCAGGTTGTACGCTTCGATTTTATTCTCCACGGCCAACTTCTGCAGTTTGGGAACCAGTCCCCAGTGTCCCCCGATCACTTTTTTTACCAGGCCGGCATGCCCCAGGTGGTTCAAACCCTTCTCCCCGCCATCCCCCTGGCCGGCCGCGTAAACCAGGGTCAAGTCACGGGGGCCATCGGTTGCGAGGAAATAGGTTTCCAGGGCGATGGCCAACTCTTCCGGGAAGCCGATCCCGACAAATCCGCCGGTGGCCACCGTATCACCATCCCGAATAATTCGGACGGCTTCCGCGGGCGTAACGACCTTCCCTTTTTTGGCCTTTTCCGGGGTGAGGTCGGAGAGCATGGGATGCGACTGTGACGACGGGGGGGATACATTTTGCACGGTCATGATATTGCGCCTCCAGGTTATTTCCAGGGTGCGGCCGCAGGATACGGCTGTCCGCTGTTTACCAAGGGAAAAAGCAATTTTGGTGCCATGTTGCCGGGCTGTCCACCGACGGCCGGGGGATGGCCGATGCGTCCGCTGCGGATAATGCGCCGGCCGGGTTCAGGGTGCGCTACCGACCATTACATTAGTGAAAGGTTCATTTTTTAAAGTACACTTAAAAAGGTATTTCTTTACAAATAATTGGGTATTAAATATTGTAAATCTTTTCAAGCGATAGATGCAAAGACCGGACCGGGGATAAGCCGCGGTCCAAACAAAGATATTATCTTTGAATCAGCCTGTATACAGGAAACATTTAAAGGAGCAGTCCCATGGCAAAAAAGATGAAAACCATTGACGGAAACACAGCTGCAGCGCACGTGGCCTATGCTATGAGTGATGTTGCGAACATCTATCCGATTACACCGTCATCTCCGATCGGTGAAATCGCCGATGAGTGGGCGGCGGATGGCCTGAAGAACATTTTCGGCCAGCAATTGCTGGTACGTCAGCTGCAGAGCGAGGCCGGTGCAGCTGCATCGGTGCACGGCGCCCTGGCCGCCGGTGCCCTGACCTCTACGTTTACCGCATCCCAGGGGCTGCTGCTGATGATCCCGAACATGTACAAGATGAGCGGGGAATTGCTGCCCGGCGTGCTGCATGTTACCGCCCGGGCCATTGCAGCCCACGCACTAAGCATCTTCGGCGACCACCAGGATGTAATGGCTGTCCGTCAGACCGGTTTCGGCTTAATTGCTTCTTCCTCGGTCCAGGAGGCCCAGGATATGGCCCTGATCGCCCATCTGGCGGCCATTGAGGCCAGCGTGCCGTTTTTGCACTTCATGGACGGTTTCCGGACCAGCCACGAAATCCAGAAAATCGAGATGATCGACTACGCGGACATGGCCAAGCTGACCAATATGGATGCGGTCCGGGCCTTTCGCGAGAGAGGCACCAACCCCGAACGTCCCGAACTGCGCGGTACCGCTCAGAATCCGGACATCTATTTCCAGGGACGTGAAGCGGCCAACCCCTTCTACCTGAAAACGCCCGGCATTGTGGCCGAGTACATGCAGAAGGTGGGCGATCTGACCGGTCGGTACTACAAACCCTTTGATTACGTGGGCGCTGCCGACGCTGAAAACGTGGTCGTGGCCATGGGCAGTTCCTGCGAGACTATCGAAGAGGTGGTCAACCACCTGGCGGCGGCCGGTGAAAAGGTTGGCCTGGTGAAGGTGCGCCTGTTCAGGCCGTTTGCACCGGAGTACCTTTTCGAGGTACTGCCTTCTTCGGTAAAAATCCTGACGGTCCTGGATCGAACCAAGGAACCGGGAGCGCTGGGCGATCCGCTCTATCTGGATATCTGTACGGCCTGTGTTGAAAAAGGCGTCACCCCGCGGATTCTGGCCGGGCGTTACGGCCTGGGTTCCAAGGAATTTACCCCGGCCATGGTGAAAGCGGTATTCGACAACATGAAGGCCGCCGAGCCCGGAAACCATTTTACGGTGGGCATCAATGATGATGTCACCAACACCTCTCTGGAGGTCACGCCAGGTTTTGACGTGGCCCCGGAAGGGACCGTACAGTGCAAGTTCTGGGGGCTGGGCGCGGATGGTACCGTCGGTGCCAACAAAAGCGCCATCAAGATCATCGGCGACAACACGGATATGTACGCCCAGGCCTATTTTGCCTATGACTCCAAGAAGTCGGGGGGCGTCACCATTTCGCATTTGCGTTTTGGGAAAACACCGATTCAGTCTACCTATTGTATCGATGCCGCCGATTACATAGCCTGTCACAAATCCAGCTACGTTAACATTTACGATGTGCTGGAGGGCATCAAGGACGGCGGCACCTTTGTAATGAACAGCAAGTGGTCCATGGAGAAGATGGAAAAGCGGCTGCCGGCCGTCATGAAACGGACCATCGCGACCAAGAAGCTGAAGTTTTACAATATCGATGCAGTCAAGATCGCCGGCGAAGTCGGCTTGGGCGGTCGGATCAACATGATTATGCAGACCGCATTTTTCAAGCTGGCTAACGTTATCCCGGTGGATGAGGCCATTGGCTATCTGAAGGGCCAGATCGACGCGTTGTTCCGCCGCAAGGGCGACAAGATCGTCGAGATGAACTGGGATGCCGTGGACCGCACCCTGGAGAACCTGGTGGAAGTCGATTACCCGGCCAGCTGGGCGGATGCCGCCGGGGACGCCGAAGATGATGCCGACCTGCCTGAATTCGTAAAGAACGTCATGAACCCGATGATCGCCGCCCAGGGCGACAAACTGCCGGTTAGTTCGTTCTCCGTGGATGGGATCTTCCCGGTTGGGACCACCCAGTACGAGAAACGTGGCGTGGCCATCAACGTACCGGAGTGGGTCATGGACAACTGCATCCAGTGCAACCAGTGCGCCATGGTCTGCCCGCATGCGGCCATTCGCCCGGTACTGGTCACCGACGAGGAACTGGCCGCTGCGCCGGCGGGCTTCGAAGCGAAAAAGGCCCTGGGAAAGGAACTGAAAGATGATTTCAAATTCCGGATCCAGGTGTACGCCGAAGACTGCATGGGCTGCGGCAATTGCGCCGATATCTGTCCGGCCAAGAAACCGGCCCTGTTAATGAAATCCATCGACACCCAGCTGGAGACACAGGTGCCCTGCCAGCAATATGCCTCCAGTCTGCCGGTGCGCGACAACCTGGTCAAACGGACCAGCGTCAAGGGCAGCCAGTTCTGCCAGCCGCTGCTTGAGTTTTCCGGCGCCTGTTCCGGCTGTGGCGAAACCCCGTATGCCAAACTGATTACCCAGCTGTTCGGTGAACGCATGGTGATCGGGAATGCCACCGGCTGCTCCTCCATCTGGGGCGGCAGCGCACCCTCCGTCCCCTACTGTGTGAACGAGGATGGCTTCGGGCCCACGTGGGGCAATTCCCTGTTCGAAGACCCGGCCGAATTCACCTACGGCATGTTCCTGGGTGAACTGCAGCAGAGAAACAAGTTGGCCGACCTGGCCAGAGAAGCCCTGGATACCGACATCAGCGCCGAGGTCAAAGAGGCCCTGTCCGGTTGGCTGGACAACGTCAAGGATTCGGCCGGCTCGCGCAAGTACGGTGACATCCTCAAGAACCTCCTGCCGGGGATGACCGACAATCCGCAGCTGGCGGAGATCAATGCCAACAGCCGTCTGTTTACCCAAAAATCCTATTGGATTTTCGTCGGGGACGGCAGCGCCTACGATATCTCCTTTGGCGGTCTTGATCATGTCATGGCCACCGGTGAAGATATCAACATCATCGTGTATGACACCGAGGTCTATTCCAATACGGGCGGCCAGTCTTCCAAGGCCACGCCGACCGGCTCGATCGCCAAGTTCGCGGCTTCCGGTAAGAAAACGGCCAAGAAAGACCTGGGCGGCATGGCCATGACCTACGGGTATGTATATGTGGCCAATGTCGGTATGGGCGCCAACAAGCAGCAACTGATGAAAGCCCTGGTCGAAGCGGAAAGTTACGACGGTCCCTCTCTGATCATGGCCTATTCGCCCTGCATCAACCATGGCATCAAAAAGGGTATGGGCAAGACCCAGGAAGAGACCAAGCTGGCCGTCGAGTGCGGCTACTGGCCGCTTTACCGGTTTAACCCGCTGCTGGCCCAAGAGGGTAAAAACCCGTTTACCCTGGACTCCAAGGAGCCAACCGGCAACCTGCGGGAGTTCCTGCGCGGCGAGGTTCGCTACGCCGCCCTGGAGAGCCTGTTTCCCGAAGAGGCCAAAACCCTGCATGACCGCCTCGAAGGGGAATTTGCCGATAGATACGCCAAGCTCGCCAAGCTGGCCGGGCGTGACGAGGAGGCTGAGAAAAAAGAGGCTTAAGCCGGCCCCAGACGGGTGCCAAGGCATGAACCATCAAAAAGGAGCCGGCCTGCCCGGCTCCTTTTTTTGTGCCTGCCCGGTGCCGCCGATCCGTTTGGGTGGTTTTACACCGGTCTGTGATGTAATCGGATGCGCTGCCGGATGGATGGCGCCGGCCTTGCCGTCTAACGTGACCCGGTATGTTGAGGTTTATCTTTTTGGCAAATTTTGTTATAACGCATTGATTGTTAAATAGTCCCTCAGATTCCTTACAAATTTTATCCAGCTTTGAATGAGGTGCAGACGTGAAAGACATTCTGGTAAAAGAGATTATGATCCCGATTTCCAATTATGTGACCGTCCAGAAAGACGACAATCTGACCGATGTCCTGCGGGCGATCGAGGATCGGCGGGCCGCCGATCAGGGACATGCCCACAGGGATGCCATCGTCGTCGACGAGAACGGACGGTTTGTCGGTAAAGTAACCATGATCGATATCTTTAGGGCCCTGGAGCCCAACTACCGCAAGACCAAGGACGAAAGAGATAGACAGCAGACCCTGACCGACGCTTTCGTGGAAAAAGCGGTCAAAGACTTCAAGCTCTGGTTGGATCCAGTTGAGACCATTTGCGAACGGGGCGGGAAGTTGAAAGTTGCCGATGCCATGCATGTGTCTGAAAAGTCGGAATACATCAAGGAAGAAGATACTCTTGAGCTTGCCATGAACTACTACGTTATGGGCGTGCACCAGCCGTTGATCGTCAGAAAAGGAGACGATGTAACCGGTGTCCTGCGGTTTGGAGATGTTTTCGAAATAGTCCGCGAGCAATTGGTAAACTGCGCACTGGGTTAGACCTGTTCAGCAAACAACCGTGCGAATTGACGCGGGCGTTCATGCGCACTTTTTATATTATTCAGGCTTTAAAATACCTGGTGCTCAGGGCCTGGTCAGAGATAATCGGCTTTGCCGTAAAAGATCGTAAAGTTGCTCAGGTATAAAGGTTGAAATCTGAAGGCTGATGGTGAAAGTGCTGAAAGAGCCATAAATCCAAGGCTCGTTCGATTCAGGGCCGACATTGTTTTCAATGCAGTCAATTCGACCAGATTGGGTTTGAGGTTTTTCTGCAGCCTTCAGCTTTGACCTAATCCCCTGGATCCGACCATGCCATGAATGCGTCTTCTGGCTGCCGGCCTCTTTGAGCCAGGATTCTTTACAGTTCCGTCATAGCCTGCCGCCACCTTTCCTCCGGGCAATGCGTTATCCCCCAGCATGTCGACATTTTCACTACCGGATCTTTGACCGCGTCTATAGGCAGGCAAGCAGCAACGTGAGGGTGACCATACTGCAGGCGGTGGAAAAAAACAGGGCCGTCACCACAAAGCGGGGCGCGATGTCATGCTCCATGGCTATGATGGCGGTCAATATGGCCGCGGGCATCCCGGCCTGCAGGATACCGGCGGTTTTCTCGATACCGTTAACGCCGAAAGGGGTGGCCAAAAGGGTCGCCAGCAGCGGTGCTGCGATCAGGCGCACGGTACTCACGATGATGACATCGCGGTCGATCTTGAACGCTTTGACTTCGGCCAGGAACATTCCCAGGGCTACCAGCATGACGGGGATCATGGCATCCGCCAGCAGGCCCGTCGTCCGGGAGACCATCAGGGGCAAATCAAAGTCGGTCAGGGGGAAGAACAACGCCGGAAAGACAACCAGAATTACCGGAGTTTTGAAAACCCGCCAGCTGGCAGACAGGCCGCCGCCGCGGCTCCAGTTGATATAGCTGATACTGACGAAAAAGGCGGCCACGTTGATGGCCACGAAATACAAGGTGGCGGTGAACACCGCGGCAGGCCCCAGTTTGAAATCGATGATGGCAATACCGAAATTGGCCGCGTTTCCGAACGCGGCCACGGTGATATAGGCCGCAATCATCTCCCGGGAGCGTCCCAGCATCCGGGCTGTCAGGTAGCCAACCGCTGCACACGCCAGGGTTACGGTAACGATGTAGGCCATGGCCCGGGCCATGAGCCCGAACTCAACATTGGCCGCGCTGATGATGTTGAACACATAGGCCGGAATGAATACATAGTAGGCGCTCTTCGATAACGTCCGCGATTCCAACTTGAGCGGCGGCCCGGCGAAGTACCCGACGAGGATAACGCCAAATACCGGGGCCACAATATTCCAGAAAATGGCCAGGACGTCCAGGATCATATTTTACCTTTATCTGTGCGGTTAGGCGGCCCAAGTCCAATGGCGGTCACCATAGCATGTTTTCTACCCGGGGGCACTGCCTTTATGGCGCATTTGCCCGCTTTGCCTAGCGGAGACGAATATGCTACGGTGATGCATATTGATTCTGCGTTTAAAAGCCCGGTCCCCTGGGCCGCTTCTAAGAAAGTTGGCTATGCCGGGGGGGCCGATTCCAGGTACTTAGGCTGTAGGCTGAAGGCTGTTAGGTAGTGCCTCTCCACGATTAGAAACCATGGATGGGAGTTGTTAGCTGTTCGCCATTAGCTTTTGACTGAGATGCAAAAAGCAATGACGTTCCGGATCGCAAATCGAAAAAAGCTAAACCCCGAGATCTTCCTACAGCCTAAATGCCTATCGCCTATACACGTGAATCCGGCCACGCCAGCATAAGCGTGCGTTGGTAGCACGCCCCTTCCTGGGGCAAGCCAAAGCCTGGTTCTCCGGGCCAGGATTTTTTACATGTCTTCGGAGAAACGTTTTTAACGATTGGAATACGATCGGAGGTGCGACCATGCAAGATACCCTGCAACCCGGCCTTGAACACACCTTTACCTTTCAGCTGCCGGAATCTAAAACCGTCCCGGCCCTTTATCCCGAGGCGCCGGAATTCGCGGTAATGCCCAAAGTATTCGCCACCGGTTTCATGGTCGGTTTCATCGAGTGGGTCTGCATTCAGGCAGTGAACCCGCATATCGACTGGCCGGCGGAGCAGACCGTTGGCACCAAGGTCAACATCAGCCACACGTCAGCCACGCCACCCGGCATGGAAGTCAGTGCCACCGTCAAATTGATCGAGGTCGACCGCAAACGCCTGGTGTTCGAGGTGGAGGCCCGTGACGAGGCCGGCCTGATCGGCAAGGGAACCCACGAGCGTTTTGTCATCAATGCGGAGAAATTCAATCAGGCCCTGGAGGAGAAAATCAGACGGTAGAAATGTTCCCGGGTCTTAAGCTATTCAGACCGCCGGGTTTATTTTCAGCTTTTTGCTTTAGAAACAAACGATAACAACTATTATACACAAAATTATACTACTAAATGATTGAAATTAAACCATTCTATAGGATCATATCCGTCATTGGTTGTATTTTATTTGGTGTTTGGTCTGCCTTATTTTTACAGGATATGTTTAATTCCGGACTTACATTGAAAGAATACAAGTTATTTATTCCTGTAATCTTCTGGGCCATTTTTTTCTAATTGTAAGTGTTTCAGGAAAATGGCCAGAGGTCGTAGTTTTTCAATTTATGAAGAAAGAAAATGAATCCAAATGATCACCCGAAAAATCTTGGTGTCAATTATTCAGTAACCGAAAACTGGGTACAACATATCACTTAAGTGGGACGCTAAAGGTCGCGGCGCCCCTTAGTTCAAACGTTAAGAGACGATGCCATGCTGTTTCCTGTATCCGGGGTTGAGGTCAGTCCGGTAATTCCATTCGTGGTGGCTTTCTTTGTGTCTTTCCTGACTTCCATGGGCGGCGTGTCCGGGGCTTTCCTGCTGCTTCCTTTCCAAGTCAGTGTGCTTGGCTACACGGCCCCATCGGTCAGTGCAACCAATCAGCTTTTCAACATCATTGCCATCCCGAGCGGGGTCTATCGGTATTTGCGTGAAGGACGCATGCTGTGGCCACTGACCCTGGCTGTGATCATCGGAACGCTTCCCGGAGTATTCATCGGTGCCTGGGTGCGCATCGAGTATCTTCCCGAGCCCAGGCACTTCAAATTGTTTGTAGCCGCAGTTCTGCTCTACATTGGTTTGCGCCTGGCAAAGGATGCCCTGCGCAGGAAAGAAAAGGCCCGCCCAACAGATTCGGCCGATTCCTTTACAGTGCGGGTAATACATTCAACTTTCAAGCGGGTTGAGTTTGAATTCGATTCCGAGACCTATAGTTTTTCCCCGCCACTTGTTTATTTCATCTGCTTTCTGGTTGGCATAGCAGGCGGGATCTACGGTATTGGGGGCGGGGCCATCGTCGCCCCCTTTTTTGTTGCCATCGTCGGCCTGCCGGTCCATACGGTAGCCGGGGCTGCTTTGATGGGGACCTTTGTCACGTCTGTCGCGGGAGTTCTATTTTACCAGTTCCTGGCCGGATTTTACCCCGGCCTATCAGTCTCGCCCGATTGGCTGTTAGGCTCCCTGTTCGGGCTGGGGGGCGTGTTAGGCATGTATTGCGGCGCGCGGACGCAAAGATTCATACCGGCTCCGGCAATCAACACCATTTTATGCATTTGCATACTGCTGGTGGCCGGGAAATACATTGCCGACTTTTTTTCTTGAAATACCGGCCTGTGCGCAATTCCATTTTTTTACCGTGACCCATCGGGCAACGGCGGCCGGAAGCTTGGTTTTTTCTTTCATGCTGGAAACCCGGGTGGGGATAAACGGCGGCGGCTCCATGTATTTCAGGACCTGCAGGCTATAATCAGGGTTCAGCAGTTAGCTTATAAAGGCCGCGGCAGCCTCCGGGTTCGGCCCGTTTTGAGCATGGTGATGCCGTACGTACACCATTTGCCTTTGTGTGATTGCGGCCGCCGGGTGAGATGCGTTCAGGTATACGGACGAATGACTCAGGTAGCCGCTGTAGTGTTGCGGGCGGGGTGGTTTTTAGCGGTGAATAGCCTGAAACGGGTGATTTCAGGCGGCGCCCCGAGCCGGAAGGGAAAAACCAGGGTGCCGATACCGCGATTGACATATGTGTAGCCGTGGTCTTCCTTGACGAGGCCGGCCATGTAGCGCGCCGGGTTGTCGATGGGCATAAAATGATGGGTCAGGTACGGGATGGCCAACTGCCCGCCGTGGGTATGCCCACAGATCGTCAGGTCAATACCCATCTTCTTATTTATATCGGTCATGATATCCGGGCTATGGGAAAGGAGAATCTTGAATTGTTCTATCGGGATATCACGTAAGGAGCCCGGAAGATCATGAGAGAACCAGACATCGTCGATGCCGGCTATGTGTATAGTTTCCTGGCCGCGGACAACCGGTGTTGAGGTGTTGCGCAGAAACTGGATGCCAACCTTTTCCAGTTCGGCCACCAGTCGCTTTTCCGTGTCCAGGCCGTCCCATTGATCATGATTTCCAAGGACGGCCAGCTTTTTACCGGCTTTCAAATTCCCCAGGACCCGGGCCACCATGGCCGTATAATCATGGCTTGATATCGGCAGCCACTTTTTCCAGAAATCGTTTACCGCTCCGGTAATGATATCCCCGGTGACGACCACCAGATCTTTGTCGAGCTGGTTGACGCGCTCAACTACCCGCATTAAATAGTCCTCACCTACCCAGAAACTGGCATGCAGATCCGAAATCTGAGTTATGCGGTAATCGTTGAAGACCGGCGGCAAATTGGGGTAGTTGAGCCGGACGGTTTCAACCGCGAGGTTGTCACGCCGGGTAAACATAAATGCCAATAGCCCCAGCACAGAGAACCGGAAGCCATGTTTCAGGAAGGCCCGGCGATTCATTGGTTTTTTGAAGAGCGGTCGCGTGGGTTTCATCTTTATCTCCCGGTGCCGGTCATGCAGGCGTCCATTTATGGTGGTAACCAATATCATATTGAATATCAAGTAGCTTGGAGATGAACCTCGATTACTTCTCGCCATGGGCAGTGATTTCAGTTGACAGGCAGAACGGGATGGTCTAATGGGTGACCCATTAAGTTTTCCCTTTCAGTCCAAAGACAGGATGCCAGCCAATGTTTCAAAAAACCAACCAGCACAGGGTGTTTGAAGACCTGGTCAATCAAATCGAAGGGGCCATATTAGACGGCCGTTTAAAAGTGGGTGACAAACTGCCCCCCCAGCGGGAATTGGTTGAGATGTTCCAGACCAGCCGGGCTTCCTTGCGTGAAGCGCTGCGGGTTCTGGAGCAAAAGGGCCTGATTGATATCAAATTGGGTGTTAGCGGCGGGGCGGTCATCAAGGCGGTCGATACCGAGCCGGTCACGGAAAGTCTGGCTCTGCTCATTCAACACCAGAAGGTTTCGCTGGAAGAACTTGCCGAGTTTCGGGAAGGGGTGGAGGGCCATGTGGCGGCCCTGGCTGCCCGGCGGGCCTCACCCGCAGAAATCCGGAAGCTCAGGGAACTGCTGGAAACTGCCCGCGAATATGTAGCCCAGGGAATCGTTGCGTGGGAGGCCTTTTGCGATGTAGACAACGCCATCCACGTGGCCATTGCCGCGGCCAGCGGCAACTCTGTCTATGGATTTGTGCTGCGCATGGTGCATGACAACATCCAGCGTTACTACGAGGCATACCCGCTCAAAGACGAACGAATATTGAAAGAGAATTATGAGGACCTGTATGAAATTGTACAGGCCCTGGAGAAAAAGCAGGCTACTGTCGTAAAATCCCTGGTGCAGGGACACGTGCGGCGGTTTAACCGGTACATGCTGAACCATGAGTGTTAGGAGGAATCATGTTAACTGCAGACTATATCAACCTTGAAGACGAATTGGGTGCCCACAACTACAAGCCCCTGAACGTGGTGCTGAACAAGGGCGCAGGCATCTGGGTATGGGATGTGGAAGGCAAAAAATACCTGGACTGCCTTTCAGCGTATTCGGCCGTGAACCAGGGTCACTGCCACCCGGAGATTCTAAAGACCATGCAAGCGCAAGCCGCCAGGCTGACCCTTACTTCCCGGGCTTTTCGTAATGATCAACTGGGCCTTTTCTATAAAGAGATCTGCCATCTTACCAATTCTCACAAGGTGCTGCCCATGAACAGCGGGGCCGAGGCGGTGGAAACGGTTATTAAAACGGTCCGCAAGTGGGGCTACCAGGTGAAAGGCGTTCCCAAAGACCAGGCCGAGATCATCGTTTGTGCGGATAATTTCCACGGCCGTACCATTACCATCGTGGGATTCAGCACGGATGAAAACTCCCGCGGCGGCTTCGGGCCCTTCACGCCTGGATTTAAAATTATTCCTTTTGGTGATGCGGATGCCCTGGAAGCGGCCATCTCGCCCAACACGGTAGCGTTTCTGGTGGAGCCTATCCAGGGGGAGGCCGGGGTGATCATTCCGCCCCCGGGTTATCTGAAAACCGCCCGCGAGATCTGCAGCCGTCATAACGTCGTGCTGGTACTCGATGAAATCCAGACCGGACTCGGGAGAACCGGGAAAATGCTGGCCGAAGAGCACGAGGGTATCGAGGCCGATCTCACCCTGGTGGGCAAGGCGTTGTCCGGCGGCTACTACCCGGTGTCGGCCGTCCTGTCGAACAAGGAGGTTATGGATGTACTGCAGCCCGGTGAGCACGGCAGCACATTCGGTGGTAACCCGCTGGCCTGTGCCGTGGCCCGAACGGCACTCCGGGTTCTGGACGAAGAGAACCTCGTTGAAAACGCTGCCCGGATGGGAACCTATTTCCTGGAAGGACTGCGGCAGATCAACAATGCCCAGATCAAAGAGATCCGCGGCCGGGGGTTGATGCTTGCCGTTGAGTTTGATCCCGCGGCCGGGGGTGCCCGCCAATACTGCGAACAGCTGCAGCAAGCAGGCATCCTCTGCAAAGAAACCCACGACCATACCATCCGGTTTGCGCCACCATTGGTAATTACCCGTGATGATATCGACTGGGCAATGGAGAAAATTTCAGCCGTTCTTGCCGGCTGATGATAGCAACCAATGAATAGATAGCCTCTATAAAACAGGAGCTTTACCGTGAAACGTGATTTCCTGCATGTCAGCGATCTTAGCAAAGAAGAGATACATGAGACCCTGGATCTGGCCGCCGAAGTCAAGGCCCGTTTTAAATCCAGGGAAACCTATCAGCCCTTTGCCGGGCAAACGATGGCCATGATCTTTGCCAAACCGTCGGCCCGGACCCGCATATCGTTCGAAACCGGCTTTCACCGGCTCGGGGGGCATGCGATTTATCTGAGTCCGGATGACATCTCCATCGGCAAGCGGGAAGCCGTCAAGGACATAGCGCGTGTGATCAGCCGGTACAATGATTTGATCATGGCGCGTTTGTTCAAGCATGGCCATATCCTTGAGATGGCGCAGTATGCCGATGTGCCGGTCATCAATGGCCTGACCGATTATAACCACCCGTGCCAGATATTAGCGGACCTGTTTACCATCCAGGAACATAAAAAGCGGCTCAACGACCTGAAGATCGTGTATGTCGGGGACGGCAACAACATCGTCCATTCCTGGCTGCACCTGGCCCGCCGGCTGCCCCTGCATTTCGTCTGCGCCTGCCCGGAAGGATACCTGCCCGACGAGGAAACGGTCACCGCTACCCGGGCGGCGGGGATCTCCCGGATCGAAATATCCCATGACCCGACCGCTGCGGTCAAAGGGGCCGATATTGTCTATACCGATGTGTGGGCGCCCATGGGGCAAAAACATGAGGCGGCGGAAAGAGCTGCCCGGTTTGCAGATTTTCAGGTCAATAGCCAGCTTATGGCGGCCGCCGGTGACCAGGCCCGGTTCATGCACTGCCTGCCCGCCGAGCGGGATGTGGAGACAACCGATGCAGTCATGGAATCGGAGACATCGATCGTCTTCGACCAGGCAGAGAACCGGATGCACGCCCAGAACGCCATCATGCTGATGGTGACCGGGGCCCGCACGAGTTGATTCAGTGTTACAAATCTGGTCCTCAGGGCCAGGTCAGAGATAATTGGCTATGCCGGGGTAACGGATACCAGGTGTTTAGTCTGAAGACTGAAGGTAGTGCCTCTCCACGATTGGAAATCATGGATGGGAGTTATTAGCTGATAGCCATTAGCTTTTAGATGAGATGCAAAAAGCAATGCACTTCCGAATCGCTAATTGCTAAAAGCTAAATTCTGAGATTTTCCTTCAGCCTTCTGTCTTCGGCCTGATGCCCTGAATCCGGCCACGCCAGAACAGCGCGATTTGGTAGTACGCCCCTTCCAGGGGCAATCCAAAGCCTGGTCCGCCGGGCCAGGATTCTTTAAAAGGAGAAGCCGCATGGTTGAAAAAGTACTGATCATGGGAGCCGCCGGTCGCGACTTCCACAACTTCAATGTCTATTTTCGCGATAACAAACGCTACAACGTGATCGGCTTTACCGCCACCCAGATCCCCGATATTGACGGCCGACGCTATCCTCCGGAATTGGCCGGCCGGATGTACCTCGAGGGGATCCCCATTCATACCGACGAAAAACTGGCCGAGCTGATCAAAACCCACAGCATCGACCTGGTGGCGTTTTCATACAGCGACGTGCCGCACAATGAGGTGATGCACAAGGCATCGGTGGTCACAGCCGCCGGTGCGGATTTTATCATCATCGGTGCGCCTTATACGATGCTGACCTCATCGAAACAGGTCGTGTCGGTCTGTGCGGTCCGGACCGGATGCGGTAAATCCCAAACCAGCCGCAAGGTGTGCCAGATCCTGCAGAAAATGGGCAAGCAGGTCGTGACGGTCAGACATCCCATGCCCTATGGGGATCTGACCCGTCAAATCACGCAACGGTTTTCATCCTATGCGGACCTGGAAAAACATAACTGTACCATCGAAGAACGGGAAGAGTATGAACCGGTAGTGGCCATGGGCGCGGTGATCTATGCCGGGATCGACTATGAGAAAATTCTGCGCGCGGCCGAGAAGGAAGCCGATGTGATCATTTGGGACGGCGGCAACAATGATGCCCCGTTTTTCAATCCCGATGTGAATATCGTGGTTTTCGATCCCCACCGGGCAGGGCATGAAACCACCTATCACCCCGGTGAGACCAACATGCTCATGGCCGATATAGCCATCATCAACAAGGTGGACAGCGCCGCGCCTGAAAAGGTCGCGCAGGTCCGCCAAACAATCGAACAGCACAACCCGGAAGCGGATATTATCCTGGCGGATTCCGCTATCCTGGTGGATAATCCGGCCCAGATCGAGGGCCAACGGGTCCTGGTGGTTGAAGACGGCCCTACGCTGACCCATGGTGAAATGGCCTACGGCGCCGGTACGATTGCGGCCCAGCGTTATCAGGCGGCCAAAATCGTAGACCCGCGGCCCTACCTGGCCGGTACGCTCAAAGAGACATTCGCATCCTATCCGGGGATCGGTGCCCTGCTGCCGGCCATGGGTTACAGCCCCCGCCAGGTCCAGGACATGCAGACAACCATCAACAATACCGATTGTGACCTGGTGCTTTTTGCCACCCCCATCGATTTGACCCGTTTGATCGAGATCAACAAGCCGACCCTGCGCGTCCGCTACGAATACAGTGACAATAGCGATCCGACTCTGGAAAGCCTGTTGATTCAGCATCTGGATCACAACAGGGATGAAAAGGCGTAAGGCGCTAGTGAGGACGGCAGCATGCATACGGCCGAAAAACAATCCAAGCCGATAGTCCTGGTGGCCCTGGGAGGCAACGCCCTCATCCGAAAAGGGCAAGCGGGATCGGCCCGGCAGCAGCTTGAGAACCTGAAGCTGCCCATCCGGCAAATTGCCCGCCTGGCAGAAGACTACCGGATTATCATCACGCACGGCAACGGTCCCCAGGTGGGCAACCTGCTGCTGCAGCAGGAGTGTACCCGGGAAGTCCCGGAAATGCCCCTGGAGATACTGGTGGCCCAGACCCAGGGACAGGTCGGCTACATGATCGAATCGACCCTGGACCAGGAATTGATGCAGCTCGGCGTCAACACGAAACCCTTGGTCAGCCTGATCAGCTATGTTGTTGTGGACGAAAACGATCCGGCGTTCGAGACGCCCAGTAAGCCGGTCGGGCCCGTCTACACGGAAGCGGAGGCAGCTAAAAAATCCTTCCCGACCGTGAAAACCGCCAAGGGGCACCGGCGGGTCGTCGTTTCCCCCCAGCCGGTGACAATCGTTGAAAAGCGGGAGATCAAGAAGCTCATCGAGATGGATTTTATCGTGATCTGCTGCGGCGGCGGCGGGATCCCGGTGAAAAGGGAGGGCCGCGCATTTCAGGGGGTGGACGCGGTGATCGACAAGGACCTGGCCAGTGCCCTGCTGGCCGAAGAGGTCGGGGTGGATACATTTGTTATTGCGACCGACGTGGAGGGTGCTATGCTGGATTACGGCAGCCGCAACCAGCGTCTGCTGCGCCGGCTGACCCTTGAAGATGCTGCCCGCCATCTGGTGGAGGGTGTTTTCCCGGCCGGGTCCATGGCCCCTAAAATCGAGGCCTGCTTGCAGTTTGTCGGTCATGGCGGTCAGCGCGCGGTGATCACCTCCATCGGTGACATCGCAGCCGCGGTGAACGGCCGGGCCGGGACCGAGTTCGTGGCCGGTTGACACCTCCGCGCCTGCCGGGGCAGCAAAACAGCTTGGCGGCCATCAGCCGGTAGTCCTACATTCTGAACATTGAGTGTTTGCGTCCATAGCATCCAATAACCCGTAGCATGAGGAGACAGACATCGTGACCAAATTCAACCTTCAGCATGTAGTAGAGTCACAGCAGTTTGACCGGGAGCTTATCGACGTCGTGTTCAGCGTAGCCTCGCAAATGAAGGAAGACCTGTCGGGCAGCGGCCAGTTGCGGTACAGCCTGGCCGGCAAGATCATGGCGTCGCTATTTTACGAACCGTCCACAAGGACGCGCTTTTCATTTGAGTGCGCCATGCGGCGGCTGGGCGGCAGTGTCATTACGACAGAAAATGCACGGGAGTTCTCCAGTGCCTCCAAGGGAGAGAGCCTGCATGACACCACCCGAATTATGAATGGCTATGCCGACATTATCGTCATGCGTCACAATGAGGCCGGTAGCGCCGAGAAAGCAGCCCAGGTTTCCAATATCCCTATCATCAATGCCGGTGACGGGGCCGGGCAGCATCCGACCCAGGCCCTGTTGGATTTGTTCACGATACAAGATTGCTTCCAGGGAATCGAAGGCCTAAACATCGCCATGGTCGGCGATTTGAAGTACGGTCGGACCGTGCGGTCGTTGAGCTATCTTTTAACCAAGTTCGATAATGTGAAACTTTACTTCGTGGCCCCCACCGTCTGTCAGATGGAAAACGATATCAAGGCATACCTCGACAAATACCAGGTTCCCTGGTTCGAAGAGACAGATTTTGAAAAAGTCCTGCCCGAGGTCGATTGCGTCTACATGACGAGAATTCAAAAAGAGCGTTTCAATGTCTATGAAGATTATGTGGAAGCCGCTGGTAAGTACATCCTGGGGCCGGAAAACGTGCGGCTGATGAAGGAAAATGCAATCATCATGCACCCGCTGCCCAGGGTAGACGAGATACCGCCGGCGGTAGATGACGACCCCCGCGCTCAATACTTCGAACAGGCCCAGAACGGGCTCTATATTCGGATGGCGCTTCTGTACCTCTTATTGCATCGATAGATTGGGTTGCTTTGAAAAAGCAATATCCAATGTCCAACACGGAATGCCGAATGCCCAAGTGTGAAAGTGCTCCGCGCTGCTGATTGTAATCAAATCATAACGGCCGGATACCTTGTTTGGATATTGAAAATGAAGTGTTGGATGTTTTTTCTAATGCTTAGTTATGAGCTTACACTCCCCTGACTTCCTATGCCTGATTAAATCCTACATGTTCGTATGTCCGTAATGATAATCCCCTTGGCCCCCAGCTTGGCAAGTTTGTCGACGATAGCATTGACTTCGTCTTTGCGGGCCATGGATTTTACCGCCACCCAGCCTTTTTTGCTCAGCGGTGCTATGGTCGGCGATTCAATGCCGGGGGTGACCATGCAGGCCATTTCCAGCAGGTGCTCCGGGGCGTCGTATTCCACCATGACATATTCCCGGGCCACGACGATTCCCTGAAGTCTGGATATAAAGGATTCTATTTCAGGCTGTTGGACGGCTTTTGGGTCCCGGGCAACCAGGATGGCCTCTGATTTTAAAAGCGGCTGGCCGATTGGCTTGAGACCGGCTTCCACCATGGTGCGACCTGATTCCACTACATCGGCAATCGCGTCGGCTACGCCGAGGCGAATCGAAATCTCGACCGCCCCATCCAAGCGGATGACGGTCGCGTGAATGTTCCGGGCCGCCAGGTCCCGCTGGACCAGCAGTGGGTAGGAAGTGGCAATCCGCAGGCCTTCGAATTCATGCGGGGTCAGGTCGCTTTCCTTCGGGACGGCGTAGTAAAATGCGGAGCGGGCAAATTGCAGCGGCAACAATTCGGCGATGTCCACACCACTGTCCATGGCCAGATCCCGCCCGGTGATGCCCAGGTCCAGGACCCCGTTGCCGACATAGATGGCGATATCCCGGGGTCGCAGAAAAACGAATTCGACCTCGTTGGCACTGTCCCGGGCAACAAGTTCCCGGCTGTAACGCCGGCAGGTATAGCCGGCTTCGTTCACCAGTTGGATAGCGTCCTGGGATAAACTGCCTTTATTCGGAAGGGCAATGTTGAGCATGATGATTACAAGTTCCTTTTACAGGTATTTATACACATCTTCGAGTTCCAGGTCACAGGCGAGCATCATCACCTGCAGGTGGTAGAGCAGTTGCGAGATTTCCTCGGCGGTTTTTGCACCGCCTTCGTATTCGGCCGCCATCCAGACTTCTCCGGCCTCTTCGATGATTTTCTTTCCAATGGCATGCCGACCTTTTCCAAGCAGACGCACGGTACCGGAGTCAGGTGCCTGGCGGGCCACCTTATCTTTCAGTTCTGCAAACAGGTTTTCAAAAGACTTCATGTTGTCCCTTTTTATTTTTTGAGGGTAAGTCGCAAGGCCGCTCTAACCTTGGCGATTCTTTTGGGCGCGTGCTGCCGGTCCTTCACGTTGGCCAGGGCCATCAAATCGGCGACAGCTGAATCAGGGGATTCATTGCGGTTGGCAAGCACGAGCTGATACCATTGCGGCAAGGTGTTGCTGTGGCAATCCGCCAGTTTGGCAGCTGTCCGGCGGATATCTTCAGCCGGGAAGGCGGCCGGCCGGCCTTCACCGGACAAATTTTCGGCGGTATTCATCAAAGCGCCGACCTTGGCTTTGAGTAGCCGATAGCGCATGAGCGGCTGGATCCACATCTTGATGATGACATAGCCGAACGAACCGATAAAAAAACTCAAAATGGCGGCAATACCGATCGGGCTCGAAAAAAATTGCAGTATCATCTGCTTGCCAACCTTTGCCTTTCTGGGCCGAATGTTACGGTTAAATAAATGAAAAATCCAACATATGAGGGCGCTCATCATCTGTCAATTATATTTAGTGACCATCCATAAACGGCATCTTTTGGCCCAGAGCGGCGTTTTCGCTCTTTTGGATTCCTCGGAATAACCTGCTATGCACCACAGGCATTGGCTTCGCCGGCACCTGCGGTTTCAAAATCGTTCAAGCCTTCCGTCTTGGCCTCCGGGCTTCGTCGGGCACGTGCGCTGAATCAAAATCTACCCTTTCTGAATGGACACTAATTAGAACCCATTTCAATAAAGCCCGGTAGCCAAATCCCGGTGGTGGGTGATCATATCAAATCCTCGTAATACCTCGTGTATTTCTCTATTTTGATATTCGTATCCGCCTTGCCGGCAGGGTTGCAGCTCGCAGTGCTTAACCCGAACCGCAGCCAATATCCATTATTGAAATGGCACCTACTTTTTTTACCATATCACTTTACATTGACTATATATATGACAGCTAAATTTCAGCATCCCCCAAGCGCTTGAGACCGGGCGCCAGCACGGCGCTGTGGGCGTCAGGCAGTGGTAGCGCCACTGATGAAGGTGGTCGGGGATGCAAATCGCCACGAATAATCTATGACCGGGTAATGGGGAAAAATAATGATCGACGATTTTCAAGTGCCGGATGAATATCTAGGCGCCTTCCGGCGCCTGATGCGACGGATGCCGGTTGAACTTCAGACCGATGAGGCATTTTTGCAGACCCTCGTGATGTACCTGAAACTCGGGGGTGAAAAGCTCGCCCGGCACCGCATTGAGGTCGAGAAAGCTGAATTTGTGACGGCTTTCACGATTGTAAAACGGCAGCTGCCTGAAGTGCCTGACGAAACCGAGTCCACGGACAAAGAAGAAACGCAGGACGATCAGGACCAGGAGGATGAAAATGATGACCAGGAAGGCGAGGTGGCCGACATCGATCCCGACACCATTGCGACCTGATAGCGATTTCATGGTACAACTACTCGGTTTTACATTATAAAGCAGCACATCATACGCATCCTACGCTCTAACGCACTCTGCATTTCAGGCGTGTCAGCCTGCGGACAGGATCCTACATGATACGACCCAAATGGTTTGTAACGGCTTGCCTGGTGATTCTACTTGTGGCGGGTTGCGGCCAGAAACAGGTCATCAAGGATGTCGGCCGTGCTCCTCATCCAGGCGGAGCGTCCCTACAAGCCGGTGAAGTTGAACAACAGCTGCGCGCAGAAGCGGCCCGGTGGCGGGGGACCCCGCATCGAATGGGCGGGAGTGATAGGCGCGGCGTAGACTGTTCCGGTCTTGTGCAGCAGATGTACAGGGATTTATTCGGTATTCAGTTGCCCCGCACCGCCCGGCAACAGTCCGGCAGGGGGTTGCGTGTAAAGCGCAGCGAGCTGAAACCCGGCGACCTTGTTTTTTTCAACCCTCCTGGAAAACTGGATCATGTAGGGATATACTTGGGGCATGGTGATTTCGTGCACACCTCGTCTAAAAAAGGTGTGACGGTGTCGCGGATTGACTCAAGCTATTGGAAAAAACACTACTGGACGGCCAAGCGCATATTGCCGCTCTGATTTTGCGGATGGATTAGAAGCTATCTAAAAAAACGGATTTTGGTTCAAGGTCAAGGCGGGCGCTACATTCGAACCGGAGCAATACTGCTGTATTTCGAGGACTCGGATTAAGCGCCCAACACCGAGATTGAGCCAAAGGACTTTTTTGAGATGGCTTCTAGCGAGATGCGCGCCGGACAGCCCGCACATTCCCACAAAGCCTTGAATCCTTGACCATTTTCTTTGGCGACGGGCTGTTGTCAGCGGTAACCACCGTCACATCTATCAGCCACTCACCTTCATATTTTCTCAAAACCTTGGATGTCCACAACCATGTAGCCGGCGTGGCCGGGAAATAAGGTTTGACCTTCAATAGCGTTTTAAGTTCGTCCGGCGTGGGCAGGCGCCAGTTACGATGGCCGCCGGTATTCATGGACTTTATATATGTGGTGGCCGATTCATAATTGAGGCAACTGTCCAGGACCGATTTTGAATCAAGGGTACCCCACATGAGCCCGGTGCGTTTGTCAGTAAAGGTACCATCGCCATTGGAATTAAACCGTCCCTCGCTCTGGGCCAGCAATTTATCGAGACTGGCGATGCGCGCGTTAATTTTGGTTTCTTCATCCATTTTTTTATAGCGTGCAATCTGCTCCTCGACTTTGGACGCCAAGTGTGTGTTGGGAAACGACTGCAGATAGTCGGACAGGACTTTGTGGGCCTGGGCATAGTCGGTACCGGCTGCCTGGGCTTTCTTGACGGACGTTTCATAGTCGGCAAATGCCAGGTGATTTTTCTCAAATAGCGGCAGAAATTTCTTTAATTTCGTTGTCTTGGGGCTGTTCGGGTAGATTTCGGAATACTTCTTCACCTGCTGGGTACATTTTTCCCACTTTTCCAGCATGGCGGATTTGGCAATCTGTTTTTCCGTATAGGCGAAATACTCACCTTCCATCGCACTGATTAGCTTTTTGACTGCCGCTGTCTGTTGACCCTGGGGATGATACTTGAGATAGCGGCGGTAAGCATCGATACGGTTGATGGAACCGGACGCAGTTGCCGTTTTCACCGCGGCGTAGTCGGTTTTTTCGGCCAGATCAGCAAGCTTGGATATAGCAGCCTTGATTTCGTTCGCGTTGGGGCCGCCTGGAAAACTTCGCAAATGCTTCTCGTAGAGGTTGGCTGCCTGGGCATATTCTTTAGCTTCGGCAAGTGCATCGGCCTGTGAAGAAACTTCCAGATAGGCGGCATTGGCCTGCATTGTTTTTAATTCGGTAATTTTAACCCGGGCTGCCTGGGCCCACTCGCTTTCATCACCGGCCGTATCGAGAAACTCCGTCAACAGCCGAATCTGCTCCTTCGTATCATCGGTCAGGTCAACTTTGGCTATAGTATCCTGGTAAATCTGGTCGGGACTTTGGGAACCCGTGGAAAAAAGGACGAAATAGGCTGCAACAGCAGCAGCGATTATGACAATACCGAGAATAATGGGAACCTTGGGCAGCCCGCCTTCCTTCTTGGGTGCCACGTGTAATTCAAACTCTTCGCTTTCCTTGGATAAATCGCGTCCGACGGGTTTGGCTGAATCTTCCTGTTCTTCCGCGCCTTCTTGATCTTCTTCACCTTCCGGTGCGGTGGTGGGCGTGTCGGAGGGTACCGTCTGCCCCTCGCCGTCATCCGGCTCAGCGGCAGATTTTTCATCCTTGAGCTTGAGGCCCTCCATCAATACATGCATCAAGGGCTGGTTGATTTCGTTTTCCGTCTTTGCGCAGGAATTGTCGATCTCGATAACCGTATCGTCCCAACTGATAATGTCACAGGCGGCATCCATGTTCTGCAGGTCCTGGGTCTCGGCCGCAATCAGATCGCCCTTCAGGATGTAGAGCAAGCCCTCCCTCTTGCCGGAAACCACTTTAAGCGTACAGGTGGTCTTTTCCATCTGAACCATTTGCAGAAACGAATCTAAACTGATCCCCTGTAGTTGACCTCCAACACCGGCGTCCACTGGTAGCAGGCTCCTTTTGGTATGATTGATAACGCCCTGAAAGATTTGCGTGATAGTACGGAAAAGCGATTAACTACTATAGTTGAAATTTATGAAGATGTCAAAGGGTTGAACACCGGGAAGCCGCCCGCCGGGTACCCTGCGGCGGATCTGTCCCGGTGTGGATATCGGTCTCGAAACCACCGTGTACTGCAGGCTGCTAACGCGTATAAACCCGGCGTTCGATTCCGGAGCGTCGATCATCTGCCGGATTGAAATTCGGATCCTTGAAAACACGCCGATCCTTGCCCGAACGACGGTCGGGAATTGTATGAAATGTGTGCTTGCGAATGAAGGATTCCAGTTGCAGGTTCTGGACTTTAGTCAGTTTTACGAATTCAACGCAACGGTTATAAATTTTCTTACCATTGGGCAAGGTGGTCATGATCTTTTCAAAGATGACCTTGCACTGCAAATCCGGCAGGGTTACGCCTATGGAGGGGATAGAGATGGAAATGGTGTCCGATTCATGCTGGCGGTTTTTGCTTTCTACAAATTGGACCGCCAGGCCACCCATGCTGATGTCGATAACCGGGCCCAACTCTATCAATTTCGGTTTGCCGACATCCAGCAGACGGGGCTTGTGAAGCAGCACAATGGCCCCGCCTTTTATTTTAAACCGTTTCCATTTGCGCCGCCTGGTGATCGGCTTTCGTGCGTCCATGCAACCCCCCCCCGTGACAATATCAGTTCAAATGCGGTGATTAACCTTGATCCTCTCACGACAACAAGAGCTTCCACTCCACTTCCAATGCGTGTAACCGGGCGCTCGGAAAGTTGTAGGACAATATTAGCAAAAAGTTTGCCACTTGACACGCAAACTTTTACAGTTTGCCGATCAGTTCCTGGTTAATATCTAAAAACTATATTATTACAGGCAGTTAAATTGGTGCTAAGTGTCCAGGGATTTTTACGTTCAGCACATACCAGTATCTGAAACATAGCAGCATAATCTGTAGCGTGCCAAAATTCCGGCACTTTTTTCCGGCATTCATTGCTGTTTTGGTTATTCCGGGGATAGTGATATCCAGTCAATTAAATTTGTTTAGAAAAATGCATGCGGTGTTGCGTCCTTGCTTCGATTGCCCTCGAGTTTAAACTGCTTGACCCTGTAGACGGCATGTTTTAGAAATCGATTTGAAGCTGTCTCGATCTGCTGGATGGTTAGTCCCAAAGCATAGGACGATACCGGGTTCGGAGTTTCAATGGACAACGACATGCAACATTCAGATATGCAACAGTGGTTGCGATTACGGCGCAGCATTATCGAATTGCTTTACGCTCATTTCATGGAATTTCCTTATGCCCCCCTTGAAATGGAAATGCTTGCCGATCATTGTCAGGTGGAGCCCAAATCGCTGAACTGGAACATCGTCTATCTGGAAAAATGGGGGTTCGTCGAGTTGGGCAAGTCCATCGAAGCGCCCCCTTTCGTGGCCTGCACCGCCTCAATCACTGAGAAAGGTATCGATCTGATAGAAGACACAGAACGATTTGATCGCAAGTTTCCCCCGGCCGCGAACAATTGAACATTGCTTCGCCCAGCGCCGCGGGATCACGGAACTAAGCGCAGGGCTTTCCCTGTAGCTTAGATCAATACATGCGTTGCCCGGGTGCCGCCGAATTATGGCGGAACGGGGATCATAGGATACCGATTTTCATATCGCAAAGCGGAGGACTGCCATATGACGGACCTGCAAAAATTACCGGAAATACCGGAAGATCGGGCCGATGATCTGCACAACCTGGATATTATGGGTGAAGCGGATTTGGTCCTATTTATGGCCGGGAATCAGTTTATGGTCATGCCGTCTCTGATCGAGGCCTTTCGGCAACAATACCCTGATATTGAGCGCATTTATTACCAGACCCTGCCACCGGGGCTTTCTTTGAAACAGATCCTGGCCGGCGGGGCCCGTTTCAAAGCGCAGCATCTGGACGTTCGGGCTGATGTGTATGCATCGGTAAACAGGTCGGCCATGGAGAAACTGGTGGCCGCGGGACACCTGGAGCCCGATGATTTTACCTGTTACCTGCACAACCGGCTGACCCTTATGGTGCCTGCCGGCAACCCCGCTAAAATTGAGACCGTAACGGATCTCGACCAGGGGAATATCCGGATCTCGCAACCGGACCCGGCCAATGAAGATATTGGTTTTCATATTATGGACATGTACCGGTCGGCCGGGGGCGAGGAACTGGTCCACGGGATAATGGAGCAAAAAAGGGACGCCGGTACGGCAATATTTACCCGGGTGCACCACCGTGAAACACCATTGCGAATCGAACTGGGCAACGTGGATGTCGGTCCGGTCTGGGCCACCGAAGTTCAGCATGCGCGCGCGGCCGGCCAGCCAATCGATGCCGTGGAACCCGGGGCAGGTCTTGATCAGCGTGACCGGGTCAACTACTACATTGCCCGTTTGAAAGCGGCGCCGAATCCCGAAAATGCTGAAAAGTTCATTGAATTTATAACCAGCCCGGCAGCAGGAGAAATTTACCGCGGCTATGGATTTGTGCCGCCGGACAAATAAGAAACAGCATGCAAAGATTATCCGCTGATACATTGCCAAATGACCATCCCACGGTTGCCGTAGCCGGCATCTGTTATGACGGGCAGTCCTCTTTCATGCCGGGTGCCGCCGGAGCCCCGGACCGTATCCGGGCGGCCTATCACTCAGACTCGACCAACCAATGCTGTGAAAACGGTTTCGATCTGGCAAACGTGGATTGGTTTGCGGATGCCGGCAACCGGCGGCCCGGTCCCGGGGGCAACTGGCGGGCGGAGATTGAAGGTTTCGCGGCCGAATTACTCTCCAGGAGGATGCGAACCATATTTTTAGGTGGGGACCATTCCATCTCCTATCCCCTGGTGCGCGCCCATGCTGATAGCTATGCGGACTTGACGATCTTGCATCTGGATGCCCACGCCGATCTATATGACTCGTTCGCGGGCAGCCGCTACTCCAATGCTTGTCCCTTTGCCCGGATCATGGAGGAAAACCTGGCCCAAAAATTAATCCAGGCCGGTATCCGGACCCTTACCCCCCACCAGCGTGAACAGGCCGATCGTTGGAATGTAGAGGTATGCGAGATGAAAGACCGCCGGAGCTTTAAACTGCCGCAATCCAGAACACCGCTTTACCTGTCGTTGGACCTGGATGTCCTGGACCCTGCTTTTGCCCCCGGCGTTTCCCATCCCGAACCGGGCGGCTACAGCACCCGCGAAGTGGTAGATATCATCCAGGCGATCGATGCCCCGCTTATCGGGGCCGATATCGTAGAATACAATCCACTAAAAGATCCCACCGGCATCACCGCCCTGGTCGCCGTAAAACTCCTCAAAGAAATCGCCGCCAAAATGGTAGAAGTTTAGTTCTGATCTAAACCATCCACCACAGGTGAAGGACCCGGAGAGGTTTTCCCAATCCGGGGGTAATTGATTTTTCAATGTTTACTGTGAGACCCGTGTAGCAGTTTGTTATATAATGTATCTTCTTGTCACTTTTCTTGTGCGTACAAGAAAAGTGACCAAAAGAAAAGCCCATAAGACGTGGCCCTGCGGGCTACCCTGCGCTTCTCAGAAAGGGCGCGCTCAGCACAACTCGCTACGCTCAAACAAGCGCTTCGCTCTGGTCGCCCTTTCCTGCGATGCTCGGCACATCTTAAAGGGGAGTTCAAACCCAATTAGACCGTCAACATCTTTTGAGGGGGCCTCTGATGCCTCCCGCTCTGCGGGAATAGCATCACTCTGTTGATTCTCCAGAAGAATAGATAGAAGCCGTCTTGAACAATCCGGAATCAACCAAAGTCATTACTTAAATTTGAATTGGTTTTTAAAATAAACGCAGAAGCGGTTTTAAAGACATCCACAGGTTCAAGGTCAAAGCGGATGCGAATATCAAACCGGAGGAATACAAAGAAAATATCGAAGAATACGTGGGGCAATATCGCCGGGAGTTTGCCTAGCGGTACTTCGGTCAAATGATAATGGAACATCGGGGGTATGGTTTTTAACTATTCCAGGAGCCATTTAAGGATTGGGGTTTTATATAACTTAGAAGCGGTTTCAAGGCCCCTCACAGGTTCAAGGTCAAGGCGGATGCGAATATCAAACCGGAGGAATACATCGCGTATTTCGAGGATTGGATGTTTGCGTCCAACGCAGAGATTGAGCCTGTGAGGGGCCTTGAAACCGCTTCTTAGTAGCGGCCGAGGAATAGCTTACCCTGCCCCAGCACCTCTGCCTCCATCTCCGGCGAGTCCGGAATCCAGATCGCTTTCACAAGCAGGTAATACAGATCGCCCCGACCGCCGGAACAGGGGGGCAGGTAGGCGCCGGGTTTACTCTGAAAGGGCTTGCGGTGAGCCGCGATCACAAAAAAGGGCTCCGGCAGATCGAACGTGTTGCCGGGAACCGGCGGCAAGGTAAGGGTTTCGGTCCCAGGCGCAAACCGGTAACCGATGCGGCCCTGGCCGCCCTGGTCCAGGGGGATATGGCTCTTGTTGCTGAATACGAGGATCAAGGCGTTAGACTTGGGCGGTATGTTATACACTGTCAGGGCCGGGGTGGCGCCCTGGCCGCCGAAATCAGGGCATTGCTGCCCCGCCGGGATATTTTTCCCATCCCAGGTCGGGTCTGCGAAGCTGACTGTCAGATCGTACAGAATCCTGAAGGGACGGTAGACCGGTTCACCGGCACATCCGATGAGAACCAGATAAAAGGCTAGGGCAAAAGCTGTTTTTGTAGAGGGTTTCATAGCGGCCGTATCCTTTTCTCGAATTTGCCGGTTGTCGGCACGGCTTAAACTGTTATGGACTGTATAAATGAAAGGCGGTCATCCTGTCAAGATTCACGGCTTCGGGCATGCTTCTTAGCGACTTTTTTTACATAAGATTCCAACTTTAAGCCGCTGACGGCCGCTTTGACGGTAGAGAGAACCCCACGGGAGTAGATCTGTGTGGTTAAATCGGTAAACAGTCTAAATTTCTTTGGGGAGTAAGGGAACCAGTTGGCCTCCATCTTGTTGCTGTTGCCATCGATCAGAATTGATTTGATATTGGCGAAACAGTAAAATCCGAATTCGCCTTTATAGCGGCCGATACCGCTTTTTTTGGCGCCACCAAACGGCAGGGCGTGGTTGCCTTCCGTCAGCATGACGTTGTTAATGGAGACATTTCCGGTCACAATGGCGCGGGCCACCCGGTCAGCGCGTTTCAGATCATCCGACCAGACACTGGCGGACAGCCCAAACTCACCTGCGTTCGCCATGGCCACGGCCTCGGCTTCCTCAGCAAATGGAATAACCGGTAGAATCGGGCCAAACGTCTCTTCCTGATCAAGCTGCATGCCTTCCGTAATCTGATCCACGACCATGGGCGGGATAGAAGCAGACCGGCCATCCCAGTCAGCGCCGGTTAGAAAGCGGGCACCCTTTGCTTTGGCATCGGCAACCTGCTCAGCGATAACGGTGACCTGGGAAGGGGTGGTCATCGGGCCGATGTCGGCGCCGCCCGCGGGGTCCGTGCCCAGGGTCAGCCGGGATGTTTCGCGCACCAGGGCATCCATGAAACGGTCATAGATGCTTTGATGGACAAACAGCTTTTCTACTGCGGTGCAGGACTGGCCCGTGTTGGTAAGGGCACCCCAGACAGCCCCGGCTGCGGCTCTGGGCAGGTCCACATCTTCAAAAACGATCATGGGGTCCTTGCCACCCAGCTCCAGTTCAACCGGAATAAGGTGTTCCGCGGCCCGCCGCATGATATGCTGACCAACCGACTGGCTGCCGATAAAAAAGATCTTGTCCGGGCGCTGCTCGATCAACCGGTCCCCGACTTGACGGCCGGGACCATATACCACCTGGACCCAATCCGGCTCAAATCCGGCCTCGGCTAAAAGGTCTTCCACCAAGCCTTTCAAGGGGGTGGCGCTGGCCGGTTTGTAAATGACGGCATTTCCCACGGTAAAAGAAAGGGTGATAGGAACGATCGCCTGATAAAACGGATAGTTCCAGGGTGAGATAATGAGGGTGGTCCCCATGGGCTCAAAGTAAATCCGTGATTTTTTACCCATGAGCGCAAAAGGCGTTGGGACCTTGCGATCGGCCAGGATTTTCCGGGCCTTTTTTTCCAGGTAGTCCAGGTGGTCGAGTGTCCCGAAAATTTCCGCCGTGAGGGCATCCGTGCGAGACTTGCCGGTATCCTGTTGGATACGATCCAGGATGTACGCCTGGCGGGAGATAATTATATCCTTCAAACGTGAGATGAATTCAAGACGTTTGGCGACGCCCCACGATTCGATGTCCGGCTGGGCTTGCCGCGCCCGCTTGTAAATGGCGGCGACATCCTCCGGAGCCGGGTTATCGTAATTCAGGGCCGGTCCGGGAGACGTTCCCGGGGCCAAATCGCTTTCCCGCAGCACAATTTTGGGGTTCCAACCAATTACCTCGAAGACCTTTTTGTCCTGATAGCCCGGGCCTGTCAGGTTGGCGTAATAAAGGCTCATGGTCGCGCCTTTCAGGCCGATCTCAAGCATTCTGAGCCCGGCGCCGAGAAATCCGGGATAGGACCGGTTGTGGGTGCACATTCGCATCAGCAGCCGAATCAGCCAGCGGGGGGACCAGTGAAAAATGGAGAACAGGATCCGCAACCCTGAAAGGTCATCTGCGCTCAGGAAAGCCGCCATCCGGTCGATATGCTCGATACAGCCGGTTTGTGAAAAAGAGGGTGACTGCTCGGTTCCGGGCAGGATGACGTCGCCTGTTTTAAGAAGTCCAAGGAGCTGGTTGCGGCTAAAATAGCGCGATATTTTCATGATTGCACATTCCTCAAAATTCGGTCGGCGGCCATTTTGGAAAGGGCCATGATGGTGAGCGACGGATTGATGCCGGGCGCATTCGGAAAAATACTTGAATCGGCAATAAAGATATTCTTTTTCCCGTGCAGGCGAAACTCGGGGTCGACAACGCTGCGGACCGGATCGGCCCCCATGACACAACCGCCCATCAGGTGCAGACCGATTCCAAATGACCCATGTACGATCTCCAGGGCCCCGGTTGATCGAAAAATTTCATCAATGACCCGGGTACCCTTTTCAAAACGGTCCATATCTGTCTGGCTGCGCTCTTTGTGGATGATAAGCTTACCCTTGCGATTGACTTTTATACGGCCGGGCTGGGTGTCCCGGGTGCACACTTCGATACAGGCAAAATGGGACAGCTTTTCCATGAACCGGTGATGCGCATTACCAAAACCGCTGACCAGCATGGCAATGGCCGAGGGGCCGGCGTACACATTTTCCAGCTTGAAGCCTTCATGCCGGAATCCTGGATCATCTGATTTAAAGGCCTGGAAAGCCCCTATGTGGGCATTTACCGGTTCGGCATATATCCCGAAATTCATATACTGGGGATGGCAGTAGAAATCATGTCCGATATGGGGCAGTTCCCGGTTATATCCGGAGTTGAGCAGCAGCCGGGAGTTGCCGATGGCCCCGCCGGCCAGTATCAGGTGGCGGCCCCGGTACGTCATCTGGCGGCCCAGCCGATCCCGGCACTGTACCTGCACGCCGCCGTCATTTTCAGAGATTTGCTCTGCTTCCGTTTCAGGCACCAACTGCAGTCCATGCGCCAGAGCCTTTTTTAAAACGGTCTCCGGAGTGCTCTGTTTGCTGCCGATGCGGCAGCCGTTCAGGCATTCTATGCAGCAGTTGCCATCTCCGTAGCGGCAGTCTTTCTGGGCCCGGTGCAAGGGGGCCAGATGATACCCCAGCTTTTCGAAGCCTTCCTGAAAAATTCTGGCATTCTGGTTGCGGACGTCTGCCGGTATTTCCTGGATGGCGATTTCATCCTCCGCTTTTTCGTACCAGGCATCCATGTCGTTCACATTGAAAAAGTCCACGCCGGAGGCTGCCCGCCAGGCATCGAGAGCATCATCGTCAAAGCGATCGACCAGGGCCTGGTTGACGATCGAACCCCCGCCGACCACCTTGGGGCGTAGAAAAACCAGTTTGGCATCGGTAGACAGTTCGAGTCCGCCGGACCAGTACATCTGTGAGGTGCCGTCCAGTTCATTCCGCGGGTAAGTGTGGTGGGTATAGTGCGGGCCGGCTTCGATCATCAGGCAATTGCTTCCCGCCCGGCATAGTTCGTGGGCAATGAAGGGGCTCGATATCCCGGCGCCGACAAAAATGAAATCATAGGTCTGGGATTGGACAGTATGCACAGCAGTTCTCCTTTTTATAAAAACGCCATACCGGCGCCGCGATAGGTCGCCACCTCGCCGGTGCGGCGGCCATCCTGTAGCAGATGCAGGCTGTTGAAACGTTCGCATAATTCCCCGGCTTTGGCATGCTGGAAAAATACCGGGTCTCCCACGGACAACGCGGGGCAGGCGGCCGGCAGGACCAGCGGGGTCTGCACTTCGCCGGCGCCTTCGATTCCGATGTAAGTGAGCCCGGGGGGCATCACCGGCCAGGGGCGTTTGTTCAGGTCGGTTTCCCCCGAAGCGATATACCCCCCGCCTTGGCAGGTTACCATGCCCGGCGCCGGTATCCGGGCGACCTGCAGGGCGAAAAAAGCCGCCGGTTGAAAGCTGACTTCGTAAAAGTGCCTGAAAAGACCCGGGGCGAAAAAAGCCGATCCGGCGGTTACTTCGGTGACCGAGGGGTCGCGGCCGGTGGCGACCAGGCTGCCGCTGCCGCCCCCGTTGATCACCTTGATATCGAAGCCGGCCGTGCGGAGCACATCTATAATTCTTGCGCGCCGTTGGGCCAGTTCCAGCATGGAGCGGCGTTTCACCAAACGCAGGAGGGAATTCATAAGACGTTTGCCGGGGACTGCATCATTGACCGAGGCGATCTGGGCCTCGTATCCCATGACTGCCTCGATGGCAACGTTCGGCAATTCGGCCGCATACCGGAACAGGTTCAAGGCCTCGTCGGAATGGCGCACCGGGCTGCGGCGAATGCCCAGGTGGGCCAGTTTGCCGAGTGGCCGCCAGGACATGTCGATATCGAGGCAGGCCGCCAGGGTGATATCCGCCTCACGGCCGCACCGGGACATGTGTTCCAGTTGATCACGGGAATCGATAACCAGCGCAAGCCGGGAACCCTCGCGGGTCAGCCTGACCATGAGGTCCAGATCCGACGGTTGGACGGAAGGATAAGCCACAATGATATCGTCAAACCCGTTTTTCGCCAGAAAGGCCGCTTCTTCTACCGTAAAAGCGAGGATGCCCCGATAGGCTGGTCCGCCGATTTCAAAAACCCGTTGTAGCAGTTCGATACAACGGATCGATTTGGAGGCGACCCGGATGGTTTTGCCGGACGCCTTTTGCGTTGCGGCCACATAGGCGATGTTGGCGTCAAACGCATCCAGGTCTACAAACGCCAGGGGCAGTCGCAGGCCTTCGATGGCGTCGCGATAAGTTGTATAGGCGGAGCTGCTGATTTTAGCCATGGAAACCTCGCTGTCCAAGTTTTCTGGAAAGGTCTCGTTGCTGGTAGCGGGAACACGTGCAGGATCCGGGTGAGTGATTGCTCACTCGCTTGGGATACCATGTTAGATATTTCATAAAATGTCAAGAGAAAATTTTGCTCGGCTTATGAGAAAAAATTTATAACCCGACGTTTTTTATTGACAAAAGTAATATGAGTGAGTTATCACTCACTATGATCCATGGCCCCGGGTTCTGATCCACCGGCAGAAAGGTACCTGATGGGAAAACATTTCAAGGAAGCATTTAAAAAGATTTCGGAAGAGAAACAGACCCGCATTCTGGATGCCGCCACGGCTGAGTTTGCGGCCAAAGGATTTCCCGGCGCCAATATCAACCGGATTGCCCAGAAGGCCGGAATCAGCATCGGGGCTATGTACAATTATTTCGGTTCCAAGGATGACCTGATTCTCACGATTGTCGACCGGGCGCACGCCCTGCTCGAAGGCGTTATCAATGAAGTAGCGCAGGCGGAAGATGATATTTTTGATAGCATCGAAAAATTGCTGCGGGCCGCCCAATCATATTCCAAACAGTATCCGGAATTGACCCAGATATACCTGGATATGACCTCGGAAGGATTGTCCCACCTCTCGCGTCAGCTGTCCGGCCAGATGGAAACCATCTCGTCACGCCTCTATCGGGTGCTCATCGAGAAGGCGGCAGCCACGGGTCAGGTAGCTAGTGGTGTCGATATCCGGGTGGCCTCTTTCTGCCTCGACAACCTCATCATGATGCTCCAGTATTCCTACGCCTCCGATTATTTCAAGGAAAGAATGAAGATTTTTATTGGACCGGAAGCAGCCCGGGACGATGAACGCATTATCCAGGAGATGATGCGTTTCATACGCGGCGCGTTTCGCGGGGGGCAATGACGCCCGGCAAATAGGCCGGCGCTGCTAAACCCTGGCTTGATGATTAGCGCCCAGTTGTTGCTGAACTGCGGCCAGGACCGCTTCTTTCTCCGGGAATTTAAAGAAGCCTTTTTTGACCACCTGCTTGTCTCCCACCCAGACGGTCAGTTCGCCTATCCGGCCGCGCGCGTTCAGTCGTACTTCTATTCCGGCCCGCGCATGCAGATATTCCGCCACCCGGACGGCATACCGATAGTTGTGCAGTCACACCAGGCAGTATTTGATTACCACTTCGTTCGGCATATTAAGATCAGCCTTTCTCCGTTTTCTTCAGAAATTTCGAATAGTGTTTTTCCTTGCAGACCGGGCAGACCCCGTGGCTGAAGGTCGCGTCCGTGTGTTTCGACACATAGGCTTCCACCTGGTTCCAGTAACCCTGGTCATCGCGGATTTGTTTGCAGAAGGAACAGATGGGGACGATGCCTCGCAGGGTTTCAATCCGGTTTTGATAGGCCTTGATGGTGAGCGACACCAGCACCAGGACCACAGCCGTGACCACCAGGCAGATGGCCAGGTTCATCAGCAGGGTGGTGAATATCTGGCGGGTGGCTTTGTTTTCGGCCTGCTCCACGATAAGGTACCAGCCGAATTCCGGTATGAAGCGCGCATTGACGTGAATCGTGTCGCTGCCGGTGTGATGGCTGAAGGAGCTTTCCCCACCGGCAATGATGGTCTGGGCATAGTCGGTCAGGTGTCCTTCTTTGAATACATTGCGGACGGTTTTTGTAAAACTGGTCCCGGCCAGTTTTACATCGCCGGCTTTATCAATTATATAGATCTGACGGTCGTATTTTTGCTGGTATTTTCCGATGAGGCTTTTTACCGCGCTGACGGTCAGCCCCACGCCGGTGGCGCCGATGTAATTCTGCTTATAGTCATACACACGGTAGTTGACAAAGATCGTCATGGTGTCCTTATTGGCCATGTCCGGGTCGATATTCAATTCGTATTCGGTCTGCATATTCTTGACCCGGTAGTACCAGCGATCTCGCGATTCGGTGGGGGATATTTTTTTCAAGATACCGTCACCGTGATAGTAAGTGTTGGTGCGGTCGGATACGAAGAAACTGGTGAACGTATCGTACCGGGTCTGGATTTCTTTGAGATATTTCCGAATCTGGGTTTCATCCTGTTCACCCTGCAGGACCCAGTCGCGTAAAAACGTATCCGCGGCCATCAGGTTGGAGATGAACACCGGCCGCAGCAGATCGCGCTGGATCTCTGAATAGATGTTGTCGCCGGTCAGGGGCCGGGAGTTGTCGGCGATCTCCGACCGCAAAGAAGCGCGGGACACGAAGTAGGCCGCCAGGCTGGTCACCAGAAAGCCGGTGACGAGCAGGACACTGACGATGGTCATGAGCTTGGTTTTGTTTTTTTCCATGAAATCCCTTTAATCAGGCGCGCGGCCAGCGCGCGAGTCGTTCTTCAACCCGGGCCCTAAAACGTTCAACCCTGGCCGGCGGCAGGTTTTCGGCTTTATAAAGTGACAACATTTCAAACTTGCACCGGGGGGCACAGGTGCTCAGCAGGGCGATTTTAAGGACCTTTTTGACCGGCTGGCGCATGATGAGCCGGTCCACCCACCAGGGTGCTCCCAGGGTGGTGACTACCAGTACTCTTTTCAGATGTTTCAGCCGGGGTTTGATGGGCCCGAAGTTGCGGGCATGGTCGTAAGCAATCCCGGGTGCCCACACGCGGTCGAACCAGCCTTTCAGTACCGCAGGAAAGCCAAACCACCAGGTGGGAAAGAGCAGCACCAAACCCTCCGCCGCCAGCAGCCGTTCTACCTGGCCGGCTACCTGCGCGGCATCATAGGCGGAACTGTAATAACTTACCCTTTCGGCGGAGGATAGGCAGGGATCAAAGTTGTCGGCACACAGGTCTTCTAAAACAACCGTATGTCCGGCTGCTTTCAGCTGGTTCACCACCCGTTGGGTGAGTGCCATGCAAAGACTTTCGGGCAGGGGGTGTGCGGCAACGACCAGGCAATTCATCATCTAAACCGGTTGCTCCAATTTTAAAAATGAGACCCCCATGCGAGCAGGGGCCGCGAAACCATCATCAGGTACGCACCATAGAAATATGCCCCGCAGTTGTCAATATTTTAAAATGACTAAATTATCAGATACTTAAATAAGATGACGAGCATGTTGACATCTTCTGATGTCTGATGTATCAGATATCAGAAGACCCTTTCTATCTAAATTATTCGTAGACTCAGGAGGATTTAACCAATGGCAATCATGAAAATGACCACGGAAGAGGCTTTCATCAAAGTGCTGCAGATGCATGGCATCGAGCATGCGTTTGGTATCATCGGATCGGCCATGATGCCGATTTCGGACCTCTTTCCCAAAGCCGGCATTACGTTCTGGGACTGTGGGCATGAATGTAATGCCGGCATGATGGCCGACGGTTTCACAAGGGCTTCCGGCAAGATGAGTATGCTGGTGGCCCAAAACGGTCCGGGCATCACGAATTTTGTCACCCCGGTTAAGACGGCCTATTGGAATCACACCCCCCTGCTGCTGGTGACCCCGCAGACCGCCAACATGACCATGGGGCAGGGTGGTTTTCAGGAGGTGCCCCAGATGGCCATCTTCGCAGACATGGTCGCCTACCAGGAAGAGGTGCGGCACCCGGCCCGCATCGCCGAAGTGCTCAACCGGGTGATCCTGCAGGCCAAGCGCGCTTCGGCCCCGGCCCAGATCAATGTGCCCCGCGACTTCTGGACCCAGGTGATCGAAAGCGATCTGCCGGCCATTGTGGAATTCGAACTTCCGGATGGCGGCGAAGCAGCCATTGCCCAGGCAGCCAAGCTATTGTCCGCGGCCAAATTTCCGGTGATCCTCAACGGCGGTGGTGTTGTGATCGGCGGTGCCATTGAAGACGCCATCGCGCTGGCCGAACGCCTGGCCGCCCCGGTCTGCTGCGGCTACCAGCACAACGATGCTTTTCCGGGTAGCCACCCCCTGTTTGCCGGCCCGCTGGGCTACAACGGTTCCAAAGCCGGGATGGAGCTGATTTCCAAAGCAGACGTGGTACTTGCCCTGGGCACCCGGCTGAATCCTTTTTCCACCCTGCCGGGATACGGTATCGATTACTGGCCCTCTGATGCGGCGATCATCCAGGTGGACATCAATGCCGACCGGATCGGGCTGACCAAACCCGTCACCGTCGGTATCGTGGGAGATGCCAAAAAAGTGGCCAGCGCAATCCTCAACCAACTTACCGACACAGCCGGTGACACTGGACGCGCAGAACGCAAAGCAACCATTGAAGCCACCAAGGCTGCCTGGGATCAGGAACTGGCCACCATGGACCATGAAGAAGACGATCCCGGGACCAGCTGGAACGAGCGGGCTAGGGACCGCGAACCAGAGAAAATGACGGCCCGCATGGCCTGGCGAGCCATTAAAGCCGCCCTGCCCACTGACGCCATCATCACCTCCGACATCGGCAATAACTGCGCCATCGGCAATGCCTATCCGACCTTCGAAGCCGGCCGTAAATACCTGGCACCCGGGATGTTCGGGCCCTGCGGCTATGGATTCCCGGCCATTGTCGGTGCCAAGATTGCCCAGCCCGATGTACCGGTGGTCGGTTTTGCCGGCGACGGCGCCTTCGGCATTTCCATGAACGAGATGACGGCCTGTGGGCGTGACGGCTGGCCGGGCATCACCATGATCATCTTTCGCAATTACCAGTGGGGTGCCGAAAAACGTAATACGACCCTCTGGTTTGACGACAACTTTGTCGGCACGGAACTGAACCCCAATGTCAACTACGCCGAGATCGCCAAGGCCTGTGGTGTCGAGGGGGGGCGCGCCGCCACCATGGAAGACCTGACCGCGAAACTGAGCACCGCCATCAAGGCCCAGATGGAAGAAGGCAAAACCACGTTTATCGAAGTGCTGACCAACCAGGAGTTGGGTGAACCCTTCCGGCGCGATGCTATGAAAAAACCGGTTGCGGTGGCGGGGATTGATGCTGCGGATATGCGGGGTCAAAAAGGTGTTTAGACTGAAGATGGAAGGCTGAAGAACGCAGGTGGGCGACTATCGGAAAGGGGTTGCCAATCGACTTCGGCCTATAACCTGAATAAGGAGCAAACCATGGCAGCGACCAAAAACCAGAACGCCGACGACATCGAAGCGGTGGTTCAGGGTGATCGGGACTACCTGTGGCACCACCTGAAGCCACATAAGCTTTTTGAAAACCAGGAGCAGATGATCATTGTGGAAGGTGATGGCCTGATGGTTCGCGATATCCGCGGGCGGGAGTATCTCGATGCGTCCTCCGGGGGTGTCTGGAGCGTGAGCACCGGCTACGGGCGCGACAGCATCGCCGATGCCGTGGCGCACCAGTTGAAGAAGATGGCCTATTTTGCCGGTGTCTACGGCAACGTGCCCGCCATTCAATTCGCCGCCAAGCTGGTTGAATTGATGCCGACCCTGCACAAGGTCTACTTTTCCAACAGCGGCAGCGAAGCCAACGAGAAGGCTTTTAAGATTATCCGGCAGGCCGCGGCCATTGTTCCCCAGCGCAAGGGTCGTTACAAGATTCTCTACCGGGACCGGGACTATCACGGCACCACCCTGGCGGCCCTGAGTGCCACCGGTCAGGAAGAACGCAAAAGAGATTTCGGACCACTGGTACCGGGTTTTGCCGCCATCCCGCATGCCTTGTGCTATCGCTGCGCCTTTGACAAGCAATACCCCGATTGCGATATCGACTGTGCCCGTGTACTGGAGGAGGCCCTTACCCGGGAAGGCCCGGAGAGTGTCGGCGCCCTGATTGTCGAGCCGATAACCGCCGGCGGCGGCATCATTGTGCCGGTGCCCGAATACTTTCCGATCCTCCAGGATATTTGCTCTCGCTACGAGGTCAAAATCATTATGGACGAGGTCGTCTGCGGATTCGGCCGGACCGGCAAGTTCTGGGGATACCAACACTTCGATGTGGACCCGGACCTGGTAACGCTGGCCAAAGGGCTGGTGGGCGGGTATATGCCCCTGTCTGCCACGGTTGTGAAACAGGACCTATACGAATGGTTCTTAAACGATCCGGCCGATGCGGAGACCCGGCTTGATTATTTCCGGGACATCAGCACCTACGGCGGCTGCGCCGGGGCTTTTGCCGGGGCCCTGGAAAATACCCGTATTATCGAGGATGAGAAGCTGGTGGAAAACAGCCGGAACATGGGAGCTTATCTGTTGGAGTGTCTGCAGGGCCTGGCCGATCTGCCGCTGGTCGGCGATGTACGCGGCCGAGGGCTTTTCTGCGGCCTGGAGTTCGTAGCGGACAAGGCGACCAAAGAACCCGTATCCGAGGCTGCTATGGCAGGCATTATGGCCAACCTGATGGCCGAGGGCGTTCTGGCTGGCCGGACCAACAGCAGCATTCCCGGCTTCAACAATATCATGAACTTTGCACCGGCTCTGATCGTTACCCGAGAACAGGTGGACCAGATTGTGGCCGCGGTGCAAAAAGCCATCGAGAAAGCGGGCTGACATGCAGATCAATACGCAATCTCTAAGAGAGCAGATCTATCTCTACCTGCGCGACGAGATGCAGAGTGGAAACCTGGCACCCGGCGCCACGTTGAACCTCAATGCGATCAGCCAAAAACTGGGCATCAGCAAGACACCGCTGCGCGATGCCCTGATCCAGTTGGAAACCGAGGGATTTGTCACCATCCTCCCGCGCCGGGGTGTCAGGGTCAACAAGCTGACCCTGGAAGATGTCCGTGAGTTTTACGACATCCTCGGCGCCCTGGAGGCATCGGTGGTCCTGGATGTGTTTCACCAGATTTCGCCGGATCATATCCGCAACATGAAACAACTGAACCAGGATCAGCGGGCGGCTTTGGATTCAGAAGACTACGGAAGCTATTATCGCTTGAACCTCGAGTTCCACGGAGTGTTTCTGGATCTGTACCATAACCAAACCTTGATGCGCCTCATCACGCCCTTGAAGCAGCGTCTATATGATTTCCCCCGCCACCGCTACAATGTAGAGTGGGAAAAGCGCAACTGCGCCGAGCACGATACATTCATAGAATTTATAGAGGCCGGGGACCGTGAAGGTGCCGCCCGGTTCATGAAATACCGTCACTGGTCCTATACCTTCCAGGAGAAGCAGATCAGGCAATTCCACGGCAACGATTGATTGCGGTCATCTGCAGCAATTTCATCTCCAGAATTAATGCCTTTCGATCCATTGTAATAGCGCGGGTTGTCTCCGGTTGTATGGCATAAAAGTATAATGATCTCAAAAAGGGTTATCAATGCCGGTATGGCTATAATTATCTTGGGCCTGATCGCCCAGCGCGCCACTACGGTCATATCCATTACCGGCAGAACCAGTATCATGCCCGGGTTACCTTTATAAACGGTGGTGGTTACTGGAGGTTCGTAATGTCGAACTGCTTGACGAAAAGAGGACCCTTTAAGTATAGATTTTGGAAAGCGAATTTTAGATGACGGTTTTTCAATTTAAATTTGAGATTGCGGAATTCAGGTCGGCGGTGTAGATTTTAAGGAAGATTAAAAAACCCAACCTGTTTTTCGAATTAGGAGCGAGCCCCATGCCCATAAGGATTGAATATTTGGAGGACAACGGGGTGGCCTTCAAGGGCGCGGGTGTCGTCACCTTTACGGACCTGAAAAGCGCTAACGACAGTGTATACGCCAGCCAAAAGAAAATAAAAGCAATCAGCTATCAGATAGTAGACCTGGCGACCATTGATAATATCGACCTTTCCAGCGAAGATCTCGAGCAGTTGGCCCATCAGGATCAATATGCTTTCGGTGTCAATCCCGACATACGCATTGCCGTCGTCGGCCCTCAGGATCTTACGTTTGGCCTTGCCCGGGTATGGGAGGCCTATGCCTGCCAGATGAACAGTCCGCAGGCCTGCAAAATATTCCGGAAGCGCCAGGACGCGTTGGAATGGGTCGCCCAATCAAAGAAATCAACTTGAGAAAAAGGCCCCCCAAATCAATATGCTTGCCATAAAGGATCTCAAATTTCATTACCCGACGGGTAATTTTTCTCTCTCTCTATCAGATTTTTCGGTTGCGAAAGGTGAAAAAGTAGCCGTCATCGGCCCCAGTGGGTCCGGAAAGACAACCCTGCTCAACCTGGTTTCCGGGATCACCCCATTCGTTCAAGGGGAAATAAAAGTCGGCGAATATGCTATCAATGAACTTGCCGATGCCCAGCGGCGGGACTTTCGAATTTGCAATATTGGATTCGTCTTCCAGGAATTCGAATTGATTGACTACTTGAATGTCCACGACAACATCCTGCACCCCTACAGAATTAACGCGGCCTTGACGCTTGACCAGAATGTAAGAGCGCGTGCTGCTGCTCTGGCGAAAAGCATGGGCCTTGGTGATAAACTCAAGCGGGCCATCAGCAAGCTCTCCCACGGTGAAAAACAACGTACGGCTATCTGTAGAGCGCTCTTGCCGATTCCCAGATTAATATTGGCAGATGAGGCCACCGGTAACCTCGATCCCGAGAACAAGACGCGGATTCTTGATCTGTTGTTTGAAGCAGTTGCAGAGCACAAAGCCACGCTTCTGGCCGTGACCCATGATCATGAACTGCTAAACAAGTTTGATCGCGTGATTGACTTCAGGGATTTCCAGGTTGAGGAGGCCGCATGATCGACAGCCTCTATTTGGCCTGGAAGTACCTCTCCTTCAACAAGGTAAAGACGGTTACCCTTATCGCCTGTATTACGCTGATTTCATTTTTGCCGGGAGCGTTGCAGCTTTTGTTGAACGAAAGCGAACGACAGCTGATGTCGCGGGCGGTGTCCACGCCGCTTGTGGTGGGTGCCAAGGGCAGTGCCCTGGACCTGGTCATGAACTCCCTATACTTCGACGATGAAGTACCGGAGCTCATTTCGATGAGTGCGACGGACCAGGTCATGGATACGGATCTGGCGCTGCCCATTCCCCTCTATGTTCGTTTTCATGTACGCAACTATCCCATCGTAGGGACAACGCTGGACTATTTTGAATTTAGGAAATTGAAGATCGCCCATGGGCGGCAGATTGCCGTTCTGGGCGATTGTGTTGTGGGCGCCGCGGCTGCCAAGGCCTTGAATGTGGAGCCGGGGGACAGCCTGGTTTCATCGCCGCAGACGCTTTTTGACCTGGCAGGTATCTATCCCTTAAAAATGAAGGTGACCGGGATCCTCCAAAAATCACACTCTCCGGATGACCTGGGCATTTTTGTCGACTTGAAAACGGCCTGGGTGATCCAGGGACTGGGGCACGGGCATCAGGATGTAACCAAGATCAGTGACCAAACGCTTATCCTCAAAAAGACTGATGAAAACGTTGCGGCCAGTGCCAAGCTTTTCCATTTTCAGGAAATCACGGAGAAGAATATCGGTACGTTTCACTTTCACGGCGATCTGTCCGTGTATCCGGTGACAGCCGTCATCGCGGTGCCATATGACCCCAAATCAGGTACGATCTTGCAGGGGCGTTATTTATCGAAGGAGGCCGGTGAACAGATTATCAAGCCCCGGACCGTTATCGACGGCCTGTTGGAGAACATTTTCCGGATAAAGAATGTCCTGGACGCCGTCATATCCGTTGTGGCCCTGGCAACCGTCATGGCCATTGTGCTGGTCTTTGCATTGTCTCTCCGGTTAAGACAGCGCGAGATCGAAACCATCTTCAAGCTCGGCTGCAGCCGAGCCACCATAGCCAGATTAATTACCGCGGAAATTCTGATTATAGTCATAGCCAGTGCCATTTTGAACGTTTTGCTTATGATCCCCCTGCATCTTTACACCAACGATCTAGTACGACTGCTTGTCATTCAATAAATGGAATCGTCATGTCATCAAACGCCCTAAAAAGAATTGGATTCTATCTGGCCTCATTTGCATTACTGCTACTCTTTTTTGTGCCGCCAGTCACCGCAGCCGACAGTCAGCTGAGCGTATACGTGGTGAATTACCCGTTGAAATACTTTGCGGAGAGGGTCGGTGGTGAACATGTAAAGGTTACCTTTCCAGTTCCCGGAGACGAAGATCCTGCATACTGGACCCCGAACATTGCGACAATCGGGGCCTACCAGCAAGCTGATCTGATTCTGTTGAACGGTGCCGGATATGCCAAGTGGGTGGACAAGGTCAGCCTGCCGCGTTCGAAAACGGTTGACACATCCAGAAAATTTAGGAATCGGCTGATTACGGTGAAAGAGACCACCACCCATAGCCATGGGGCCGCAGGTCAGCATGCCCATGAGAACCTGGCCTTCACGACCTGGATCGACTTCAGCCTGGCGACGGCGCAGGCCAGGGCCGTGGCGGCGGCATTCACTCGCAAACGGCCCCGGTTCAAGGCTGACTTCGAGGCCGGCTACGGCCGACTGGCGCAAGATCTGGCCGACCTGGATAGACATATAGAGAAGACCGTAGCGGGGCACCAGGCCACACCCCTGATCGTCAGTCACCCGGTTTATGATTACCTCGTGCAGCGCTATGGCCTCAACGCCCGGTCCGTCCACTGGGAACCGGACCAGAGGCCAATGCCAGGTCAGATTATAGAGCTGGAAAAGATGTTAGCGGACCATCCGGCCAAATGGATGGTTTGGGAAGGTAAACCCCTGCCGGCGGCCGTACAGCTTCTGGTTGATCTGGGGGTTGGGAGTGTGGTTTTCGATCCTTGCGGCAATGTTCCCGAAGGCGGAGACTTTCTGGAGATCATGCAGCAGAACGGCGCGAACCTGAAGCAGATTTTCGAATAATATATCCACCGCATGACAAATTTACTCACATTAAAGCATTGGTTGGTTACCACTGTTCTAATCGGCTCTGCCGCACAGGCACTGTTTGCCGACGGTCAGCAGGAAGACCGATCAGCCAGCACCAATATAGCGAAGACCGAGTTGGCGTTTCGAGACGTGGCCATACAGCCGTCCCTCCAGGATGGCTATGTGTTTGCCGGCCGCATTGAAAACAGATCTAAACGGTACTCTCTGCGGAGCGTTGCAATTCGACTAGTGTTTTATGATTGTGCCGATAGATCAGATACCAGCACATGCGGGGTCATCGGTGAACGCCATGAAACGATTTACGTCACCATAGCGCCAGGCCAGGAAGAAACCTTTAAAGAACCAATCTATGTATTCGGTGATCTATTAAAGGTAAAGGGAGAATTCGTGTGGCGGTATGAAGTGCTTTCAATCAAGGCCGGTCGGTAAAATCGGCAGTCAAGCTGTAGATTTTGGTACACCTTCCCTGAATATCAATCCGGGATGGGGGGGATTGGCTTGAGTTGTTTGTCCCGGTCGAGGCAGACCAGGTGGATGAGGGCCTTGACCGCCGGTTTATGGCCCCCGGGCCGCCAGGCTTCCTGGGTCCAGATCAGGCGATAGTCGCTTTCCTTCGCATAGGTCGTGCGGATATCCAGCTCGTCGCCGAATTCCGCTCCTTCGTGGTAACTGATATCCGCCCTGTACACGGCAAAGCCCAGTCCTTCCTCACGCCAGAGCCGCACCAGTTCAGCGGCGCCCATGATCTGTTCCCGGGCCCGTTCAAAATACTTCAGGTAATTGGCGTGGTACACCACACCCGAGTGGTCGGTATCTTCATAGAAAATCTGGACTTTGTAATGGTACTCACGCGAGGTCATCTATATGCAGCCTTTTTTAAAATTCCAATAATTGTTACCAGAATGGAGATAAATGGCTTTGGGAGGAAAGTAAAGAGGATTCTGTCGAGCCGACTCCCTGCCATGCGGGAGTCGGCTTGCAGATTGAAGAGGGCCTGTTAGCGGGAGGGCCTCTAAACGATACTTTTGTGATATTCTTGCAGCGACCGTACCTGCGGTTTATCCTCACGGCGGGCGGCGATGCCCTTGGCCGCGGCGATGGTGGCGGCTGTGGTGGTGATATAGGGCACCTTGTACTTAATGGCCGCCTGGCGAATGTCCGAGCTGTCCTTGCTGCTCTGGCGGCCGGAGGGTGTATTCACCAGCAAATTGACCTCACCGTTTTTAATGGCGTCGATCAGGTTGGGGCGGCCATAGCCCAGTTTACGGGCCGGCACGGTTTCGATGCCATTTTCCTTTAAGAACTGATGGGTGCCACCCGTGGCCATGATCCTAAAACCCAGTTCCCGGAACAGACGGGCTGGTTCCAGGGCAGCGGTCTTGTCGCGATCGGCGATGGTGAGCAGGATAGTTCCTTCAGTGGGCAGGGCGGTCTGGGTGGCCTCCTGGGCTTTGAAAAAGGCCCGGCCAAAGGAGTGGGACAGACCCAGGACTTCCCCGGTCGAACGCATCTCCGGGCCCAGGGCCGGGTCGACGCCGTGGTACATGTTGAAGGGGAAGACGGACTCCTTGATGCCGTAATGCGCAATGTAGCGGGTCTTCAAATCGAGGTCTGCCAGAGACTTGCCCAGCATGACCTGGGTAGCCAGACGGGCCATGGAGATGTTGCATACTTTTGATACGATGGGCACGGTCCGCGAGGCGCGCGGGTTGGCTTCCAGTACATAGACCGTGTTGTCGAAAATGGCATACTGAATGTTCATCAGGCCCACGACATTCAACTCGATGGCTATTTTACGGGTATACTCGCGGATGGTCTCTATGTGTTTGGGGGCGATGCTGATGGGCGGGATAACGCAGGCCGAGTCGCCGGAGTGAATTCCGGCCAGTTCGATATGTTCCATCACGGCCGGAACAAACGCGTCCGTACCGTCGGCAATGGCGTCCGCTTCAGCTTCGATGGCATTGTCTAAAAACTTGTCGATGAGGATCGGACGTTCCGGTGAAATCTCGACAGCAGCATCCACGTAACGTTTGAGCATCCCTTCATCCTGTACAATTTCCATGCCCCGACCGCCAAGAACGTAGGATGGCCTGACCATGAGCGGATAGCCGATACGGTCGGCAATGGCGCGGGCTTCATCCATGTTGCTGGCCATCCCGGCCTCGGGCTGGGGGATACCCAGTTTCTTCATGATTTTGCGGAACTGATCGCGGTCCTCAGCCAGGTCGATGGTTTCCGGGGTTGTGCCGATAATCTTGACCCCGGCTGCGGCCAGTTCCCCGGCGATATTTAGAGGCGTCTGGCCCCCAAATTGAACGATGACGCCTTCCGGCTTTTCCTTTTCATAAATGCTCAACACATCTTCGGTCGTGAGCGGTTCAAAGTACAGCTTGTTGGAGGTGTCGTAATCAGTAGATACCGTTTCCGGGTTGCAGTTGACCATGATGGATTCAAACCCCGCATCCCGGATGGCAAAGGCCGCATGCACACAGCAGTAATCAAATTCGATCCCCTGGCCGATTCGATTGGGACCGCCGCCCAGGACCATGATCTTGCGGTTGTCGGTGACCGATACCAGGTCTTTGGCATTGTAGGTGGAAAAGTAATAGGCCGCATCTTCCACCCCACTGACCGGCACCGGCTCCCAGGCTTCGGCGGCACCCAGGGCGATACGACAGGCGCGGATATCTTCTTCAGGGAGATCGAGCAGTTGGGCCAGGTAGCGATCGGCAAAGCCGTCTTGTTTGGCCTGGAGGAAAAGGTCGTCCGGCGGGATCCGGCCTTTGTGGGTCAGCAGCGTTTCTTCCAGCTGTACCAGTTCCTGCATCTGCTCGATGAACCAGGGCTTGATGTGGGTCAGCTCATACAGTTTCTGGACTTCGGCGCCTTTGCGCAGGGCTTCGTACATGATGAACTGGCGTTCGCTGGTGGCGGTTCCGACTATGCTCAGGAGTTTATCCAGGGGCAGTTCGTTGAAGTCCTTGGCGAACCCGAGCCCGTAACGGTTGATTTCCAGGCTGCGGATGGCTTTCTGGAAGGCCTCTTTATAATTCTTGCCGATGCTCATGACTTCGCCCACGGCCTGCATCTGGGTGCCGAGCTTGTCTTCCAGGCCGGCGAATTTTTCAAAGGCCCAGCGGGCGAATTTAACCACCACATAGTCGCCGGACGGGGTGTACTTTTCAAGCGTTCCGTCCCGCCAGTAAGGGATTTCATCCATGGTCAGGCCCCCGGCCAGCAGGGAGGAGACCATGGCGATGGGAAAACCGGTGGCCTTGGAAGCCAAGGCTGAAGAGCGCGAAGTCCGCGGGTTTATCTCGATGACGACAACCCGTCCGGTGGCAGGGTCGTGGGCAAATTGGACGTTGGTTCCGCCAATCACCTCAATGGCTTCCACAATGGCGTAGGAGTAGTCCTGCAGCCGTTTTTGAAGGTCAGGTGCAATGGTCAGCATGGGGGCGGTACAATAGCTGTCTCCGGTATGGACCCCCATGGCATCCACGTTTTCAATGAAACAGACCGTGATTTTCTGGTTCTTCGCATCGCGTACAACTTCCAGTTCAAGCTCTTCCCAGCCCAGGACGGATTCTTCCACCAGAACCTGGTTGACCCGGCTGGCCGCTATGCCGCGGGACGCGATCGTGCGCAGCTCTTCAACATTGTAGACCAGGCCGCCGCCGCCGCCGCCCATGGTATAAGCGGGGCGGATGACCACCGGGTAGCCGAGGCCCTCGGCGACCGCCTCCGCCTCCGCAACCGTGTTGACGACTTCGCTCTTGGCCATCTCGATGCCGAGCCGGTTCATGGTCTCTTTGAATTCCAGACGGTCTTCACCGCGCTGGATGGCATCCACGTTTACCCCGATAATCTTGACGCCGTATTCGGCGAGGACGCCAGCCTGGTGCAGATCCGAGGACAGATTCAGGCCGGATTGCCCCCCCAGGTTAGGCAGCAGGGCGTCCGGACGCTCTTTGGCGATAATCTCGGTCAGGATTTTGACATTCAATGGTTCTATATAGGTTGCATCCGCTGTACCCGGATCGGTCATGATGGTGGCCGGGTTCGAGTTGACCAAAACAACTTCATACCCCAGTGATCTGAGCGCTTTACACGCCTGAGTGCCGGAGTAGTCGAATTCACAGGCCTGTCCGATTACAATAGGGCCGGATCCTATGATGAGTACTTTACGGATGTCGTCGCGTTTGGGCATTGCATCTCCTTTCACGGTGGGGTTGTTAGAACCCATCTCGAAAAAGTCTATTGGCCCAAACTCGGCGTTGGGCGCTCGGAATAAATCCTCGAAATACCTGATTTATTCCTCCGGTTCATTCCTCACGGCCGCCTTGATTTTGAACCAAAATCCGTTTTTTGAGATAGGTTTTAATTGAGTTACAGACTTATCCGGGTATCGTAAAGCAGGCAAGCCTGAAATGTTTTAAGCTCTGGCAGTCAAATTTAAACTGAATTTTTAGATCTAAAGTAAGCTTTACTTAATGTCAACAGGTATCGCGGGAATGCCGGACCCGCCCAACGCCGGCCGGTAACGAATCAGTTTGTGGGAGTGAGGTGCTAAGCTGGGATTTGAGCCGCGCGGTTTTGCCTGGCCCAGTATTTTCGGTATAACCAGCCGGAAGTAATGGTGGAATTTATAGATTTGACCTGCTCAATCCAATCGGGAAGCGCGGCTGCGGCCTGCTGGAAAGCCTCGCTGGTCAGATCAAAAAAATTCTCCAGCGCCACGCGGTTTGCGCGTTCCACCCAGCTTGCCTCGAGGGCCTGCTGGGCTTTTTCAATGCTGCTGCGCCCAACTGCAAAATCGGACAAAAGGGCTCGGTGAAGCAACTCGTGTTGCCACCATAAATTAGCAGGATCAAAGTTCGGGCCGGGTGCCGGGCCCAGGTCGGGAAGGGTTTGCCGGCCGATGCGGATGGGTTTGAACATGGACGTGCAGGGTGCCGCGGTGCCGGTGGCCCAGTAGGTCTGTGCGGCGGCATCCAGCTGGGCAACCAGGGAGCCGGTGGTCTGGGTGGCATTGCGGGCCAGGGGGTTGGCTGCATGAGCACATATCCGGTTGCCTAAAAAATGGCTGGACGGCTGGTAGGAAGTTTCACCATGGTCACGCAGGATATCAAAGGCGTCTACCAGATCCAGGCGGCCGGTTTGCTGTTCGAGCAGCTCGGCAGCCCGGCTTTGCCGCCGGCGGCAGGCCGAAAAGGTGGTAAAGAACCAGTCTGAATAGCACCCGGCAAAATTGAAGGCCGCCCCTTTTTTCAGCCAGCCTTTTTCCCGGGCCGTGGCCACCAGGTCCGGGTGGCTGCGGTCGAATTCTGCGCCGATGGTCAGGCCGTTGCTGATAGCGTAATGCGTTTTTACCTCGCGGGCAGCCCACAGCGGTCCGGCTGTTTCCAGGACCCAGGCTGTTTGGGGATCAGCAATCAGGAAGCTGTTGTGGTAGGCCATCTTTTTATCCTGATAGCCACAGATCCCCCCCTGTCCATGGTCTGCCAACAGGTGCGTGATCCATTCCACCGCCGCCGGGGCATCGTCCGACCGTTCCAGGGCCAGGCGCAACAGGTCCATGCCGGTCAGCCCGCCCTGACGGTTAATCGGCATGCGGGTCCAGACGGCTTCGTTGCCGATCACGACCCCTTTGTCGTTGGCCCCCATCTCGGCGCCCCACATCCAGAAGGGCCGGCTGAGGAGCACCGGAAGGGTTTCGGTTGCCTGGGGAATCTCGATGTAGGTACAGGACACGGTGGTGCCCGGTGGGTAGGTCCGGCCGGGGTGAAACTCCAGGGCCTGGGCTTCATTGGGTTCCCGGTCGCTGTTTTTACCGAAGATGATACTGCCGTCGGCAGTCGTGGGCGGCAGGGCTACGAAGGTGTCGCACATGGGGATTACCTGGTGGTAACGCGCGTTAAATTTTAAGCGCAATGACGAACGAAGGATATACTGTGAATAACGAAAGGTTCATCGTTCAGGGTTCCCGGTTCAAGGTTGAAACCTCAAAACCTTTGAACCTTATCAACCCGGCCCAACGGGCCAGCTAGTATTTACTATACAGGTCCAGACTTTTCGCCGTGGCGGTGTACAAGGTCGACCAGGCAAAGCGCAGGGAGAGCCGGGCAAAGGCCAGGCGGCTCTGGGCCTGGGTCAGGTTCCGCTGGGCTTCGTTGAGCCGCACCAGGGAGGCTTGCCCGGCGGCATATTCTTTTTCGACCAGGTCGCGGTTGCGCTGAACCAGGGAGGCATTCTTGCGCTGCAGCTCCAGCTGCTGTTGGGCGGCCTTGAGACCGATCAGGGCATCGTTGACTTCATTGGCCACGGAGATTTTCAGGGCATCCAGGTTCTTGATCTCTTCCTTTTTCTTGTGCTTGGCCTCGGCAATCCGGGCCCTGTCTGCACCGCCGGAGAACAGATCCCAGTTTAGAAACAGGCCCACCGAGTTGCCGACATCATCCCCCTCAAAAAAGCGGCTTTCGGAATGTTCGCCGCTGACGTTTCCCGACAGCACCAGCGCGGGGTAGTAGCGGGATTTGGCCGTGCCGATGTCAGCGTCCGCGCGTTCAATCCCTTTGGCCGTGGCCAGGATGTCGGGACGATTTTCGTGGGCGTAGGTGATTTGCGTGGCCTGCTTGGGCATCTCCATGATCGTGCCGGACTCTTCTTCCAGAGCGGCCAGGGACAGGCCCTCCGGGAACCTGGCATCCGGAATCCCCAACAGGGCGGCCAGGCCTGTCATGGCGGCCACATACTCCTGTCTGGCATTGATGAGGTCGTCTTTGGCGGCGTTGGCCTGGATTTCAAAATTGAGCACATCGCTCAGGGCCCCGGTGCCTACCCGTAGCCGGGCATTGGCATCGGAAACCTGTTTGAGGTTGAACGATTCGTCTGCCATGGCAATGGCAACGCCTTCGCTGGCCAACTGGGCCCGGTAGTAACTGGCCGCCACTGCGGAAAGCAGCAGGCGCCGGGCGTCGAGCAGGGCCTGCTCGCTCTGCTCCTGGCCGTGGCGGGCACCAGCATTGGTGAATTTGCGGCGGAAGCCGTCGAACAGCGTCCAGTTGGCCGTTACACCGGCCTTGTAGTAGTCATCCGGATTCTGGATCGTTGCCAGCGGGTTCAATACCTGGGCGCTGGCGACCTGGGTCTTGTACTGGGTCTCGGACAGCTCCACGCGGTTTACCGAGCCATCGGCGACGATGTTCGGCCAGTAGGTGCCCCGGGCCTGGTTGACCAGCTGGCGTGCCTGTTCGACCCGCTGCTGGGCGGCGGCCAGGGTCGGACTCTCGGCCAGGGCAATCTTGGCGGTCATGTCCAGGTCCAGCACCTTGATCGACTGAATGTCTGTGCCGGCGTTGCTGCCGGTCTCAGAACCTGCCCAGACAGGGGTACCGGTAGGTATCAGGCACATTACGAGCAGTATGGCTGCAAAATGAATTCTGAATCGTTGCATTGAAGATCTCCTACCCAACTGTAGTTAGTGATTTTCATTCCATTCAAACCGTCGTCAGTTCACCGCTGGGCGTTAACTTTCTTTCGAGCGGGTCCTGGTATCTGGTCCGGGCCGGTTCGACTTCTTCACGGCTGGTCGGCCAGTGACCATACTTGTACCGGAAGACAAGCCTTCTGAAATCACTCAGTATGACCAGCAGGCTCGGTATCAGCACCAACGTGAGCACCGTTGCGAAGGCCACCCCGCTGGCCAGTGAGAGGGCCATGGGAATCAGAAACTTGGCCTGCATGTTCGTTTCCATGATCATCGGCGCCAACCCACCCACCGTACTGAGCGAGGTCAGGAAGATGGCCCGGAACCGGCGGACGCCGCCCGTCCGGATGGCTTCGAAAAACGGCAGCCCTTCGGCAAAATTTTCATTGATCCTTTCAATTAGCACAATTGCATCGTTTACTACAACACCCGTGAGGGCGACCATGCCGAAGATGCTCATGATGGACAGATCGTATCCCAGCAGCAGGTGGCCCCAGATGGAGCCGATAATCCCAAAGGGGATCGTAAACAGGATGACAAAGGGCTGGGCGTAGGACCGGAACATCGTGGCCACGATGATGAAGATTCCCAGGACTGCAAGGGGGAATCCCACGTAGAGACTGCTGAACGATTCACGCATTTTCTTTTGTTCACCCTGGAGGGCCACGCGCACATCCGGGTAGTTGTCTTTCAGGGCCGGGAAGAAATTCTTGATCAACGCGGCGAAAATTTCATTGGCATTGGCCTTGTTCGTATCGACGTCCGCACTGACGGTGACGCGGCGCAGGCCGTCGGTCCGCGTAATGGTCGAAAAGCCCGGGGACAGGGATACCTCGGCCACCGAAAAGAGCGGCACTTCATGGCCTTCCGGGGTCCGGATGCGGACCCGTTCCAGGTCCGACATGCGGCTGCGTTCATCGGCGGTGTAACGCACCTTGACCCGGATGTCATCGCGGCCGCGCTGGAGCCGGACCGCTTCATCCCCGTAGTAACCGGCGTAGACCTGGCGGGCCAGATCGTTCACCGTCAGGCCGAGGGCCCGGGCCTCGGGCTTCAGCGTCAGGCGCATTTCGTTTTTGCCGGGGGGGAAGTCGGAACGGATCTGGTACACACCTTCAAATTTGCTTAAACGGGCCATCAGGTCATCGGCCGCGGCCAGGATATGGTCCATATCGTTTCCCTGGAGCCAGACTTCAATCGGCGCTCCGGGGGGGCCGGCCGACAAACCCTCAAAAGTCAGGGACTTCACACCGGATATGCGGCCGACCTCTTTCTCCCAGGCCACCATGAGATCGTCCACGTGGATGCCCCGCCGCTCGGACGGCAGTAAGATGGCCTGGACCGCCCCGTATTGCGGCCCATAGCTGGGGATATCGCTGAGAGTGCCGCCCACCAGGGTGAGGCGGTCTTCCAGCAGCGGTTCGCCGGATTTGGTCTGGGATTTTTCCGCCAGGCGCAGCAGGGCGCCTTCCACCTGGTCCAGGGCACTGCGGGTCACAGCCGGGGGCGTGCCGGCCGGGAACTCCACCTGGGAGGTCATGATAAAACCATCGATGGATGGGAATACCTGGAACTTGATGATGCCGCCCCGGACCAACCCGACGGTGATCATCAAGACGGCGATAGCAGTACACAAAGAGACATAGCGCCAGTTGAGGGCATGCCGTAAAAATGGGTAGTACATGTTCTTTACGAACCACTCGAGCCCCCGGCTGGTGATGCGGTGCACCACATCGATACGGCGCTGCAGTTTGCTCATGTTCTGCTCTTCCGCGTTCAGGTCGGGCAGGTGGCTCAGGTGGGCCGGCAGCAGGATCAGGCATTCCACCAGGGAGACGGCCAGGCAACTGATGACCACGACGGGGAGAATAGAGATGAACTTGCCCATGATGCCGCCTACATAGGCCAGGGGGATGAAGGCCACGATCGTGGTGACAACGGCAGCCACGACCGGCATGCCGACTTCGCAGACGCCGTCCACCGCCGCCTGCAACGGCGGCTTGCCGCTCTTCCGATGGACATAGATCGCTTCACCCACCACGATGGCATCATCCACGATGACCCCCAGCACCATGATGAAGCCGAACAGGGAGATCATGTTGATGGTACCCCCCAGGGCCCAGACTATGGCCAGGGCACCGGCAATGGAAATGGGGATGCCCATGCCGCCCCAGAAGCTCAAGCGCAGGTTGAGAAACATCCACAGGAGGGCGAACACGATCGAAAGTCCGATGATGCCGTTTTTAAGCAGCAGGTTGATCCGGTCCCGCAGCATGTTGGTATTGTCGTACAAAACTTTGAGGTTGGCGCCGGCGGGCAGGATGTCGTTTTTTGCATCCACAAATTTTTGCACGGCTTTAGAGATGGCCAAAGAGTCCTCTTCCTTGGTCTTGTAGACAATCAGCATCACCGAGGGGTCCCCGTTGATGGTGGCATCGATGGGATCCTCGGAGAATCCGTCGACAATTTGGGCCACCCGGTCGAGGGTAATGACGTCCCCCTTGGGAGTGGCCAGGACCACGATGGAAGAGAGCTCCGGGCCGCTGTATTTACGGCCCATGGTCCGGATGCGGATCTCTTCGCCCTTGGTGCGGATGGTGCCGCCGGCCAGGTTCAGGTTGCTGCGGCGGACCGCGTCGGTGACCTGGTCGAACGAGAGTCCGTATTCACGCAACCGCTGCTTACTAACTTCGATGCCGATCTCATATTCCCGGGTGCCGAAGATACCGACCTGGGAGACCGGCGGCAGTTGCTGAATCTCGTCCTTGAGCTGTTCGGACCACTCTTTCAGCCGGCGCTCGCTCATGTCGCCGGACAGGTAAAGCATGATGACGGGATCTTTGAGGGTCAGCTCGTAAATAACCGGTTTTTCGGCATCCACGGGGAAGGTCGAGATGGCATTGATTTTGGTGCGAACGTCGTCGAGGACTTCGTTGACAGCGTAGTTCTCTTTGACCTCGATATTCGCCGAACCCTGGTTTTCGCGCGATTCAGTGGTATAAAGCTTGATGCCCTCCACGCCCTCGATGGCTTCTTCAATTTTGCGGCTGATGCCTTCTTCTACCTCTTCCGGGTCGGCACCGGGGTAGGGGGCTGACACGATGACCATGTCCAGCGAGAACTCCGGGAAGGTCTCCCGGATCATGGATTGGGTGGCGAACCAGCCGGCCACAAATATCATGACCAGCACGATATTGGCAAAAACGGTATTGCGTGCAAATGCGGCTAGGACTTTTTTCATGGCGTGTACTCCAGGCCTTCAGACTGAAAACTGTTAGGATCAACCGCCTAAGCCGCTTCAGTCCAAAGGCCTACGGGCTGTGCTACGGTCAAGATTTGCTTGCTACAATCTCCAATAGTGAATTCTCCAGAGGGTCGACCAGGCGGGTCGTGATGACCCGGTCACCGGGTTTGAGACCCGCGCCTACGAACGTCTCTTCTCCCTGGCTGCGGACAACCGTTACGGCAATGGTCTTGAGGCGGTTGTTCTGGACGGTATAAACCTTATTGCTGAAACTGACCGCCCAGCGCGGCAGCCGGTAAACATTTTCCATTGGGAGGCCGGGAATTTCCACGGAGCAGAACATCCCTTCCACCAGTGGTAGCGTGCGGTCGGAAATTACCGCATTGGCAGCCGGGATTTTCACGGCGACCGTCAAGGTGCGCGTTTCCTGGTCGAATTTGACCACCCGGTCCAAAAAGCCCTCCCAGGCGTGGGTTGCGGGGGATTCGGTCCAGCGGACCGTGCTTGGGGTTCGCGCCAGATTCTGAAACCAGGCGGTGGCCGGGCCACTTTGAGCGTCGAAGCGCAGCCATTTGCGGGCATCCCGACTGTCCAGCGGGACCAGGATCTCCAGTACTGCGTCGTTGGCCAGGGTGACGGCCTGATATCCAGGGTTTACATATAGGCCCAGTTCCAGCGCTTCGGCGCTGATACGGCCGGTGAAGGGTGCCCGGACGGTGCACCGCTCGAGATTCGCCTTAGCGATTTCAAGCTGGGCCCGACCGGCGGCCAGACCGCTCTTGGCTTCCTGGATCTGGATGGGATACAACGCAATGGCCTGGTTCATCAGGTCGAGCTGGTCGGTGGCCGCATTGGCCGCTTTTTCAGCTGCATCCACTCCCGAGCGGGTACCGATGGCGTCTTTCTCAAGCAGGGTTTTGAGCCGCTCGAATTCACCGACGGCCAGGTCGCGGTTGCGTTCCAGGGTTTTCAGCCGCTTGCGGTCAATTTCATATTGCTTTTGAAGCCGCAGCACAGTGTTTTCCAACTGCCGGACAGTGGCCCGGGCGTTGGCCGTATTGGCCGCGTAATCCCGGGGGTCGATTTTAAACAGCACCTCACCGGCGGGAATGACTTCCCCGGTTTCCAGCCGCGGATGGGTGGCGACGATTTTACCGGTCACCTCGGGGGCGATGACCGCCGTGCTCAAGGCCCGGGTCTCACCATAGCCGGTTATCGTTACCGGGACGGTTTCGGCATTGACCTCTAAAACTTCAACCCGGATGGGCCGTTCTTCGGTTTTGGCCTCGGTTGGCGGCTTTTTAAAAGCAGCCAGCAAAGACATGCCCGCGAAACCGAAAAACAGAATGGCGGCGCAGATAACAATCCTTTTGACTACCGGTCGGCTGTTTATTTGCCTGAAAAGATTCTTCATGACGCTTCCCTCTGTGCTGCGATTGGTGACATTTCATTGTCCAATACCTGCGCAATTCTATCGACTACCCGGTGCCAGTCATCGGCGAACTCCGGGCCGAGTTTTTCCACCAGGTCGACAAAGTTGCTGAAAATTTCCTTTTCTATCTGTTCTGTAATCGCCACCATGTCCTGGGAAATAGTAACGATTACCTTGCGGCGGTCGGCCGGATCCGGTTCGCGGACCAGGACACCTTTTTCAACCAGGCGGTCCACCATGGTCGAGGCGGATGGGGCGGAGACGTTCAAAAGTTCCGCCAGTTCGGTAATGGATACCTGCCTTTTGGATTTCACGAATTTCAGGGCCCGCATCTGGGCAAACGACAGCTCTCCAAAGGCGTTGCTGACGCCGGTTTTGACCATGTAGCGGTTTTCCAATTGGAATACCCACTCATGGATTTTACGGCCGTTGATAAATATCTGCCAGGCCAGATCGATATTTTTATTAGAAGTCATAAATAATGCCCTTGTTAATTATTTGTTAGTTTAATATTTAGGATATCTAAATACAATGGACCCCCGGGCATTGTCAAGCATCTTTTAAGGGGAACCGGCTTCAGTGCCGCCGATGGGGGGCGGCAAGGTGGTCTACCGAGCATCGGGGCGGGGCCCTGAAGCCGGTTCCGATGGTATGGGAACCTACCACAGGGCAAAAGGGCCGTCTGTTGGTAAATTGTATCGAATTGTAAAAAAATGTATCAGTATATCGATAACTATTAGATAATATACGTCTATAGTGTCTTTCTCCCTTTCGGTTCCACCGGGGAGCCTAATGGAAATAGTGACTATGGATTTTGATCCAGTTTGGATTGAGGCGGGTAGTGGGGATTATGCTGGGTCCTGAATTGTTCACTTGTGCTTTTTAATCCATTGCAGCACTTTCTCTTTTTGCTCACCGTCAGGTAGTCTGTCAGCATAAATTTGGAGTGCAAAAACAGCATTGGGTATATCGCCTTTGCTTTTATAAGCGACCCCAAGATTTCTCCAGACAACCGGTTCATAAGGCGATAGTTCCGTAGCCCTTCTGTAATACCAGATAGCTTTGTCATAGTTCCCTAACAGGTCGTGCGCATAGCCTAATCGGTTTTGGAAGACCCCATCATTTAGATGCAAATCAGAAAATTTATCGACGACCTGTTGATACTGGCCGGCATTCAGTAGTTTTTCAATCTCAGCATTGATTGCATCAACGTCAGGTTTGTCACCACCCCAAACACTGCACCACCCCACAAGAACCAGCAACACTGCAAGGCCTGTCGGTTTTTTCACGATATCACCCCAAATGTGTATGTGTTTTCAAGTGGATAGGTTAGAACAGGGGAACCGGCAGGTCAATGCCCTTTTAAGTATTGACTCACAATACGGACAGCGTTTTTGTTTTTATCTGTTGATACCCAAGATTTACCGGCTGTACCAAACTGGTATTTGAATTCGACTTTATTGGGAAAAGCTGGCCGAACACACATCTCAGTAGCGCCAGGGGGTTAGAAACGGGGCACTGCCCAGGTAGAATCCAAAGGCAATCATAAAAAGTCCGCACAGCGCCAGGAAGCCGTAATAGATGTTGCGGTTGAGGTGCCGCAGCCCGAAATAGGCCAGGGTGGAAACCAACAGGTACCAGGCCAGGTCACCGGCTTCATGCCCCAGGAAAAAGGCCAACAGGCGGGGCCAGTTCTGAAAACTGATCTTGAATTCGAGCATGAAGGCAAACCCGATGGTCACCCACCAGATCCACCAGTAAGGATTGGCCATGGAGATCAATACCCCTCCCAGGACGGGATTGTCGGTCGCGCGTTTAGGCTGATCGCTATCGGTTTCCTCTAAAAATGTAGTGGAGATCCTGCGGTGGGCAATATCCCGGATAATCGACAGGCCGAACCAGATCAGGATGAGGCCGCCGGCCAGCCCGATACCTTTTACCACCAGTTGGTTTTTAAGTACAAAGGAAAAACCAAAGAGCAGGGCAAATATGATCACCATCTCCAGCAGGGCGTGCCCGGCGATGATCCAGGCTCCCATCAGCCAGCCATGCCCCCGGCTCCGGGCGGATTTAACGATGGTGTAGGTCAGCAGAGGGCCGGGCGCCATGGCCCCGGTCAGGGCCACTACGAAACTCAGGGAAAAGATCACCTGGCATACCTTAAGGAGGCTATCCGGCTCCGGTGTCATCTTAGAAGGACTCGCCGTGCACGAAGTCGGCGGCGTCCCGGCGATCAGGAGCCCGGCCGATCTTGGCCGGATACCCCATGGGGATCAGGGCTACCAGTTCAACATCTTGTGGCACGTTGAGGATTCGGCCCGCGCGCTCGTGGTCGAAAAGTCCGACGATCACGGTGCCCAAGCCGGCATTGTGCGCTGCCAGGCAGAGGGTCTGGGTGGCGATGCCCAGATCGTACATGTACCAATCCCCAAACTTGGTTGTGACCGCATTGTTATAGAAACCGGAACGCTTCAGCCGGCCGCACAGGGCGATAAGCACCGGTGCGGCTGTAATGGCCCTGGTGGCTGGATTCTTCGGACCGATGGGGTCCTGCAATTTCTCACGAGTGACCGGATCGCGGACAACCACGACTTCCCAGCACTGGGTGTTGGCCCAGGAAGGTGACCAGCGGACGGCTTCGAAAATTTCGGATAGGGTTGCGTCGCTAACATCGCGGTCTGTATACTTGCGAATGCTGCGGCGGGTTTTTATAAAATCCAGAAATCCTTCCATTGTGTCTCCTCAGCCGATATTGAACTGACCGGATTCAATATAGGGGGGATCTTCTTTGTCGATTGCGTTGATGATGGGCTGGTTCAACCGCAATTTCATTTCCTGCACGATGGCCCGTTTCTTGTTGAGGGACTTGGCGAACGCCAGGGTTTCATTCAGCAGGTCATCCTGTTGGCAGGCTTTGGTAATGATGTGGTGTTCGGCGCATTGTGCGGCCGTCAGCCGGCAGCCGGTGTATTCCATTTCCTCCATCTTGTACTGGGGGATGGCTTTGGACAGCAGCGCATTCATCCCGGGCAGAAACGGAATCCCCAGATCCACTTCCGGAAAACAGAAGTAGCCGCGATCGCTGCGCATGAACCGAAAATCGAACGCGCAGCTCATGATGGCACCGCCGGCGAAAGCATGGCCGGAAATGGCCGCCACGGTCAGCAGGGGATAGGTGACGATCCGTCTAAAGAGGGCATTCAGCTGGTAGAAGAAAGCCTTGGCGGTATCGATATCGTTTTTCTGGATGATTGGGATCACCCATTCCAGATCGATACCGTTCGAAAAAATCTTTTCATGGGCCGAAGTCACGACCAGGGTAAGGGCCTCGGTATCGTTTTCGACCTGGTCCAGTGTGTCCAGAAAGGCAGCTAGAAAATCAGGGTTGAACCGGTTCTCACCATCGTTAAGCGTTACAATCGCCACTGTTTCATCAACGTTGTATTCCACCAGAGACATAGCATTCCTCCCCACGATTGGTGTATCTATTGTTTCAAGAATTGATTTTGGGGTACCATGAATGATCTAAAACTGAGTGTCAATTAAAATAGGACGCCGCCCCTTCAAAGAGGATAAATAAAAAAGAGCACCCTACTTGAACAGGGCGCCCTTTGATTTATATGGTGACACTGTCAGTCTTAACCGCAGCAGGAAGATCCTTCCTCAGTGTTTTCGTTGGCTGAACCGCAGCCACCGCAGCCGCCGGGGCCGAAATCGATCGAGCAGTCCAGACGGAAACCGTAATTGGAGAAGTCCACCTTGATGGGGGTGGCTTTCTCAAGCAGGTTCTTGTTCACTACGTAAGAGAAACCATCGATGTCGTAAACTTCATCGTTTTCATTAGACTCATCCAGAGCCATTGCAAGCGACGGGCCGCCTCACCCGCCTTCATTCAGAAAAATTCTGATGGGCGCCACTTCCTTACCATTAAAGTATTCTGCGATCTGTTGGGTCGCCGCAGGGGTTACCTCAACCATAATATCCTCCTTATTAATTAAAATGGCCTGCAAGAGCTTTGCAGGCCGTTCCATTCTTCAAAGCCAAACCAATGTAAGTATGTCCTCAGTATTTGTCAATAAGGAACTTATGTCGGCAGGTTAGTTAGAAATCCCCGGTATATCTCGGTATCTTTTTCGGAAAAAAGGGCGAATATCACCTGTCCCGGAAATGGGTGGTTGTTTAGAAAAGACAGGGTGGTTTCGATCGCAATCCGGGCGGCTTTTTCAATGGGGTACCCGTAGACGCCGCAGCTGATGGCCGGGAAGGCAACGGTCCCGACATTTTTCTGCGCGGCCAGTTCCAGACTGTTGCGATAGCAGGCGGTTAACATTTGTCTGTCAGCCGGAACGCCGCGATAAATCGGCCCCACGGTATGGATGACCCAGTCAGCCGGCAGTCCGTAGCCCGCCGTAATGCGGGCTTCACCGGTGGGGCACCCGCCGATTTTGCGGCAGGCTTCCAGCAACTCCGGCCCGGCCGCCCTGTGGATGGCTCCGTCAACACCACCGCCACCCAATAGCCGAGTATTGGCCGCATTGACGATCGCATCAACCTTCAGGCGGGTAATATCGCCCTGATAAACCTCAAGTCTTGGGATTGGGTCAGTCATAGTGGGCACCCTTTTCCGCAACGCGCGGCACGTTACCAAGGGGCGGTCAAACCCAAAGTGACCTTTTGCTCCTGTGATCGGTAGTCGTGTCGTTTGATTAGAAGCTGTCTCAAGAAACGGATTTTGGTCAAGGTCCGGTCTTCGCTCGGCGAACTTTGCCTGACATGCAAGGCGGGTGCTACATTCGAACCGAAGGTGCCAGCGAAGCCAATGCCTTGCGTGGTGAATACATATAGTATCTCGAGGATTTAAATTTAGCGCCCAACGCCGAGATTGGGTCAAAAGACTTTTTTAAGACAGCTTCTAAGGGGTACTCAAGATTATCTATAGGTCGTACAGCGTTTCGTCCCGATCCGGAGCCGGCTTTTTTGCGGTCGCCGCACGCCCTTTTTTAGCGGCCAGGGTGAACGGGTCTTCTTCTTCGAGCAAATCACCCATCTCGGCCTCGATTTTGTCCGGGTCTTCACCGCTCTCCATGCGGTCGAGGGCCTCTTGCATGCCGGGACCCAGCTGCATGCCGGTCATGTCGGTTAGCTTGCGCACCAGGTCGGCAGCCTGGCGGGGATCGCTCTCATCCATCGTTTCGGCCTGCGAGGCGAGCATGCCCATGGCTTTTTCCATGGTGCGCTCATCAAAGGGCGCATCGGCCATCGACGCGTCTTCCGATGCCCGGCCGGTCGTCGCAAAGGCCGACATCTGGCGGGTAAGCTTTACTTGTTTGCAACGCGGGCAAGTCGGTTTCTTGCGGGTGTTGATGGTCTTGGAGAAAAAATTGAAAATGGTATTGCACTGATGGCAATAAAATTCATAAATCGGCATTTTCAGCTCTTTTTCCTGAGTTGGCGGATTATGCGTGCCTCTATGCTCAGCCGTCGGCGCAGTTACGCATCATCACGCGGATTTGATGACCTCGTCATCCTCTTTGGGCGGTTCATCCAAGGGCGCTTCCTTTATGACGGTATGCAGCCGGGGCCTTGAATCCTGGGATGCGCTTCTTTTTTCTCCGGCGTGGCAGTTGCCGTGAAACACGGCACCCGTGTGAATGGTGACCGTAGGTGCGACCAAGTTTCCGTAGACTTTACCGGAGGCATGCACTTCTATGTTGGTTTTCGCCGTCATGTTGCCGGTGACTTCGCCACTGATCACCATGTTGGAGGCACTGATATCGGCATTCAAGCTGCCGGAAGGGCCTACGATCAGCGTGCCGTCCACCGATATATTGCCTTTGTAGCGACCGTCAATCCGGATCGTGCCCCGGAACGAAAGCTGGCCCTCGAATTCGGAATCAGAGCCTAGAAAGGCGCCAATCGTTTCTGCCACTTTTTTATTGCGCATGTTCTGTAAACCTCGCTGTTAAATAGAGCTCTATAGTTAAGCTATAAACCGAATTCTGTCAATTCGAGCCGGCACAAATCTATCGTCAGGCGCGGGACCGCTAACGTATGTGAATAAGGACGTATATTGGTTTGTTAAGTATTTTGGAATGACACAGGGCGTGTTATTGCAAAATGGATATTTTTTATATGATATCTGATGGTTACGTTTGGATTGCGCGTTCGCAGGGCATGGATTGGAAAAAAACGGTCTTTTTTTAATTTGCAGTAATTTCTGATACCTTCTATGAGTCCTGACTATGTTGACTTGCCATATCGGGTCTGTTATGCACCCCACACATTATTGAAAGGTTATCACATTTAAGGCAAACTCTTATTTATAAACGGAAAGGATAAAGCCATGGAAAGGACACTTTCAATCATCAAGCCGGACGGGGTTGGCCGCGGTCTTGTCGGCGAAGTCGTCAAGCGCCTGGAAGCCAGCAACTTCAAAATCGCCGCCATGAAGATGATCTACATGACCAAAGCCCAGGCCCAGGGATTTTATGCCGTGCACCGCGAGCGACCCTTTTTCGAGAGCCTGACCGATTTCATGTGCTCGGGACCGGCTGTGGTCATGGTACTCGAAGGGGAGGATATCATCGCCAAATACCGCGAGCTTATGGGGGCCACCAATTACAAGGAAGCGGCTCCGGGCACCATTCGGGCGGATTTTGCCACCGATATCGAGAAAAACGTGGTACACGGCTCCGACGCTCCCGAAACTGCTGCCTTTGAAATCGGCTACTTTTTCAACGCATTTGAAATCACAGGCTGATGACGGACCAACTGAATCTGGACAATATTACCATTGTCCTGCAGCGGCCCCGATACCCGGAAAATATCGGGTCCGCCGCCAGGGCGGTAAGCAACATGGGGATCGGTCGTCTCTGGGTAGCGGATCCGGAGAACTACGATCTGCCCCGGGTCAACAAACTGGCCACCCATGCGGCCGCAGCGGTGGTTGAAGGGATCCGGATTTTTCCGGATCTGACGACCGCCCTGGCGGAATTCAATTACGTGGTCGGAACGACCGCCCGCCTGGGCGGACAACGCCCTGTTCTGAATTCACCGGAGGTCATGGCTGAGAAACTGGCCCCCTTGTCCAGTGAGAATCGGATCGCGGTGGTATTCGGCCCTGAGGACCGGGGCCTGACCAACGAAGACCTGCGGTTGTGTCACCAACTGGTACATATCCCCACAGCAGCGTTTTCATCCATTAATTTAGCCCAGTCAGTGATGATTCTCAGTTATGAACTCTTCAAGGCCTCGCTCAAGGAAGTCGATACATTTGCGCCCCGCCTGGCCAACCGGCATGAATTGGATGGCATGTATGACCAGGTCAAGGACATCCTGGTCCGGATTAACTATATCAATCCTGAAAATCCCGACTACTGGATGAACAAAATCCGGCGCTTTCTGAATCGCCTGCAGCTGCGGGCCCGCGAGGTCAGCATCATCAGGGGCATCTGCCGCCAAATCGACTGGTATGCCGGCAAGAATTACCGCGACGGTATCCGGGACGGGCAGGACGAAAAAAAGGGAACGGAGGAATCACCATGCGACTCGTAATGTTCGGTGAAAAGGGGCGGGAGAAACCCGGCTTGCAGCGGGATGACCGCATCGTCGATCTGGACAGCGTATTTCCCGGGATACCCGCTATCGGTGAAGCCTTCTTTGAAGAAGGGTGGCTGGCCAGGGTGGCAGGGTGCGATCTTCCGGGTGAAAAACTGGATGTGCGCCTGGGCAGCCCGGTTCCGGCGCCGTCCAAAATTATCTGCCTGGGGAAGAATTATGCCGAACATGCCAAGGAAGGGGGGTTCGACAACCCCGCGACGCCCCTGATATTCTGTAAGACCCCCAACACTGTCAGCGGTCCCTTCGATGACATCCGGATTCCCCAAAGCAGCGGTCAGGTCGACTGGGAAGTAGAACTGGCATTGGTGGTCGGCCGCCGCGGCAAAGCCATTGCCAGATCAGCAGCCCTGGATTACGTGGCCGGATTCATGGTGATGAACGACGTCTCCGGAAGGGAGGCCCAGTTCGCTGATTCGCAATGGTTCCGCGGTAAAGCCTTTGATACCTTTGCGCCTATGGGGCCGGCGCTGGTAACCGCCGATGAGATTACAGATCTTGGGAACCTGACCCTGACCGCCCGGGTGAACGGCGAGGTCATGCAATCCGGCAATACTCGCGATCTGATTTTTGATATCCCCACCATCCTGGAGAACATCAGCCAGGATATCACCCTGGTGCCTGGTGACGTCATTTCAACCGGGACACCGTCCGGGGTCGGTATTTTCAGAGATCCCCCAATTACCCTGCAGCGAGGCGATGTTGTGGAGTGCCGCGTCAGCGAGGTTGGCACGATTCGCAATCGGGTCGTGTGATACACCAAATTACCCAAAGTGAGCTTACATTATGAAGTGCCAGCGTATAGATAGAGAAGCGGCTTTTAGGTAGAGATTTATTCGTTGTCTTCCAGATCAATTTCCTGTTTAGCCGCTTCGATGCTGGCACCGCTCGTTACCAAAGTATCTGCATTGGCTTCCCTGCGAATGAAGGTACGAATTTCCTGCTTGATGACAAAAGCTGGAATCCGGGTGACAAACATGCCGATTTCACGCCCGCCCTCCCAGCGGATTTTTCCATTGATCTTGATGGACCCGCCATTTTGGAAAGTGATTTTACCGAAAACCTGCTTTCCAAAGGACTTCTCCATGTGATTTAGAAACTTTATGCCGGTTTCGCAAATATTCAAAACTTCGAAGGCATTGTCACCCACCGTCAGAACCGGGCGCTTATCCGGGGGATAGACCAGGCGGACAAAATCCCGTTTTTCAGAGCCATAGGCTTTCTTTGAGCTATGGCCAAACAGTTTTTTCAGAACCATGGTGTCCGCTGCCTTTCCGGCCAGGTGTGTGCATGCCGATCTTGTGCGAGTGTAGAACGCAGCTGTCTAGGGCCTCATGATCTGCAAAGTATAGGGAGTTTGCACCATGGGGGCAAGGAAATATAATTCTGCGGAAGATTCTGAGGACCCTAAAGGTGTCTAGTAATTCGTATCGGCGTAGTCAACCCACCCCCCGGCCTCAACCAGGGAACGGTCAAAAGGTGAGATCGTAAACGGTACCGCTTCAGAAACATCGCCTGCCGTGATGGCGAGGGTCGCTTTATCAAAATCCGTTGTGATGGTTGTCGGCCGCCCGGCAAAACGTGAAAAGAGCTGATCGATCGTTTCGGCGGGCAGTTCCACGGCCATCATGCCGCAGTTGAACATGTTCTGCCGGAAAATCCGGGCGAAACTGGGAGCGATGACCAGGTTGATATCGTTGACTTCCAGTGCCCAAGGCGCGTGTTCACGCGACGATCCGCAGCCAAAGTTTTCGCGGGTTACGATGACGGATGCATCGCGGATATTCTCCCCCGGTGTGAACCCCTCCAGTTTCAGGTCTTCCAGAAGGAACGGCGCCAGGGCTTCCTTGGTATTTTCGGTAAGGTATTTGGCCGGTATGATTTCGTCGGTGTTGATATCCGCACGATCCAGAAACAAGGCGGTGCCGCTGAAGGTTTTCATCGCTGCCCTCCGGGAATCTCAAGGTTTCAAGGTTCAAAGGTTCAGGGTTCAAAGGTTGAAACCCGGAACCGCGAACATCTTCTCCAGTGAGACTGGAGATGCTATTTTTTATATAGGGGCGAATTGGTAATCTTGCCCGTAATTGCCGTCGCTGCTGCCGTGGCCGGGCTCATCAGGTGAACCGTGCCCCCTTTGCCCATGCGGCCATTGAAATTACGGTTCGTGGTCGCAGCGCACACTTCACCGTCCGCCAGGACCCCGTTGCTCATACCCAGGCAGGCCCCGCAGGTGGGATTCGTCACGCAGAAACCGGCCTCCATGAACGTCTGGATAATCCCGCCGGCCAATGCTTCCCGGTAGATCTTAGGCGTGGCCGGGGAGACAATGCCCCGCACCCGGTCGTCGATGCGCTTGCCTGCCAACACTGCCGCGGCCACCTGCAAATCTTCGAGGCGGCCGTTGGTGCAGGAGCCAATGTATACCTGGTCAACCGGGGTATTTTCCATCTGTGACACCGGTTTGACCTGATCGGGCTTGAAACCGAAGGTGGCCACCGGCTCCAGTTCGTCTACATTGAAATCGATGACTTCCGCGTAGACGGCATCCTCATCCGCTGTGAAACGCTGAAATTCTTGCAACGCGGCTGCCTTATCCGTGTAAAGGTCGCTGATAAACGGCCACAGGTAGTCCACCGTGGTCTGGTCCGGCCGGCAGATTCCACAGGTGCCCCCGGCCTCGATGGCCATGTTGCAGAGGGTCATCCGGGCTTCCATGGACATGGCGTCCACCACCGGTCCGGTAAACTCGATTACCCGGTTGGTCGCGCCATCCATCCCGATCTTGCCGATGACAGCCAGGATGACGTCTTTGGCATAGACGCCCTGGGGCAATTCGCCGGTAATATCGATGCGCATGGTCTGCGGGGTTTTGAACGCGCAGACCCCCTTGAGAATGCCGACCTCCAGATCCGTGGTTCCCACACCCGCGGCAAACGCCCCGAAGGCGCCATGGGTGCAGGTGTGAGAATCGCCCATGATGATGGTATAGCCGGGACGGACAAAACCTTTTTCCGGAAAGATCGCATGGCACACGCCGTTGCGGCCGATATCGAAAAAGTCGCCGATGCCCTGGCGCCGGGCCCATTCCCTGAGGGTTTTGCCCTGCAGGGCCGTCTTGGAATCCTTGGCCGGCGTTACATGGTCGATGACAACTTTGATTTTTTCCGGGTCGCATACGCGGTCTTTACCCCGGGCCACCAGATCGTTTATGGCAATCGGGGTGGTGATTTCATGGCAGAAGACCGCATCGAGGGCAATCACCTCGATACCCGCCGCCGGCCGATCCACCCGGTGTGCGTCAAATATTTTTTCAGCAATGGTTTGGCCCATTTTTTGTTACCTCTATATTGAGAAAGGTTCCGCGTTCAACGGTTTCCGTGCCAGGTTAAAACCTCTAAACCTTTAAGCCCTGAGCCTTGAACCGATTTTATTTGTCTGTATCCGTTTTCAGCACCGATAGAAAGGCCGCCTGGGGAATCATGACCTGGCCGACCATTTTCATACGTTTTTTTCCTTTTTTCTGTTTTTCCAGTAGCTTACGTTTCCGGGAGATATCGCCGCCGTAACATTTGGCGGTGACGTCCTTGCGGAAGGCAGATATGGTTTTCCGGGCGATAATGGTACCCCCGATGGCACCCTGGATCGGGATTTTGAACTGCTGGCGGGGGATTTCGTCCCTGAGCTTGTCGCAGGCGTGACGCGCCCTTTCAACCGCGCGATCCTTGTGGACCAATTGGCTGAGGGCGTCCACCCGTTCTCCATTGATCAGAATGTCCAGCTTGACCAGGTCCGTTTCGCGGAAATCGATAATGTCATAGTCAAACGAGCCATATCCCCGGGTGACGGATTTGAGCTTGTCATAAAAATCGTAAATCACTTCCGGCAGGGGCATTTCAAAAATCATCTCCAGCCTATCGTTGGTCAAATACTGGTAATTTTTATTGATGCCGCGCCGGTCCAGGCAGAGTTTCATGACCGCGCCCATGTAACGGTCCGGCACGATGATGGCAGCCCGGATAAACGGCTCGCGCGTATACTCGATGCTGGTAGGATCCGGGTAGAGGGCCGGGTTGTCGATGACCACTTCAGAGCCGTCATTGAGCCCGATGCGATATTGCACCGAGGGGGCGGTCAGGATCAGCGACAGGCCGTATTCCCTTTCAAGCCGTTCCTGGACGACCTCAAGATGCAGGAGCCCCAAAAAACCGCACCGGAATCCGAATCCCAGGGCAGCGGAAGTGTCCTTTTCATAGATCAGGGAGGCATCATTGAGCTTGAGCTTCTCCAGGCCCACGGCCAGGTCTTCGTAGCCATCGGAGGCCACCGGGTAGATCGATGAAAAAACGACCGGTTTGGCTTCCTTGAAACCAGGCATGGGGTCTTCACAGCCCTTTTTACGGTGTGTGATGGTATCCCCGCAGCGCGTATCGCTGACGGTCTTGATACCGGCAATCAGATAGCCCACCTGGCCCGCGGACAGCTTTTTTTGGGGGATGCGGGTGATCTGGAATACGCCGACCTCTTCAACTTTGTGCTCGGCCTGGTTGGACATGAACATGATCTTGTCCCCGGGCCGGATAACCCCGTGGAATACCCGAAAGTGGACGATCGTGCCCCGAAACGGGTCGTAATGACTGTCAAAAATGAGGGCCTTCAGCGGCGCCTCTGGATCCCCTTGCGGGGGAGGCAGGTGTTTTACGGCACCCTCCAGTACGTCAACGATCCCCAGACCTTCCTTGGCCGACGTGAGGATGGCGGCCTCTGCATCGAGCCCGAGGTCTTCCTCGATCTGTGATTTCACCCGGTCCACATCCGCAGCCGGCAGATCGATCTTGTTGATTACCGGAATGATTTCCAGGTCGTGTTCGAGCGCCAGATAGAGGTTGGCCAGGGTCTGAGCTTCCACCCCCTGGCTTGCGTCGATCAGCAGAAAAGCTCCCTCGCAGGAGGCAAGGGCCCGGCTGACCTCGTAGGTAAAATCCACATGCCCGGGGGTGTCGATCAGATTGAGCTCGTAGGTGTGGCCATCTTCGGCAGTGTAGGGCAGGGAGACCGTCTGGCTCTTGATGGTGATCCCCCGCTCACGTTCGATATCCATGGTATCCAGGATCTGGTCCTGAAAATCCCTCTCCGATACCACGTCGGTCGCCTGAATCAGACGATCGGAAAGGGTGGATTTGCCATGGTCGATGTGTGCGATTATGCTGAAATTTCGAATCTGTCTCATACTTGGTAATCTAACCGTTCATCTGGCACGGTCAATCAATGTGCGGTTGACACAATATGTGAATATAGGTATATTCGCCTAAATATTATATAAAAATCGCCCTTTTATCAGATAACACCATTTCCTGCAACTGCGACTTGTAATGACGATGCCTACAGCTTTAGTCCAAGATAATGGATCGAACAACCAAAATCTGGATAATCGCATCCTGATTGTGGATGATGATGATGCCATCCGGGATTCCATGCAGGAGTTTATCGAGCGATCCGGCTATACCGCTTTTTCGGCCGGCAGTGCCGAGGAGGCCATGGAACTGCTCGCCAAGGAAGAGGTCCATGTGACCATCACCGATATCATCCTCCCGGGCCGCGACGGACTGGAACTGACCGACTACATCAAGTCCGGCTACGACATCGATGTAATCGTGATGACCGGTTACAGTGGCGACTATTCCTATGAAGAGGCCATCAATAAGGGCGCCAGCGATTTTGTATTCAAGCCGGTCCGGTTTGAAGAGTTGCTCCTGCGCCTGAAGCGGGTCTTGAAGGAAAGGCGTCTGACCAAAGAGCGCGCCAAAATGCTCGGCAAGTTGCAGAACCTGGCCATTACCGACGGTCTGACGAAGCTCTACAACTCACGGCATTTCTACAACCAACTGGACGTGGAAGTGGGGCGCTGCCGGCGTTACAAACACCCCCTGGCCCTGCTATTGCTCGATATCGACCATTTCAAGGACTACAATGACACCTACGGCCACTTGGAGGGCGACAAGGTACTGGTGTCGATCGGCCTGAACATACAAGACTGCCTGCGGGGCATGGATTCGGCCTATCGCTATGGGGGTGAGGAGTTCACGGTCATCCTTCCGGAGACCAACGGCGAGGAGGCCCGGACCGTGGCGGAACGTATCCGGCGAAAGATCGAGTCCGAACCGCACAATCCTGGTGAGGAAGCCAACGTTGCTGTGACCATCAGTGTCGGGGTCACCGAGTATGTGAATGGAGAAGATATCGCGGCGTTTGTGCAGCGGGCCGATCAGGCCATGTATGGGTCCAAGACGAAAGGCCGGAATATCGTGACGATTCAGTATTGATGCGTTTGGCTGAAGCCGTATGCATCCGTCTTAACTGTTTTGTGCCAAGATAAAATCAAACCCGCCCACAAGCAGAGCCTGATACCCAACCCCCAATCTATTCATTCCACTCGAACACCACAATAGAACCTATCTAAAAAACGGATATTGGTTCAAAATTCATTCCTCCCTCAGGCAAGACGCCCGACAGGAAGACTTTTTTGTGATGCGTTCTACCCGGCCGGCTGCATGACTATATTCACCTTTAAATAGAGATCGCCGGCCTTACCATCAGGGGCTATCTTCCCCTGACCTTTCAGGCGTAGCTTCTGGTCTTGATTGACCCCGGGCGGGACGGTCACCCGGAGCATTCTTTTCTTGTACCCCAGGGGGATGCTGACCAGTTTGCGGGTGCCGGTGAAAGATTCGTACGGGGTGATTGCAATAGTGCCGTACAGGTTCAATTCCGCCGGGGAAGCCTCGGGCCTGACCACCTGCAGGCGGGTGGTGCGTTTTTTTCCGGTGGCCTGTCGCAGCCGGGCGGACATACCGGCTGACGGCAGCCGCGCAAATGCTTTCAGGAGCACCATACCGCCCACAAATCCGCCGATGTGAGCCCACCAAGCCACCCCGCCGCTGGCGGACTGGCTGGCGGCCTGACTGCCGGCAGCGTTGATAAACTGCAGTACAAACCAGAAACCGAGAAAAAAGAAAGCCGGAATCTCAATGAACCAAGGGATAAAGAAAATAGGGATCAAGGTCAGGATCTTCGCGTTCGGATGGAGCAGGAAATAGGCCCCCATTACCCCGGCGATAGCACCGCTGGCTCCGATGACGGCCACGGGGGACTGCATGTTCAAGACCATGTGGCTGATGCCCGACACCAGGCCGCACAGCAGGTAAAAGACCAGGTAGCGCAGATGCCCGAGATGGTCTTCGACATTGTCGCCGAAGATATACAAGGTCCACATGTTGCCCAGCAGATGCCAGAAACCGCCGTGCAGGAACATAAACGACAGCCAGGCGAAGACTTGCTGGGGCAGGGTATAATAGGCGGCAATGCGGTCGACTGTGTAACGGGCCGGGACCAGGCCGTAGAGATGGATGAAGCGGTTCAGCTCAGGGCCCTGGGCCATTTCCAGAAGGTATACCACGACATTTATTCCGATCAGGGTCATGGTAACGACCGGATAGTTGTGTGAAGGTGCGGTGTCGCGAATGGGTATCATGGGTTAGTTTATTATCAGTTCTGAATTTACCTCAAAACGCATGCGTCATATGACTGATGCGGTCGAGAAATCAAAAAATTACGGCCTCATTTTTATCTGGTTCGGTCTGCAGTTGCAATGCACCATTGGGTTCATTTTCATTCGCGTGAAAGAAAACGAACCAAAAGAATACGTCCGTGTTGGGCGGCCCGGCGCGTTCCCCTGTGCTTCTCGAGCGGGCGGACGCTTCGAGGCGCACTATGCTCAGATAATCAGAGCGTCGCTATATCAAACTATGGGCACCCTTCTCTCCTGCTTGGTGCCCTGCGTTGCTGGACTTCCCGCCAGTTTTAATACTCAATGGTGGGTCGTGTCACAAAGGGTGAAGATCAAGGCCAGTTGAATTGACAGCGCTTGTTTTGGGGACTACCGATATTACCTGCGAGGGCTAAGAATTTACAGTAGGCGATATCCGCATGCTGATATCAACCGACCGGGCCTGGTGAGTCAGGGCTCCGACAGAAATGATGTCCACACCGGTGGCAGCCAGGTCCGGGAGTTTTTCTAAACTCACATTCCCCGATATCTCCACAATGGCCTGATGGTTGATCTTTGCTACGGCCGTGCGGATTTGATCCAGGTCCATGTTGTCCAGCATGATGACGTCCGCGCCGGCCTGCAAGGCCTCGGTGACTTCTGCCAGGGTACTCACTTCAACCTCGGTTTTGACGAGATGGGAGGTGTGGGCCCGCACACGCGTGACCGCCGTAGTGATGCTGCCGCAGGCGGCAATGTGGTTGTCCTTTATCAACACCCCGTCATACAGACCCATGCGATGGTTGGCGGCACCGCCTATCCGGACGGCATATTTTTCAAGTACCCGCCAGCCGGGGGTCGTCTTGCGGGTGTCTACGAGCCTTACCGGGTGCGCCTGCACGGCTTCGACATAGGGGCGTACATGGGTGGCAATGCCGGACAGGCGCTGCAGGAAATTCAAAGCCGTCCGTTCACCGTAGAGCAGCGATCTCAAATTTCCGGCGAGGCTCAATATGCCGGCCCCTGCGTCAAGCTTGTCCCCATCCGCACAGTGGGTGCTAATTTCCAAGTCCGGGTCCAGGGTAGTAAAGACCTGCACGGCCACATCCAGGCCGGCCAGGATCAGGGCTTGTTTGGCGATGATCTCGGCCGTGCCGGCCTTACCCCGGGGCACGAGGTTGTCGGTGGTAATATCGCCGGAGCCGATATCTTCCGCCAGGGCGGTTTCGATAAGTTGTTTTACAATGTGCATCAGACCATGCCTTGCAAGCGTTCCTTGCTTGCCTGAAGTTTTTCCTGCTTTTCCGTCAACATCTGGTGTTTCGCGCGTACCTTTTCAATGACATCGGCCGGCGCCTTGCCCAGGAAACCCTCGTTGGACAGCTTTTTGGAAACACCCTGCAACTCCTTGGCAATCTTGGCTATCTCCTTGTCCAGACGAGCGGCTTCCCTGGCAAAATCGATAATACCTTCAAGATTTACCAGAACGGTGGCGCCTTCCACAATAACCGCTGCCGAAGATTTGGGCTTATCTGCCGGTACGGATATGTCCAGGGATGTTGCCCGGGCAAGATTGCAGATCAGATCCGTGTAGGTTGCCAGGGTTTCCCGCTGGGCATCCTCCGGTGTTTGGACTTGAACGGCCAGTTCCATGGACGGGGTAATATTCATCTCGCCCCGGACATTGCGTATGCCGGTAATAATGCCCATGACCAGGTTCATGTCGATTTCGGCCTGGTCGTCACGGGTAACGCCCGCGGTGTCGCCGGCCGGGTAGGCGGCCTGCATGACCGAGCCTTCGGTCCCGGGCAGTTTATGCCAGATTTCTTCCGTAACAAAAGGCATCAGGGGATGTAAGATCACGATGGTGTCTTTGAGAACCCGGTAGAGCACATTCAACGTGTTCTGTTTTTTCTCTTCGTCTTCGCCGTAAAGGGCTGGTTTGGAAGCCTCCAGGTACCAGTCGCAGAACTCATGCCATATGAACTTGTACAGCGCGCCGGCTGCTTCATTAAACTTGTAGTCGTCCAGGGCGACGGCGACTTTCCGGCTCAGGCGACTCAGGCGAGACAGGATCCAGCGATCGGCCAGGGACAGTTTGCCACGGTCTATTTCACCCCCGGCCGTTTGAATGTGCATCAGGGAAAAGCGGGCCGCATTCCAGAGTTTGTTGACAAAATGCCGGTAGCCCTCGACCCGTTTTTCGGACATTTTTACATCCCGGCCCTGGACCGCGAAGGCCGCCAGAGTGAACCGGAACGCATCGGTTCCATAAGACTCGATAACCGTCAGCGGATCGATGACGTTGCCCTTGGACTTGCTCATCTTCTTACCCTTTTCATCGCGCACCAGGGCATGGACATACACATCCTTGAACGGGATGGTACCCATGAAGTGAATACCCATCATCATCATGCGGGCCACCCAGAAAAAGAGGATGTCAAATCCGGTCACCAGTACCGAGGTGGGGTAGAAGGTTTTCAGCAAATCGGTTTCTTTAGGCCAGCCCATGGTCGAAAAGGGCCACAAGGCGGAAGAGAACCAGGTGTCGAGCACGTCGGTATCCTGCACCATGTCGGTGCTCCGGCAGTCAGGGCAGCTTTCCGGCGCCTGCACGGCGACCACCATCCGGCCGCAGGCCGCGCAAGTCCAGGCCGGAATCTGATGGCCCCACCAGATCTGGCGGGAAATGCACCAGTCCCGGATGTTTTCCAGCCAGTCATAATAGGTCTTTTCCCAGGTCTGGGGTATGATGCGGGTCTGACCGGTCTTGACGGCTGCGATGGCCTTGTCGGCGAGCGGTTTGGCCTTCACAAACCACTGCCGGGACAAGTTCGGTTCGACGATTTCCTTGCAGCGATAGCAATGGCCCACACTGTGTTGATAGGGGTCGATTTTTTCAAGCAGGCCCTCTGCTTCGAGGGCCTTGATAACTGCGTCGCGGCAGGCAACTCGGTCCAAACCTTCGAACTGGCCGGCCTCCGCCGTCATGAAGCCGTTGTCGTCGATGACCTTGACTGCGGGGAGATCGTGTTTGCGGCCCAGTTCGAAATCGTTGGGGTCGTGGGCCGGGGTAATCTTCAGGCCGCCGGTTCCAAAACTCATGTCGACGTAACTATCTCGTATGATGGGAATGTTTTTGTTCAACAACGGCAAGGTGACCTGGCCGGCCGGCAGGTCGGCATAGCGCTCATCCTCCGGATGAACCGCCACGGCCGTATCCCCCAGCATGGTTTCCGGCCGGGTGGTCGCCACCACGATATAGCCGTCGCCGTCCGCATAGGGGTACCGGATATGGTAAAGATGGCCGTCGCGCTCCTCGTGTTCCACCTCCAGGTCGGCCAGGGCCGTGTGGCACCGGTGGCACCAATTGATGATGTAATCCCCCTGGTAGATCAACCCCTCCTCGTAGAGCTGCACAAAAACCTTGCGTACGGCCGCGGAAAGGCCCTCGTCCATGGTAAAGCGTTCGCGTTTCCAGTCACAGGAGGCTCCGAGACGCTTGAGCTGATTGATGATGGCATTGCCCGATTTGTGTTTCCAGTCCCACACTTTTTCGATAAATTTCTCCCGGCCGACTTCATGCCGGGTCAGGCCTTCTGCGGCCAGCTGCCGTTCGACCACATTCTGGGTAGCGATGCCTGCATGGTCGGTGCCCGGCATCCACAAGACATTATCGCCTTTCAGGCGGCGGTACCGGCAGAGCACATCCTGCATGGTGTTGTTCAGCGCGTGCCCCATGTGCAGAACGCCGGTTACATTGGGTGGTGGTATGACGATCGAATAGCTGGGACGGGTGCTGGTATCCGCTGCTGCAAAAAGTTGCTCCTGCTCCCAAACAGCGTACCATTTTTTCTCAACATTTCCGGGTTCATACCCCTTTTCCAGCATATCAGCACACATCTTTTATCGCTCCTTGCGCCTGCAAATTGAAATCAGAAATCGTTCTCGAAACCACCAAAAAAAACCATTTTGAACCGTTTGTCAATCTGTATGAATAGAAAGCGGGGATTAATCAGTTAATCCCCGCTCAATATAAATACGTCCGTCAGGTTATTGAAAGCGCCCTTGCTATTATGTGAAGCGATCTCAAAGAGCGGATTTTGGCCCAAGTTCAAGGCGGCCGTGAATATCAGACCGGAGGAGATGAGGGGTATTTCGAGGATCTGATATGAGCGCCAAAGGCCGAAATTGGGTTAAAAGGTGTTCTTTGTGATCGCTTCTAGTCTTCGTCCATCAACATATCCCGCAACCGGGAGATTTCATTCTTGACCGTTTTTTCGACAACGGAAACCAGGATTTGTTCAATCTTGCCGGCAAACGCTTTTTCAACCGCCTTTTCGAGAGCGGCTTCCAGCTGGCCCGGATCTATGGCAAGTGCCTCCGTGGCTGCCGGGGCCGCGGGCGCCTCTTCCAAGGCAGCGTCAGGCATCGCAGGCTCAGGCTGCAATTGTTCGGCATCCGGGCCTTCCTCATCTTCTGCGGCCTCACCAATCTCCATGCCGAGATCGAAATCATCTTCGTCCTCATATTCGTCTTCGATCTCGTCCTCGAGGACTTCTTCGTCCAGGTCCACGATTTCGGCCAGGGTTTCGTCTTCTTCGTTCGGTGCCGCGGCGGTTTCATCCAGGTCCATGGCATCTTCCTCTTCTTCTGGTGTCGGGGTTGCCAACGGGGTCTCTTCTGCAGCAGGTTCAGTCTCCACGGCTTCCTCTTCCGGGGCCTTTCCCTCGGCATCGGTAGCTGGTTCACCGGCGGCTTCCGGCGGTTGATCTGTCTGCGGTGCGTCCGTCGCAAGCGCCGCGGCCAGATCGATCACTTCTTCTTCCGGTGCCTCCGGCGCAGGGCTCGCGGTGACTTCAGTCGTTTCTCCGGCGGCGGTGCTTTCCAGGCGATCATTGAGATCGATGACCTCGGGTTCCACATCGACGGATCCGTTTGTCGCGGTCAGGTCGATGATTTCAGCTCCGTCCGGCGCCGCCTCTACCGGTTCATCCAGTTCAACGATCCCTTCCTCCACGACCTCGGGGGCTGCTGCCTCTTCGGTAAGCTCAACAATGTCGTCGGCCAAGATTTCAGGTTCCGCAGCCTCTTCGGTAAGTTCCACAATGTCGTCGGCCAAGATTTCAGGCTCCGCAGCCTCTTCGGTAAGTTCCACAATATCGTCGGCCAAGATTTCAGGCTCCGCAGCCTCTTCGGTAAGTTCAACAATATCGTCGGCCAAGATTTCAGGCTCCGCAGCCTCTTCGGTAAGTTCAACAATATCGTCGGCCAGGATTTCAGGCTCCGCAACCTCTTCGGTCAGTTCGACGATCTCTTCCCCGGCTTCCGGCGCTTCCACCGCCTCCGTCAGGTCTACGATCTCCTTGGCTTG